>Ga0182024_10011566_pt1 | contig 17673 bp, 11 predicted proteins | sample P32metaG_FD_120480 | JGI IMG/M metagenome (GOLD analysis project Ga0182024, IMG submission 120480) | Permafrost microbial communities from Stordalen Mire, Sweden - P3-2 metaG (Illumina Assembly) | ecosystem: Environmental > Terrestrial > Soil > Wetlands > Permafrost | place: Sweden: Stordalen... | reverse complement strand
GGGACGCGCTGATCCCGATGAATCCGCGCTGGTATCTAGACCGCTTGCGCCGGATGGATGCGCGCGAAGCGGTGACCCGAATCCGCGACAAAGCCATCAAGATGGCTTGGCGCTCGCGCAAGGGCCTCCCGGCGACACCGCGGCTGATCGCGCCACCGGAATTTCGCTTCCCGCCGCTCGATCCCGCAACGCTCGATCTCGAGGTGGACGCTACCGCCGCCCTTGTCGCGGCGGCCGAGCGCGCGCAAGCGGGCCAGATCCGCGTGTTCGAGCGCGAGACGCCGCTGCCGCGCGATGCGCGCGGCTGGTTCGTCGATCCCGATTCGGGCCGCGCGGCGCCGCGCGAGGCCTATAGCTTTGGAATCGACATGCGCGATCCACGGATCGTCGGCAACCTCACCTTGGCGGCGTCGCGCCTCAACCACGTCACCCTGCTCGCTTCGGCCTATCTTGTATCGGGACGCGACGAATTCGCGGAGCTCGCGGCGGCGCAGCTGCGCCTGTGGTGGCTGGCCAATCCGTTCCTGACCGGAATCCATTGGGGCTCCGGCATCGAGATCGGCCTTCGGCTGGTCGCGTTCGCCTGGATTCGAAGGCTCCTCGCGGCATGGCCCGGAGCGCAGGAATCGTTCGAAGATTCCGTCCTGGCGCGCGACCAGATCTATCGTCACCAGCAATATCTGGCCTCGTTGCGCAGCCATGGCTCCTCGGCGAACAACCATCTGATCGCGGAATGGCTCGGCCTTTATGTCGGCGCTTCCGCCTTTCCCTGGTTCGCGGAGAGCGCGCGGTGGCGCGCGGTTGCCCGAGCCGGTCTTGAAGCGGAAGCCGCCCGGCAGATCTTCCCCGATGGCATCGGCCGCGAACTCGCCAGCGAATATCACGGCTTCACCCTGGAACTCCTGATAGTCGCCGCGATCGAGGGGTTGATCGGCGGAAATCGCTTCCCCCAGGAATTTCACGCGACGATCGCGCGCATGGCCGATGGCTGGGCGGCGCTGCTCGATTGCCGATTGCGGCCCCCGCGCCAGGGCGATACTGACGACGCTTACGTCCTGCAACTCGATCCACCGGGGCGGAAGCGGCGCGCGGCCTCCCTGCTGGGGCAAGCCGGCGCGTTGATCGGCCGCGCGGGATGGTGGCCGGAGACGCCGCGCGATCTCGCCGCTGCGATCTACGGCGCCATTGGCGCGCGCGCCGCGCCTAAACCGGTTGTCGCCGGATCGCGGCCGACAACACGGCCGAACCTCTTTCCCGATGCCGGCATCGCCTTATTGCGCGACCTCGACGACCGGGCAGACGAAATCTGGTGCCGCTGCGATCATGGCCCGCACGGCTATCTCGCGATCGCAAGCCATGCCCATGCCGACGCGCTCTCGATCGAGATCCGCCATGGCGGAATCGATCTGCTGGCCGACCCCGGCACCTATTGCTATCTCGCCGATCCGGCGGCGCGACATTTCTTCCGATCCACGATAGCGCACAACACGTTGGAGATCGGCGGCGCGGATCAGGCGCAATATGGCGGCTCGTTCCTTTGGCTCGATGCGCCGGAATCGCGCGCCGTTTCGGTCGAAGGACTCGACAGTGGACGCTTCGCGCGCTGGCGGGCCCGCCACGAAGGCTATCGAACGAAAATGCGCGGCGCGCCGATCCATGAACGCTCGGTGACGCTCGACCGGGTGACACGCAGCCTCGCAATCGAAGACCGGATTCTCGGCGGCGACAAATCCAGCGCAGGGGATTTTCCGGTCCGCCTCGCCTTTCATCTTGGCCCCGAGATCGAGTGCCTGAGCGTAGGGAATGTCGTCGAATTGCGCTGGAGCGCGGCCGGCATATCCTATTCGGGGCGCCTCATGCTGCCGCCAGCGCTACACTGGATTTCGTATCGCGGCTCGCTCGATCCGATGATGGGCTGGTATTCGCCGGCGTTTCACGAACGCGAGCCGGCAACGAGCTGGATCGGCTCGGGCATCGTCGGCGCGGGAACGACGCTGGCGAGCCGGCTCGAAATCGATTCGGGCGAGCGTCGCTCCTCCTATGAAACGGCCGACGCCGCGGCCGGCGTGGCATCGGCGTGAGGCATCGCTTCGGGAGGGGCATTGGAACCGAAGCGCCGTCTTAGCCCGACGATGGGCACTTCGACCAGGTGATAGGACATCAACGTCGCGATCACGGTTACCGGAACGAAAATCCCATACCAATGCCAGGAATAGGCGACCGGCGCGAAATCATGCGCCAGATTCTTGCCGAGCCAGTGGAAGAGATAGAGCGTGTAGCTGAGCCGACCGATATAGAGCATGGGCGCCCAGCTCAAGATCGCTCGCGCCGACGCCCCGAGCGGCACGTACAGGATGGCGGGGACGATCGCCATCAAGGCCACGCCCTCCAGGGTATAGCGCAAGCTCGCGCGAAAGATCGGATCCCGGACGACAAGCGCCGCGATCAACAGAACCAGGGCCGCGAGAAGCGTTCCCGGGCGCGCGATGAAGGCGAGATAGCGATGCGGCGCCGCGTTCAAGATCAGCGCCGCGAGCACGCCGTAGAAGATCGAATCGAACCGCGCGTCGCTGGCGCGCTCGTTGTGATACTGCGCCCAGTCGCAGAGAACGCTCGCCGGATCGGCGCAATGCGTCGCCAGGAAGAAATAGCGCCAAACCAACGCGAGCCCGCACAGCGCGACGACGAGATAGAGCAGCAGCCGCAAGCGCTTGGCAAACAGCAACAGCAAGGCGGGGAAGACCAGGTAGAAATGCTCCTCGACGGCAAGCGACCATAGAATCGCGAACGGACTCTGGACATCCGCATGCGGCCAAACGGCAAAGCCGCCGGCGACATCGTCCAGAAAAATGCCGTAGTAGTTGGCCCAATAGAAAAGCGCGCTCGCATATTGCGCGGGGAGCAGCGTGTAGCCGAGCAGGGAGAAAATGACACCGGCGACGGCGACATAGAGGATCAGCGCCGGCATCAGGCGCAAGAACCGCCGCATATAGAAGCGACCGAGGGAAATGTGCCCTCGGCGCGCATGCTCCGCCAGGAGCAAGCGGCTGATGAGAAAACCGCTGATGAAGAAGAAGATCGTGACGCCGAAATTGGCGGGCATGATCCCCGCGAGGCCGGCATGGGAGAGGACGACGAACAGGATCGAGACCGCGCGCAAGCCGTCGAGCGCCGGGGTGTAGGTGCTCGAGCCCGACAGCAACCAGGGTTCGGATCGCGCCAGACCCGCGCGCCGAGCGATCGGGAGACGACGAAATCCGGTCCGCATGGGCCAAGAGTAGCGCCCGGACCTTTCGCGTTTATGAACGCGGGCGCCGTATTCGCACTTTGTAAACCTTCCCGTCTTAGGGTCAGGAACCCGCGGATCGAGGAAGCGCATGCAAATCAGTGTTTTCGGCATCGGCTATATCGGCAGCGTGGTCGCCGCCTGCATGGCCGATGACGGCCATCGCATCATCGCGGTCGACATCGCCGCCGACAAGGTTGACGCTATCAATGCCGGGATTTCGCCGATATTGGAACCCGGTCTTCAGGAATTAGTCGAGCGTGCCGTGCGCGGGGGGCAACTGAGCGCGACGGCCGACATCAAGAGCGCCATCGACGCCACCGAATTGAGCTTCGTCTGCGTCGGCACGCCGAGCCTGCCCAACGGTAATCTCGAACTCAAATTCGTGCTGCAGATCGCGGCCGATATCGGCGCGGCGCTGCGCGACAAGGCCGGCCATCACATGGTGGTGGTGCGCAGCACGATCCTGCCGGGCATGATGGAGAAATCGATCGTTCCGGTCTTGCGCTCTCATTCCGGCAAGGAGCCGGGCCGGGATTTCGGTCTGGCCTACTATCCCGAATTCCTGCGCGAAAGCTCGGCGATCGACGATTTTCGCCATCCCGCTACCGCCGTCATTGGCGCGAGCGACGACCGCACGGCGGCGGCGCTCCAAGAGATGAACCGCGACAACGGCGCAACAATTTATACGGTCGATCCGCGCACCGCCGCGTCGATCAAATACGCGAACAACGTCTGGCACGCGCTCAAGGTGAGCTTCGCCAACGAGATGGGCGGGATCTGCAAGGCCTCCGGCATCGACGGAAAAACAGTGATGGAGATATTGAGCTCCGACACGCGGCTGAACATTTCCCCGGCCTATTTGCGCCCCGGCTTCGCCTTCGGCGGCTCGTGCCTGCCGAAGGATTTGCGGGCGCTGCGCTATCACGCCAAGTCGGTCGACGCATCGAGCCTCATTCTCGACGCCACGCTCGCCGTCAACCATCATCAGATCGAGCGCGCGCTCGGCATGATCGCCGCCGCGGGCAAGAAAAACGTCGCGCTGCTCGGCCTCACCTTCAAGCCCGGCACCGACGATCTGCGCGAGAGTCCGCTGGTGGAACTGGCGGAGCGCCTGATCGGCAAGGGCTATTGCGTCACTATCTATGACCGCGATCTGCGGCCATCCCGGCTTGTTGGCAGCAACCGGCTGTTTGCAATGCAGCACCTTCCGCACCTCGCGCAGGCGCTCGCACCCGACCTCGACACCGCGCTCGAAGCCGCCGAAACGATCGTGGTCGGATCCGGCCATGTCGCTTTTCAGGGCCTGCGGGCCAAGCTCAAGCCCGAGCATCGCATCATCGATCTCGCGGGTCGCGACCCCGACCTACGGTACCATCCGCATTACGACGGCACCGGATGGCCCGGTTCGGACGACCTCGCGCGCGAGGTGCTGCAAGCCGCCGAGTAGCTCGAACGCTTCTTCATCCGGGGGGCGCATTCACCTTTTCCCCAGCAGGAATTGCCGAGAGAACGCCGCCGTCTCGTCGAGGATGCGGGTGCCGTATTCAACCGAGGGTTCGAGCTCGCTGCCCTCGTGCCATTCGTTCCACGACGTGATCAGGATATAGTCCGGCGCGGCGGCGATCGCCTCCTGCCACAGCACGCGGTAGGTATCGCCGCCCCAGCGGTCGGTGACGGGACGCGGCGCCGGCCGCCCGGTCTCGCGATCGTCATAGCCCGGGATCACGGTGACGCTCGATATTTTCCCGGCGCCCGCGGCCGCAACCATTTTCGGGTAGGCAAGATGCGCCCAGGCGCGAACCTCCGGCGGCGATTTGTGCTGCGTCTGCCCGGTGATGTTGTAGGTGCTGGCGCCGTCGAATACCGAGACGAATTTAGGGTCCAGCGAATCGGCGATGAGGACCACGCCGTCCGGATTGTCGTGGCGGACTTGCGCGATGACGTTTTGCCACGCGTCAGGTGAGAGCGCCTGCAGGGCGCGGCCATACACGAAGATCACGGGCTTGCCGCCGGCGCGCAGCCACGCCTTGTCTTTCCCGTACCGGCTCAGGAGGTAACCGAGGTCGGTGACGGCCGCGACGGCGCGGTCGGCGGAAGCGACTCCGTCGATCTTTTCATAATAGGCCGAGACGGCGAGCCTATGCTTGCCCGCCGCCGCGAGGAGCAGGGGGATACCGCGATCCTCGAAACTGCCGCGTCCCCACCAGGATGCGACGAATCCGGTAATCCCGGCGCCGCGCGCAATTTCCGCCTGGCGATCCAGAATCGCGGGATCGTGGCTGTCGTAAGCGGCGAAAACTGGAAAATCGGTCGAAGCTTTGATTTGCTCGTTGGCCGGATCGACCCCCCGCCAGTGAATCCATTGGCCGCTGGTCGTCGGATTGCCGTACCAACCGTAATAAAAGGCGAGGATCTGCCGGGGAACGCCCTCGGCACGAGGGCAGGCGACAGGGAAAATACCGCCTGCCAAGACGAGGACAGCCAAGACGAGTAGCCAAAGCTTTGTCCCCGACGCGGCAGGGCCTCTGGTCAGGCGCCAGCAATCCATTGAGATCGACTCAGCCGCATCAAGCGGTGGCGTGGTCCAACATCTTGATGTGCGTCGGCTGTGGCAGCTCGGGCGAAAGGGAGCGAACCCACCGATCGACCTTAAATTGAAAGCCACATCGTTTCCATAGATCTCGAGCGAGAAGATTAAGTTCCGTCTCTTCCAACTCCGCGGTGATTGTCTCTTCTCCAGTTTTCTCGTGAATTATTCTAAGCAACGCGGCAATTGCCGCATTCTCGATCTCTAGGCCGACGACCCGGCAACTCATTACAAATTGAACGATATTCGATCCTTCGCAGAGAACAACGCCAATGATGCCATAGCTTGTAAACTTGTCCTTCGCATCGAAGATAAAAAAGCGCATATCGCCGCCTAGGGCTGCCATGCATTCCTGCTTCGTCCAGCGTCTACCCGTTGTGTTGAATTGATTACTCTTGTTAACCAATTCCAGCACGCGCGGAAAGTCCGGGTGTTCAATATGTTCGATTTCGCGCAGGGCGACTTCGACATCCAATGTCGCAAGAAAATCCTCGCGGGAAAGCTGCTCACGCTGCGTCTCGCGCTCCACCTGAGCTCGAACCATTTCCGTTCTCGCAGAGGACTCCGAGGTAATTGTCGAGACCTGTGTCTCGGCCGACCAAAGCAGAATACGGCGCCAAATAAGAGGATTCGGTCCAAAAGTGCGCACATCCGGAAAGGCTGCTTTGATTGAGGCGCGCTCAACGGGATTGTCGTCGATGTACAACACATTCCGGGGAAGGAGATTTGTCTCTTGCAGTATTTCCTCAAAATTTTCGGCCTTCGGCCGCCAATTGATTTTTCGCACTGCAAAGTCTTCGGGCGCGAGCCTATCGCCGAGCAGCCGCTGCCAAATCGGCAAGATCAATTTTTCTTCGTTCTTGCTGACGACCGCGAGAAGAATGCCTCGCCGCTTTAAGTGGCCGAGAGCTTCCGCCAACCCAATTGGCCACCCCTCAATAACATCACTCGCATCCTTAGCGCGCTCCACCGCAACGCCTCGCCAAAGGGTATCGTCGATATCAACGACGACGAGTTTGACCATGTCAAATTGGCGGATCGTGCGGTACATGGCGAGTAACTCGGTCCACCCGAGCTGATAATACTGCGGAGTCTTCAGGGGATATAAGGACGAAGCCTTGACTGGTCTTTCAAGACGTTCCGTATCGAACTCGAAATCGTAATCGGACAGCGCCGCGTTATGGTTGGTGATGTTAATTATATCGTCTTGAAAATATTTTCTACCAAATGTCGCAATCACCTGATCGAAGTCGAAAAGATAAGCATTGGGATAATCGCGCAATTCCTCCGCGAGCGCCTCGTTCAGTTTTTCGACGAAATAGACCAGATTGCGAAGGTCATATCGTGGGAGTAGGCGCCCCATAGGACTTTGCTGCGGCAGAAGGAAATTCGTAACGAAAGTCAGCAGGCCGTATTCCTTGTTCCATCGCATGGCCGAGGTGAGAAACCGACTAAGGCGATCGCGAGCTTCGAGAAAAAGGGCTTCATAGGCTTTCGAGTGTGCGTATGAGAGACGGAAATACGCCTTGTCAGGAAGTACAGAGCGCAGTGGAATGCCCACCAATTGAAAATCATAATCGGAGACAGGTGCGGGCGGCCGTTCTGACAATTCCTGTAGGTTGTTGAAAAGGAAAAAGTCACACTCGCAACCTGGCACCATGCTCTTGAGAATGCGGGGCCACGGCACCATTAAGCATTGTCCGATCACCATCAAGCGCCGAAGACGCGTGGGCGTGATGACCAAATCGGTCGGGCATCTATACTCGAGATCAGGGATTGGGGCCGAACACATTTGTCAAACTCTCTGCGACGTCGGATGGGTTGGATTGATCTTTGCTGCCATCAGGCTTAGCAGCCGCCATTGTAGTTTCCGACGTTTCGGCTGGGGCGGGAGCAACCTTCCCACCTCATCGTCCTTCAATGCGGTACCCGGCGCGGAACTTGAGCAGGGCGCACTAAGTGCCATTCCTTCAAAGGGGACGAGGTTGTTCGGCAGCATGCGGTCACAAAATTTCTCAATAAATTGTCCATCCTGCTCGAGTGCGCGCGCGATCCATTCTAGGTGCTGACCGGACAGATCATTGCGGCATATGCGCCGGTTACTCACATTGGCGTGGGGCAACGTGCGCAGGGCTGGAGCATCAATTACCGAAGCGACGTAATCCAAACCTTCTCCAAGATTCGAATAGGAGATTATATAGTTCGCGCCGATTTTTCCTTCTTTGGTAAGAAACCTGGTGAACTGTGGAGCGATTTGATCAGAATTCACCTTCGTCCATTCGTTGATGAATCCATCAAAATCCAGGTCACCGGTATAAAGAGTTGGATATTCTCTGAATTTTTCGTCCGTATGCGAATTGAATAGACTGACAACAAAGTCGACGGGATCCCTCATGACACCGAAGACAAAAAAATCCTCCCTCTTTATAAGAGAAAATATCCAATTGAATCTTTCTTCAATCAGCCAATAGGGCAGATGTTTTTCGAACCGCGATTCGACCAACGCGATTTCAGACAAGGGTCGAAGGATTTCCGCAATCGAGGTCGACGCGACTTTCAGATTTGCAACAAAAATGAATTTTCGATCGAGGCCGATCAACACGATGAGGAAGCCCTCAAAATACACGAATGCCCTTAACGTCCCCGCTTCCAGCGTTCACAAAAGCAACGTGTAGAGAATATCGACCCGCGTCTTCAGATCGCTTTCCGGCACGACGATAAGCCGCTCAAAGCCAATGGTGGGCACGCGGCTGTCGAGAGCCGCGATCTGGTTTCGCAATTCGGCGGACAATTTCGCCTCCGCCAGGATCCGCAGCCGCCATCCGCCCGAATTGACGGTGCGCCTGCGAACCCGCAATGCGATGTCCCTGGGCCGTGGACCGATATTTCCTTCCCAGATCTTCTCGCCGTTGGCGGACACCGTGACGGTGTGATCGTGGAGGAGCCCGTTCACCCGCAGACGCAAGAATACGTAATAGAGCAGGCTGTCATTCGGCGGGAGACCCAAAGCGATCTCGCCCCCGGAGTGACACGCCCATGTTCCCCAATCCTCGGGCTGCGCCCACGAGCCGCCAGAGCGCGCCTCTTCCCCCATCAGAAAGCTGTGCTCGTGCAATGCGTCGCTCAAAAAAAGCCCTTTTCGCGTACCTTCGATCCGAGTCAACAGGGCTTCGCCCGTGCCATCCGCGTCGCGGTCCAGTCGGCCAAAGCTGATCTCGGATGAATAAGGGATCGAGGTATACGGATAGGGATCGCGCCATATAACGCCGGCCGCCACCTCGCAGGCATCGACCACTTTCTCGGCGACCGAACGCCAAGTGATCGGAACGTAACCGCGGCGGATTTTCGCTTCCAGTTTCTTTCGATAGGCTTGGTCGCTTATCAATTTTCGGATCGTTTGAAACGAATGTTCGACGTTGTCGATATCGATATAGACGCCGAACTCACCCGCCACTTCCGGTATCGACGCCCGATCGCTACTCACGCAGATTTTGCCCATCGCCAGCGATTCGCCGACCGGCAGTCCCCAGCCTTCGTAAAAGGTCGGGCACACGGTAAACAGGCATCGGCTGTAGAGCAGCGTCAGATCGGCATCGCTAATGTCCCGGAGCAAACTGATTCGGCCACTGAGATAATCCGTCTCCACGAGGGCGCTGATGAATCCGCTCGATTTCCAGCCAAGCCGGCCGACGCAAATCAAATTAGGGGGATCGTCGCCGTCCGCGATCATCCGGCGCCATATTTGCAGCATGAGCTGATGGTTCTTTCGCCCTTCGATCGTGGCGACGAAGAGAACGAAGCGCTCTGGCAAATCGCGCAGCGTGACGTCGCACGTCTGCCCGCCATCCGGGAGAAATTCGGCGAATGACGAGCCATTTCTCGTGACGGTAATCGGCGGTTCGGGAAGTTGCAAGGAACGCATATGGCGCCGAATATCCCTTGCGGTATTCTCGGAGACGCCGAGAACATGGTCCACGTGCCGTAATGCACGGCGCATGAATTCCTCGAAGACTCGGGCAGTGTCCTGATCGCATGTTTCGCGGGCGTAAATCGGGATCAGATCGTGCACTGTCATGACGAATTTGGTGCCGAACTTTCGTTTCATGGCGAGGACTCGATGGACGTAATCCTGGTGAACCCAGGCGGCGCCCAACAGATACAGGACGGAGGCATTCCCATCGTCAAGAATGCCAACCCCGTCAAACTCCCGAGCCCCGGGCAACAGCCCGTATCGGGCTTCCTCCGCCGGAAAAGCGACGAGCCGCTGCTGTTCGGGTAGGAACAAATCCTCAAGGAGGGAGATCAAGAAGCCCGAAGGTATCGCCACCAAATTCCGTGTCTTGGCGTTGAAGCTCAAGAAGATCAGATGGGATTGCGGCAATATATCGTTTGCCAGAATCGCCAATACGATACTCGACTGGACGCGTTGGATTCCGGTGAGATTGGCGTGCTCGCCGATATAATAAATGAGATCGGAGATGTCGAAAAGAATCCGCGTTCCAAAATGGTGAGCGGCGCGCCAGCGGGTTTTCGACGCAAGCGCCGCGGATGGACGCTGAGGCCCTGCGTAAGACGATTGGGGGTCGCGTCGATCTGTCCGTGCCGAAACCGTGCCACTATCGGGTTCTTGGTTTGGCCGCCGCCCAACGTCGAAAAGACGTGCCGGTCCCATGCGTTCCGCGATGCCATCGAAGGCGGTCTGACCCCCACCCGCCGCGGAGCGCCAGCGGATCGGATCCAGCGTCAGCGGGACGCCTGTATCCTGCTCGACGATCTCGATCAAATGTTCGTCGCCGTCCAGCAGCGAACGCGGCATTGCGAGGACAAAGGAATGACAGCCGTCGCCGATACCGGCCGAGACGAGGTCGGAGCGAAACCGCGACGCGACGGCCCGCGCCAGAACCTGCTGCCCTTCTTTCAGGGCAACGACGCAGCGATGCGAGGGCTGGCTGGGCATCATGATCCAGCCCGACGCTTCGCGGTCCGAAAACTCGTCGAGCGAAAAGCGAAAAGCCGCCTGCTCCGCCAACGCGGCACGGCCATGCGCGAGAGCCGGTGGCTCGGTCCCCGTTTCCATGGGCGGCGGCAATTCCGCGGGATCGAGGATAATCGGCGAGCCAGGCACGATCGCGCCGGTGTCGGCGCAACGCACCTCCAGAACGTGCCGCGTGTTTCGCGACAGTTCGCCGTTAAGATTGATCTTAAAGCCATGTCCGCCGTCGCCGATGCCGAAAGCGGCGAGATCAGGCCGATGATCGCCGGCCAGGCCCCTCACAATTTTGCTTTCACCTTTCATCACTTCCAGTCGGATTCGTTCCCCGGGGGCGTTCGGGTCCCACACCCAGCCCCCGATATCGGTCCACCCGACCTGGTCGATGCAACCCTGCAATTCACGGCCGGGGCGATCGGGCCAGATTTCAGCTTCCGGCGCGATTTCCATGGGCGGTCGTTCGCCCGCCCCCGCCTCTTGCGTTGGGATTCGCTTTTCGTCTTCGAGCGCGCCAATGGCGGCTGCGGCGAGATGAGCGTTTTCGCGATCGCCGAAAGCCGGCAGGACCTCGGGATGACGGATCGATGCCCCCGCCGCGGGGCGACGCTTCGCGTCAGTCGCGCTAGCCAAGAGGAACCCGGCTCTTTCGGTAAGCCCGGGCCCGCTCGCCTCGGACGGCAGCGTTATCTGCCCTCTCTTTCCACGCGGCGTCGCCTTTGCCATGGGCCCCCCCGAAGTCGAATTCAATCAATCAGAACGATAGATCGGATAAAGAAATACATCCCCGCAAGCTGCGATAGGATTTCTACCTACAACCTAAGAGGGATTGCAATAAGCATTCTACGCTAAGATAGAACTTATTGGGGTCGCGACCATTACGGGCAGGTGTCCAAACTTGAGGCTGGTTGGTCGGCCGATCCTTCATCGCCACCGCAAGTCCAGGGTCTGGTGACCGATGCGAAGCAACCGGCGTTCAGGGGGCCAGTCGCCCGCTAATTATCGTGGAATTGAGTGCGACAGGGGCGCTTTTGAATTAGGCGAGACGTGATGCACGCCCTTTCATAAATTTCACCCCGTGATTTCGGGCCAGACCCGCGCTTCCTTGGCGTCACGCTCCTCGACCCATTGCGCCATCTTCGGCCGGAAGATTTCGAGCGACGGCGAGGACCGATGAACTGCGAGCGCTTGGTCGTCGGCATAGACTTCGACGAAGTAAAACGTCCGCGGGTCCTTCTTGTCGGCCGCGACATCGAACTGCACGCAGCCCGGTTCGTGCTGACGCGTCCAACCCACATGGCGCCGGATTTCGGTTTCGAAGTCCGCGACATGATCGGCCTTGATCACCAGCTTGACAAAAATGAGGTGCATGGATCGTCTTTCCGGCAATGATGGGCGAGATCGCCTCGGCTATCGTTGCACTGGGATATCTCATAGGTAAGCACCTCCGGGCGCAAAAAATTCCTCTCTCCGGCACGGGCCGGAGAGAGGATTTGGAGATCGACCGCGGCGCCCGCGCCGCCTTCAAAAAGCGAGCGAGACCAATTCCTAAAAGGCTCCCGCCTGCGCCACGCCGAGTCGAATGTCGGTGCCCTCCGGTAGCTTCAGCTTGTTCGATTTGTCGAGGATCAGTTCCATCATGCGAATTTCGATACCGTGGGGGCCCACCATCTCTCGCTTCAGCCAAAGCGTCCCGTAGCCATTCAGGGGAACATGGGTATTTGCGGGCACATTGTCGTTGACTTCGGGATGTCCGGGCACCTTCAGATTCGAGAATGTCGACCCCTCGTCGCTGATCTTGAGCTTGCCGCCCTCGATCGCGGCATGGGCATCGGCATGCATCGAGCCCGCCATGGCCGAGTTCGCGATGTTGGGGGAACTCACGGTCGATGTCAGTTCGTCGGTAGCCGTGGTCTTATCGACCGTGCCTTGCGCGGTGTTTTCCACGCTGCCAAGACTTAAGACCCCGGTGACGTCGACGTTCGCCGCCTCGTGGGTGCGGACATCGCCGCCAGTACCCTCGCAACCCAAGTAAATCGGTGCCGACGGACCGCTCTCCAGCGCCGTCGATTGGCTTACGAAACTGCCGTAGGCTTCCCCGCCGACAAGGCCGGCGACAGGTCCCGCGAGGCCGCTGGCGGCATGTCCGGCAACGATTTCCGTCCCTTCCGCTAGACCGAGGGGATTATTGGGATTTGTCACGGTGATATGAAACATATTGACATCGAGCCCGGCGGAATTTCCGTCCTTATCGGCGGATTGCTCGTTCAAGATCAGCTCGCCAATGCCTGGTAGCGGCATCTTGGTGTTGGGAGCGGGCAAGGCCGGAATCTTCGCGCCGCGCACCGTTAGCGCTCCATAGCTGCTTCCCGCCGAGGACGTATGAAAGCCGGTGCCGTCATGATTCGTCTCACTGACGGCGGTCACGTTGCGGCCGGTGACGACGCCTCCGAGCATGCTGATCGAGGCGATTTTTGTCACCGACAGGGACTTGTCGACGCCCTTCACCACCGGAATCTTGACCGCCGTGTCGGTCTGACCGGCAGTATACAAGGACGCGACATGGCTCGACGCCACCGTATTCGTGCGGAGGGATGGCGCGGTGGCGCTACAACCGAGACCGACCAGTGCCGACGGACTCGAACTCGCCTTCGTTCCATTGTACGCGTAGGTGCCATAGCCATTCGCGGAATAGCCGAACCGTTCCGCGTGAGCCGGAACCAGCGCGAAGGCGGCAAGGGCAAGCGCGCTCGTGGCAATGACCCGGTGTTGAGATGTAATCATTCTTGCCTCCATCGGATAATTCGGAACGGGGAAGTTCCGCAGATAGCTCAACGCAAGAAGAGTTTGGTTGTATTCAATTTTTCCTAGTAAATCGAATCAATGTTTAGAATAATTATTGGCATCCATCAAAATGGTATTTTAGTAAATTATTTAATGCTTTTCCCAGTAACCCGGCAGGCAATAACGATGCGACACGTCTTCGCTAAAATTTGCGTTTCTTTTTAACGGCTTGCTGGGTTCCAGCTGATGGGGACCGCGGTCCGGAGATTTGCGCCCAGGCTTCGATCGGTGGTATGCAATCCGCTATCAAGCGGCGGCCACGCTCCGACGCCCAATTAAAACGCCTGGGAGAGATCATGAAGACGATATTGTGGTTGAGCGCCGCCGCGACGGTCGTGGTGGGGCTTTCCAACATTTCCGCTTTCGCCGCCGAACCGAAGGTCGGCATCGTCGCCGCTTTTTCGGGCCCTTACGCGGAGTGGGGCGACGATTATAAGCGCGAAATCGATCTTTACATGGCGCAGCACAACGGCAAGAACGGCAATCCCAAGGTCGATCTGATTCTGCGCGACGCCCCAGGCACCGATCCCTCGCGCACGAAGCAGGTGGTGCAAGAATTTATCACGCGCGACAATGTCGCGGTCGTGGGCGGAGGCGAATTCACGCCGGAAGCGCTGGCGGTCGCGGATCTGGTCACGGAAGCGAAGATTCCCTACGTTGTCTTCAATGGCGCGACTTCGTTCATCGTCGACAAGTCGCCCTATCTTGTACGGGTCGGATATACGATCTGGCAGCCGACGGTGCCGATCGCGAGCTATGCCGTCAGCCATGGCTGCAAGAAGGTCACGATGATCGTGGCCGACTACGCGCCCGGGGCCGACTCGATCGCCGCCTTCAAATACGGCTTTGAAAAAGGTGGCGGCAAGGTCGCCGACGTCATCAAGGTTCCGCTGGGGACCAACGATTTCTCGAGCTATATGCAACGCATCAAGGATTCGCAGCCGGAATGCGTGTTTCCCTTCATGCCGGGCGGCCCGATGGCGCTGAACTACATCAAGTCGTTTGGAGAAGCGGGCTTTGCGAAGCAGGGCATCATCGACTACGGCACCGGCGAAACCGGCGAAAACTATCTATCGGCGATCGGCGACGACGCGCTGGGCATCATCACCGCCTCATTCTACAGCACATATCTCGACAACCCCACGAACAGGGCTTTCATCGCGGCGCTGGAGCAAACGGATACCAACGTGAAGCGGAAATTCGTCACGACCTTCGCCTATGACGGCATGGAAGTGATCTTCCATATGCTCAAGGCGACCAACGGCGAGCGCGATGGCGACAAAGCTATGGCCTCGATCAAGGGCTACGCTTGGCAGAGCCCGCGCGGGCCGGTCTCGATCGATCCCAAGACTCGCGACATCGTGCAGAACATTTATATCCGCAAGGTCGTGAAAGAAAACGGCGTCTTGTTCAACAAGGAGTTCGAGACGATCCCGAACGTTCACGACCAATGGCACGAACTTCATCCGGCGAGCTAGTTCGCCCCGAACCGACCATGCGCGGCGCGTGGTAAATATTGGAGAGAGCGTAATGAAGTCGTTGGGGAAAATTGCCTTGTTGGCGACCGTGGGGCTCCTCGGTCTCGGCGCGACAGCGCGGGCGCAAGACGCCAAGGTCGGCATCATCGCCGCCTTCACCGGACCCTATTCGATCTGGGGTAACGAATATAAGAGGGGCATCGATCTCTATCTCGATCGTTACAACGGCAAGGACGGAAACCCGAAGGTCGAGATCATCTACCGGGACGATGGCGGGGACAATCCGGCGCGCACCAAGCAATTGGCCCAGGAGCTGATCGTCCGCGACGGCGTCTCCATCCTGGCGGGCGAGGAATTCACCACCAACGTGCTGGCGCTCGCGGACGTACTCAACGAGACGAAGATGCCGTTCGTGATTTTCAACGCCGCCACCGGCTTCATCACGGACAAATCGCCCTATTTCGTGCGCACCTGCTTCACGCTATGGACCAACACGATCCCCGACGCGAAATGGGCGCTGCAAAACAACATCAAGAAAGTGATCATCGTATCGGCCGACTATGCGCCGGGAACCGACGCCGTCAACGCCTTCAGCAGGGTTTTCAAGGAGGGCGGCGGCGACATCGTCGATGTGATCCGCGTCCCGCTCGGAACGGCCGACTTCTCGCCCTATCTCCAGCGGGTAAAGGACGCGAATGTCCAGGGCATGTACATGTTCATGCCGAACGGTCCGATGTCGCTGGGCCTGGTCAAGGCCTTCGCCGAAAGCGGCCTCGGCAAGAACGTGCAATTGATGGCGGCAGCCGAAACCGAGGAACGCGACCTGAAGACGATCGGGGATGCGTCCTTGGGCATCATCAGCTCGATGTCCTATGGACCTTATCTCGACAATCCGACCAACAACGCCTTCGTCATGGCCTATCAGGCGAAATACGGCAAAGGCGTGATGCCGACCTTCCAGACCGTTCTGGCTTGGGACGGCATGGAGGCGGTGTTTCACATGCTGAAGGCCACGGACGGGAAACCCGACGGCGACAAGATGATGGCCGCGATCAAGGGCTATGCCTGGGAAAGCCCGCGCGGACCCGTGTCGATCGATCCGAACACGCGCGAGCTGACCCAGAACATGTATGTGCGGCGCGTGGAAAAGCTCGCCGATGGGACGCTCTACAACAAGGCGTTCTTCACTTATCCCAACGTGAAGGAGCAGTGGCACGCGTTGAACCCGCCGAAGCAGTGAGCGCGTAGCGATGGTTGCAGGCGCGAGCAATCGACCGCCGGTCGCGACCCAGGAGCAGATCGACGAGGCGGCGCGGCGCTTCCTCACCACCACCGAAATGGTGGCTGAGGCGCGCCGTCGGCTCCACGCCCATGCCTGGGATTTTGTCGCCGGAGGCACCGAAACCGAAGCGACGCTGAGCCGCAACCGCTTGGCGCTCGATTCGTGGGCGCTGCGTCCCCGCGTGCTGCGCGACGTCGAGACCATCGATCCATCCTCGTCGCTTTTGGGCATGAAGCTCCGCCTCCCCGTGGTATTCGCGCCGGTCGGCGGCATGACCATGCTAGACCCGAATGGGGCGCTCGGTCCCGCGCGGGCGGCTGGTGCCCGCGGCCTGATGACGTTCCTAAGTTCGGTGACGGAGCCGGAAGTCGACATCGCGACGCCGGAAGCGGACAGCCGCCTGGTGCTGCAGCTCTATATCCGGGGCGATTCCGGGTGGGTTGATGCCTATGTCGAGCGCGCGATCGAAGCGGGCGCGCGGGCGATTTGCTTCACCGTCGATTCCGACACGTACAGCCGGCGCGAACGCAATCAGCTCAATCGCTTCTTCCAGGGCGGTCCGCTGCAACCGGGCGGGCGCGCCGGGGTCATGAGCGCGATCGGCCGCGAGCATCAGGAACGCTTCGCCTGGAGCGACATCGCCCGCATTCGCGGCAAATATTCGCTCCCCATCGTATTGAAGGGCATCGCCACCGGCGAGGACGCGAAGATCGCGCTCGATCACGGCGTCGCCGTGATCTATGTCTCCAATCACGGCGGCCGCCAGCTCGATCACGGCCAGGGCGCGCTCGAAATGCTGCCCGACGTGGTCGAAGCCGTGAATGGGCGCGCCGAAATCGTGGTCGATGGCGGCTTCGCGCGCGGCACGGATGTGCTGAAAGCGGTGGCATTCGGCGCCAAGGCGGTCGGCATCGGCAAGCTCCAGGCGTTCGCGCTGGCGGCTGCCGGAGAGGCGGGCATGTATTGCCTTGTCGATTTGCTCGAAGAGGAAATCGTCAAAGGCATGATGCTGCTCGGGATCAACCGGCTCGATCAGCTCGACCGTTCATTCCTCGCGCCGGCGCAGCCGGTGACGTGGCCGACGGCGCTCAGCGCTTTCCCGCATCTCCATCGCTACGATCGCCGCAGGAATTGACGCCGGCCGCTCAGCGGTTGGCGCCCGGCTTCCACAGGACGTCTGTCGCACCTTTGTCGTTGACGTGCCGC
>Ga0182024_10011565_pt1 | contig 17674 bp, 16 predicted proteins | sample P32metaG_FD_120480 | JGI IMG/M metagenome (GOLD analysis project Ga0182024, IMG submission 120480) | Permafrost microbial communities from Stordalen Mire, Sweden - P3-2 metaG (Illumina Assembly) | ecosystem: Environmental > Terrestrial > Soil > Wetlands > Permafrost | place: Sweden: Stordalen... | reverse complement strand
CGACCTTCAGGCTAAGCTTCTGCGGGCGATTCAGGAAAAGGAGATTCGCCCGGTCGGCAGCACTCGCCGCATTCCCATCAACGTCCGCATCCTCGCCGCGACCAACCGTTTGCTGGAGCAGGCCGTGACCGAAGGCACTTTCCGCCGCGACCTCTATTTTCGCTTGAATGTTCTCAGCCTGCGCATTCCGCCGTTGCGCGAGAGGCGCGAGGATATCCCGCTGTTGATCGCTCATTTCATGGAACGCTCACTGCGCTCCTCGGCACAAGAGAAAATTCTCACCGACGAAGCCGTCAAGGTAATGCTGGCCTATGACTGGCCGGGCAACGTCCGCGAGCTGGAAAACTGTCTGGAGCGAACTTGCGCATTCACCAGCGGACCGTTAATCCACGTCCCTGATCTGCCACCAGCCATCGCCGGCACGCAGATCGCGGCGCCCTCCAACGGCAATGGGCACGCCTTGAACAAAATCGTTCCCATGGCAGAATTGGAGCGGCAGACCATTCTCAACGCCATCGCAGAACTCAATGGAGACAAGTTGCAGGCGGCGCGCTTGCTCGGCATCGGCAAGACAACTCTATACCGCAAGTTGAAGGACTACGCGGCTCAGAGTTAGATGCAAAGATACGTTTGTCATCCCGAGCAAAGCGAGGGATCTTGGTTTTGGCGTGCAGCGCAAATCACCGCCGACGCGAGCAAATACCAAGGCCCTGCCTTGGGATGACAAACGGTAAGACGTTCCCTTATGAAACGAGCTTTCCCCCCGCGCAGTTCCTTAGTAGGAACGGAACCATCGCCCACTTCTTTAACCCTCATCTTTTCAATGCGAGCACTCGTGGTGCTTTGCGTGCAATAGAAACCGCATGATCCTACTCATCACCCCGTCAGCACGTGGCCAAGAGTGCGCGGTCACTCTGAAAGAAGCAATCGGCGAGGAAACCCACTGGGCAGAAAACCTTTCGCAAGCCATTGCCCGGCTCCGCGAACAGCCCTATTCCGCCGTCGTTCTCGACCAATTCCTTTTGGAAAACGAGCCCGCGGAAAGCGACCAGATGCTTGAACATCTGGGCACGGCTTTTCCCGTCTATCTCAACTTCGCCGTCAGCGGCATGGAGCGCCTGTTGCGCGACGTCCGCTCCGCACTTCACCGCCGCAAGCGCGAGGAAATCCAGGCCCGCCGTTCGGTCGAGCAACAAATTCGCAGCGAGGTGTGCGAGTCGCTCACCGTCATGCTGCTCTCCTGCGAGTTAGCCATGGCCGTGCCCGGCATCCCCACCCCCGCCGCAGAAAAAATCCGCATGATCGACAACCTAGCCCGCGACATGCGCCTAAGGCTAAACGTGAACTGATGCACGGATCATGTGGAGACAGCCGCCTCGGCTGTCCAAGGAGCGAAGCGACGCGCACCGGCAGCTACGCATGTGCAGCCCTTGGCGCAATTACGAGATTTCACAGGACGGGGCCTGAAACTGACTCAACCGGCCGCGGCCCTTGCTTGTTCTGAGTGCGTAGGCGCACAGAATCCTTCGTGTTGACTTGTTTCGCGGGAGGGGTCAACATTCTCGGCGAAGAAAGTTGGGGCGGAATCGTCAGCCCAACGAAGCTGCGGATTGAGGAGCAAATTATGAAATTTCTTGCGTCTTGTGGCGTACTTCTGCTGACCCTTACGCTTTGCTTGAGCGTTCCAGCCTCTGCAGTTACAGTTCGCAGCATTGCAGTCGGAGACTTCCCCATTGCGGTGGCCATAAACCCAACTACTAATCGGATCTATGCCGCAAACTACGGCTCCGCCAGCGACAGCGTATCGGTTATCGACGGCAACACGAATACTGTCATTGCCACAGTGCCGGTCGGGAGCGGCCCTTTCGCTCTCGACGTGAACCCGAGCACAAACATGGTCTACGTGGCCAATAACCTTGACACGACTGTGTCGGTAATCGACGGAGAAACCAACACCGTGGTAGCAACAATCGAGGGGTTCGCCTCTCCCGAGGCGGTTGCCGTGAATCAGCAGACCAATCAGATCTTTGTGGTGAACTATCTCTCCGCCCAGGTGATGGAGATCGATGGGGCATCGAATGAGATCATTGCGACGTTGCAGATTGCGGGACAAACTTCCCAGGGGCTTGCGATCAATACCGCCAAGAACTTGGTCTACGTGGCTTCCGGCTCAACCATTTTCGTAATCGATGGAAACACAGATACAATCAACGGCAGCTTTATCGTGCCCAGGTCTCAAGGGATTGGGCAGTGGCTGGCATACGATGAGGTCAGCAATCGTCTCTTCGCGATCGGATTTGCCGAGTCCGGCGATGTCGTTTATGTACTCGACGCCACTACGGGGACAGTTCTAGGGCAGATTACTGGCGACACCGACACCCCATTTCAGGCTCCCGTTTGCGTTACCGTCTTTACCCCCGGCGTTTCCGTCCTTATTTCGGACAATTCCCGGAACGCTGTCATTCCGGCCAGCGAGACGACATTCGCCACCCTGCGCACCTTCCACGCAAGAAATGAGCCGCAGCAAATCGCGGTAAACCATTAAGACAGGAAACTTCTATGTCGCCGACTGGGACGCCTGGACGATCCTCGAGTTCACGCCGTAAGAATTGGTCTTGGCAGGAATTACGGATGCAACTACGGTTGTATAGCCCTCGTTCAACAGGTAAATGCGGGGAACGCGCGGGACTGGCCCCAGTCCCAATCGCGGGTCAGAGAACAGGCTCACACCGCAAACCGCGTACCATATAAAGTACGTCGCAAGCCTGTCAAGTCTACTTTAGTAGACATTCGACCCCCTCGAAAGTAGACATTTCTTCCACAGCCTAACCCCTTGATTCCATTGACTCGCCAAAACACCCGCACGAAGAATCAACAACTTACGGCAACAATTTTCTGCATAGTTGCAATGTTCCAACTGGAACATTCGGCACAATGTTCCGGCCAGAACATTCAGCCGATTCCGTCCCGCACCCACCAAAAAATCTTCACCTTCTTACTCGATTGGCACTAGAATAGGCCAGCGCACCACGCCGGGACGCCCGCATGCACCGCGGGGTCCCGCAGACTCCCGGAGGCACTGTGCACGTTCTGGTCACCGCCGATACCTTGTCCGGCTCCTGGACCTACACTCGCGAGCTGGTCACAGGACTGGTCACGCGCGGCGTCCGGGTCACACTGGTCAGCTTCGGTGAAATCCCACTGCCCGATCAGATCGCGTGGATGGACCTTCTTCACGGCCTTGAATTTCGCCCCACTGCCTTTCGCCTGGAGTGGATGGACGATGCGCCAAACGACCTCGCCGAGTCCTCCGAGTATCTCGCCAACCTGGTGCGCGAAGTTCATCCCGACCTGCTTCACCTTCATCAGTTTTGCCACGGCGACCTCGCAGTCGATGTGCCGCGCGTGATTATGGCGCACGGCGATCTCATCAGTTGGACCGAAGCCGTGCACGGTTGTGCGCCGCGCCCCACGCGCTGGTTGAAGTGGTATCGTGACACCATCGTCGGCGGCATTGCTGCCGCGGATGCCGTAGTCGCGCCCTCGGCCTGCATGCTGAATACTCTTATTTCTACTTACGCCCGCCCGCGCCGCGCCGCCATTATCTATCCCGGACGTAATCCGATCTTCTTCAATCCCTACGTCAGTAAAGACGATTCTGTGCTCTCCGTCGGACGCCTGCTCGACGCCGGCAAGCAAGTCTTTCTGCTCACGCAACATGCTCATCCGTTTTCGGTATGCATCGTGGGCGCGGAGCAAACCGTTCCGCTGCCGCGCATTCCTATCCGCGCCGATGTGAAAGTTTCGACCGACCAGAGTTGCGTCGCCATCCGCGGCGCGCAAACCGAATCTCAGCTGCGCGCGCTCTACAGTCGGGCGGCCGTCTACGCCGCCACTTCGCGCTATGAGCCGCTGGGCATGGCCCCGCTTGACGCCGCATTCTCGCGTTGCGCTATCGTCGCCAACGATATCCCAAGCTTCCGCGAAGTCTGGGGCGACGCCGCCCTCTACTTCCGCACCAATGACGCGCGCAGTCTGGCGGACATCCTTCGCCAACTCGATGCCGACCGCGCTCTGCGCCACGCCTATGCTGACCGCGCCTACACCCGCGCCCGCGAACGCTTCACCACGAAGCGCATGATCGACGACTACCTCGACCTCTACCGCAGCCTGGTCTCCGCCGACTCCTTGGCGGCTTAGATCCTGAGAGCTTTTCGGAAGGAACTTGTCGAACCCCACGAACATTCGCAACGGCATGGCATCCTACGGCATCTAGTGCTGGAGGAGAAAACTAATGGCGAAGAAGAAAAGACGTGAGCAGGATGAAACCGGACCCGATTCCGCCGGACAGTCCGGCGACATTCAGCAAATTTCGGACCGAGCGAATGCGGATTCCGAGAGCGTAGAAGAATTGTTGGAGGAGGGAAACTTCTTCGAAGCCGGCATCGTACGAGGAGTGGAAAACGCCAAGGATGCGGACGTGTCTGAGGTGACCACGCACGAAGTTCCGGAAGACGACGTGCCGGAAGAATATTTGGACGACGATCGCAACTAAAGTTTTATCGCAAGCCATCGCATCTATCAGGAGAACGCAATGTCGCCAAGCATGCACAATCGAGCATTAGAACTGCACAACCTCGCAGCCCACGCGCACGCCGCTGCGGCCGTTGCCCATGGCAAGGGAGACCATCTAACCGCGCACGAACTCAGCACGCAGGCGCATGAACATTCCATGAACGCGCTTAAGCTCGCCGAAGAGCTCGCCAACGAAGGCAAAAAGTCTAGCAAACCTTAGGCGCGGTAATTTATTGAATGTAAGAAGCTCTCCGTCAACCTCCTCTACCCGCGTTGCATCCAACGCAATCTAATTTATTTCGAACTATTGAGTAAGAGAGGGAAAGAATGCCCCAATCTTCTAGCGGAACCATCCCTTTGCGGAAGTTTGGCCGCTCCGACGCCAAGATTTCGGCTCTCGGCTTCGGAAGCCATCACTTGGGCGAAGCTCCCGATGAGAAAACTGCGGTCGAAATCGTCCACCAGGCAGTCGATGGCGGAATCACTTTTTTTGACAACTGCTGGGAGTATCGCCGCGGGAAAACTGAAGTCTGGATGGGCATCGGCCTGAAAGGCCGCCGCGACAAAGTTTTTCTGATGACCAAAACTTGTCCGCATGGTCGAGATGCCGGCCTCGCACTGCAGATGCTCGAAGAAAGTTTGCGCCGCCTGCAAACCGATCACCTCGACCTGTGGCAGGTTCACGGCATGGCTTTCGACAACGATGCCGACCTCTTCATACGTCCGAACGGCGCAGCCGAAGCGCTTGAAAAAGCCAAGAAGGATGGCAAGGTTCGCTTCGTCGGATTCACTGGTCACCACAATCCCAAGGTTCATCTGGCCATGCTGAATACTGGCTTTCCCTTCGACTCGGTGCAAATGCCGCTGAATGCTTTCGACGCAAATTTTCGCAGCTTCGAGCAGCAGGTGCTTCCTGAACTGATCAAGCGCGGCATCGCTCCTCTCGGCATGAAACCGCTCAACGGACACGGCGAAGCAATCAAGAACGGCGCAATTACTGCGGAAGAAGCTCTGCGTTACGCCATGAGCCTGCCCGTCGCAACTACCATCACCGGAATGGACAGCCTTGAAGTGCTTCGCCAGAATCTGCAGATTGCGCAGAACTTCACTCCTATGTCCGAAGCGGAGATGAGCGCGCTCCGTGACCGCTGCAAACCGGATGCCGCCGATGGCCGCTTCGAACTTTATAAGTTGTCGCTCAAGTTCGATAATCCCGAAGCGCGTCTCGCGCATGGCTTTCCGCTCGATACGCAGCAATTCGAGGTCAAGGACATGTTTGGTGCCGAGATGAATACCGGTCACCCGTGGCCGGAGAAGAAATTCTAGGCAGGAACGAAAGTGGGGAACACGATTCCAGGGGAACACGATTTTAGGAGAGAATGATGAGCGCGAAGGTGGAGTGGAATCGTCGCAGCTTTATCAAAGGTGCAGCCCTCGCGGGCGCGGTACCGCTCATCGCTGGAGGAAGCATGGCGCAACAACCGTCTAAACAATCGCAAGAGGTTCCCTCTGGCCAGGTGCCGAAGAAACCGCTCGGCCGCACGGGCGTTCAGGTTTCCGCCATGGGGCTCGGCGGCTATCATCTTGGCTCCGCTGAAACCGAGCAGGCCGCCAATGAAATCGTGGCCAAAGCCCTCGATCACGGAGTGGATTTTTTCGACAACGCCTGGGAGTACCATGATGGCCTCAGTGAAGAGCGCCTCGGTAAGGCCCTAAGAGGCAAGCGCCAGCAAGCCTTTGTGATGACCAAGGTCTGCACCCATGGCCGCGATAAGAAAATTGCCATGCGAATGCTGGAGGAATCGCTGCGCCGCCTGCAGACAGATCACCTCGATCTCTGGCAGATCCACGAAGTGGTTTACGATAACGATCCCGATTTAATCTTCGCGCCGAATGGTGCAGCCGAAGCGCTTCTCGCCGCAAAACAGCAAGGGAAAGTTCGCTTCATCGGTTTCACCGGACACAAAGATCCCGAGATTCACTTGAAAATGTTGTCCCATGATTTTCCTTTCGACACGATTCAGATGCCGCTCAACTGTTGCGACGCAACCTTCCGCAGCTTCGAATCGCATGTGCTGCCTGAGGCCAATCGGCGCGGCATCGCCGCTCTCGGAATGAAGAGCCTGGGAGGCAGCGGGGAACTCGTCCGCCACGGCGCCGTAACACCGGAGCAGGGACTTCGCTATGCCATGAGCCTTCCCGTCGCCACCACCATCAGCGGAATCGATACTATGCAAGTGCTGGATCAAAATCTTAAGATCGCGGTCAATTTCGAGCCCTTCGCCGCCGGTGAGATGCAAGCTTTGCGCGCTCAATGCCGCGTCGTAGCCGCCGACGGCCGCCTTGAACTGTTCAAGATGACGACCAAGTACGACGGGAAGGTCGGCCGCGAACAACATCATTTTCCCACCACCCAAGAGTTGCCGCTGTAGCTGCACCTTAGCGCACGGCAAAGTGGAAGAGCGGCGCTTCAGTGCCGCGTAAGCCTCACTCCTTCGGAGCTTTCAGCCCCAGTGTTCGCCCTCGCGCCAATCGACAAGTTTATTCTTGACATCTAGTACTGTGTCATGTATAGTATGTGTCATACACTATATGTCGCCTAGCATAAGTTCCGATACGCGTAACGATGACCGCTTCGAGAACCTGCGCCAGGAACTTCGCCGCGGCAGCCTTCCCCTCGCCGTTCTGGCGGCGTTGCGCACCGAGCATTACGGTTACACGCTGCGCAAGACCCTCGCCGACCACGGCATGGCCATTGACGAAGGCACGCTCTACCCTCTGCTTCGCCGCCTCGAGACTCAGGGTCTGCTGGTAAGCCAGTGGCGGGAAGAGGACAAGCGCAACAAGCGCTTCTACCGTCTTTCGCCCGATGGCAAGTTGATTCTGAAACAGTTGTCAGTCGAGTGGAAGAGCATTCACGCATCGCTGGAAGACATTTTTTAAAAGCAGGAAGTCTAGAAGCAGAAATTTAGCCGCATGAACTGCGGAAGCACCAAGGAGCAAAGCCATGGCACTCATCGATCGTTACCTGCAGGCTGTTAAGTTCTGGCTACCGCGCAATCAGAAAGACGACATCATCGCGGAGCTCTCCGAAGATCTGCGCTCGCAGATCGAAGAAAAGGAAGCCGAACTCGGCCATCCGCTCACCGACGCCGAAGTCGAGCCCATCCTCAAGCGCTGTGGCTCTCCCGTTGCCGTGGCGGAGCGCTATCTGCCGCAGCGGTACCTGATCGGCCCAGGGCTGTTTCCGATTTACAGTGTCATCATCCGGTCGCTGTTTCTCTACTTTTTGCTGCCCTGGTTGGCACTCTGGATGGGCATCGCCATTTTCTCCTCTGACTTTCGAGCCGACCATCCTGGCATGGCGCTTTTCGCGCCACTCGAGCAGTGGTGGCTTGCCTGCATCTGGTCGCTGTTCATTAACACCGCTATCTTTGCCGCTCTGGATCGCTCGCAGGCGCGAGCGCATCTCGTGAACGACTGGAATCCGCGCGCGCTTCCGCCCGAGCGCGACCCCAACCGCGTCTCCCGCGGCTCGACCATATTCGAGTTGACCATCGTGGTCGCAACCCTTGCCGTGTGGGTGCAGCTTGACGTCTTTCATCGCGTCTTCCACTTTTTCGGATTGACCGTCACGCTCTCGTACCACTGGCCGGAATTTTTCTGGGGATTGGTAGCGCTCAGCCTGGCTGGCATCGTCGTCTCCGGCCTGAATCTCGCGAAGGCGCGCTGGACGCGCCTGAGCGCCAGCCTGCGTCTCGCGCTCGACTGTGGCTCCTCGGGATTGAGCTACTGGCTGTTCCGAGCCAACCTGCTGCAATCGCTGAGCGGGAATGACATCCCTTCCACCGAAGCCGCAAGGTTCGTTAGCTTTCTCAACCAGTGGATGGCAAGGTCAGCTATCTGGGTGCTGGTAGTTGGAGCGATAATTGTTTTCTTCGACATTCGCCGCCTCCGCCGCGTCGACCCAGGAGTTTGATCGCTCACGCAACTACGTCCAGCGTGCTCGTGGCTGTCCACCCGACTCCGTCCTTTTTACGGGATCGACCTATCTCAGATCACCGAGTGAGCAGAATTGAACAGTCGCACAACGCGGCATCGTTCTACGATCTATTCGAGGAACCCTCATGCCAACCGCCGAACTCGAACACGCGATCTCGCCCGCGACTCCCACCCCCGACGGCACCATGAAGGCTCTGGTCTATCACGGTCCGGGCAAATATGCCTGGGAGAACAAGCCGCGCCCAACCATCCAGCACCCATCCGATGTCATCGTGCGGGTCACCACGTCTACGATCTGCGGAACCGATCTCCACATTCTCAAAGGCGATCTCCCCGCCGTGACCGATGGCCGTATTCTTGGCCACGAAGCAATCGGTGTCATCGAGCAGGTCGGCGCCGCAGTCTCGGAGTTTCACGTCGGCGACAAGGTCATCGTTTCCTGCGTCACCGCCTGCCTCAAGTGCGACTTCTGCAAACGAGGCATGTATTCCCATTGCCGACACGGTGGCTGGATTCTCGGCTATACGCTGGACGGAACTCAGGCCGAGTACGTTCGCATCCCTGAAGCGGATGGCAGTCTCTACCACTTCCCGGCCGGCGCCGACGAAGAAGCCATGGTCATGCTCAGCGACATTCTGCCCACAGGCTTTGAGTGCGGCGTTCTGAACGGACAGGTCAAGCCCGGAGACACCATCGCCATCATAGGCGCCGGCCCCGTGGGCCTCGCCGTTTTACTGACCGCGCAATTCTATTCCCCCGCCGCAATCTTCATGATCGATCTCGATGACAAGCGTCTCGCGGTCGCGAAGAAGTTTGGCGCAACCACATTGATCAACAGCTCAGACGGGCATGCCGCTCATCAGGTGATGGAACTCACGGAAGGAGCCGGCGTCGACGTGGCCATCGAGGCTGTTGGGCTTCCCGCTACCTTTGCCATCTGCCAGGAGATCGTCGCGGCCGGTGGCAGCATCGCCAATGTCGGTGTCCACGGCAAGCCAGTGGAGTTGCACATGGAAAAACTCTGGGACCGCAACATCTCCCTCACCACCCGACTGGTGGACACCGTTACGACCCCGATGCTTCTGAAGGTCGTACGTTCCGGTAAGCTGCAGCCCGCCAAGCTCGTGACTCACCGCTTTGCCATGAACGACATCATGAAGGCGTATGACACCTTTGGCAACGCGGCACGAGAGAGCGCGCTCAAGGTGGTGCTCACGAACGGCGAGCCTCGGGGATGAGACGTCTTTGTGCAGTCTCGGTTCGAAGTTTCAAAGTGGGAATTGCAGCGCAGACTTTTGGGCTCGTCCTTGCGTTCTTCACTTGAGGCGACGCCCCAGATGCCGAAAGATGAGATACAGGCTGATGCGTCAAACGATTCCTTTACGCAGATTCATGACAAGCCCCGGGCATCAAGGGAGGACGTGCTAATGCGATTGCCAGGAAGTTCCATGGCCTCTCGAGTTCTTCTGTTCTCGACCCTATTCCTCTTCAGCGTCGCCTTCGCTTCCGCGCAAGCTGCTCCGCCGGCTCCCGCCAGGAACGTTCAAGGCCAACCTGCGGTTGCTGCGCCTTCCCCCGCTGACTCGAAGTACGTGGGCGCGGACACCTGCAAAACCTGTCACGAGGAGATCTTCAACAGCTGGCAGAAAACGCCGCACTGGAAGACGACGCTCAATATAAAGGGTGGCCCCTCGAAGCAAGGTTGTGAAGGCTGCCACGGTCCCGGCGCCGAGCACGTGGCCGGGGGCGGCGACAAGACCAAGATATTCATGTTCGAAGGGAAGTCGCGGCAGGAGACCAGCGCGCGCTGTCTAACCTGCCACGGAGAAGCTCACGAGCAATCGCATTTCGCCCAATCCGCGCATTCCAGCAGCGAGGTCGGATGCCTCGATTGCCACTCTCCGCATCACGCCAAAGAAGAAGAGCACCTGCTGGTGCAAACCCAACCTCAGTTGTGTTACGGATGCCACACATCCGCCAAAGCAGACTTTGCCAAGCCTTATCACCACCGCGTCAACGAGGGTCTGGTGCAATGCGCGGACTGCCACAACCCCCATGGCACAGCGACGGTAAAGCAATTGCGCAGCCTGCCCAGTGGTGACGCCGTTTGCTACAAGTGTCACGTCGACAAGCAGGGACCTTACGTCTATGAGCACGTGCCGGTGAAGACTGAGGGTTGCAGCAGTTGCCACACGCCTCACGGTTCCACCAATCCGAAGCTCCTCAAGGTGATGCCGGTAAACATGCTCTGCCTGCAGTGCCACACTTTCTCGACCACGTTGACGGCTGGCGGGCCAATCGGCCCCGTTCACAATCAGTCGGCGAAGTACCAGGCCTGCACCATGTGTCACACGCAGATTCATGGGTCCAACTTCAGCGATGTCTTTTTTAAGTAGGGAGTGCCAATGGAGTCGCCCACAAAATTCGTCCTTGTCTTGCAGCTTTTGTGCGCTATGGTCGCCTGGTCACCTGGAATAGTCCTCGCCCAAACTGCCAGCATGAACCCAACGCCGGCCCCAAGCGCGCCCGCCGAGCCCGATGGCATGACGCACGGTGGATACCTGATTCACTCCTCCGCCGAGTTCGGCTATCGCTCCACTGACGTGACTGGCAGCGGCGAAATGTACGACACGCTGGTAAATCTGCAGACCGGTCCGCGATTGCTTGAACAGACGCTTAGCATGCATTCACTCGATCATCAGGGACTGGTCTTCGACGATCTTTACCTCAACAGTTTTGGATGGGGAGGCGACCCCAACAATGTTTTGCGTCTTCGCGCAGACAAGAATAAGTGGTACAACCTGCAAGGCAGCTTCCGTCGCGATCAATACTTCTCTGACTACGACTTGTGGGCGAACCCGCTGAATCCGCCGCCTCCACCTGCTCCCGGGGGCTCTTCGCCGTCGATTCCGATACTGACCTCGCCCCACGCGTTCGATACGACGCGGCGTATGACTGACTTCGATGTCACCCTGCTGCCGCAATCCCAGGTCAGCTTTCGCCTCGGGTTTTCGCACAACAATATGACGGGGCCTTCTTACAGCAGCATCCACGAGGGTACTGAAGGTTCGCTCCTGCAAAGCTGGAACACAACGATAAACTCCTACCGCCTGGGAGTGGATTTCAGAATCGCGCCGCGAACCGTCCTCAGCTACGACCAGTTTTTCGACTACTACAAAGGAGATACCGACTACCAACTGAATCCCATTAATGAGGCGCTGTTGCCCACAACGCCGGCGAGTTCCGTTTCGCTGGGATTGGCCTTCGATACTGCGAACAAGGAACCCTGCACCGTAGTGCCTCCAGCAACCAGCCTGATTGTCAACGGAGCCCTGACCAATGTCGCGTGCAGCGGATACTTTGGCTACTCGCGCGACCAGCGAATCCGCACGTCCGCGCCCACTGAGCGCCTCAGCCTGCGCAGCAACTACTTCTCGCGGGTAGATCTGGTCGCTTCATTTGCCTACAGCGACGCCGAAATGAGCACGCCTCTGGATGAATCGTTCAGCGGGTTGCTGTCGCGCACCAACACCCTTGCATTCCTCGGCACTGGAACATCTGCCGCCAGCCGAATTTCCGACACAGGCGATCTCGGGGCCACCGTGCATCTCACCAAACACCTGCGCTTGATCGACAAGTTTTATTTCTGGGCCTACCGCATTCCGCAAAACGGCAACCTGAACGAACTTGACTATAGCTGCGCCGTCCCACCGTGCACGCTGTTGAGTACGCCGCTCACCACCCCCGAAGTCCCCGGTGGGACGCCCACTACAGCCACGTCATCCTTCAACCAGACATGGACGAGAAATCAAACCGAACTGGCATGGGACGTTTCAAAACAATTCTGGGCCCGCATCGGCTACCGCTGGGGCGATCGGCAATTCAACCACTTCAACGACTTTCTGCCCGGAGATGAAGACCATTTCGTAGGCCTGGAGAAAACGGCGCTTCTTGGGCTGTGGGCGCGACCCACGCACACGCTGCGATTGAATTTCGATCTGGAGCACACCAACTTCAACAGTGTGTTCGTTCGTCTGTCGCCACGCAAGGAAGCGCGCTACCGCTTTCAGACGACCTACACCCCGCGCTCGTGGGCGACCCTGGGCGGATCTGTCAACATCCTGCAACAATCCAACCAGGACGCCGAGACCCAGTACCTAGCCCACAACCAAAACTATGGGCTGACCGCATCACTTGCGCCGCGCGAACGCTTCGGAATGGATCTGGCTTACAACTTCAATAGCGTGATTCAGAATGCCATCATCTGCTTCGCCGACACGCCGCCCGTAGGGGTGAGCCTTCCCTTTGTGACCAGCGCCATTAACAACAATTGCGGAGGAAATGATACTTCCAACAACCTGATGGGCAACTCGTACTACACCAACCACACCAATTTCGGACTAGCCACCGTCCGGTTCAAGGCGGCGAAACGAGTCACCGCCAACTTCGGCTACAGCCTCACCAATGTTGACGGCAGCGTGCCCCAGTTCAACGTTCTGCAGCCGCTCGGCACATTGCAGTACAAGTACCAGCAGCCGGTCGCGAACGTGAGCGTAGATATTGGCCATAAGTGGGCCTACAACATGGGTTGGAATTACTACCAGTACGGCGAGGGTTCGTTCGTCGGCCCGACCGCACCACGCTATTTCCACACCAACACACTGACCGAATCTCTGCGCTACGCATTTTAACGTTCTCGGTTCCGAAAGAATGAGATCGCAAGGACTGCGGTCCTTCGCTGCATATCACAAAGCTGGCCGCGGCGGCGCGTGCACCTGGTAATGTGTTGTATCCTTGCTAGAAACCCACAAGGTTGGAGGAAATTAAATTAATGGCTCAGGTAAAAATCACAGTCCGTCCTAATGGACCTTTCCGTGTCGAGGCTCCCGAAGGCTCGATTGAACTCGTCGACGTCAACGGAACTCAGTACGACCTCACCGGCAAGCCCGCGTTCTCTCTGTGCCGCTGCGGAGGTTCGGTGAACAAACCGTTTTGCGATGGGACGCACAGCCGCATCGGATTCCAGGGCGCAGAGTTGGCGGTCAAGAAGGCAGACGGCTAGGGACGCTCGTCCCTGAAGAGTTGTTCGAAGGAGTGTTCGCCGAGCGTTCATACGTCACTCTTCCGAAGCGCAACGGGATGCGGTAATGACGGACTGCCCCGATCGCGCCGCCGGCCAGCGCAAGAATCACGACGACGAAGATTGCCGCTCGGCGTGGGGCTTGGTCTTGCCGCGGAGCAATGAGAGCGATGAGCGCTCCGAGTATCAATCCCGTGATCAGACCTCCGATATGCGCAGTGTTATCGATGCCGGGGATTATGGCTCCAAATATCAGGTTGTAAACCACGAACGCACCCAGGCTTTTCAGCGTGCCCGAGAGCGCGGAGCGAGGAAGTGAGAACTCTCCTAGTTTAAGAGCGGTGATGAGCGCGCCAGCCAGTCCGAAAATTGCACCGGACGCGCCTACGCTGGATACGTAAGGATGCCATGCGGCGCTAGCCAGACTCGCTCCCACCCCGCAGGTCAAATAGATGGACACATAGGTCCAGCGTCCGTAGAGCGACTCACAGAGTTGGCCGAGGTTCCACAGGCACCACATGTTGAAGGCGATGTGAAGCAGCCCGCCATGAACGAACACGTTGGTCAGCAGGCGCCACCATTCGCCAGAGAACGTAATCAAGCCTAGGTTGGCTCCCCAGTGAATGCTCTCCGAAGTCGGGAAATCCTGCATCGGATTGAGGAATGCGGCCGGATTGCCAGAGGCGAGCATCATGCCGACAAATACAGCGGCGCAGATGCCGAAAATGACCTGAGTGACGCCGATAGTAGATTCGCTATGGCGAACCCAGGGCGTCTGCATGACTGGTTGCGGTGCGTCGTCGGCGAGTTCTCCGCGCTGGTACTTCTCGTGCTGCACGCACCATTGGCAAATCTTCTTGCCGAAGGTCAAACCTGGAAGCTGGCGGCCACATCGAACGCAGTTTGCCATGGATTACTACAAAGATATCAGCAGTGTAGGCCGCGCGGCGAGAGCCGTCGCGTCAGATCGATCAGTGAATCGTCTTCGTCTTGCGCGACATGTAATCCATCAACAGATACTGCCCCAGCGTATAGGGAGTGGTGAAGTAGGCTTTGCCCCGGCACATCTCAGTTACTTTCTGCACGAACTGCACCAAACCATAATCTGACGCGAGCATGAACGTATTGATGAGCACGCCAGCGCGCTTGCACTTCGAAACCTCTTCCAAAGTCTGGCTGACGACCAGAGGATCGAGGCCAAAGGCATTTTTATAAATGCGGCCATCTTCAAGAGTGAGCGCAGAAGGTTTGCCGTCGGTAATCATGACGATCTGCTTCATGTCTTTCCTCTGCCGCTGCAAGATACGCTGCGCGAGGCGCAGGCCCTCGCGCGTGTTCGTGTAATACGGCCCGACTTTGACGCGGGCGAGCTGCGACAGCGGCACTTCTTCGGCAGAGTCATGAAACAGCACAAGCGAAAGCGAGTCGCCGGGATACTGCGTGCGAATCAGATGCGACAACGCCATCGCAACTTTCTTCGCGGGAGTGAAGCGGTCTTCGCCATAAAGAATCATCGAGTGCGAGCAGTCAAGCATGAGCACCGTCGCGCACGAAGATTGATACTCGCACTGGTGAACTTGCAGGTCACGGTATTCGATGTTGAGCGGAAGGCTGAGCCCCTCGCGCTGAATGGCGCTCGATAGCGTGGCCGTAATATCGAGGTTGAGCGTGTCTCCGAACTCGTAGGTGCGCGACGCGCCGCTCGATTCGATGCCGGTAGCAAGGTCGCGAGTGTCGTGGCGTCCGAAACTGGATTTGCCGAGCGACCCGAGCAGATTGCGCAGAGATTTGAATCCAAGGAAGTCGAGACTCTTGTCGGTGATTTCGAATTTTGCTTGCTGCTGGTTCTCGCCGACTTGACCGCCGGCGCCGCCGGGACGCGAAGGGTCGGGTGGATCGTCGATTGAAATATAATCTTCTTGCTGCATGCGCTCGATCAGCTTTTCGATAAGCTCGTCGAGTTCGCCGTCCGCCGCCATCTGCTGCAGCCGTTCGCGCATGTCTTCGTCGAACTGATCGCCTTCCATCAAGGCCTGCTCGATCGCGCGGCGCAGGTCATCGAGAGTCTGCTCGCCCTCGGGCATCTCGTACCACATGTCGCTCTGAAAGCCGCTCTGCAGCAAATAATCGGAGAGCGCGCTGAGCAAGTCCTCCATGCTCATTTCGCCCGCAGGGTCGGGAACGTATTTGCTGTAGCGGATGCGTTTCATGATGGCTACGAGCTTCTAGCTCCTAGCTTCTAGCTAGAACCGGTTTGGTTAGAAGCTAGGAGCTAGAAGCCGGGTTTCCTAATTAAACTGCCTTCTCTGCCGATACGGCGGTTCTTCTTTGTCGAAACTTTTTTCGCGCTGCGGTTCGGGCTTCTTTTCTCCGGCTTTGAATACTCGCTCTTCGTTGCGTCCAATCCGTTTGTGGGCGTGCAGGCCTTCGAGGATAAATTCCGCCGCCGAGACTTGCTGCTCAGCACTCTCCTTCTGCGAAACACTGAGCGGACCGAGCTTATCGATCAGTCCCTGAATCTTTTTCAAGTTCTCAAGTGCCTCAACCGCCGAAATCGAATCCGAAAGCTGAATCTCGCCGCCCAAGTCGAACCACTGCACGATCTGCTGTACATTTGCTCCGGTGAAATATTCGTCGTAGGTCTTCGCAATTGCAGAGCGGATCAGTTCGCGGCCCACAAAATCCGCGCCTTTCATCTCGCCTTCGTATTCCAGTTCGAGTTTCCCGGTAATCGCAGGCAGCGCCGCGTAGACATCGCTGACGCGGGGAACGACGAGCCGCTCGTCGTTGCGCAGGGCGCGCCGCTCAGCGTTCGAGATCACATTCTCCATCGCAGAAATAGGCAGCCGCTGGCTGACGCCTGAGCGCTTATCGATTTTCTTGTCGTCGCGCGCGGCGAATGCGATGCGCTCGACCACTTCCTGAATGAAAGCAGGCAAGTGCATCGAGTGACCATTGCGACTCGTCCACGCTTCCTGCGCGGTTATGGCAATCCCTTCATCGACCGTGGCCGGATAATGCGTGCGAATCTCCGATCCAATCCGGTCTTTGAGCGGAGTGATAATTTTTCCGCGCGCCGTATAATCCTCGGGATTCGCGCTGAAGACAATGGCAACATCGAGCGGCAGGCGAATGGGATATCCCTTAATCTGAACATCGCCTTCCTGCATGATGTTGAAGAGGCCGACCTGAATTTTTCCGGCGAGGTCGGGCAATTCATTGATGGCGAAGATGCCTCGATTGGCGCGGGGCAGCAGGCCATAGTGAACGGTGAACTCACTCGAAAGTTCGTGGCCGCCGCGCGCAGCTTTGATCGGGTCGATGTCACCGATCAGGTCGGCAATCGTCACATCGGGCGTGGCAAGTTTTTCCACGTAGCGGTCGTCGGGAGTGAGATAAGCGATCGGCGCGGCATCTCCCAATCGCGCGACTTCCTCGCGGCAATGGCGGCAAATCGGCGCATACGGATTGTCGCGAATCTCACAGCCGGCAAGATAGGGCATCTGAGGATCAAGCAGCGTCGTCAAGGCGCGCAGGATGCGGCTTTTGGCCTGCCCGCGCAATCCGAGCAGAATGAAATTGTGCCGCGACAGAACGGCGTTCACGATCTGCGGTACAACAGTATCGTCATAGCCCACGATGCCGGGAAAGATGCCGGAGTCGTCGTGCCGCCGCAGACGGTCGATCAGGTTGTCGCGGAGTTCGTCTTTCACCCGGCGAGTGCGCAAACGTTCTTCGGAAAAATCACTGCGCCGCAATTCGCCCAGCGTGCGAGGAACAGACATGAGGAACCCCCGAATACTTTTCTGGATTATACGCGGGTAAGCGGGCTTCGGGCGTCGGCTATCGGGCGCCGGGTGTCCGATACCGCGCCTCAGTAAAATGCGAGGCTCCCGCTTCTGGATTCGCTGAAGCCCGAAAGCCGAAGCCCGGAGCCGGAAGCCCGAAGCCCGCACTTAATGCACATGCCCGTTGCCGCCAGCCTTTTCGCGGGCAGAGGCGGCGCGGCGAAGATTG
>Ga0182024_10011564_pt1 | contig 17675 bp, 11 predicted proteins | sample P32metaG_FD_120480 | JGI IMG/M metagenome (GOLD analysis project Ga0182024, IMG submission 120480) | Permafrost microbial communities from Stordalen Mire, Sweden - P3-2 metaG (Illumina Assembly) | ecosystem: Environmental > Terrestrial > Soil > Wetlands > Permafrost | place: Sweden: Stordalen... | reverse complement strand
GGACGACGACCCGACGCCCCAGCGGCGGCGAGGTAAAGTGCCGATCCCCGCCGGAGTAGCTCAGTCGGTTAGAGCAGCGGAATCATAATCCGCGTGTCGGGGGTTCGAGTCCCTCCTCCGGCAGTCAAAATGCCTGCAAATAGGCGGGAGGCTCGGCGGTCCGGGCCCCATCACGACCGTAGTTCCGACGCGGCAGATCCCAACCCGCCGGAGTAGCCTCCATGGATGGTCGCGAAGCGCATCCGCCACACGGTCGCGTTCGCGCTCGTCCATGCTGAAAAATCGGCGGAAGAGCGTGCCTTCCTCGAGGCGGCAGAGCGGCTCGCAGCTATTCCCGGCGTCGAGGCGTTCGAACTCCTGGCCGAGGTCAGCCCGAAGAATGGCTATCGCTTCGGGATCTCGATGGAATTCGCAGACCGACCCGCATACGAGCGCTACAACGAGCACCCCGATCACGTCCGCTTCGTGCAGGAGCGCTGGTTGTCCGAGGTGGGCGACTTCCTCGAACTCGACTACGCCACGCGGTAGACGTGCACGTCCGGTAGACGCGCCGGACTTGCGGCGGATCTGGGCGCAACTCGTCAAAAGCGCTGAAGCCCGCGCTAGTGAGCGGCTGCGCACGAGTGGAGCAAACGAGAGCCGGAGCCAGGCTAGCCACGGTGCCGAGCGTTTCGGAGTCAAACAGGAGCCAGCTGCAGTGATTTCGCCCAGCAACCCCGGGCTATGTCTGCTCGACGTAACAAACCTCCGGCATCGAAGAAAGCCCCGTAAGCGCGGGGGGTGTCGCGTCTCAGGGGCCGTCCCGGAGGGACGTCCGAGGGCGTGGTGTGAACGCAAGTGCGAACAGGCCACGTCGCGACGACGCAGCGCTACGCCGACTACGCACCGAGTGCGCACGAAGCGGCCTTCGTCGAGGCGGCGTTCGGCCGCGCGTCCGAGGTCGCGCTCGCGAGTGCACCATGCTCGATCGTCCTGTCCGCGGCCGCATAGGGCATGCCGTCAGGCGCGAGGCTTGCAGGCGGTGCAGATGTGCTTCTGTGGCTGAACCGAGTAGGCCATAAGCCAACCAGCAGCGATGGCGAGCGTCTCGCTAGGCGCTGGCGCCGCGTTGCTACACCTGTCGCACTGCACCTCGCCGGAGTCAGGGTCGATCATCAGCGCACTTTACAAATCGGGTCGGTCCCCAGCGGGAGCCGACTTCGCAGCCGATCGCTCGTATCACCGGACGCAGCAGCGAGCGCGGATCGTGACGGCAGCCACGGACGGTGCAACGCACAGGGTCGGCAACATCCGCCCAGCGGAGGACGATTAGGATATGGCGAGTCCGTCACGCTCAAAGGCCACGCCGAATCCAAGCGCGAACAGATCCGGCGCCACGCGAAAGTCCTAGCGGCTGCGGGCTAGCGCTGCTGCTTGTCGCGCAACGCGACACGTCAGCCGACACGGCGGCAGGCGGGAAACCGGCCCGGCGATCTCGCCAGGCCGGTTCACGACCTAGAAGCTGACGGTACCGGTGCCGTAGACGGTGGCCATTGTGGCGACGGGGGGCGCGTTGCTGTTGCTCAGGTTGCACTTTCCCTTGTTGGGGCCGCTCTTGTAGAACGAGCCGAGGACACCGAAGGATTCCGTGATCTTCACGGTCCCGTGGATACCCGCATACAGCCCGGTGCCGCTGACGATCGGACTTGCGGCCGACTTGGTGACCGAGGCCGAACAGGTTGCGGCGTCAATCTTCGGGTTGGCGCTATTAACCTTCGCGCCGATGGCCGTGAGATCGAGCTTGATCGTGCCCTTCGTCAGGGTCGCCGTCCCGATTTTCTTCCCGCCGCTGCTGACGGCGGGCGAGCTTGACCCGTAGTCCCCGACCGCACCGGTGAAGAGGATCTTGCCTTGGCCCTGGTTCGCCCCGGGCTGAACGAATAGCTTGATCGGTCCGCCTGCGGGCGTTCCCGAGGATCCCGCGCCCGCCGCGACCGAAGCACCGGCGACCAAGCAGACGAGCGCGCCGCTGACTCCCATCATTGTCTTTCGTAGCCGCATGACACCTTCCTGTATGAGTCTGGACACAGACCGCACACCGGATGGGCTCGCCCACGGCGACGCACGGCTCCCCAGCGGGGATGGCCGCGAGCATAGACGTCCGCGTCCCATGTTCGCTTGGCGAAAGCGACAGCGCAGGGCCCCGGGGAACGTCGTTCGGGATCGAGCGACCGACAGTCGATCTACTCAGGGCGCGACGCCAGCGCGAGCAGCGGTCGGCCGAGGGTGCGAACAAAGTGCAAACACCCCCCACACCGTTCAGCGCCACAACGCCCGGCCCGCTGGACGCGAAGACGCCCATCTGACGGCGTTTTCTGGCCCGGACGACACCCCACGCCACAGCCCGCGAGGAATCATAATCCGCGTGTCGGGGGTTCGAGTCCCTCCTCCGGCATCGCGAAGGCCCTGCAAATACGGCAGTTCTGATGCGGGGACGGCTGGCTTCACCGGCTGATAGCATCGCGAGTCTGGCGTCGTGGGCTCACGGTCCGTGTGAGCGCGCAGCAAACGTCAGCAGGCGGGCGAGTGTCACTGGGGTCGGGGGCCTCTGCGACGGATCGCTCGCAAGCGCATGAGTCATCACGTCCACCACCCCGTTTGGAACGCGATCCACGAGCTCGCCTGGTCCACCGGGTCGGCCGAGAGCGCACGCCGTGAGCACCGCCGCAAGCGAAAACACATCCATCGCCGTCGTCGGCTCGGTCGCGGCTTCTGGGGCGCTGTAGGCGGTGCCTGCCGCGTCCCCGAGTATCGGCCGAGCCGCTGTCGCCGCTAGTCCCGATCCGAGCAGAATCACCTCACGCCCGGAGCCGACCACTACCTGTGATGGTGAGACATGGCCGTGGATGAACCCGGCGTCATGAATATGTTGCAGCGCTTCGGCGAGCGCGACGCCGATCCAAAGCCACGATCGCGACGACTGGGGTCCGCGATTGGCGAGCAGCCGCTCGAGAGAAGAGCCGGCGACGAGCTCACTGGAGAGATAGCAGCGGGTCCCGAGCGTTCCCGCATCGAGCACGTGCACAAGATTCGGATGGCGAGTAGATCGTGCGAGCCGGGACTCGCGATCAAAGGCCTCGCGAAAGCCCGGATCCTCCGATAGCGGCTCGCTGAGCAACGTCACCGCCACCTCGTTGCCGTGCTCGTCGGTCGCCCGGAACGTCCTCTTCCACGACCCCGGCCCGAGCGGTTCCGTGAGGGTGTAGCCGCCCGGACGCACCGACGCGGGGTCGTCACCGGGACCAGGTGAGCCGGTTGTCCCTCCTTCCGCGGCCGGCACGGCTACCGCGTACGCCGGCCTGGACGAACCTTTCGGACGCCTGAACTCCGCGGTGCCCGGCGAGGACAGCGACGAGCGCCCCCAGGCAAGAGTTGCCGCTCTGCGGAGCTCTTCGGAGAACTGCTTTGCCGTCGTGATGCGATCCTCTGGCCGCCTGGCGAGGGCACTCATCACGACATCACCAACGGGCGGTGGAGTGTCGGGGGCCACCTCGTGCAGTGCCATGGGTTCATCGTCGACATGGCTGCGCGCAACATCCAACGGGTTGGCTGACGTCTTGAACGGGAGGCATCCGGCCAGCAACTCGAATAACACGATGCCCATCGAGTAGACGTCCGCCGCCGGTCCGATGGCGTGGCCGAGCACCTGCTCCGGCGCCATGTAGGCCGGAGTGCCGAGCACCTCGCCGGCGCGCGTCAGTCTCGTCGCCTTCGTGAAGTCGGTTCCGGGCGTCGCGAGGCCGAAGTCAGTGACCTTGAGCACTCCTTTCTTGCTGAAGATGAGATTGTGCGGCTTGACGTCGCGATGGAGAACTCCCGCTTCGTGGGCGGCCTGGAGGCCGCTGGCTGCGGCCAACGTCAGGGCGCAGGCCTCCGGCATCGAGACGCCGTCGATCTGCCGCTCCCACAGCGTGCCCCCTGAGAGCACCTCCATCACCACCAGAAAGAGCCCGTCAGTCTCGATGTAGTCGTAAATGCGAACGATGTGTTGATGGTCGAATTTCGCGAGCAGCCGCGCCTCGCGCCCGAAACGCTCGCGCAGAATCGAGTCGGCGGCGAAAGCCCGTGGAAGCTGCTTGATTGCGACCTCGCGCCCAAGAGCGCGGTGTCGCGCCGAAAGGACGAGACCGAAACCGCCGCGGCCAAGCTCACGACCGATCTCATAACCGGGCAGCGCGGCGGCGATCCGCTCTTGGTCACGCCTCATTCGCCGCGTTCGCGCAATACCAGTGCGCTCGACGCTCGCAGCGACCCACTGCGACGCGAACTGCGACTGATCCTGCTCGGCACGTCGCGGGCCTCGAGGACATTGGCGGCAGTCGCCCAGAGAACCGTCTTGACCTGGAATGGACGCAGACCAGGATGCTTCGAGAGCACCAATGCCGCAATGCCGGCGATGTGCGGTGCGGCGAACGAGTTGCCAGTGGTGCGAGTCACGGTGCCGTTGACCCACGCGACGTCGACATCGATTCCCCGCGCAAGGAACTCGGTTGGAGGCGACGGATTGAAGTGGAAGCGAAAGGGATCGGTCGTCAGGTTGCATGCCACGCTTGTCACCGAGGCATACAGCGACGGAAAGCTGATGCGCTGAACGTTGTTCGCGGCCGAGGTGATAAAGCAGCCGTTGAAGTATGCGACGTCACAGATCTCATAAAAGGGCAGCGCCCAATCTCGCTTACTCGTTCCGAGTGAGACGTTGATCACGTCGAAGCCATTCTGCGCCGCCCATGCGAGCCCGCGCAAGAATCCCGGAGCCTTGCCTGACTGGCGCCCGATCACCTTTACGCTCGTGATGTGCGCATCGGGAGCGAAGGCGCGAACAATCCCAGCGCAAGCGGTCCCGTGACCGAAGTCGTCGGAGTGCGGCCCGGGAATCTCTCGAACGGACCCGTCTTCGTCCACGACGATCTCGACCCCGTCGTCCCGCCCCTGAGCGCCCCTCAGCGCAGGGTGGTCGTAGTCCACGCCGCTGTCTACGATCGCGACCCGGACGCCTTTGCCCGACGCGCCTTCCCACGCCCATTGCGGCGAGAGGTCTTCAAGCCCGGTCGCCTCCTGAAGACGCAGCACCGCAGACCCTCGCGCCCACGCAGGCGTCCCAGGGGCCTCAGCCATGCTGGAGAAACGTCGAGATCATCGGCGCAAGCCGCGCATATCCCACCGGATCGCTACTCGCCAGTGCCGCAAGATCGCCGGCGAGCTCAGCCGGGCTGGGTACCTGGGTCCGCGGTGCGTCATTGGAGAGCGCCACAGCGGCGACGTCCGCAAGCATCGTCGTGACGTCGACATCGTCCAGCGTGAAGGACGAGTCGTCGTCTTTGTCTGCCAGCAAGAGCACGCCCATGGTCCCCTCTCTGTCCTCGCACGCCACGCAGAGAACGCTTTCGGGCTTGCTCTCAAGCGTCGCCAGCAAGCCCTCCTGCAAGCGCGCATCGTCCCCGACTGCCGAAAGCGCCACTGGCTGGCCAGACTGGAAGACGAAACCCTCGATGCCGACGCCTGCCCGGAAGGTCTGGCCGAGATCGGCGCTCGCGACCTCGCCGACGGCACCGGCCACGCGCATGTTCCCCTGCTGGTCGGACGCCAACAGCCACGCGTTGCGGGCGGCGGTTGATTCGCACGCGGCCCGCGTCAGGGCGTCAAGGATGGCGTCGACGCGCTCCACTTAGCCGAACTCGATGTGTCGTCGTCGTCGGATAGCCAGGCACCAGTCATCGACAGGCGAGACAGCCCGCGGCCGCCGTCTGGCGTGTCAGGCGGCAGCGGGCGCGCAGCACCGGACGCCGCTGAGAGCGACGCGAGGTGCCCGAGCGCCGGATCATCGATGATCGAAAGCGTCGTCGCCATCGAGGCTCGCAACATACGCCTTCGCTCACTACCGAGCAGCGCGCTCAATCCGAGGGCATCCCACGGTCCAAGCTCGCCAGCGATGATCTCATCGCCAGAGTCATCCTCCACGATCAGCTCACCGCCACCCGAGCGCAGCAGCGCGAGCGTACCCGGCGGCGCGGTGAAGCGTTCTCCCGCAGCCACCTCGACGGCGTCGGCACTTGACACCAGGCGACCCAGCTCGTCATCCCCAACCGACGCAAACAGCGGGAGGCTCCGCAGCGCGGTAAGCGCCTCCGAAGCGAACGGAACCGCGGTCGCGCCGGCCTCCTGCTCGTTCCACAGTTCGGTGTAGGTCCCGCCGGCGGCGAGCAGCGACGCGTGCGTGCCGTGCTCCACGAGCCGGCCCGCCGATACGACAAAGATGGAGTCGTAGTCGACGACGGTCCGCAACCGATGCGATACGGCGATCGTTGTCCTCCCCTCGCCCGCCCGGCGCAGCGTATCCATCACACGTCGCTCGGTCCGCGGGTCAAGAGCGCTGGTCGCCTCGTCGAGAAGCAGCACCGAGGGGTCTCGCAAGATGGCTCGGGCGATCGCCACGCGCTGGCGCTCACCGCCCGACAGCCGGCCCCCGCGTTCGCCGACGGGCGTGTCATAGCCTTGTGGGAACGCCGCAACGACATCATCGAGCTCGGCCGCCCGAGCTGCAGCCTCGACCTCTTCAGTCGAGGCGCCGGGCCGCGCGAGCGCGATGTTCTCGCGGATCGTCCCGGTGAACAGGAACGTGTCCTGGAAGACGACTCCGATGCGCTCACGCAACGAGTCGAGGGTGCAGTCACGCAGATCGAGGCCATCGTAGGTCAGAGCGCCCTCGTCGGGATCGCCGACGCGAAGCAGCAGCCGCAGGATCGTCGACTTGCCTGAGCCGCTCGCTCCGACGAACGCGACCCGTGTTCCCGCCTCAATGACCGCGTCCGCCTGGTCGAGCACGCGTCGCTCAGGTGTGTAGCCGAATCCCACTGCGTCGAGCCGGATCTCCGTCTGCAATGGCGCGAGCGGCTGGGCGTCGTCACGGTCGACAATGCTCGGCTGTGCGTCCATCACCTCGTTGACGCGGGCAAGCGCGCCGGTGGCGGATTGGAAGAGCTGACCGATGTTCGACAGTGTCGTCACCGGAGCGATGACGCTATCCATAACTGACAGAAACGCGACCAGCCCGCCCACGGTGAGATGGTGGTGAAGGACCAGCCATGTCCCGACACCCAGAATGATGATTCGCAGTGCCATGACAAATCCATTCACCGTCACGCTAAACAGCCCACCATAGATCTGCAGCCTCACCTGTCGGCGCACGAGAAGGTCGGACACTGCCGTGAACCGTGCCACCTCTCGCCTGGCGAGACCGAATGCCTGCACGACCTGCTGTGCGGCGTAGTTCTCGGTACTGACTGACAGCGCGGCAGACGTCTGCTCCTGAACCGCCACGCTGCGCCGCTGGGTTTCGGTGCTCATCAGGCGATACAGGAGGGCCACGATCGGCGTGGCGGCGAGCGTGATCGCCGCCAGCAAGGGGTTGAGTGTGATCAGAACGACCGCGAAGGAGATCAGCGTGAGCGCCTGCGTGGCGCCGTCACGCAGGGTCTGCGTGAGACCCGCCTCGAGGAGCGACACATCTGAAAAGAAGCGCGCCAGGACATCGCCCTGGCCGTGCTGATCGAACCAATCGAGCGACAGTTGCTGAAGCCTGCGAAACATGTCCACACGCAGCTGCCGAACCAACGACGAACTGATCTTGGCGGCGAGCAGGCTCCTGCGCACGCCGGCGACCAGGGAGATGGCGAAGGCGCCAGCAAGAATCCCCAGCAGCCCGAGGGCCGCCGAGAGGTGGCCTGCGGGCAACGCGACATCGAGCAACCGCTTGAAGATGAAGGGGAACGTCAGCCCGAACGCGAGCGCAAGCAGCATGTACACGAACATTTCCGCCTCACGCCAGGCGTACGGGCGCAGGTAGCGCGTCGCCAGTCGAGCAAAGTCCCGCATCCGCACGCGCGGCATGTCGGTCAGCGAGCGGCGCCATGCATCCTCGAGCTGGGCGAGCGACGCCCCGTAGATCTCTCTTGCGGCGGCATCGACGTTCCCCGGAGTGGCCGTCTTGAGCATGCGCAGGAACGCCGCTTCGTCAGATTGTGCGATCAGGTAACGAACGAATGAGCGTGCAAGTGATGGGCGTATCGCGTCCGGCGCCGTTGCGAGCGTCGAGTCCGCGGCCCGGCTCAGCATCTCACGCGAGTCGGAACCGCCCGCCGTGTGGAGGCCGTACCCTTCCAGCAGCAGTTCCAGGCCGTCCCACGCGGGCAGTTCCGCTCCCAGCACGAGCGCCAGCGCCCGGTGCGGGGCCTCTGCCGGCGAGTCGGCGGTCACCACCATCCAGACACGCGCATGGGGCGCGTCGACAAGGGTTCCTTCCGTCATCAGCTCGGCTGGCTGTGCGGGATCCGGGAAGGGGTCCACGAGGTTGATTTCGATACGGCTGGCCGAATCATCCGAGCGCAGCCCAGCGAGACGGCGATATGCGCGCAGAGCCGCTGTGAGAACTCCCCGAGCCGATCGCTCGGCACTGCTGCCCGGCGCATACCGCACCACTACGGGGTCGCTGCCGATGGTCTCGTACCCGTCGATGGAGGCTCCTGCGGGTCCGAGCACGCGGAGTTCCGTCGCACCGAGCATGATGACGTCACCGACGTGCAGGGGCGACGGCGCGTGCAGTGCCTCCCCGTTGACGAACGTTCCGTTCCTGCTGCCGAGGTCCTCAACCGTGAGACCCTCGTCAGTGAGTGTCAGCCGAAGATGTTGGCGAGAGGTGAGCGGGTCGCGAACCTGCAGTCCATCGCAGTCGCGTCCGACGACAAGAGACCCGCTGAGCGTGATCTGCTGGCTCGGCTCACCGGGCTCGGAGATCTCGAGGATGAGCTGCCGGTCAGTCACTCAAGATCGCGGCAGATCGACTGCAGAGCAACACCCAAATTTTGCCGATGACGAGGTGAAGGATCATCGGCGACCCGCTTGACCGTCATCTCGTCGTCTCGCGTCGTCGTCGCTGACTCGGGTCCTGTCCTCGTACAGCGCGCCGACGAGCACATAGGCGAACGTGAAGCGCCACCAGTGCTCCTGGTCGGCGCGAAGCAACTCGTAGGCCAACGCAAGCGCAGCCTTCCCCCAAGGTGGCAGGCATCAGTTCAGCGCGATCTTACTGGGATGGGATGCCAATTGAAACCCTCTGCGAGGTAGAAATGGCTGGCTGCGGTTCTTTGGCCCCGAACCTCGGCTCGCCGTCACGAAGTCGCCCGATTGGCCGCTGCCACCATCCGCTCAATAGGCGGAACAGCGACGGTCAGCGTCAGAGCCGTCGCGAGGTGAGCGATCATCGCCGCCTCCAGGCCGCGGCGCCAGTAGAGGGTTCCGAACACGACGCCCGGAATCGCGTTGAGCGTCAGCGTGCGGGCCACCGCGGCGCGGCCCCTCAGCCCCAGGGAGCGCGTTATCGGGAGATGTCCCAGGCCGAAGGCGAGGCTGCTTCCGGCGATCGCAGGCAGCATCGTACGTGGGCCGGGGGGTGTCCGCGATTCGCCCGTCAGTCCTCTGGTGGCGGCCGCCAGCGCCGTTTGAACCCCAAGCCGCATCAACACCTCCTCGGCGACCCCTGCATAGATTGCGGCCAGTACCCCCCGCCAGGCCGCGGGCGGATGAATGCCGCGACGCCGAAACTCTTCGATCACATCCCGGAACAGCCACGCGTCGACTGCGCTGACGACCGAGGCCGCGAGGAGCCCCGAGAGCGCGTAGGCACCCGCTGTCCGCCGGCCGAGGCGCGTCGGGCGGCCCGCCAGCCAATCCTCGAGGTACGGTGCGCCCAGCCCGAGACCCCGTCCCAGCTTCAGGCCTGACCACGAGGCGACACCGAACATCAGCTCCGCCTGGACCGCCGCCAGCGTGACGATCTCGCCCCGGCGGATCGGGCGCTTTCCGATCGCCCTGCGGCTGGAATCGGCGGCCTCGAGCGCCTGCCGTTGCAGCTCCAGCACGTAGGGCAGCACGGCGAGCGCCGTGACGACGGTGGCCTGGGTGAGCACCACCCACAGGGGCAGCCGGCGGGATCGGCGCCATCGAGTGGTCACAGAGCGGGCTCCACATCGGTACCGGCGGCAATCTCGGCGTAGTAATCGACCTCGTAGAAGCCGTCGCGCCCTCGGAGGCCCGCGGCCTCCTCCACGGTCGGGGGGCACAGCGTCAGGCTGCTGCTCCGACGAGCCAGGCGCAGCAGCGCGCTGATGCCCGCCGGGTGCTCCAGGTCGAGCCACACCGGCTCCCGTGTCTCCAGGTCGGAGCGCACCTGCACGAGGCCGCGGGGGATCCCCAGGGACTCCAGGCGGTCGTGCGTGCGCAGAAAGCCCGCGCGATCAAGGGGCGGCCGCTGGGCGGATAGCTCGGCCGCGGGGACCACGAACGTCTCTGGACTGATGAGAATCGAATCGCCGAGCTGGATCTCAGGCAGCCGTGACGTCCGCCGGCCCATCGCGCGTTCCACAAGAACCGCGTTCACCGCGTGAGTCACCACTTCAAGGAAGCTCCGGCGAAATCCAGCAAGCTGGCTTAGGAAGGTCACGAGCGGGGGCATATGGCGGGGATGGATGAGGCCGAAGAAAACCGGCCGCACGCGCTCCCCGGTGTCCCCCACCCTCAATACGAGCCGCTCCTCGTCCTGGTCGTACGCGACCGTCAGCTCGCGTGGAGCGACGCCATCCGCACGCTTCCGCTCACCGGGAAGGCCGATCGTTCGCCGCGTCGTCGCCGCTCTCCGGTTGACCTCGAGCCCGAGGGTGCCCCACGCGTCGGCGACATCCGGCCACTGGCCCATCCAGTGGCAGAACCGCTGCTCCACGTTCTCGCCGTGCGCGAAGGGGAGATCGCAGTAGCGGGGGAAGAGCGACATGCGCGAACCACCCCAGAGGACGAGCTGAAAACGCGGCCCGTGTCGCGGATGAGCCGCCCGGAACCGGAGCGACAACCGTGCCATCTGCGCGGGCCCCCAATCCGCCAAGAGCGCGGGGTCGGGGCGGTAGACGATCGGATCACCCCCCGTTGCTCCGCTCAATTGCTCTTCGATGGCGGTGTGGACGAATTGCACGGTGCGATCCGCAGCCACGCCGAGGGCCCGGGAGAGTGAGCGTGCGTTCTGCAAGAGGTTGTCGTCGAGTCCGCGCGCCTGACAGAAGTGCAGATAGTCCCTGTAGAACCGAAGCAGCGGCACGCGAGCCGCCAACCCGTAGCACGCGGCGAAGATCTGCACCAGCACCTGCTCCTCCACCGTGGGCCCGAGGTCCGTGAGCCCGGCTCCGTAGTGGGCGACCGAGCCCAGGAACGCCTCGGCGCCTGCCTGATCCAGCGTGAGCGTCGAGCGGACCACGGTGTCGACCGACGCCGTGCTGGCGTTCGGCTCTCCAGTCGTCACCGGCGCGGATGGTCGCGCATACGCCGCCTGCGCTGCGCGGCGGAGCCTGTGCACGGAATCCATGTACCCGCCGAGCGCGGCGAGCGGCGCCGCAAGCGGCTCGCCGCCGACATCCGTCAACCTTCGGGTCAGGGCAGTGACCGGGTCATCGGCCCCTGCGGGGAGCTCCCACTCGAGGACGCCCGCGTCAAGCGCGTCGACCAGCAGGTCGGCGCTGACCCGGGCGCGCAGAGCCTGCCAGGAGACCCCCTGTGTGCCACTGCCGCGAAGCACCGCGAGGACATCGCGCATGCCGTCGACCCGGCGCAACCCGGCGCTGCCCACAGCCCAACACGACCCGTCCTCCTCCACGAGGCAGTCGCTCCGCAGCCGCACGCGAACCTGATCCCGAAGTGCAGCCGACGCGAAAAACCGGCGCTCCAGCCAGCGGGCCAGCTCCTCGGGCGGCCGCACCCTCACGTACCGGCTCGCGAGCTCAGGGGCGCAACGACCGTCGCTGGACGTGATCTGTGCGAGGCCGGTTCCCGCGAGCAGGCCGTTGGGCGTGGGACGCAGGGCGCCGCGCCACAGCAGGCGCAGCGCGGCGCCGGCTGCCTTCCGGTCGCGGCTGAGCAGCCCGAAGTACGGCTGATCAGGCAGGCGGTCGAGCCGGTCAGCCAACTGGGGGTGCGCCTGTGCGACGTGGAGGCGAAACAGCGGCTCGCGCAGGGTCGCGCGCAGCTCGCCGTCGGCGGAGGGATCCGCGAGGTGCGCGTCGCGTTCGGCCAGCGCAGCGCGCCAGCACCTCCGCCGTTCCAGCCATGCCTGGAACGCCTCCACGAGGCCCTCGCTTCCCATGCTCGAGAGAAGATCCCTCGAGCCTGTCGCCGGCATTCGCAAGCCGACGAGGTCGCGGCGGAGCGCCAGCAGCGCATGTCGCTCAGCGGGAGAGCTCGCGGCCGGCACGAGCTCGCCAACTCGCTTGGCCAGAGCGACGGCTTCGAGTCCGAGCGCAGCCGCCTCCCGCCGCGCCTGGTCGTGAGCTGCGAGCGCTTCGCCGTATCGAAACGCCTTCAGTCGCGACCGTGGCAGCGCCGGCACACGGGCCAGAACGTATGGAAACGCCCGCCAACCGACCCGTCGGCGGACGGCTTCGCCCTGCGTGGCGGCCAATACGGACTCAGTCACGCGTGGCGGGGTCGCCGAGGGGAGAGCGCGTGCGACATCAGCAGGGCGAGTCGCTTCTGCTGGTCCTCCGGGAACGCCATCCGGTTCCAGTGGAAGACGATCCAGAACGGCAGGACTTCACGCAGGCCGCAGCGGAGCGCGCCGCTTCGCTGAGCCTGAGCCGCAGCTTCTGCCAGCGCGGGGATTCCCTCCGTGAAGCTCGCGATCACGGCCTCCTCGGCGTCGGAGGCCCCCGCGCGCCGCGAGCCGCCCGCCTCCAGCAACGCTCGCGCGGCGGATTGGGCGCTCACGGGCGGCGCGAGGGCTCGCCACACGGGTGAACCGGGCTCCGGCAGCCTCCCCGTCCACTCCAGCTTGCACCAGGCATCCCATAACTCCCAGGCGTCGCCGGTGAGCAGTCGCAACGCCTGATCGAGCAGGACGAGCGAGAAGTCCGCCCGACCCAGACCGGCCCTCCCCTCCAGCCACAGCCGGTGGTAGGCGAGGACCGCCATGCTGTCGAGCGAGAAGAAACGGTGCGTCAAGTCAATCGCGGCGGGACCCCCGAACAGGTAGTGCTCAGGGTCGTACGGCACGCGCGCCGTGCGAGCATCGAGGATGGCCGGGAGCGCGTCAAGCTGGCGCATCAGTGCCTCATCCGGAAAGAGGAAGCGCAGGCGCAATCCGGGAGGCTTGTGCATGAAGAAGAACCGTGCCTCCGGGCGGCGGACAAGCCAAGCCCGGAGCTCGTCGGGGAAGCTCCCGAGGACCAGGCGCCTCCAGGTGTGCCCCAGCGGATCGAGCTCTACGTCGAGCTGGATCCGCTGTATCGCCCGCTCGGCTTCACGCAAGCCCTCCACCCCGGCGGCGATGAACGTGCTTTGGGCTGCGACGAGGGCCGCGGGCGATATGCAAAGCGCACGGCAACGGGCGCGGACGTCACGACCACCCAGGCTCTCGAGCACGAGGTCGAGGAGATTCGCCAGCGACGGCCCGCCGTCAGGAGCGATGCTGGGTGCGTCCGCTTGCGGCCGACCCGGCGCGGAAGTCACACCCCGATTGCCTCCCAGTCCGTGCGCTGAGCATGCATCGACGCCGAGACTGGCAACGCCAAGTAGCGCTGCTCCAGGAGCGGCGCTGGCTCCACGAACAAGAGGCCGTTGTCCACCAGCGGCCGCAGACGGCCCTCCGGATCCGCGATGAACTCTTCGGCGGAGAAGTCGATGATCTCCTCGTCCGTGACCTCGCCCTGGCTCCGCAGCGAAAACGCCGCCGCGAGTAGACTGCCGGTTACATCGTCGCGGTAGCGAGCTGCCTCGCGCAGGAGGACGCGCAACGACGCTGGGGCGTCGAGAAGTCGGAACAGCTCGGCGGCAAACCGGGTCAGGCGGTAACGCCGCCGTGGAAACTCCGACCGCGAATCCGTGATCACCACATCGAGGAGCTCCTGCTGCCAAGTGAGTGTGCAACGATCCTGCGCAAACGCCTTGTGCCAGCGGTCCACGGCCTCGAGGAACGAAGACAGGTAGCCGCTGTCCGGTTGCTCTTCGTCGTCGCGCTCGAACGTGTAAGCGATCTGTCCCACACGCTCCTCCGGAAAGGGGTAGAGGCACTGATACTTCGCGCTCGGACGCAGTGATATTCCGAAGGCTGCGGGATCGGCATGGTAGGGACTAAAGCGATGAAACTCGACCTTCGGCACCCCCATTGGAGGATGCAGGTGGGCGAGCTTCGGTAGCTCGCGCGCGAGACGGGCGTACTCATCCTGCGGCTCACCCGGGAACCCGACCAGCAGGTTGTAGCTCGGGCGCACCCCGTGCTCTCGCATGTATCTGAGCATCGCCACGTTCTGGATTCCCGACGTGCCCTTTCGCATAAGTGACAAAATCGGCGTGCTGAAGCTCTCGACACCTGGCTGCACCACGGTGATGCCGGCGTCAGCAAGCTTCCTCACATGCACTCGCGTCACGTTGGCTTTGATCTCGAAGAAGAACTCCACACCAAGCCGACGATCACGCGCCCACCGCATGTACTCGTCGTAGTACTTCATCGAGAGGATGTTGTCCGCCATGAACAGAAACCGCGTGTCATAGCGCGCGACCACGTGCTCAACCTCCGCGCGGAATCGCTCCCAGTCCTTGACGCGGTAGGCCATGCCGAGGGCGTTGAGGCCGCAGAAGGTGCAGTGATTCTTGGCCCCCCACCAGCAACCGCGTGAGGATTCGAGCGGTAACACGCGCGGGAACCAGCGGTCGAGGCCGGCCACAGCTCGAGCGCGCAGAAAGTCGTCGAAGTCGGGGTACGGCAGTGCATCAAGATCTTCAACGGGGTCACCCGCCGGTCCCTTCACGATCGCCTCCCCAGGTCCGCGGGTGACGATCCCTGGGAGATCGTCGACGGCCTCGCCACGAGCGACGCGATCCACGAACTCTGGGAACGCGTGATCGACCTCGCCGACGAAGGCACAGTCGACAAAATCAAACATCTCCATCAGGCCAGCCCCCATCGGACCGTCGCAGTTCGCGCCACCGAGGACGACAAGCTTGCCGGGCCAGCGCTGCTTGACGACGCGCGCCAGCGCGAGCGCCGCGATGTTCTGGTAGAAGGTGGTCGCGATCCCGACGATGTCGTAACGCGCCAGGCGGTCGGCCATCTCGTCCACGAGGCGCCCGCTATCACGCCGTAGCTCAAGGAGATCGTGAGCCGAGAGTCGCGACCCGTTGCGCGTAGCGGCGCGGCGGAGCCGCTTCATGGTCGCCGCGTCGCTGTCGCCAGCGCCGTAGAGCGTAGGCGTGAATACCCATTCGCTGAACGGAAACCAGCCGCCATTGCTGAGCTCCCAGTATGCCCTGGCCTGGTCGCTAGCACTCCTCCCCGGGAGGATCGTGAGCAGATCGAGGTTCCAATAGAAGGTGGTGCAGCGGTGCCCGCGCGCCTTCACCGCGGCCGACAGCAGGCCCAGTCCCAGGCTCGGGAGACCTGCCGGACCGAACGGCGGGTACACCAGAGCCACCTCGAGCGGCCTGGGGGACGTCGCCAGGGCAGGGTGCGCTGACATCGGCCTCAGACCAGCGCCTCAGCCTCGCTCGCGGAGACGTCGGCGGGAGCGTCCGCCGAGCGCCGGGTACCGTCATCGGTCGCCAGACCCATGTGCCGGCCATCGACGACCGCGGTGATCCAGCGCTCGTCGAGCTCGAGCAGGAAGCGATCCAGGTCCCACTCGCCGGCCGGGCCGGAGATCTCCTCGGCATGAACGTCGGCCGCCTTCAGGAGCAGCGCGACGTCGTGGGCCGACAGGGTCTTGGATTCCTGCTGGGCGCCGAGCGCCGGAAGCATGCGACGCAGCTTCGCCGCCGTCGCGCCCTGCCACAGCAAACCGTGAATCTCGTGCCCCAGGCCGGTGAGGAGGTAGGCGCGCGGCTGATCGCGCCTGGTGTCGATGAGGAGTGTGACGTGGTCGCCCTCGAGCTGGCGGAAGGTCGCCCCTGCGGCATGACGCCGGCGCCAATCGAGCACGGCGTGCCAAAGCGCCTGCGTGTAGGCCAGTCGATCCCCCTGCGGCAGATCTGCCTCGAAGTGGTAGGCGAGATCCATCCGCTCGCGCTCGCTCAGGCCGCGGTAGTACACGGCGACGCCTGTAGCTGGACGCAGGTTGCTCAGGCCAAATGCGCTTGGCCGCTGAAACAGCGGGCTGTAGCGGTCGATCACGACCGGGTTGGGGTTCCGCGGAGGAGGAAGATGGACCAGGCGGCACATCAGCGCGATCCCCTCGTTGTAGCACTCCTCGCGTTCGAACGGGAAACGGTATAGGTAGAACCAGATCGGGTGGATCCCGTACGTCTGGCTCCACTTGAGCAGGGCGATGTTCTGGCTCGCCTTGACACCCTTCTTCATCAGCTCCAGGATCTCGGAGCTGAGGCCCTCGATCCCGGGTTGGAACACCCGGACCCCTGCTCTCGCGAGCTGCCGGACTTGCTCCTCCTTAAGGTTCGATTTCGTCTCGTAGAAGATCCGCAGCCCCAGCTCCTCGAGCGCCGGCAGTACCTCCTTGAAGTAAGTCATGCTGATGATGTTGTCGACCGCGCAGACGTTGCGCTCGCCGAGCCGCTCGCGGATCCAGCGGAACTCGGCGATCGCCCGTGCCGGGCTCTTCGCGCGGAACGCCATCGAGTCGGCATTCAGCCCGCAGAACGTGCAATGGCTCACCGCGCCCCACCAGCAGCCGCGGGATGTCTCGATCGGCACCTGCACTTGTCCGCGGGTCTCCGCAGAGGTCAAGGCAGGCGGCAGCTGCGCGAAGTAATCGTCAAAGTCCGGGAACGGCAGTGAGTCCAAGTCATGGAGCGGGCGCGGCGCATCGGCCTCCGTGACGTCGCCACTACGGTCGCGATACACGAGCCCCGGCACCGAGGACGTATCGATACCCGCCGCGCGACGCGTGACGTACTCCGGGAAGGTGTGGTCGGCCTCTCCCCGCAGCACGCAGTCGACCCAGGGGAACGAGCGCAACAGCGCCACCCCCATCGGCCCGTCGCAGTTAGGTCCACCGAAGACGATGTGAAGGTGCTCGTGCCTCGTCTTGATCAGTCGCGCCAGGGCGAGCGACGCGACGCTCTGGCAGAAGACGCTGGAGAAGCCGACGACTTCGTAGCGCCCGAAGTCAGCCCGATCAGCGCAGAACTCAAGGAATTCATTGACACGCGCTGCGTCTGCGAGCAAGCGAGCCAGAAGTTGCTTGCGTGTTGCGCGTGAGAACACGAAACTCGGGGCAGACAAGATGCTTGAGATCGCCTCATCGACTGGCGCGGAGTCGCCCCACAGCGCACCAGAGAAGAAGATGTCACCCAGATCAGCAGTGGAGGCGAGAAACGCGTAGTCGAGCAGCGCATCTGCGGGCGTCCGGTCGGGGGCGAAGAAACGAAAGTAATCGAGGGACCCGTAGTAGACGTCCGTACTCACGCCAGCCGCCGTCAGGGTGCTCTTGAGCGTACTGACGCCCAGGCCCGGTGAGACTGCCGGGATAAATGGCATCGAGACCAGGCAAACCCTGGGTGATCCGTCTCGGCCCATCGATTCTGAGCCAAATGGCTGGCTCTGTTCCTGGGGTGCTGCGACCAAGCGCTGCACGCTCCTGGTCACGGCCCAGCGG
>Ga0182024_10011562_pt1 | contig 17676 bp, 13 predicted proteins | sample P32metaG_FD_120480 | JGI IMG/M metagenome (GOLD analysis project Ga0182024, IMG submission 120480) | Permafrost microbial communities from Stordalen Mire, Sweden - P3-2 metaG (Illumina Assembly) | ecosystem: Environmental > Terrestrial > Soil > Wetlands > Permafrost | place: Sweden: Stordalen... | reverse complement strand
TGCCGCTGGCCCCGCCGGTGCTGTTGAGGCCGACATTGGCGGTGTTGGTGTTTCCCGGATCGACGCCGGTCTGCCCGTTCCCCGAGGCGATGATGACGGCCGCCGCCGGCCGGCTGATGAGGCAAACCAAGATCAGGATGGCAGCCCAATGCCAACGTGGCAGGCTACCGGAACGGATCGATCCGCGAATGCTCAAACATGATTCCATCAGGCCGATCCGATTCGATTAAGTTGAAACCGTGAACCCATCGTCGACCGCGCCGTCACTCCGATTCGCGCGGGCAAACGACAACACGGGCAAAAAACAAGAGACGCAGAGTGAGAGTTGAACCGCCGTCACGAAATCGACAGAAAGGAACTTCAGCTTAGCCACCAGCCACCCGACTCACCGCCCAAATCGCTGGCGGCCTGTCGCGAGACCGACGGCGCACCGCGAGCCGATGACTTCGACTCGTTTGCGCTCGTATAACCCAACCGGGAGTATAACGGGGCGGAGCGAGCGCGCCAAGTAAATGCTAACAATTAGCTCACAATTCAGGCCAGAGTAGGCCAGAGGCTAGAGGTAAATGACCAGGGAAAAGCGTTTCGACGCCTTGCGACCGAAGGACTTGGGGTCGCCTGCCCCGTTTTTCCCCCCGACCTGTAGCCTGTGGCCTGTAGCCTGTCGCCTACGTATCAATCTCGCCCATCACCACGTCCAGCGAGCCGATGATTGCCGGCACGTTGAGTCTGCGCGTGCCTAATGGTGGTACCGAGTGCGCGGGCGTGGCGGCCCGAATTCGGGCGTGACATCGTCGGCCGAGCACCGTAGCATGGGATGGAAGGAAAGGATGCGGATTGCCATGCACCAGGTCCACCTCAACGACCAGCTTTATCGGGAAGCCCAGCGCCGCGCCGCGGAAGCCGGGTTCGGCAGCGTCGACGATTATATTGCCGACGTTCTCCGGAACGATTTCGCGGAAGAGGTCGAAGACTTGGACCACTTCTTCACTCCCGAGCGGCTTGCTCAGATCGATCAGTCCCTCGCCGACGTCAGGGCTGGCAAAGTATTGACTTTGGCCCAAGTCGAAGAGGAGTTGGCCAAGTCGAGGGAAGCATGGCTGCGCGACCACCCCGATTCCAAGTAGCCGTCACCGCGGAAGCCGCTTCGGCGTTGGATCAGGTTTGGCGCTCCAGCGCTGATCGTTACGGCCACTCGCACGCCGATGCCTACCTGCGGCTGCTGAAAGACGCCATCCGCTCGCTCGAAGTCCCAAGCGCTGTTGGCAAGGCCGTCCCCGGCCGTCCGAACGTCTACTACCTTCTCGTCCGTCGCCGAGCCAGCGGGCATGGCCATATTCTCGTCTACGAGATCCCCGGGAACCAAGTTTCCGTTCTGCGGCTCTACCACACGGCCCAGGATTGGCAGGCCAAGCTCGCCGCCGACAAAACCCTCGATTAGTCCACTCTGGCCTCAAGCCTACCGATCAATCTCGCCCATCACTACGTCGAGCGAGCCGATGATCGCCGGCACGTCGGCGATCAGACAGCCGCGGCACAGCTCGTGCGTCACCGACAGATTGCAGAATGAACTGCTCCGCGCCCGGGCACGAAACGGAATCGACGTTCCGCCCAGGCAGACAATATAAAAGCCCATCTGGCCACGCGGGGCCTCGGTTTCGAGATAGGCCTCTCCCTTGGGCAACTTTTCGGCCAGCTTGACCGGCTCGCCCCACGATCCGGTGGCGGTGCTATAGCGGTCGATGGCCTGACGGACCAGGTCGATCGACTGCATCACTTCCAGCATCCGCACATAGAACCGGTGCCAACAGTCCCCCAGCACGGCGCTGGCCGGCACGGGCGGATACTGGTGGTCCTTGGGATAGTGGCCATTCTTTTCGACGATCACCTCGAACGCGTAACCGTCGTACATTTCGGTATAGCGCTCTTCGCCATCGCGGCGCAGGTCGTGATCGACTCCACTGCCACGCAGCACCGGGCCGGTCGTGCCGTAGTCGATCGCCATTTCGCCCGTCATCACGCCCACGCCGGCGGTACGGCGGATGAAAATGGCGTTGTTCGTCAGCAGCGTGTGATATTCCACGATGACCGGCTCGAGCTGCTTCAGGAAGATTTCGCACTTCGCGAGCCAGCCCGGCGGCAGATCGGCCGTGGCGCCGCCGACGGTCAAATAGCTGTAGGTGAGCCGGGCGCCGCAAGCCTCTTCGAACAGGTCGAGGATTTTCTCGCGTTCGCGAAACGCGTACAAAAAGGGACTGAACGTGCCCAGGTCGAGTCCATAGGCGCCCATGCCGACCAGGTGGCTGGCGATGCGGCCCATTTCGGCGATGATCACGCGCAGATGCTTGGCCTTTTCGGGCAGCTCGAGCTTGAGCAGTTTTTCGACCGTCATCGCCCAGCCCAGGTTCATGTTCATCCCGGCCAGGTAGTCCATCCGATCGGTGTACGGAATCCACTGCCTGGGCGTCAGATTCTCGCCGATCTTTTCGGCACACCGATGCAAATAGCCGATGTGCGGCGTCGTCTCCGAAACGACTTCGCCGTCGGTCCGCAGCACCAACCGCAGCACGCCATGCGTGCTCGGATGTTGCGGGCCCATATTGACCAGCATCTCGTCGGTGCGAACATCGAACTCGATGATCCGCGGGTCTTCGTACGTGTCAGTCGCCATTTTTAGTTCCCTTGGGAGGCTACAGGCCAGAGGCTAGAGGTAAGAAAAACTTTGAATGTCGCCTCAGCAGCCGTTAGTCTCTTGCTCTCTCGCCTTCAACCCGTTGCCTTAAACCTCTAGCCTGTGGCCTACCGCCCCCGAATCCCGTGATACTCCAGCGGCATCTCATAATCCTTCCGTAGCGGATAGCCGACCCAGTCTTCCGGGCACAGGATCCGCCGCAGATCGGGATGCCCGACGAACCAAACTCCCGACAGGTCATACACCTCGCGCTCGTGCCAGTCGGCGGTCCGCCAGATATTGCTCACCGTCGGCACCTCGGGCAGCTCGCCCGGTTTGTCGTTCTTCCAACGGGGCAGTTTCACTTTGACCACCAGGCTCGTCTTGTGCGGCAAGCTCCACAAGTGATAGACGACTTCCAAGTGGGGCTCGAAACCGGCCTTGGCCGCCTTCTTCGGGTCGGGCTCGCAGTAGTCGACTCCGCTGATGCAATTGAGCAGGTTGAACCGCAGATCCGGCTCGTCCCGCAGATAGAGGCAGAGTGCCGGCAATCCGGCCGGCGACACTTCGATCCAGGGATCGATGGCCGTCAATTCCGCACCGGTGATCTGATCGCCAAACTGTTTCTTCAGCCGGTCGAGAAAGGGTTCGCCGCGCATCGTTGTGGTGGTTCCTGTTTTTGATCGTGTTCGATTTCCATACTAACCCGACGCCACCCGCGTCCGCGGGTACCCGCGAGGGACGCCAGACGAGGAACCTTCGCTTGCGCTGATACCCGCGTGGACCCTTCGTCTTGGCTGAGCGAAACGCTTGCGATGAAAGTTCGTCCTGCGTCCCTCGCTTGCGCGTCCGGTTAGTGGGGTGTTGGTGGAGCGTCCTTGCGACGCCGCCACCGAACCCTCAGGCTCCTCGCGTCAGTGCGAACTTCCGCTGGCCACCGGTGTCGGTTCTTCCCAATTCTTGGCGGGCATCGGCGCGACGACCGTCGAACGCTCGCGGCTAAGTGCCCGTACCCAGTCGAGATCGCCCCGCCGCCACACATAGGCAAATCCGACCAACAGGATTCCGAAGAACGCACCGATGTCGAAGATCGATGCCACGGCCAGCGTTTTCGCGGTGTCGACAACTTCTTTGCGCGAGGTCGGCATCGCCAACGTCGGCACGCCCAATTCGCGGTACAGGCCGACTTCGGCCACGCTCAGATCCTCGTCCTCCGCGGCCGCGGCCCTGGCGGCATCGCGTGCCGACGGTAATTTTCCCGCCTTGGGAGCGGCCACAGACCGGCCGCCGCCATCGACTCCGTCGCCGCTGGTCGCCACCGCCACGCCCGGATCGAGCAAATGGATGGCCTTGCCGTAAACCGTGGCCCAGGGAAAGAAGAAGGCGACTTCGACGTCGAAGATAATGAACAGCAGTGCGACGACGTAGAACCGCAGATCGAATTGCACAAAGGCCGAACCGATCGTCGGCTCGCCGCACTCGTAGACTTCGAGCTTTTCGGCGTTGGGTGCCTTGGGGCGTACCAGGTAGCCGATCAGCAGATTGAAGAACACAAACGCCAATCCGACGCCGGTAAACAGGGCCAGATAACCAACGATCAAGCTGGGAGAATTCATCGCGTCTTTCAGCCCGCCTCAGGCCGGCGGGCGATTGGCATCAGTCGAAAAGGTCAACAGGCTGCCAGCGCACCGCGCCCAACCCGGGCGGCCCAGGCACGCGCCGCCAGCCGGCATTGTAGCGCGGCCGATGGCGATCCCGCAAGCCTTGCGGCACACGGCGGCGTCCCACCCGGACTGCGCGCGAAAAATCCGGACGGGCGCGACGGGCTTAAACGCCTTGGGCGGATTGCCGCTTGAGAATGCGGGCTCAATGGCCAACCGAGCGGGCGGCCTTCCAGCAGCCAGCGGATGCTGGAACCAGAATCAAGATTCTGCCGCAGGCGACGTTTCCAACCACAGCCGACTTCCAGCACCCAGCGGAAGCTGGAACAAAAATCAGTCGGAAGGGTCGTGCGAGCCGAGATTGGCCACGGTCCCGTTCGTGCCGGCCGCCATGGTGCCGGCGACCAGGGGCTGACGGCCGCCAAAGCCCGATTCGAGCTCGTGCCAGTGAAGCACTTCCTGTTCGCCATGCTTCCAACAGAGAAAGACGACGCGGCCGTCCATCAGTGAAGGAAAGTCGACCAGGCCGTCGGCGCCGCTCTTGGGCTCGACCCCGAGCTGCCGCAGCTCGTCGACATAGACTTGCAGCCGCTCGCCGTCTTTCTCGAGCTCTTCCTCGATCTGCTCGAGCTCTTCGGCGTAGATATCGCGGTCGCGATGGTTTTGCTGCTGCCGGCCGCTGGTCAACAGGGCCAGCCGCTGGCGACGGTCGATCACTTCGCGCGACAGGCTGACCAGATCGCTGGTGATCGCACGAACCAGCGGGAGCACGGCGTTGGCTTGTTCCACCGTGAATAGTTTGGCGGGGCGATAATCGGCTGCCGACATAACACACTCTTCTCGCGCGGCCGTGGCTGGTCGCGACAATAGCCCAAAACCGCAGCATCGCAGGTATTCTGTGGGCCCGGCTGTATTTCCCGGTCCTGCCACGCGCTTCCGCCTGGCGTGTGGCCCCTGCGGCTTTGGAAAGTCCCCTCTTTCACTCGTTGACCCACTCGGCGATTCCCTCGCCAAGCGACGTTCGTTCGGACCCGACTGCCTTTCGGATCTATTGATTCGGTCCGCCATGAACCGGTTCGACCAACACTTTCGACGCCGCCACAGCCGTCGGATTCAAGCTGGCACGACCCCAGGCCACGTCGACCGGCAAACGAGCGAAATCGACCAAACAACCATCGCGGCTATAGCAGCTCAGGTCGTGGCTCGCTCCCATAAAGATGCAATCGACTGGACATGGTTCGACACACAAGGCGCAGAACATACATTTCGAATAATCGATCGTGAAACCGGTGATCTTGAAGCCCTTACCGTTGGTCACCCGCTCCTTGCCGATGTAAATGCAATCGACTGGGCAAGCTTTGGCGCATTGGTCGCAGGCGATGCACGTCGTCAGATCGTAGCGATGAAAACCCCGATAACGCGGCGCAACGGCCAGCGGCAATTCGGGATACTCAAAATGTTCGGTAAAAGTCTTGCGCTCGGGCTGATACGTGATCATCCAATAGCGCAGCGTCACAATCATCCCCTGGATCACTGTCCAGACCGCGTCCTTGATGTTGCGTAACCACTCAACCATGACAAGCTTTCGCTCCGGAGGCGGACGTCCGACTGAAAAAATCCCTTGTTTCCCCAACATCAACATGACTCGGGGTCGGCGTCACGGCTCGCGGACGCTCATCCCATTGGCAGTTGCCCGCTAGACATTCTGGCGGAAGCCGACCCAAGTCAAATAAATTATAGGCGGACCCCCAGGGACCGCAAGCGACAAACTTAGGCCGCCTGCCGGCCGACCGGCCGATCGTGGCCGGCAAAAAACCGCAGCCGGTCCCGAGCAACTCGCTGCCGGTGGAAGGAACGCTGGCGCCCCAAAACGCTCAGGGCAGTGTGATCGGCACCGTGTGATTGGCGCAGTGCGATCGGCTGTGAGCAAATCGCGCTCAGGCGAAACGCTGGGTGCCAAACGTTGGGTGCCAGAGGCCGCGTTTCGTGCCGCTCGCCTTTGCGCGTTCGCCCCGGTCATGCTCGGGCTGCCGGTCCACCCATCGCGATCGTCTCGTCGGCTGGCCCATCTGGTCACCGCGATGAGCCACTGCGGTAGGCCGCCGCGCCTCCTGCGGCAGCCCGCATCGCCCAGCGCGCGACCGGTGCGATAGGGATGCCGCATTCGTCAACGTCACGCGCGATTTGTGAACCTGCGCTTCGCCTGGGCTGTCCTGGCAGCGTTGTGCGCGAAAGGGTTGTTTTTGTGGTGTCTGGCAGCTCGAGGCTTAGGCGTGGCCCTGCGAGCAGCCATTCTGCGCTGGAATTCGCCAAGGTGGGCTGCCGAGCCTTCCTCCCACCGTTACAACCGGCCCGATCAGGCTCCGAGGGGCTTGCCGTCGGGACTGGCTCAGGAGCTGCAAGGCTTTGCAAGACAAACGCTTGCGTACCGCGGTGCAGAGGCGACCGATCACCCTCGTGGCGGGCTTTGGAGACGTCGCAGGAGCGTTTGAGGGCTCTTGATAAGCAAATTGTGGACCTTCGAGGTGCTAAAATAATTAAGAAAAACGGGGGGCGGCCGCTACGCAAGCTTGACCTTTGCCTAGCGGCACCTAGAGTAAAGGGTAGGAAGAGTCTGGGTGCCTATCTAAAAGGCAGTGGCAAGCCAGTTTATAACAGTTTGGCGCCATTACTTTGCGACGCAGCCGTTGACGAACCGAATCGTCAAGACTGCACTCCCGCTCGCCGCGGGACGCAAACGCGAAGGCACGGTTAGATTGGATTCTAAAGGCCCCCTGGCGGCCGCGTGCTGCCAGCGGACCCCATTTGGAATACGTGAAGGAATCTCACAGAGGGTCCAAGTGCGTCGATCAATTGAGGATCGGCCTGATCAATCTCGAAGGAATGGCTATGTTGGTTCTATCCCGCAAGAAGAATGAAAGCATTGTCATTAATAATGACATCACCATTGTCGTCGTGGAGATCCGCGGCGACAAGGTGCGTCTAGGAGTCGAAGCTCCTAAGGAAGTGCCGGTCCATCGTCGCGAGGTCTACGACGCGATTCGTCGCAACGAGGCCGCCGCCGAAGCGGCCGGTGCCGAGCGATCGAGTCCGGCCGCCGCGCAGCCCGACGTGAACGGTACCGTCGAGCCGTGAGCCCCTTGGGTTCGCCCTCAGGGGAGCGGTCACCCGCTGCGCCGTGGCGCGCGGGCCTTTCTTCGTTTCCCGCCCTCTGCCACTTCCCCTTCTCATCGCGCTTTCGTGTTCGCGCTCTCTCGGCTCCGCGTGTGCGCCTGCCCTGGTGCATGGTGGCATCTCGCCTTTGCCCTTGAGCATTTAGCCTCTGGCCTGTCGACTCTTAGCCTCCGGCCTCTTCCGCCCTACCCTTGACGAAATGCCTGCTGGCCCGGTATATACCCCTTTGAGCGCATCTCGTCGGCGTTGCCTGCAAGCAACACTAACCCGACGCGCAAGCGAGGGAGACAGGCCGTGATCCCTCGCTTGCGCGTCGGGTTAGTGGGGTGCTCCGCCGAACTGAGCAGCGTCCTGGAGCTTAGTGCCAAGCGCGTGGGGCCGATCCGTTGTGTTTGGCCCGCCGATCGAAAAACCCAAAACGCGGCCCCGTCGTCTAGTCTGGTCTAGGACACCGGCCTTTCACGCCGATAACACGAGTTCAAATCTCGTCGGGGTCACTTTCTCTGCCGCCGCCGGCCGGCACGCCGCGCCGGCTACGCGGTCTCTCCGCTAACGCCCCTTCAGCAGGTCGGCCGGTGTCGGAACCTCGGCCGGTTTCTGCGGGTCGCCAGGGAAGAGATCGGGAAAAACCCACCGGTCGGGCATTTGTTTTGCGTCACTGGTCGTTTTATCGGCCGCCGGTTTATCCGCCGCGCTCTTCGATCCGCGCGCGAGATAAGCTCCGTGCTGGATTTCAAGCTTGGCGGCGGGCTCTTCGAAAAGATTCCAGACCGGAATCGTCGCGCGCAAGTTGGCTTGGTACTCGACGCGCCGCTCGAGGTTCCGCTCGGTCGCGATTTTTTCGCGGATCTCGCTCTCCACCTCGGCAAAAGGCGTGACTGCCTCCGCTTTGTGCTCCACCACGCGAATGATATGCACTCCGCGCTCGTCTTCCAAAATCTCGCTCAGTTGGCCGATCGGCAACGTGAACAGCGCCGTGTCGAGTTCCTCCGAGGCCAGCGAGCCTTGGTTGATCCAGTTGTCCGCCTGGTCGTCGATCACGACATCTTCTCGAACGGCCTCGGCCACCTTGCCAAACTCAAATCCAGCCTTCAGTTGCTGCTCCACCCGGACAATGAATATCCTGGCTTCTTCTTTGTTCGTACCGTACTTGTCGAAGCGAATGGTCAGGTGTTTCCAACGTGCCCGGGCGGGCGTCGAGTAACTCGATCGGTGCGATTGGTAATACTCCCGCGCCTCCTCCTCGGTGATCTCGCGTTCACTCTTGCTTTTTTCGTCGATCCAGTGCCGGGCAAAGCTGTTTTCCAACGTCGCCCTTCGCAGTGCGTCCAGCGAGCTGCCGGTTTCACGCAACTTCGCGTCGAGCTCCTCGGCCGACGCGCACCCTTCCTCCGCGATCACCTTCGGCAGGTATTCCTTGTCGTACGTAGCATTGACGTCCACTACGATCTTTTCCCATGCCCCGTTGGGCAGTCTGCTGCGGCCATCGACAACGGCCAATTTGACTTCAATCAGCTCGTCCAGATATTTTGACATGTACCACTTCCGGGCCGGTTCGATTTCAGCCCCCCATAGCGGTCGCTCGGCCCGCTGGCTTGCCCTGTCGACCTGCTCGTTGGCATTGGGCAGCACATCGCTGGCCAGAATCTCCTCGGGCCCCACCCGGGCAATGACTTCGCTCCCTGCGAACTTTTCGGGCAGCGCGACATCCCCTTTTTGTTCCACCTTGACGTCGATTTCGCCAAGGTCGAGCGCGGCCGGTGCCTCGCCGGGGCGTTCGGCTTCGACGTTGACCGGAAACGACCCGGCCGAGTCGCGCTCGCCCGGGGCCGAGACGATGAGCCGATAGTGACCCGGCAAAACATCGGCCAGCGCGAACGAGCCGTCGGCGTAGGCCTTGAGTCCCTCGCGAAAGAAGATCGGCCCGATCGGGCTGTCGCGCCACAGGCGATAGGCCATTTGAGCCGGCCCTTCCTGGTAGCGGTTCCAATACTTGGGCGGAGGATCCGGCGCGAACGTAAAGGTCACGTTTTCCCACGAGTCGCGGCCGGTCAGCCGACCGGTGACGGTTCGTCCCTGCCCACCGATCAGCACGGGCGTCGGCTCAGGACCGCAAACAACGTTCACGACCTGATTGCCCGACATGCCGTACATCGTGGGCGTTGGCTCCGGCTCGGCGGCGAAGCTCACGACTCGCTCTTGCGACCTGTCCGCCAGCGCGGCATCGTCCTTTGGCAACTCGATCAGCCGCGAGATCTGGTACGCACCGGGCAGCAGTTTTTCGAAAACGAACTTCCCTTCGCCGTCGCTGTGTGTCTCGGCGGTTCCGCCGACGACGCTGGGGTAACCCGGCGGGCCGCGATGGATCGACAGGCCAATAGGCTCGCCCGCTCCCGCCCGATCCTGCCACCGCACCCGCCCCTCGATGCGCCCCCAGGGCCGCAGCGTGATCTCGGCCTGCTGGCGGAATGCGGCAAAGTTCATATCGACCGTGCCCGACTCATGCACAACCAGCGCTACGGCTCGCGGATCGGTCTCGGCGGGCAGCCGAAAGCGTCCCTCCGCGTCGGTTCTGACCAGCGCCGGCCGCCGCCAGCGATCGCTTTCGTCTGTCGACTTCGGATCTGCCTCTTCGCGAATCTGCCCGTCTTCAACACGGACTTGTTTTTTGCCCGGCATCGCGATGGCCACGGTCGCGCCGGCCGCGGGCTGCCCGTCGGGCTGAAGGATGCGGCTGCCGGCGCCCGCGTCGGCGACCAATCGCAGCACGACGACCATGGCTCGGTCGGGCCGGCCGATCCAATGCGTCGTCTGCGGTTCATAACCGTCGGCTTCGACCCGAAACATCGTTTCGTCATGGCATTCATCCCGCGAATAAAAGCCGGCGCCGTTTTCGCCCACCGTCAGGGTATCCGGCTGCCAGTTCGCGGGCTCCGGCTCGTCGCTCTTCTCCTTCAGTCGCTCCGCGGCGCCGCCGCCCGACTTGATTCCCGCCAGGATGCGAAACCGCGAGATCGGTTCCTTCGTCGCGGCGTCAACCACGGCGATCGCGATTCCGGCATTTTCTGAAACGGCTGGCAAGTCGTCCGAGGGATCGGCGGAGCGTGCGGCGGAAGCTTGGGCATTGAAGGCCGCTGCCTGATCGAAGGCCGTCCGGTCGGTATCGATGGCGCGCTGGTCCCGCGTGAAGCGATCGACAGCCAAGAGCGCGCCGAGGATCCCCAAAACCAGCAGCAACGCCGCCAGCGGCCACACTCTGCGCCTACGCCTCTGCAATCCATTCACGGCGTTCTCCTTATCGTCTGCTCATCGTCGAGCCGATCGAGCCAGTCGCGCTTTTTTGGCCAGTTCATCGCGACGCGCGTCCGCCCGACGCCGGTGAGCTGGCCGCCGGCATTCACCGGGACCGGTGATCAATTGTCGCGCTTTTCGCGGCCGACCACCGCTTTGATCAGCTCGGGGTCGTGCGCCCTGTGGGCAGCCGCCAGCGCAACCTGATCGAGCTTTTTTGCCACCTTCGCATGCTCGGCTTTGGTCGTGGGGTCCTGATCTTCCCACTGCTCGAGCAGCTTCAACGCACGGCGAACCACCACGTTGAACGTCGCCGACTTGGCCGCGGCGGCGGCGCGTGTAAATGCATCGGCATTGACTTCCCAACCATCGATCTTGAACTGCCGCTTCATCGTCGCGATGAGTTCGTCGATCGCCTCCACATCGGCAGCCCCGGCCGACAATTCCAGCCCCTGCCGCAACAGCGCCAGCCGCCAGGCGTCGTCGTCGGTCTCCGCCGCCGCGCCGACCAGCGTATGCGACAATTCGAGTTTACTCTCCGGCGATTTCGCCGCACGCAGCTCGGCGGCATACGTTTCCTTCAAACGCTTGCCGGCGGCGGTCAGTTGATCTTTGCTCGGCAATTCCGCCGGACCGGCCGGGAGGGGTAACATGTCGGGTTCATTTCCGCCCGGTTCGCCGCGAACAGGTTTCCCTTTTCCCCCTTTACCGCGCCCCGCGTCGCCGCCGATCACGTCTTTTCCGCTCGGGCCGGCTGGAATGTTGGTATGGTTCATCAACGACAACAATTCCCCGGCGGCGGGTTCCCCCTTCTGGACCTTTTCCCATAACTGGCGCGCCCGGCGGCGGTCCCCTTGCGGGTCGACGGCCAAAAAGGCGCCCAGCAGCCGTTTGTTGGCCGCGCTGTTGTCGAAGCGGTGTTCGGCCAGCGCCAGCGCCCAACGGCCGGGCAAGGCGGCCCGCGAATTTTTTTGATTCTTCCCGTCGACGTGCAGCGTCAAACTATCGGTCTTGGCCTCGACCACGGCCGCCTTCGTGTTGTTCAGATCGAGCTCGTCGCCGGGTTGCAACCGCTTCAGTTCGGCGTCGACCTCCCGCCAAAACTGATCGACCGAGACGATCAATATCTGCATTTGGGCAACCTCGCTCCGTTGGTCGCCATTGGCAATTTGCTTGGTGGCGTCGGCGATCGCGGTCTTGGCCGCCGCAACGTCGCGCTTGGCGAGTGCTTGCCAGGCCGCCGCGATTCGCCCATCGAACGTGCCGTCGGCATTTTCGGGCGACGGGGCGCTGGCTGCTTTTTTGGCCGGTGATTCGTCGTCGGCAGTTTCAGCGGCCTGCCCGGGCGCCGCGAGAGCAAACACCCCGCCAGCAAAGGCCGCGCAAGCCAACGTGGCGACAAGCAAAGCCGGCCGCAGGCGCCGGCTCGGCGTCGCCGGTGGTGGGAAGAATATCGTAGGCAAGACCGAACCTCACGCTCGAGTGATTGGGTGGGGCACGAAACTGGCCCGCAGCCGCCGATCATTGGAACCGGCTGCAAACTTCGAGTTCAATAGTAACATTTCTGGTCCCGGCCGACAAAAGCACTCCAGGCCGCCGGCCGCCCCTCCAGCCAGGCCAAAGCCCCCGGCGCAAGCGACTCCCCGGCGAAGATTCTCCAGCGGAATCTCGCCGCATCGGATTGTCTTCGCCCGCCGCTCGGGGGAGAATGGGAATTAAAGGCCGTTGAAAAATTGGACTCGCCTCCGAGCCGCACCGGGCAAACCCGAGCGAAAAGGTCGTGGCAAGGTGCCTGTCCCAATTTTTCGACCGGCTGCTGATTCCCCGCCAGAGGCTTTCCTCGATACCGGCCCCCAGCCCGCGCTTTTCCGCTCAAGAGCTCGCCGATGCACCTGGCCCCATTTCTCCACCGGCCCCTGACTGGCGGCCGCCTGCCCCAGGCGGTTGTGCGGCCCCTCGGCCATCGGATGACGCGGATGCAGATACTGCCCAAGGTGCCAACTCTGCCTAATTTGGATTGGTGGCTACTGGTCGTGCCACTGCTGGCGGCCGGGCTGTCGCTCGCCGCGTGGCAATCGGCCGCCGCCGAATCGCCCAGCGCCGAATCGCCCAGCGCCGAATCGCCCAGCACCGAGTCGGTTAGCACTGCTCCGACCGGCACCGCCCTCGCCAACACCGCCCTCGCCAGCACCGCTTCGACCGCCCCAGCTTCGACGGGCCCCGTTCCGGCCGGGCGGCAAATCGATTTCGGCCGCGACATCCAACCGATCCTCGCCCGCCGTTGCTTCGCCTGTCACGGCCCCGACAAAGGCGAAGCCGGACTCAGACTCAACGGCCGCGACGCCGCGCTGGCCGCGCTCGATTCGGGCGCCCACGCCATCGTGCCGGGCAAGCCGGAAGAAAGCCAGCTCCTCAGCCGCGTCGCCTCGACCGACGACGATCAGCGGATGCCGCCGGGCGACCTCAAGCCCCTCACGCCCGAACAGGTGGCTCTGCTCCGGCAGTGGATTGTACAGGGAGCCGAGTGGCGTGGGCATTGGTCCTTTGAGCCGGTGGCGGTGCGATCGCCTCCGGCCGTTTCCGACCCGGCCTGGCCACGCGGCGAGATCGATGCCTTTATCCTCGCCCGGTTGGAACGCGAGGGACTGGTGCCGGCCCCGCCGGCCGAAAAAAGCGCCCTGCTCCGCCGGGCCTATTTCGACCTGACGGGCTTGCCCCCCACGCCCGACGAAATGGCCGCGTTCCTGGCCGACGAATCCCCCGAGGCGTTTGCCAAAGTGGTCGATCGGCTGTTGGAATCGCCCCACTACGGCGAGCGTTGGGGCCGGCATTGGCTCGATGTGGTGCGCTATGCCGACACCAACAGTTTCGAGCGCGATTCGGCCAAGCCCAATTCGTGGCGTTATCGCGACTACGTCATCCGCTCGCTCAACGCCGACAAGCCCTACGATCAATTTCTGATCGAGCAATTGGCCGGCGACGAGCTGCCCGCTGCCGGCGCCGATGCGATCATCGCCACCGGTTTCTATCGGCTCGGTCCCTACGACGACGAACCGGCCGACCGCGAGCAGTACCGTTATGAAGAACTGGACGACATCGTCAGCACCACCGGCCAGGCCCTGCTCGGGCTGACGATCAATTGCGCCCGCTGCCACGACCACAAGATCGACCCCCTTTCGCAGCGCGACTATTACCAGATGGTCTCGTTCTTCAACGGCATCCGCTCCAATGCCTCGAAGGGGCCGGCGATCGAAACGCAAATCTTTGTCGAGTCGGGGAGCCGCAAAAACTTTGAACTTGCCCGCCAGGCCGCCGATCTGCAACAAGTAGAGATCCGGCGCGACCTCGACCAGATCGAAGCGAACTTGTTTACCCGCTACCGCGAGGCCAACGGTCAGCTCGCCGGTGGCGAGATCTATCCGGCCGATCTCGAGGAGCTGGAATTCCGTTTCTATCGCGATACTTTCGACGTTCTGCCTGACTTCGACACGATCAAACCCGAGACGGTCGGAAAGCTGACCGAAAACCTGTTCGACTTGAGCCCGGCCACGCGGGAAACGGCCTTTGGGTTTTCCTTCCATGCCAAGCTCGTCGTCCCGGTCGAGGGAGATTACACCTTCTATCTCGATTCCGACGATGGCTCGCTGCTGCGGATCCATCCCCGGCCCGAAGCTCTTAACGAGAAATTCGACCTCCCCTACACCGGTCTGCACGTTCTTGGCGAAGAGCGCCAGGCGACCTTCCACCTCAACGCCGGCCGGTTGCTGATCGGGCTCGCCTACTTTCAACGCGACGCTGCGTTTGGCCTGCGGCTCGAGTGGTCGGGTCCTGGTTTCGAGCGCCGCCCGCTGACGAAGAATGCCGATCGGCCCGTGCGGCCGGTCGATCTGGCCGCACTGGTCATCAGCGACGGCCCCCGGCTGATCGGTCAGGCCGAAACCGATCGCCACGACGAGTTGCTCCAAAAGTTGGCCGCGCTGAAGAAGAGCGTGCCCGACGAATATGCACTGAGCGTGACCGAAGCCGGCCCCGTGCCGCGGGAAACCTTCGTGCTGGAGCGCGGCAACGTCCATGCCCGCGGCGCGAAGGTCGAACCGGCATTCCCCGGCATCCTGGCTCGCCAACCAGTGGTGGTCGCGCCACCTCCGCCCAGCGCCACGACGTGTGGCCGGCGGCTGGCGCTGGCCCAATGGATTGCGTCTCCTACGAATCCGCTGACCGCCCGGGTGATGGCCAACCGCGTTTGGCAGCATCATTTTGGCCGTGGCATCGTTCGTTCGCCGAACAATTTTGGCGCGCTCGGCAATCCGCCCACCCATCCCGAGTTGCTCGATTGGCTGGCCAGCCGGCTGGTCGAAGGGGGTTGGCGGCTCAAACCGCTCCATCGGCTGATCATGTTGTCGAGTGCCTATCAGATGTCGTCGCACATCGCCGAACGGGCCGCGGCCGTCGATCCGACGAACGACCTGTTTTCGCACTTCGACATGCGCCGGCTCGGCGCCGAGGAGTTGCGCGATTCGGTTCTTTCGATCACCGGTCAGTTGAATCCGCAAATGTACGGTCCCGGCATCTATCCTGAAATTTCCGCCGAGGTCTTGCATGGCCAATCGCAGCCCGGCGCCGGCTGGGGCAAGTCGACCGCCGAGCAACAGGCGCGGCGCAGCGTCTACATCCACGTCAAACGTTCGCTGATCCTGCCACTGTTGAGCAGCTTCGACTTTCCCGAGACCGACTCGAGCTGCGAAGCCCGCTTTACGACCAGCCCGCCGACCCAAGCGCTCGGCATGCTCAACGGCAAATTTCTCGGCGACGAGGCGGCCCATTTTGCCGCTCGACTGGCGCGCGAAGCCGGCGACGATCCCGCGGCCCGGGTGGCCTTGGCCTATCGGCTGGCGTTTTCACGTTCGCCGACCGCCGACGAAACGGCCCGCGGCATCCGGCTGATCGAATCGCTGCAATCGAAGCACCAGCTCGCGGCCGACGCGGCCTGGAAATATTACTGTCTGACGATTCTGAACCGCAACGAGCTGCTTTACCTGGATTGAACGCGCGCGCCGAGCACGCCGCAGACGTTTTGATTCTCGAGTTTTCTTCAAGGCGATTACGATGAGCGGAAAAGCCGATTCCAACCGACCGCGCGGAACGTTTTGCGGCCGCACGCGGCGCGAGTTTTTGTGGGAGACCGGTGGTGCGTTCACCTCGGTCGCCCTGACCGGCCTGCTCTCCGCCGACGGCTTTCTGAACCAGCCAGCCGCCGCGGCCGATAGCGGCCCGGCCGGCACGATCGCCAATCCCCTGGCCCCGCGGCAACCTCACTTCACGCCCAAAGCCAAGAGCGTCATCTTTCTCTTCATGTACGGCGGGCCAAGCCACGTCGACATGTTCGACTATAAGCCCAAGCTCTACGAACTCGACGGCCAGACGATCGCCGTCAAAACCAAGGGACGCGGCGGCTCCAAGGACGGCGGACGCGTCGTCGGGCCGAAATGGAAATTCGAGCCCCACGGCGCCTCGGGCCAGTGGGTCTCGGAACTCTTTCCCCACCTGGCCACCTGCGTCGACGACCTGGCATTCATCAAGTCGATGACGGCCGATTCGCCGATTCACGGCTCGGCCATGTTGCAAATGAACTCGGGCAAGATCCTCAGCGGCAATCCCTCGCTTGGCTCGTGGGTCAACTATGGCCTGGGGAGCGTGAACGAAAACCTGCCCGGCTTCGTCGTCATGCTCGATCCGACCGGTGGCCCGATCTCCGGCTCGAAAAACTGGTCGAGCGGCTACATGCCGGCCAGTTATCAAGGAACCCTGCTCAGGTCGCAAGGCACACCGATTCTCGACCTCAGCCCGCCGGCCGGCATGACGCGCGATTTGCAGCGCGATTTGCTCGACGAGCTGGCCGTGGCCAATTCAGCCCATCTAGCCGAGCGCGGCGGGCACGCCGATCTGGCTGCCCGGATCGCCAGCTATGAGTTGGCCTTCAAGATGCAGCAGCACGCTCCCGAGGCGGTCGATCTGGCCAGCGAAAGCCCCGCCACGCTCGAGCTCTACGGCATCAACGACGATCGCACCGCCGAGTTTGGACGCCGCTGTTTGCTGGCCCGGCGGATGGTCGAACGGGGCGTCCGCTTCGTGCAGATCTATGCCGGCGGTGCCCACAACGACACCAACTGGGACGCCCACGGCGACCTGGTCAAAAACCACACCTACCATGCCGGCCGCACCGATCGGCCCATCGCCGGTTTGATCAATGATCTGAAGCAGCGCGGACTGCTCGACGAAACGCTGCTGGTCTGGGGCGGAGAGTTCGGCCGCCAGCCGACGGCCGAGTATGCCGAAGGGACCGGCCGCGACCACAACGCCATGGGCTTTACCATGTGGATGGCCGGCGGCGGGATCAAGGGGGGCATCAGCGTCGGCGCGACCGACGAGCTCGGCAGCGTGGCGGTCGAAGAGCCGTTTCACGTCCGCCGCCTGCACGCCACGATCTTGCATCAAATGGGAATCGATCCCAACCGCTTGTCCTATTTCTACAACGGCCTCGATCAAAAGCTGGTCGGCGTCGAGCACGTCGAGCCGATCGCGCAGTTGATTTGAGGCTAGAGGGCATCTATATCGCTGGCTCATCACGGCGGTAGGAGGCGACTCCCGTCGCCGAAAATCGCCGACAGAGTCGGCTCCTACACGGGTCGGTGCCGCTCGTGATGAGTCAAGTATGTAATTGCCGGCTAGAGGCTAGAGACTTGAGACTTGCTGCGGTCGCACGCCCGCAACACTAACCCGACGCCACCCGCTGGCGCAGGTACCCGCGAGGGACGCCGGACGTCCAGCTCTCTTGAGTGTGAGTGCCGCGTTGTTACCGTGGCTGCATCGCCGGTTCTG
>Ga0182024_10011561_pt1 | contig 17676 bp, 12 predicted proteins | sample P32metaG_FD_120480 | JGI IMG/M metagenome (GOLD analysis project Ga0182024, IMG submission 120480) | Permafrost microbial communities from Stordalen Mire, Sweden - P3-2 metaG (Illumina Assembly) | ecosystem: Environmental > Terrestrial > Soil > Wetlands > Permafrost | place: Sweden: Stordalen... | reverse complement strand
GTTGGCTTTGTCCAGCGGAGCCGTCGGCGAGGCCTCCGTCGTTGCCGCGGCGGTTGCAGGCGCCACGGTGGGGGGCACCGTCTCCGTAGTGGGTGGAACCGATACCGTAGGAGCAGCCGCTATCGTAGCCGGGGCCGTTGCGTTCGATACGGTGATGGTGAATTGGCTCGAGCCGGATGACTGTCCCGGCGTGGACTGGACATTAATCTCGATTTGGGACCCATTTCCGGAATTTCCCAAAGCGCCCTCGATCTCCGAGGCCAGTTGCTGCGCGAAAGAATCGAGCGCGGTGCTCGATCCTGTATTGCTGAAAGTCAGGTTTTTATTAAGACTTGCGAGCTGATTTGCGGAATTTGTAATGCTTGGTGCAATGACCATGGCCGGTGTCGCCTCCGGAAACGAAGGAGCATGTCGGCCGCCATTCAGAGCATCTAGGGCGCAGTTGGTTTCGGGACGAATTTGACGGTGATCGGAAAAATCCTGGAGAAGGGCTCCATGATGACGCGCAAGGTAAATCCTGCAGGCGATGCAGGCGCGTCTTTGGGATCGAAACGAATCTTGATGATCGCGCTTTCGCCGGCATTGACGTCGGTCTTCTCCAGCTCTGCTGTGAATCCGGCCGGCTTGGCCCCGGCGTCGAGCATCAGCTTGACGGTCCCGGTCTGGCCGTTATGAAAAACAATCTGCTCCGAAGATGATTTATCGAGCGGCAGCGTCAGCTCGGATTTGTCGAGCGCCGACTGCTGCTGCATGATCGCATTGGCGCGTTCCTGCAGCGACTGCGGGCTCAAGTCCGGCATCGCGGCCGTCGACGCGGAATCGGAGTGCTTTTTGAGAGCCTCGGGATCCGACGGGCCCATCGGCGTGACCCAGGCAGGGCGCGAATGGTCGTACCACATCCACTTTCCGTCTTCGATCTTCCAGTGGGTTTTCATCGGCACCGGCACCACGGTTTCCGGAAAATTGTAGCGGGGCTTCCACAGCCGCTGGCCGGTCAGGTCCACTTCAGCCTTGGTGAAATTGTCGGAGTAGGAGATGCTCTCAATCTTGAACGATTTAAAGAGCACTTTCTGGCTTTCGAAGTAGTAATCCTTGGTGTCCTCGGCCACCATTTCGAAGGCTTTGCGGAAATTTCCATCCACATGATACTGGAAAAACTCATTGACGCGGGCGCGCAGCGCCTGGTCGACTTCCGGCGGCGGAGTCTGCGCCAGGGCGGCCAGCGGGAGAAGAATCAACGCGGTTTGAACACGCATACCGATCTCCTTCGAGGAACTATTCTAGAATAACATCGGGAATGGCATCGTCGCGGGTTGCGCGCCACAAAATGTGACGTTGCGCGGCGGCCGCGCGTGCAATTCGATTTTGGAATTACTTACCGGCGCCGCCCATTGAAATCCTGTAGGGATGCCCGAAACACTACCAGAACCGTCGACCCAAGCGACCTCGAGAAGAATCTTTCAAAACCGGGTGCGGGCCCACAAGAACCTGATTTCCGGCAAGTTGAGATTTCGCAACACCGCCAGCATAGGCCGGACGCTAACGTTGCAGATGGCTTGGTAGACCAGTTGCTGATTTCAGGTCAAGGATCGGGTAATGCAGCTACTGACGCGGATCATCGCTTTCGGAGCAGGACTGGTAGTCGGCGCGGGCGGACTCTATGTGTGCCTTCGCGCCGAGCACGTTTTTCCGGAACAGATCGCCAGCGCGCACGCTAACGAACCGACGGTTATCTCACTGCCGACCGTGGTTCCGGCGCGCGTGGTTGACGACGACGTTCATCGTCTGATGCTTCATGACTTGGCCATGCCGATCTCTGGCGTGAATTCGGGCGATCTGCACGATAGCTTCGCCAGTCCCAGACCCGGCAGGAAAACTCATGAGGCCATCGATATTCCCGCACCGCGAGGAACGCCGGTGCATGCTCTGGACGATGGTGTCATCTCCCGTTTATTCGTGAGTGCCAAAGGCGGAATTACGATTTACCAAGTCGATAGCCACTCGGTATATTGTTACTACTATGCTCACCTGTCGCGCTATGCTAACCGCCTCCACGAAGGTATGGCGGTGAAACACGGAGATGTCATCGGCTATGTCGGAACCGGCGGCGACGCGCCGGCTAACGGCCCTCATCTTCACTTCGCCATTACCAGACTGGGCGCGGCCGGCGAATGGATGGAGGGCGCGCCGATAAATCCTTACCCGCTCTTGATGGCCCTTAGCGGCGATGCCTCCGAGGATACTAATTAACTGGACATTCCCGGCAATATCGATTCAGCTGAGGTTCGCATCGGCGCGCGGACGGTCGTTCTCACTAATCTGAGAAAAGTATTCTGGCCGGAGCGCGAACTTACCAAACGAGATTTACTTCAGTATTACGCTTCCATCGCGCCGGTGCTTTTGCCGCACCTGAAGAATCGAGCGATGGTGATGAAGCGGTATCCCAACGGAATCGCCGGCAAGTTCTTTTTCATGAAGCGGGCGCCGGAGCCGCGGCCGGATTGGATCGAAACCTGCGCGATTCTTCACAAATCCGGCAACCTGATTCATTTCCCGATGGTTCAGGATCTCGCGTCGCTGCTGTGGGTGGTGAATCTCGGCTGCATCGACTTGAACCAATGGTATGCCACTTGTGACGATGTGAATCGTCCCGATTATCTGCATTTCGACCTGGATCCCGTGGCGCCCGCGAGTTTTGCCGACGTTCGCCGGGCGGCACTTCGTGTCCATGAGTATCTGGACAACATCAAGCTTCGCGCTTTTCCGAAAACCAGCGGATCACGCGGGATTCATATCTATGTTCCGATCCGCCGCGGTCCGCTGCAGAAGGAAGTTTGGACCGTCGCCAAGAAGATGGCCTTGGAAATGGCGGCGAAACATCCCGATCTGCTGACTGCGGAGTATCGCACCAAGAAGCGCCCCGCCAAACACATTCTGGTCGATTACAACCAGAATGCGTGGGGACGCACACTCGCCTCGGTTTATTCGGTGCGCCCAACTACGAAAGCGACGGTATCGGCTCCGGTTGCGTGGGCCGAATTATCAGCCGGAATCGACGCTGGGGATTACACATTGAGTAACATGCCGGGGCGGGTAGCGAAAGTGGGCGATCTGTTCAAGCCTCTTCTTGAAAAGCGCGGACGCTGCGATCTGCGCGCGTACTTATGAATCTACCCGTGGCCTTAAACACGGCACCGATGGAGGCGGCCAGCGTCTCGGAAATCCCACGCGGCGCCAACTGGCAGTATGAACCCAAATGGGACGGCTTCCGCTGTCTCGCTTTCCGCGATGGCTTGGAGGTGGCCATGATGTCGAAGTCGGGACAACCTCTCGAGCGATATTTTCCGGAAATGGTGGAAGCGCTGAAATCCCTTCGCGCGACGAAATTTGTTCTCGACGGTGAACTGGTGTTGTTGCGCGGTAAGCGGGCGGATTTCGATGCGCTGTTGCAGCGGATTCATCCGGCAGAGAGCCGCATCCGAAAACTGTCGACCGAAACGCCGGCCACGTTTATCGTTTTCGATTTAGTGGTGGATTCGCGCGGGCGCGACCTGTCGCGGCGTCCGCTTCAGGAACGCCGCGCCGCGCTCGAAAAGTTTGCGACTCAATACCTTCGGGGTTCCACACGGATTCGCCTCTCCCCGGCGACGCCGGATTTCGCGATCGCTCGCCAGTGGTTTGAGGAAATGGCGGGCGAGCTGGACGGCGTAATCGCCAAGCGAACCGACGCGCCTTATGAGTCGGGCGAGCGCGATGCCATGGTGAAGATCAAGAACCTTCGTAGCGCGGACTGCGTCGTCGGAGGTTTTCGATATGCGGCTAAAGGCAATCTTGTCGGATCCCTATTACTTGGCTTGTACGATGACCACGGTAAGTTGAACCACGTCGGATTCACTTCGGGAATTAAGGTTACCGACAAACAGTCTTTGACGAAAAAGCTGGAAAGCCTGATTGCGCCGCCGGGATTCACCGGTGCCGCGCCGGGCGGGCCCAGCCGCTGGAGTTCCAGTCGAAGCGGCGAGTGGAAGCCGCTCAAGCCGCAGTTAGTGGTGGAAGTACAATACGACCATTTCTCCGGCCGCCGCTTTCGCCATGGAACCCGGCTGCTCCGTTGGCGGCCGGACAAGAAGCCCTCCAGCTGCACCATGACTCAGGTGGAGCGTGAAAGTATCTCACCGGTCGATTTACTGCAATAGTCAGCGAAACTGCTTCTTATAAAAGAAATCGACGCCGAAGATGCCGTTCTCATCGCGCGTGGCGACGGCGGAAAAGCGCGGCGTCAACTCCCATTCGACGCGAATCAATTGTGAGTTGGTCTGGCTGAGATCCTGGGAGTAAGTGAACGTTACCGCACTGTTCACCTGTTGTTGCAGGGTAACCCGGGCCTGCGGCAGCGCGGTTCCGCTCACGAACGTCGGAGCGATGGTGAATTGGCTGATCCCGAACACGCGCTGCAACCGGCTTGCGATCGGATTCGTCACCGCCGCGCCTAGGATGGCCGATTCACCCATCTGCATGGCGTCCTGATTGGGCGCGGCAGGTTGATTCACGGCGACGGTGGGGTCGGGCGGCGTTTTTCCGGCCGCGAGCAGCGCGATGATATCGTCGAACTTCAGCGGCGGATCGGACCGGTAAGTGAGCTTCAAATTGTCGATAGGTCCCGAAAGAGTCAGGTTAACGTCGACGCCCTGCGCGGTTGTTTCGAGATCGATGTCGAGCATCGGATTAATGGTGTTGGCATCGTAAAACGAAATGGAACCTCTATTTACCGAATACTTATTACCAAAAAAGACCAGCGTTCCACCGGTGGCGTTGATCCGTCCCAGAATTCCGGGATCGGCGAGCGAGCCGAGTACTGTAAGATCCGCAGTGGCCGAAAGCTGTTGGGCAAGGCTGGTTTGAAATTGTACGTCCGATGCGGTTTGAACCTTGACCCCCATGCGAATTCGGGATAAAAATCCCGTCTCGGCAGTCGGCGGCGTGGGGGGCTTGGTGGAGGCAGAAAGAATTGATCCAATGTCGCTTTGCTGGCCGTATCCGACGCGAGTGATGGTTACGGTACCGTTCAGGGCGCCCTTCTTATCGCCGCCGGAAAGCGTCAACGCGGCGTTGGCAGTAACCGACGCGCCCGAATACCTGGTCCGCACTTGCCGCGCATTCGCTCGAATGTTGTAAGTCAGTGTGCCTTTGGAGTAAGCCAGAACTCCGTCGATGTTGACTTTGCCTCCGCCGGATTCCGCGGTCAGCGATTGAATAGCCGCGCTGCTTCCATTTACTAAAATGACGCCACTGGCTTTGTAAATGCCATTGGGCCAGTTCGAGAGCTGAAGAGACGCGTTTTTCAAGTCAACGCGACCGTCAATAACCGGCTGGGAAAGAGTTCCCCGAACGGTCGATTTCAGGTCCACGACGCCCGCCGAAACCGCGCCCGGAGAGAATGGCTTGACGACACTTAAATCGGTATTAGCGTTCACGGTAAGGTTAATGGCGCTTGTCCCGGTTAACCCCGCCGACCCGGAGATGTTGATATCCGTGGACGCTCCAACAATCCGCGCGCTGCCGATTTGCACTTCGTTGCGAGCTAAGAGCAGCGTGACCGGATCTTGATTCTGCAAAACCACTTCCTTGGCGGCGGAAATCTGCAGGCGCGACAAAGTCAGCTCACCAGTCGCCGCCGAGGGGTTCAGCAAAGAACCGCGGAGGGTCGCAGAGCCTTCGACCAATCCATCCAAATCTGCCTGGGAGGCGGTGTTCATTAAGCTGCTGATTCCGGAGTAAGTGACATTGGCGAAGGCGAGGTTCATCGTGGCGGGATAATCCGCCTGGAGTTGAATATCGCCAGTGCCATGAACCGAGCTTTTCGCGAAATCAGAGTCTAGCTTGAGAGACAGGGAGTTACTCTGAGTGTGTCCTTCGAAGGTTACGCCTCCGAGAGGATGCTGGTCTAAGGCTAGATTCCGGAGACCACCGCTTAAGTCCGCTCGAACCGGCAGTAACTTCGCAGTTCCGCTTTCCTGTCGAAGCTCGGCAGATACGTCGCCGGTAACTTGCAGCATGCCGCGCAAGCCAGGCTGGCGATCGCGCACGTGTTGAAGTCGTTGTAGCTCGATGCCGGGCATTTGAATATGCAGGTCGATTTGCCCGCTCGCGAAACTCGATGAAGGATGCGAAAACGAGCCGCTCAGCTCGACTTGCCCGGCGGGAGTCGTTGCTCGAAAAGATTGCAGGCTCACGCGCGAGCTGGCGTAGTCCACGCTGGCCTCGACTCGATCGATCGGCTCGTCATAAATGCTGGCTTTGCTCAGTTCGAGCCGGAGAATCGCGTGCGGATCGCGAATGGTGCCGGTCAGGTGTGCGTTTCCATTTAATATCCCACGCGCAGGAATAGCTTCCGTTATCGCGAGGGCCCCGGCCTTCTCAAGGGGCAGATTGTTTATGGAAAGGTCGGCGGTGGTAGAAAAGTCTTGCGTCAAAAGAGTCGTGCCGTGGAACTGGATATTCGATCCGGCAAACGAGGACACCGCTGCGATCTTTACGCTTGCACCTTCGGTATGGGCAGATGCTGTAAGATCGCCATAATCCTGGCGATTGTCACGAATATGTTCGGCCTCAACCTTGGTTTCGATAGAAGACAGGTCGAATTGTTTATTTTTTAACTCACCCGATAAGTCACTTTTCACGGAAACAATTCCGGCCAGTCCGGGTCTTCGTGTCTGAAAAGTTTTGAACTGGCCTAACTCAATCTGGCTGCTCGTCAGGTGCGCCGTAATCCTGCCCGATTCAAAGTCATTGCGCGGATGCGTGAAAGAACCCTGAAGCTGCAGGCGCGCCGCTCCCGCGGAAAGGTCGAGCGCCTTCAGCGTCACCAGCTGATCGGACAAATCGGCGAGAACCTGCAGGCGATCGAAGGAATCATCGTAAAGACGGCCGTGACTCACTAAGATATCGACAGCTCCCTGCGGATTGGCGAGCGTGCCGGTGAAGTGAATCGCCGCGGTCAGCGCCCCGCCGGCGGGAATACGGGTTTCGCCGGCGAGCGCGAGAAAATCTGCAAGCTCACCGTTCTGCACGTTCATCTCCGCGCGCAGGGAGTTGGCCGGCTCCGGTTTCCATCGCTCCAGGCCGACGGAGGCCGCAAATTGTGCGTACGATCCGCCTCGCGACAAAATTCCATTGTTTACCGCGAAATTGGATTGCGACGCCTCAAAAGCGGCTGAAAGCTGATCGAAACTCCGACCGCCGAGGGCAAGCTTCGTAAGTTGAACCTGCCCGGATAGCCGCGGATTCTGGAGCGGGCCGAGTTCCGAGAGCGTAACTGTGGCGGCGCCACCCTCCAAATCGATCGGCATCTGTTGGGACGCGGACATCATTTCAATGGCGGGGGTCAGATCGCGAAGATCGCGCGAACTGAATCGCAACTCGGCCCGTCGGCCTGGTTCTCCGGTCAAGTCGATTCGCGAATGCGGCAGCGTGACGACGGAATTGTTAATAGAGATTATCCTAGTGTTGCCGGCATAGCTGATCAAAAGATCACCCGACACGGGAACTCCCGATCGGCCGGGCGAAATCGTAATTCTGCTAACGACGTCGGGAGTGTTCAAGGGCCCGTGCGCTTTGATTTCTCCCGAAATTACACCCGAATAACCGAGAGGTTCTGACTTCAGTGCCTGAGCGATCGATTGAATGTTGAAGTTACGAAGCGCGACCGTGGCATTTAGCGTCTCTAAATTAGTGAGGGCGGCGTCGCCAGTAATTTCACCGCCCAACGCGTGCAAACTTAATTCCTTGAACTGGATCAGTTTAAAATCTGCCTGAAACGACGAAGTTAGTCTCACGTTCTGGATTGCGCTTTGCTTAATGGAAAGATCCGGGGCATCTATGGTCCCTGACACGGAATAGCTCGGCGAAGCCAGATTTGCCGTGCCTGCGATTTGAACGGAGCCGGCGGGTAGATTCACCTGATCGAGCAACCGCGCTATCTCGTTGAGTGAAACGGATGCTCGAAAAGACGCGACGTTGGTGCCGCCGCCAGAGGCTTCGATATGAGTGGCACCTAGTGTCGCCGATGCATTCCGGACAATGATGCCATGTCTACCTGAATCGAGCGCTATCTCCGCATCGAGACTGCGCGGCGAGGTGCGATCCAGATGGATCGGCCAGCCCATGACCCGCGCCAATTCATCGAGCGCGAGGTGCGTGCTGGCCTGGAGGGTGATTTGCGGCGAAGCTATATTTTGAATCGCCGTGTTCAGGAGAACACTCGATTGAAAGGTTTGAATGCGCGCGTTTGAAACGGTGATGGCGTCGCGTTGGAGGATCAGCGGAATTACGATTTGTGCATTTAGAGGAGCGTGATAACGGGCGTCCAGCGCGAGGCCGATTTGCCCTTCATAGCGCTTCTGCGCGAGGTTATACGAGAGGCCCAAATTGAAATTCCGAGCGTGAACATTGACCGGAATCTTATGGTCCAGGAACTGAAGACTTCCCTCGTTGACATCGATTTTACCGATAGTCAGATCGACGACCGTTTCGAGGCCCGATTTGCTGTCTGGTTTCCGGGTAATCTTCGGCGTCGGGATATTGGTCTCGCCATTCTCGAAAACCAACAGGTTGGCACTGGGATGGTCCACGCCAAGGTACTGGAGATCCATCACTTTCCTAAGCGATGAGACGAGTTTGAGTTTCAAGGTAATGGATGGAGCGGCGAACAGCGGCGCATTTCCCGGGGGCTCCGTCCCGTGAATTACAAAGTCACGGGCGGAGGCGGTGAAAGTGTGCCAATCGAAAGTGAAAGTCTTCAGCTCGACACGTCCGCCGGTCGAAGTTTCGACATAGGAAATGATCTTTTCCCGCACGTAATTCTGAAACCATTGGGAACGAAGGAGAAAAAAAGCTGCAATCGCGGTGACCAGGATTAGGCTAGCAAGCCATATCGCAATGCGAGTCAGGATTCGAAAAGGCCTGCTCACGCGAGTGACTTCTCCAGGTAATCAATTCGAACGGACTTACGAGTTTGATCCAGCCAATTCTCAAATAACTTGTTAATCCGCTCCGCGGTGATGGTTTCGACGATTTCGGAGCGGACGGCGGCGATGGGCTTCGCATCGAAACGCGCGCTGTTCGACTGGTAATACCGCGTAACGTCATCATCGGAAACCGTCGCCTGGGGTCGAAAGCGGGAATCGATGAAGCGCAGAACCGTTTGCTGCCAGGAAAGACGGTCGCGTAGTTCAGCTTCGGTGATTCGATATTGGGCCAGCGCGCTGGTGAATTGCGTGGGAGTGGGAAAGCGATCGTGCCTGATTTGGGCCAAAAGCTGGTCCGTTTCCTCCCGCGTTGCCACGGCGTATCCGCCGGTTCGGATCTGTTGACGAATGATCTCCTGATCGATCAGACGGCTGGCAGCGGCCTTGCGCGATGCGAGGGTAAGATTAGGGCGCTCGTTGTTGAGAAACGCGGTGATCCGGATATCGCGGTCGATGTCGCTGTCGAGAATCGGCTTGCGATCCACAACAATGGCGGTGCGATCGATGATCACGGCTCTGGCCGCAGTGACCGAGCATATGGCGATCAGAATCCGGAATAACATCAGAAGGTCTGCCCGATGGAGAAAAAATATTGAAAATGGCTGATCCCTTGAACCACCGACTGACATTGTGGCGGGAGTTGGCTCGGCGGCAGATTCGGATTGCAAGCCAAGAGTTGCTGCACGGTGCCTTGAAATCCGTCGAAGCGGGGCGGATTAATGCTATACGCGAGATCCACCCGTATCGGACCGACGGGAGTTTTATAACGGATTCCGAAGCCGACCGCGTGCACCATATAGTTGAAGCCATCGAGATTCCGCTGATGAAAGCGGAAGGAGATATCGTCGACGCTGGAATAAATGTTTCCGGCATCGTGAAACAAAACGCCGCCAATATTCTGGCCAATCAGCGGAAAGCGCAACTCGATATTGCTGATGAGGACGGCGTTGCCGCCGAGCGGGAATCCAGTAGGCTCGGTGGCGGTCCCACCTGGCCCGGCGGGCGATCCGGTATCTCGCGGACCGGCCTGGTTTTCGGGAAAGGCGCGAAGAGAAATATTTCCGCCGCCGAAGAATCGCTCCGGCAAAGGAACGGCGTCACTGGCGGTAAGACCAGCCGGAGTGTTGAAGGGAAGGATGGTTCCGAAAGTGATCTGGCGAGCCAGTACGACGTTCTTAGTCAAGCGGTGATAGGTCGCGTTGCGCACCAGCAGCTTGGTGAAGTTTCGCTGCGAGCCGAAAATACTGGAAGCTAAACCAGCGTCGAGGGTGTTGTACATGCCGGCATGAGGGTCAGTGGGATTATCGCGGTGATCCTGAACCAGGTTTCCGGAAATGATCCCGATCCGAACCGGCTGCAGAAGTTGGGGTATCAGAAGCGCCGGAATCACCACATCGCTGGTGCTTACCCGACGATAGGCAAAGCGAAGCAGGCCGGCGGTTCCGCGAGTGAACTTCTGCGCATACTGAACGGAGCCTTCTTCGCGATGTGACGCGAAGGTGCGAATATCGCGCGCCGTGTCGTAGAGAACACTGAAGGTCAGAGATCGCCCGGGAGTATTGAACAGACGCGGAATGATATAACTCAACCCGACTTTTTGCTCCAGGGTAGAAACCACCGTCTGCAGCGCCAGCGTGTGGCCGAGTCCGAACATATTCAGGCGATTCAAGTTCACCGAAAGGCGCGGACTGAAGCCGGTTCCGCCAGTAGGCTCGGAGAGAGTGGTGGTGGTGGCGCCAAGTTGCGCGATTTCGGCGCCTACGCCGACATTTATGTTGTACCTGTGAGCCTCCGTGAAATCGAAGATAACGTTCTTATAGACCTCATCTCCGTCGCTATTTTGGATGGCGGTATCGATCTCCGCGAAGACTCCCAAATCGTATAACTGGCGCTGGGTTTCGCGACCCTGCGGAAGTGACAGCGGATCTCCCTCGTGAATGTGCAGATTCCGCGCCACTAGGTCTGGCTCGGTCACCTTCAAGCCGTTCACCACTACGCCGCGCACAAATTCCTGCGTACCCTCGGTGACCATGTATCGAAGAGTCACCTGGTGAGGCTTCCCGGGCGCTGCGACAAACTGAAAGGCCGCATTCCGAAAACCGGCCGAGGCGCATGCGGTGAGAATCTTGCCGCGGTCCTCGGCCACGCCGACATCACTATAGGGCTGCCCGTCGCCCGCGCTCAGCACCCCGGAGAGTTTCTTTACATCGACGTGTGTGAGGCCGGTAATCTCCAGGTGCGAAATGGTCCATTGCGGACCTTCGCTGATCGCGAAAACGGCCTCGATCTGCCCCGATTTTCCGCCGACGGTATTGGCGATGCGGGAAGTCACTTTGACGTCGCGGAATCCGTTGGCCTTATAAAGATTGGCGATGGTCTCCTCATCGTTGTTGCGAAAAGCGTCGCTGTATCTGCCCCAACGCATGTAAAACGTGGCGGGCTCCAGCAGCAGCCGCTCGCGGATGGTGGTGGCGTCGAAGTAACGATTGCCCTGGATCGCCACGCGGACCAGCTTGCGCCGGGGGCCGCGGCTGATCAGATACTCGATGGTTTCCTGATCATTCTGGGGCGGAAGCTGGCGGAAGCTGATGTCGACGTCGGGATAGCCCTTGGCTTGAAAATAGTCCCGCAGATTGCGCTGGCCTTCCACCAGGAGGTCGGGATCGACGGCGCCTTCCTGATAGATGGGAACGTAGCGTTTGAGACGGCCCTTGGAAACATGAGCCTCCAGCGCCTTGATCTCGATCTTCGGACCGGCGGTGATTTGAAGCGTCGGCTTTACGCGAAGCGTGTCTGGATCGTAATCGAGCGAGACGAGATCGACGGAGGCGGTCAGCCGGTCTTCCTTCTGGTACTTCTTCGCGACGCCGTCGGTTCCTCCGCGGGTTAGATTTTGAGCTACTTTTCTCCACCGTCCGATAAACCGGATACGCCAACCGGTGGCGCGGAGGATGGTTAAATCGGACAGCTTGGTGTCGCCTCGAAGGACCGGCATTTCGTAGCGGGCGCGCGGGCCAGAATCGACGACAATACGCACGGCGACCTGCTGATGGTCTGGATCGTCGATGGTCTCCAGGCGCACGTTCGCTTCGTACAGGCCGTTGCTGATGAACAGATGCTGGATGTTTTTTTCCGCGGCCGCCAGGAGGTCCGGCTCGAAAGGCGTTCCCAACTCCAGTTGCGCGGCGTTCACCAGCAGGGCGGCGTTAGGAGGATTGGAGATTCTTCCATCCGCCTCCACGTGACCGAAAAAACGCGCGCTTTTGGTCAGGAACCGGAGGGCAACGCCGCTTCCCGCAGGCTCGGCGTCCACTTGAATGTCGGTGTAGCGGCCGGTGGCGAACAGGCGATCGATGGCTTCGGCGACATCGGAAGATTTGAAAGCGGCGCCGCGCTCGAGCACTTGCACCCGTTTGAGATCGGCGGGCGCGAGCGGCTGTTGCGGCGGGTCGTAACTCATATCGACGATGGGCTTGCCTTCGAACTGGCTGGTTTGGCCCGGCGCCGGAAAGCGTAGGGCGAGGAGCATCGCAACACAGAGAAGTTTCGAGTGTCTGGGGATGCACCGGCTGCCCGACATAGTCCTGATCCGGCCCACGAACCACCGGCTATAGTTTGATGCGGCGGTTTGTAGCTTGTTTCATCTCCCGCAAATCAAAGATGTAACACAGATTGGCCCACGGAGTCCCACAGTGAGAGGTATGCGGCCGGGATGGGCGCGATTTCTGTAATCGGCAAGACTTTTGCGAGGTGGTGCGATCATGAAGGCCAGCGCCTGGGCGCCGCACTATCCTTTTACGCGCTCCTTTCCGCGGCGCCGTTAGTGGTTCTGGCGTTGTTGATCGGATCGACGTTTCTCGGCCAGCAGACCGCCGAAGAAAAGATTGTCGAGTACGCTCAACAGGTGCTGGGCCCCAACGGCGCCAGTACCGTCCAGGCAGTTTTGAGCCATGCCCGGCAGCCGCACAAAAGCGATCTGGCGGCCCTGATCGCGATCCTGGCGCTGCTGTTCGGAGCTTCGGGAGCGTTCGTCGAATTGCGCGACGACCTCAACAAAATGTGGGACGCGCGTCCGCGCCGGAACGGTTTCCTGGGATTGTGTCTCCAGCGGGTTTTCTCGTTCCTGCTGGTACTCGCTGCCGGTGCGCTGCTGGTCGCTTCGATGCTGAGCACCGCGGCGCTCTCCGTGATGGCCCACTACTTCCGCGACGTGATTCCGGTGCCCACACTGGCACTGGAAGTCGCCAACTTTGTGGTGTCCTTCGTGCTGCTTTCCGGTGTATTCCTGCTCATCTACCGCTTCGTTCCGGACCTGGTGCTGCCCTTTCGCGTGCTGTGGCCGGGAGCGGTGGCCAGTGCGCTGCTGTTCGTAATCGGCAAGGCCATCCTGGGTGTATATCTGACCAAGGCGGCGGTCGGGTCCGCATACGGAGCGGCGGGATCGATTGTCGCGGTGGCTTTTTTCGTGTACTACGCGGCGCAGATTTTTCTGTTCGGCGCGGAGTTCACCTACCTTTGGGCGCGTCGTAACTTGCGGCCCGAAGCCAAAATGCTGGTGAGGACCTGAACAATACCGATGTTATACTTTACGGTGTGAAAGGCATCGTTCTGGCGGGCGGCTCGGGAAGCCGTCTGTATCCGCTCACCAAAATCACCAACAAGCATCTGCTTCCGATTTACGACAAGCCCATGGTCTATTACCCGATTCAGACCCTGGTGGATGCGGGAATTCAGGACATTATGCTGGTCACCGGCGGCCGCAATTCGGGAGATTTTCTGCGGCTGCTGGGAAATGGAAAAGAATTCGGGCTGAAGCATCTGAATTACACCTATCAGGAAGGCGAGGGCGGCATTGCGGAGGCGTTGGCGCTGGCCGAACACTTCGCCGACGGCGATCAGGTGTGCGTGATCCTGGGCGATAACCTGATCGAAGGAACCATTCGCGGAGCGGTGGAGGATTTTCGCCATCGTGAGCGCGGCGCCCGAATTTTTCTCAAAGAAGTTTCCGACGCGCAGCGCTTCGGAGTGGCGGAGCTTCAAGGCAACCGCATTACCGGCATTGAGGAAAAGCCGGCCCATCCGAAGAGTAACCTGGCGGTGACCGGTATCTATCTTTACGACGGCACGGTGTTCGATAAGTGCAGGACCTTGAAACCCTCGAAGCGAGGTGAGTTGGAGATCACCGACGTGAATAATTCCTACATCGCCGAAGGCACCATGACGTTCGCGGTTCTGGACGGATGGTGGACCGACGCCGGCACGTTCGATTCCCTGCTTCGCGCTACCAACCTGGTGGCGGCGAACCGGGTGGCGGACGCGTCGGCGGGCAGCTGATCCGCTCTAGCGCGTCAGCGATTTGAGATATGCGAGGACACTTTCCGCGTCTTCGCGGGTCATTCGGAAGGGCGGCATCGGCAGATCCGGCGGCCGGCCGGTGCGCGAAATTCCGGTGGTCAGCAGCCGGATGAATTCCTCGTCGGTACCGGGAGGCGCGCCGGCCAGGCGAGGCTCCACTCGTGCCCAGTTCGGCGCGGAATAGGTGGGCCGGGTCTGAGTTGGGCCGCCCATCAGCCAGTGGCCCCGGTCCGGGGTGCCATTCTCATCGCGCTGGGTATGGCAGCGCTCGCACATCGCTACGTTCTCCACGATATATTTGCCGCGTGCAACGCGATCCTGCGAGGCGTTTGCCGGCTTGTTCTGGGCCTTCATGAAAAACAGGCCGGCCGTGGTGACGGCCAGGATCGGAATCAGCGAGAATCGGATGATTTTATTCATAAGCCGCTCAGAGCGGCGACGCGCTTTTCGAAAGCCGCGATCGCCGGCTCCTGCTTAAGAATATATCCAAGTTCATCGACTCCATCGAGCAGGCATTGTTTCGAAAACGCGTCGATGGGAAATTCGCTGGCGCGGCCGCCGGCCAGGGTCAGCGTTTGCGCCGCCAGGTCCACAGCTACTTGCATCCCGGGGGACGCGAGCAACTCGGCGTGAACGTCCGCTGGAACCACGATGGGCAGCAGGCCGTTTTTCAGGGAATTCTGACGGAAAATGTCGGCGAAGGAAGTGCTCACCACCGCGCGAAATCCAAATTGGAGGAGAGCCCACGGAGCGTGCTCGCGGGAGCTGCCGCAGCCGAAATTCGCGCCCGCGACCAGAATTTGGGCCCCCTTCGAATCGGGGCGGTTTAGAACAAAATCTGGGTTGGGCGCTCCTGACGAGCCGTAGCGCCAGTCGTAAAAGAGCTGCTCGCCGAGACCGGCTTTCGAGATGGTCTTCAAGAACCGCGCCGGGATGATCTGATCGGTATCGATGTTATCGATCGGCAGCACCACGGTCTTCGAGTCGAAATTCACAAGAGCGTCCTCACATCGGTGATCACGCCGGTGACTGCCGCGGCGGCCGCGGTCAACGGGCTCGCCAGAAACGTCCGCCCACCCTGGCCCTGGCGCCCTTCGAAATTGCGATTGCTGGTCGATACGCTGTATTCTCCCGGCTGGAGAATATCCCCGTTCATGGCGATGCACATGGAGCAGCCGGCTTCGCGAAAATCGGCTCCGGCCTCGCGGAAGATGCGATCGAGTCCTTCGGCCTCGGCCTGCGCTTTCACCTGCCGCGATCCCGGCACCACCATCACGCGAACGTTCGGCGCCACTTTGCGTCCGTTCATCACGCCCGCCGCGGCGCGCAGATCGGAGATGCGCGAATTGGTGCAGCTTCCGATGAACACCACGTTCACCGGATGCCCCGCCAGCAGCTGGCCCGGTTGCAGATCCATGTAGCGCAGCGCCTTGTCGAGCATGTCTCGGTCGGCTGGACTGGCGGCGTTCGCCGGATTGGGAATTTTTCCCGAGATCGGCATACCCATTCCCGGATTCGTCCCGAAGGTGATCATCGGTTCGAGCACGCCGGCGTCGATGGTCGCCTCGCGATCATAGGTCGCACCGTCATCGGTCGGGAGCGCGCGCCATTGCGCGATGGCCGCGTCCCAATCGGCATCCTTCGGCGCGAAGGGACGTCCCTCGACATATTGATAGGTGGTATCGTCGGGAGCAATCAGCCCGGCTCGCGCGCCCGCTTCAATCGACATATTGCAGACAGTCATTCGTTCTTCCATCGAGAGGACGCGAATCGCCGATCCGCGATATTCGAAAACGCAGCCGGTGCCGCCGCCGATTCCGATCTTCGCGATCAGCGCAAGAATCAAATCCTTCGCGGTCACGCCCCGCCGCAGCGCGCCTTCGACGTGAATGGCGAAGGTCCGTGACGGCCGCTGCAACAGGCATTGCGATGCCAGCACATGCTCCACTTCACTGGTGCCGATGCCGAAGGAGAGCGCGCCGAAAGCTCCATGCGTGGCCGTGTGCGAATCGCCGCAGACCACCGTCATTCCCGGTTGCGTCAAGCCCAGTTCCGGACCAATCACGTGAACGATGCCCTGACGTTCGCTCGACAATCCATAACAGCGAATGCCGAACTCGCGGCAATTTTTCTCGAGCGTTTCCACCTGCGCCGCCGCAACCGCATCGATCACCGGCAGCCCGCGCGGCGTGGTCGGCGTCGAATGATCGGTGGTGGCGATGGTGCGCTCCGGCCGCCGCACTTTCAAACCGCGACGCCTTAAACCGTCGAAGGCCTGCGGTGAGGTCACTTCATGCACCAGGTGCAGATCGATATAAATCAGCGCCGGCGCGCCTTCGCGTTGGGCGACCACATGGCGGTCCCAGATTTTTTCGACGATGGTTTTCATGCGCTCGCGCCGGTGGCGGCTAAGGCGTCGCAAACCGCTCTGGCGACTTCCGAAGTGCTCGTCACCACCGCCGGCTTCAAATCCGCCGTGAGATGACCGGATTCGAGCACGTGGCCGATGGCGTTTTCAATCGCTCGGGCTTCTTTGCCGAGGCCGAAGGAATAATCGAGCATGGCCGCCGCCGAGCCGATCGCTCCCATGGGATTCGCCTGATTCTTGCCGGCAATAGTGGGGGCCGAGCCGTGCACCGGTTCGTACAATCCCTTGGTTTCGCCGAGCGACGCGGAGGGCAGCATGCCGATCGAACCGGCCAGCACCGCGGCTTCATCGCTCAGAATATCGCCGAACATATTTTCGGTGACCACCACGTCGAATCGCCGCGGATTCAAAATCAGTTGCATCGCGCAATTGTCCACCAGCAGGTGATCGAGCGCGACGTCCGGAAATTCCCGCGCCACATCGCACACCACGGCGCGCCACAACTGGGAATTTTCGATGACATTCGATTTATCGACGCTGGTCACCTTTTTGCGGCGCCCGCCCGCGAGCTGGAACGCCTTGCGCGCAATCCGCTCGATTTCCACGCGCGTATAGGACATGGTATTCACCGCGCGATCCTTGTCGATCCCGCGAGGCTGGCCGTAATATAATCCGCCGGTCAGTTCGCGCATGATCAGCAGATCTGTTCCCGCCACCACCTCGTCTTTAATCGGCGAGGAGGAAACCAGCGACGGCCACATCTTCACCGGCCGCAGATTCGCGAACAGCCCCATCGCTTTGCGAATCCCGAGCAGTCCTTTTTCCGGCCGCTTCTCCGGCGGCTCCGCGTCGAATTCCGGCGAGCCCACCGCGCCCAGCAGCGTCGCGTCCGCGGCGGCAGCTTTGTTCAAAGTGTCGTCCGGCAGC
>Ga0182024_10011560_pt1 | contig 17678 bp, 14 predicted proteins | sample P32metaG_FD_120480 | JGI IMG/M metagenome (GOLD analysis project Ga0182024, IMG submission 120480) | Permafrost microbial communities from Stordalen Mire, Sweden - P3-2 metaG (Illumina Assembly) | ecosystem: Environmental > Terrestrial > Soil > Wetlands > Permafrost | place: Sweden: Stordalen... | reverse complement strand
CCGGGCCGCGCCCGCCGCGCCGGCCGCGCCGGCCGAGGCCGCCGCGCCGGCCGCACCTTCCGCACTGGTGGCGCCCGAGGCGCCCACGGCCCCGATCACCGACTCGGCACAGTGCTCGAGCAGGGCGGCGTCGACCGCCAGCACCAGGGCCCGGCCGCAGTCGGGCCAGTAGCCGGCCACCCGCGCCGGCACCGGGCGACCGGACCGGCCGAGCGCCCCCACCAGGGCGGCCAGGGCCAGCTCGGCCCGGGCGGTGGGCCCGGGCCGGCCGCCGAGCAAGGTGAGGAGGGCGACGGCGGGTCCTCCCGCTGGCCCGCTCGGGTGGGTCGGTGTCCCGACGATCCGGACGTCGCAGCGTCCGCGCAGGCACACACCGGGGGCCCCCGAGACGTCCCACCACTCGTCGGCCGCCCCGATTGACGATCCGGGGCCGAGTCGGGGCCACTCGAGGGTGGTGTAGAGACGGGTGGCCCAGGTGACCGCTTCGGCCCGGACGATGCCGACGAGCCCCGGTCCGGCCGACGCCAGCCACTCGGCCAGAGAACCGCGGGGAGCGGCGCCGGCGGCGCCGGTGCAGAGCAGCTCCTCGACCGCCGACCCGACCGCGTCGGCCGGGCTCGCCACCGTGCCCCGCACACAGGCGCGCACCGCAGCCAGGCCGATCCGGCGGCGCGCCGTCCGGGGCGACCATGCGAAGGCGAGGTCGGGCGACCGGCCGGCGTCGGGGAGCCAGGTCGAGCGGAGGGTGAAGGCGTCGACCCGCAGTGCCGGGCCGCCGGGGCCCGGCCGGGCCACGAGCGCTCCGGTCAGTCGCTCGCCGATCCCCTGGACCGCCACCGCGTCGATGCCGGCACCCGCGGGGGCCACCAAGGCCCGGGTCAGGACCGCCGCCTTCGGCAGCTCGAGGGCGGAGAGCACCGTCCGGGTCACCGCTCGGGGGACCCCGACGCCCGTCGGCAGAGCTCCACCACGCCGTCGATGGTCCGCTGGACCGCGCCGGCCAGCACCTGGTCGGGGGCGTCCTCGGCGTCGACCTCGCACGAGGGTGAGTAGACAGTCGCCAGGCGGGCCGGTGGGGCACCGCTGCGCAGGGTCTCGAGCAGCCCGCGGTAGTGCCGGTCGATCTGGTGCCCAGGGCGACGGAGGCCGGACACCAGGGTCACCAGGCAGACCGAAGTCCGGCCGGCCGAGGGCGAGCCCAGGACCAGGTCGACGCCACCGGTCAGGATGACCCGGCCGGCGGCGACGGGCACACTGATCCGGTCACCGGTCCTCGGGAACCACGACGGGGGGATCGCCGGCCACCCGGTGCCGAGGGCGGCGGCGTGCTCGATGACCTCGGCGTGGAGGGCGGCCCGCTCGCCCGGGTCCAGGCCGTCGATGAAGGCGAGGACGGAGGTGCCGCGCCGGTCGGCCCCGAGGGCCTCGACGGCCTCGGTCAGCGGCTCCTCGATCCCGCCGGTCGTGACCAGTAGCCGGAAGATCGCCCCGACAAGCGCGGCCCGGGCCAGCTGGCGCGTGGGCCCGCTCGGCGGCTCCGGCCAGCCGACCGGTCCGTCGTCGCGGTCGTCGGTGGAGGGGTCGGTCGCCGACCGCAGCGAGCGCGGGCCCACCACCAGCGGGTGGCCCCCCGGGAGGGCGGCGGCGGCCGGGGCGATCCCGTCCTCCAGCCATTCGCGCAGGCCACCGGCCAGCCCGGGATCCACCCGGCGCCGCCGGAGGGCCTCCCCCCGCAGCTGGATGAGGACGTCGTGGCCCGCGTCGGGCCGGGGGAGGCTCGGGGCCGGCCGCCGGCCCCTCCTGGCCGGACGCCGGGGCTCGCTTGGGCGGTGGGCCACCTTCGCCCCCTGCTCCCGGGCGGCGGTCCGGAGAGAGGAGGGAGGCACCGTCGCAGTGTGGCCGCAGGTTGTGACAGAACCGGCCGACCGTCAGCGCCATGTGGTGGCCTGCCGCACGCCGCCAACGCACGCGGCCACTGCGATCCGGCCACCACCGGTGGGCGCCGCCTCGAGCGGGGCCGCCACGGACCGGGACCCCCCGGACGCCGCCGCTAGCCTTTCGAGGTGTCCCGGCTCTTTGCGGACGTCACGCCGTTGCGCAAGTACCGGCAATTCCGACGCTTGTGGATCGGCCAGCTGGTGTCGGGGATGGGCAGCCAGCTGACCATCGTCGCCGTCTCGTACCAGGCCTACCGGCTCACCCACTCCACCCTGGTCGTCGGCATGATCGGGGTGACCCAACTGGTGCCGTTGCTGGCCGGGGCCATCTGGGGCGGCTCCCTGGCCGACGCCAAGGACCGGCGGAAGATCCTCATCGGCACCCAGGTGGCCATGGCCACGGCCAGCACCGGACTGGTCGTGAACGCGGCCCTGCCCCATCCCCAGGTGTGGGTGCTCTTCGTCTGCTCGGCCGCGGCGGCCGGTTTCGGGGGCGTGGACTGGCCGGCCCGCCGGGCCGCGCTCCCGATGTTGGTACCGGACGAGGACATGACCAACGCCATCGCCCTCCAGACGATGATCCAGCAGATCGCCCTCGTCGTGGGTCCGGCGCTCGCCGGCGTGGCCATCGCGGCGATCGGCTTCAGCGCCGTCTTCGGGATCGACGTCGCCACCTACGGGGTGGCCCTGGTGGTGGCGCTCCTGTTGCCCTCCCTCGTGCCCAGTGGGGGCGGGACGCCGATGGGGCTGCGCTCGATGCGCGACGGGTTCCGTCACCTGAAGGGCCAGAAGCTGCTGGCCTCGACCTACCTGATCGACCTCAACGCCATGATCTTCGGCATGCCCCGCGCCGTGTTCCCCGCCCTTGGCACCGAACTCTACGGCGGGGGCGCCGGTGTGGTCGGCCTGCTCTACGCGGCCCCCGGGGCCGGCGCCCTGGTCGGCTCCCTCTTCACCGGGTGGTGCGCGCACGTGCGGCACCAGGGACGGGCCATCGCCGCCTGTGTCGTCGTCTGGGGGACGGCCATCGCCCTCTTCGGGGTTGTCCCGGTGCTCTGGGTGGGCCTGGCCCTCCTGGCCCTGGCCGGCGGGGCCGACGTGATCTCGGCCGTCTTCCGCCAGGCGGTGCAGCAGCGGACGGTCCCCGAGCAGCTCCAGGGGAGGCTCTCGGGGACCTTCTTCGCCGTGGTGGCCGGGGGCCCCCGTCTGGGCGACGCCGAGACCGGGGTCGTGGCCGAACTGGGCGGGCCCCAGCTGGCCGTGTGGTCCGGCGGGCTGGCCTGCGTGGTCGGGGCGGCGGTGATCCTGTGGCGGGTGCCGGCACTGTGGCGCGACGCCGGCGGGGGACGGGAGCTCACCGCGGCCCAGGAGGCCGACGCCGTCGCCCAGGCCACGGCCGAGCTGAGCGAGGGGGAACCGAACTAGGGGGCCCGGCGATGGGGTCGGTCGCCGCCGGGCGGTGCGGCCCGGAGGGCGGCCCGGGGCGCGGCGGTAGCCTTCGGCGAGTGACCGCCGACTCCGTCCTCCTGGCCGCCGACGTGGCCTTCGCCGTCGTCTTCGGCGTCTTCGTGGTGGCCGTGGTGGTGCTGGCGGTCATCACCTTGACCTGGGCCGTCCGACGCGACCGGGCCGGCCGCCGGGCGTGGCTGGCCCGCCGGGCCGGCGACCCGGCGTCCGACCCGGACGACCCCGGCGGGGTGCCCCGGGCCTCGTCGAACGGCCACAAGCCGGTCCGCCGGGCCCGCCCGGAGCGGCCCCCGCAATGACCGACCCGTCCCCGCCGGACGGCGTCCCCGCCCCGGCCCCCCCGACCCCGTCGGCGCCGGTGGGTGCCGCCGGGGCCCCCGCCCGGTGGCGGGCCCGGATCGGGCGCCGGCGCCGGCGCCGGCGGCCCGAGCCCCGGGCCCCGATGACCGCCTTCGTCCTGGCCGGCGGGGGCAGTCGGGGGGCGGTGCAGGTGGGGATGCTCTGCGAGCTGGTCGACCGGGGCATACGGGCCGACCGGGTGTTCGGTGCCTCGGTCGGCGCGGTCAACGGGGCCGCCTACTGCGGAGACCCGACCCCGGAGGGCACCAAACGGCTGGCCGACATCTGGCGGGACCTCACCGGCGACGACGTGTTCCCCCGGGGCCGGGCCCACGGCCCCTGGACCTTCTTCCAGCAGCGCGCCTCGGCGCACACCAACACCGGGCTGCGCCGGATCATCGAGGAGGGGATCGGCTTCCACCTCCTCGAGGAGGCACAGGTGCCGATCGAGGTGGTCACCACCTCACTGACCGACGGGCGGGAGCGTTGGATCACCGCGGGCCCCGCCGCCGACGCGGTGCTGGCGTCGGCGGCCATACCGGCCATCTTCCCCCCGGTCGAGATCGACGGCGACCTGCTGGTCGACGGCGGGGTGGTGAACAACGTGCCCATCAGCCGGGCCATCGCCGCCGGGGCCACCCGGATCTACGTGCTGTTGTGCGGGCCGCTCCATTTTCATCCGCCGCCGCCCAGGCGGCCGGCCGAGGCGGTCCTGACCGCCTTCTTCGTGGCCATCCACGCCCGCTTCACCCGGGAGCTGGCCCTCCTGCCCCCCGGCGTCGAGGTGGTGGTGTTCAGCGGCGGGGGCGAGCCCGGCTCGGACTACCGGGACTTCTCCTCCTCGGCCGAGCTGATCGAGCAGGGCCGGTCCGAGGTGGCGTCGGTCCTCGACCACTCCGGGGACACCCCGTTCGAGCTGGCCGCCCGCTGACCCCTCAGGCCGGCGCCCGACGATCGGCCCCGCTCAGGGCCCGGACCGCCACCCAGGCCACCACCGCGTAGGCGGCGAGGAGCGGCAGCAGGGCCAGGTCGGACCCGGGCCAGTGCAGTCCCAGACCCTCGCCCACCCAGAAGGTGCCGAAGCTCACCAGCATGAGCCCGACCGTCATCTTCATGGCGTTCTCCGGGACGTTGGACAGCTGACGGGCCACCACGGCCCCGACCACCCCGACCACGAGGACGGCCGCACCGGCGGCCACCGCGGCCAGCGAGAGGTCGTGGCTGGCCGAGCCGAGGGTGAGCACGATGATCACCACCTCGAGACCCTCCAAGAAGACGCCCTTGAAGGCGACGGCGAAGGCCGGCCAGTCCGGTCCGGTGGGCTTCGGTTCGGCCTCGAGCCCGCTCACCGTCTCGGCGAAGATGGCGTCCTCGTCGTGCTTGGCCTTGCGCCCCGCCGCCCGCAGCACCGCCTTGCGGAGCCAGTTGAACCCGACCACGAGGAGGAGGAGCCCGATCACGACCCGCAGCGCGTCGATGGGGACCCAGTGGACGACGGCGGGGCCGACGGCGACGACGGCGGCGCCGAGGACGACCACGGCGGCCGCCGCCCCGAGCAGGGACCACCGCCAGCCCCGGGACACCCCGACGGCGACCACGATGGTGAGGGCCTCCACCATCTCCACCGCGCAGGCCACGAACACGGCGAGGAAGAGGACCCCGCCCCCGGTGTGCACGACGCCCAGCATCGCCGTGACCATACTGGGCCGGGGCCGGCGGGCGGCCCCGGCCCGAGCTGGGCCTTCGCCGCCCGGGACCCCGGCCGCGCCGCCGGTCACCGCGAACTGGTGGAATGGGGACATGGGAGCCCCCGCCGCCACCCGGCCAGGTCCGGGTCCGGTCCTCGACGCCTTCCACCCCGCGGTCCGGCGCTGGTTCACCGGGCGGTTCCCGGACGGTCCGACCGCCCCCCAGCGGTCCGCCTGGCCGGTCATCGCCTCGGGCCAGGACGTCCTGGTCGCCTCGCCGACCGGCACCGGCAAGACCCTGACCGGCTTCCTGGTGGCCATCGACGCCGCCTACCGCGCCCACGAGGCCGGGGCGGAGGCGGCGGGACTGCCCGAGGTGCTCTACGTCAGCCCGTTGCGGGCCCTGGCGGCCGATGTCCACGAGAACCTCCAGGTCCCCCTGGCCGGCATCCGGGCCGCCGCGGCCGAGCTCGGGCTCGAGTCCCCCGAGCTGTCGATCGCCGTGCGCACCGGGGACACGCCGGCGGCCGAGCGGGCGGCCATGCGGCGCCGCCCGCCCGACCTTCTGGTCACCACCCCCGAGTCCCTCTACCTGCTCCTGACCGCCGCGTCCTCGCGTTCGATGCTGCGGCGGGTGCGGACGGTGATCGTCGACGAGGTGCACACCGTGGCCCGCGACAAGCGGGGCGCCCACCTGGCCCTCTCCCTCGAACGGCTGGCCCACGTGGTGGCCGCCGACGGGGGCCGGCTGCAGCGGATCGGCCTGTCGGCCACCCAGCGCCCGCTCGAGGTGGTGGCCCGCCTGCTCGCCGGGGCCGGCCCGGGCCGTCCCCTCCCGGCGGTGATCGACTGCGGGCACCGCCGCGACCTCGACGTGGCGGTCGAGCTCCCTTCGGCCGAGCTCGAGGCGGTGGCCAGCCGGGGCCAGTTCGGCGAGGTGCTGGACCGGATCGCCGACCACGTGCGCGAGCACCGGACCACCCTCGTGTTCGTGAACACCCGCAAGCTGGCCGAGCGGGTGGCCCACCAGCTGGCCGAGCGTCTCGGGGACGAGCCCGGGGGGCCGGGGCCGGCCCCGCCGGGCGCCGGGGCGCCGGGGTTCGTGGTGGCGGCCCACCACGGGAGCCTGTCGTCGTCGCGGCGCCGGCTGGTCGAGTCGCGCCTGCGGGCCGGGGACCTCCGGGCCCTGGTGGCCACCGCCTCCCTCGAGCTCGGCATCGACGTCGGCCCGGTCGAGCTGGTGTGCCAGATCGGTTCGCCCCGGGCCATCGCCACCTTCCTCCAGCGGGTCGGGCGGGCCAACCACCAGCTCCGGGGCACCCCGGCCGGTCGGCTCTACCCGCTCACCCGCGACGAGCTGGTCGAGTGCACGGCGCTGCTGGCCGGGGTCCGGGCCGGCCACCTCGACGCCCTGCACCCGCCGGTGGCCCCGCTCGACGTGCTGGCCCAGCAGCTGGTGGCCGAGGTGGCGGCGGCCGAGGAGTGGGACGAGGACGGGCTCTTCGCGTTGGTGCGGGGGGCGGCGCCGTACGCTTCACTCGACCGGGCCACCTTCGACGAGGTGGTCGAGCTGGTCTCGTGGGGCATCACCACCGGCCGGGGCCGGCGGGGGGCCCATCTGCACCGCGACGGGGTCAACGGCCGGGTGCGCCCGCGGCGCGGGGCCCGGCTGGCCGCGTTGACCAGCGGGGGAGCGATCCCCGAGACCGGGGACTACCGGGTGGTGCTCGATCCCGAGGGGGTGACCGTGGGCTCGGTCCACGAGGACTTCGCGGTCGAGGCCAACATCGGCGACGTGTTCCTCCTCGGCACCCACTCCTGGCGGGTGCGTCAGGTCGAGGTGGGGACGGTGCGGGTCTCCGACGCCGGCGACACGTCGCCCACCGTCCCGTTCTGGATCGGCGAGGCGCCGTCGCGCACGGCCGAGCTCTCCGGCGAGGTGGGGGCCCTGCGCGCCGCGCTCGACCCGTTGCTGGCCCGGGGGGACGGCGACGGGGCCCGCAGGGCGGTGCGGGAGCGGGCCGGGGTCTCGGCCGAGGCGGCCGACCAGGTGGTGGCCTACCTGGCCGCCGGCCGGGCCGCCCTGGGCATCCTGCCGACCGGTGAGGACATCGTCATCGAGCGCTGCTTCGACGAGAGCGAGGGCACCCAGCTGATCGTGCACGCCCCCCTCGGCGGCCGGGTCAACCGGGCCCTCGGACTGGCCCTGCGCAAGCGGTTCTGCGTCGCCTTCGACTTCGAGCTGCAGGCCGCGGCCGACGACGACACCGTCCTCCTGTCGCTCGGCCCCCAGCACAGCTTCCCCCTGACCCAGGTCCCCCGCATGCTGCGCAGCGCCACCGCCGCCGAGGTGCTGACCCAGGCGGTGCTCACCCACCCGATGCTGCAGGCCCGCTGGCGCTGGAACTGCAACCGGGCGCTGCTCGTGCCCCGTTCGCGCGGTGGGCAGCGGCGGCCGATCCATCTGCAGCGCATGGACGCCGACGACCTCCTCGCCGCCGCCTGGCCCCAGCTGGCCGCCTGCCAGGAGAACGCGCCTCCCGGCCCGATCGCCGTCCCCGACCACGTGCTGGTGCGCCAGACGGTGGAGGACTGCCTGACCGAGGCGCTCGACGCGCCCGGGCTGGTGGCCCTGCTGGGGGCCATCGAGGAGGGCCGGGTCCGGGTGCACTTCGTCGAGTCGGCCGAGGCGTCCCCCCTGTCCCACGGGATACTGACCGGTCGGCCCTACACCTTCTTGGACGGGGCCCCGCTGGAGGAGCGCCGCTCCCGGGCCGTCCCCCTGCGCCGGGGCCTCGGGGTCGCCGGGCCGGGCGGGCTCCCGGTGCCCGTCGACGAGCTGGGGCCGCTCGACGGACCGGCGGTGGCCGAGGTGCTCGACCAGGTCCGGCCCCGCCCCCGTACCCCCGACGAGTTGCACGACCTGTTGCTCTCCCTGGTGTGCTGCCGGCCGGTGCCGGGCTGGGCCGGGTGGTTCGCCACCCTGGTGGCCGACGGGCGGGCCGCCCCGGTCGCCGGGGGTTGGGCACCGGCCGAACGTCTGGCCCAGGCCCGGGCCCTGGCCGACGACGACTCGGCGGCGGCCGAGTGCGTGCGGGGGCACCTCGACCTGGCCGGGCCGGTGCGGCCCGAGGACCTGGTGGCCGACGCCCCGCTGCCGGCCGGGGCCCCGTCGGGGGCCCCCCTCTCGGTCGCCCGGGCCCGGACCGCCCTGGCCCGCCTCGAGGCCGAGGGCTCGGCCATCGAGCTCCCCGACGGCCGGTGGTGCGCCCGGCACCTGCTGGTGCGCCTGCACGGGGCGAGCCGGTCCCGCCGCCGGCGCCACGTCGAGCCGGCCAGCATCGCCGATCTGGTCCGCTTCCTGGCCTGCTTCCAGCACGTGGCGCCGGGCCACCGGTTGGAGGGCCGGGCCGGGCTGCTGGCCGCCGTCGAGCAGCTGCAGGGCATCGAGGTCCCGGCCGGGGACTGGGAGGCCCACGTGCTCCCGGCCCGGGTCACCGGCTACGACCCCCGCTGGCTGGACGAGCTCTGCCTCTCCGGTGAGGTGGCCTGGGGCCGCCTCACCCCCCGCCCCGAGCGCGAGCCCCCGGCGGCGCCCCGACGGGGTTCGTCGTCGCCCTCCCCGGCCACCCCGCTGTCGCTGGCCCGGCGCGAGGACCTCGGCTGGCTGCTGGCCGCGGTCCGCACCGGCGAGCGGCCCGAGCCCCCGGCCGGCGGGGCCGGGGCCGACCTCCTGGCCGCGCTGGCCGCCCGGGGCGCCTGCTTCCGGGCCGAGCTCGGCCCGTTGGCCGGCCGCCTGCCGGTGGAGGTCGACGAGGGGCTGTGGGACCTGGTGGCCCGGGGCATCGCCACCGCCGACGCCTACTCCGCCGTCCGCTCGCTGCTCTCGGCCCGGGCCCGCTGGCGGGCCCGCCAGCGGGCCCGGCCGGGGGGGCCGGCCGCCCTCGGCCGGCGCCGGGCCACGGTAGGGAGCGGGGCCGGGGAGGGCCGCTGGTCGGTGCTCCCCGAGCCGACGGCGCCCTCGGGGGGCCCGGCCGGTCTCCCCGACGGCGGCGAGGAACTGGCCGAGGCGGTCGCCGGGCAGCTGCTGGCCCGCTGGGGCGTCGTGGTCTGGGAGCTGTGGGCCCGCGAGTCCTTCCGGGTGCCCTGGCGTGACGTCGTGCGGGCCCTCCGCCGTTTCGAAGCCCGCGGACTGGCCCTGGGCGGCCGCTTCGTGGCCGGGCTCTCGGGCGAGCAGTACGCGACCCCCGAGGCGGCCGACCTCCTGGCCGACGTCCGTCGGGCCGGGGGGAAGGGGGACGAGGTGGTGGTGGCCGGGTCGGACCCCCTCAACCTGACCGGCACCGTGCTCGGCGGGCCGCGGGTCCCCGCCGTCCGGCGCCGCACCGTCGTCTACCGCGACGGCCTGGTGGTGCCCGAGGCGGGCTGAGCGGGCCGACCGCGCCGACCGACGGCTGTGATACTGGGTCGGTGCCACGGCGACCGGGGGCCATCGACCTCAACGCCGACCTGGGTGAGGGGGCCGGGCCCGACGGCGCCGCCGACGGGGCGCTCCTGGAGGTGGTGACGACCGCCCACGTCGCCTGCGGCTTCCATGCCGGCGACCCCTCGGTCATGGCGGGCACGGTGCGGGCGGCGGTGGCCGCCGGGGTGGTGGTCGGGGCCCACCCGTCGTATCCGGACCGCGCCGGCTTCGGCCGCCGATCGATGGACCGCCCGCCGGCCGTGGTGGCCGACGACCTGGCCTACCAGCTCGGGGCCCTCCAGGGCGTGGCCCGGCGGGCCGGGGGGACCGTGCGCTCGGTCAAGCCCCACGGCGCCCTCTACCACCGGGTGGCCGGCGACGAGGCGCTGGCCCTGGCGGTGGCCGGGGTCGTGCGCGAGGGCGGCGACGCCCTGGTGCTGGTGCTGCCGGCCGGCGCCCCGGCCCTGGCCGTGGCCTCGGGGGCCGGGGTGGCGGTGGCCGCCGAGGCGTTCTGCGACCGGGGCTACCTGGCCGACGGCTCGCTGGCCCCCCGGGGCGTCCCGGGGGCGCTGGTGACCGACCCCGACGAGGCGGGGGCCCGGGCGGTGGCCCTGGTGACCGGCCGGCCGCTGACGGCGCTGGACGGGACCCCCCTCCGCCTCGACTGCGACACGCTCTGCGTGCACGGCGACACCCCGGGGTCCCCGGGCATCGCCCGGGCGGTCCGCCGGGCCCTGGCCGGCGCCGGGATCGCCGTCCGGCCCTTCGCCCGGTGAGCCCCGGCGGCCGCCCGGGCGACCCCGGGGGGGTGGTGCGGTTCGGCGACAGCGCCCTGCTGGTGGCGGTGGACGACCCGCCGGCGGCGGCCCGCCTGGCCGAGGCGGTGCGCCGGGCCGCCCTGGCCGGGGTCGACGACGTCATCGCCGGCCTGCGCTCGGTGGTGCTCGTCCTCGACGGCCGCCCGGCCGACCTCGACGATCTGGTTGAGCGCCTCGACGCGGCCGACCGGGTGGCCCCGCCCCCGCCCGCCGGCCGGGCCCACGAGGTCCCGACCGTCTTCGACGGACCGGACCTCGCCCCGCTGGCCGGCGCCGTCGGCGCCCGGCCCCTCCAGATCGTCGACGCGCTGGCCGGCGTCACCCTGCGGGTCGCCATCCTGGGCTTCTCGCCCGGCTTCGCCTACCTGGCCGGCCTGCCGGCACCGCTCGACTCGGTGGGCCGCCGGGCCACCCCGAGGCCGGTGGTGCCCGCCGGGTCGGTGGCCCTGGCCGGCGGCTTCGCCGCCGTCTACCCCCAGGCCACCCCGGGCGGCTGGCACCTGGTGGGCCGCACCGGGCTGCGGTTGTTCGACCCGGCCACGCCCCCGTACTCGCGCTTCCAGCCGGGCGACACCGTGCGCTTCGTGCCCGTCGCCCCGGGCCCCGCCCCGGCCCCCGGGCCCGGCCCGGGGCGGGCACCCTGGTCGGTGGCCCCGGGCCGGGCCCTGGCCTTCACCGTTGGGGACCCCGGGTTCCTCACCCTGGTCCAGGACCGGGGCCGCCTGGGGGTGGCCCACCTCGGGGTGCCGTCGGCCGGACCGGCCGACCCGGTGGCCCACGAGCTGGCCAACCGGCTGGTCGGGAACCCCCCGGGCACGGCGGCCCTCGAGATCACCGCCCGGGGGCCGGCCCTGACCGCCGGGGCCGATCTCCACGTGGCCGTGGTCGGCGACGACCCGGTGGTGTCCCTCGACGGCCGCGAGGTGGCCCCGGGGCGGGTGGTCCCGGTGCGCCGGGGCCAGGTCCTGGCGGTGGGGGCGGTGCGGGCCGGGCTCCGGGCCTCCCTGGCCGTGGCCGGTGGCCTGGCCGTGCCGGTGGTCATGGCCAGCTGCTCGACCGACACCCTGTCTTGGGTCGGGCCCGGGCCGCTGCGGGTCGGCGACCAGCTCGGGCTCGGGCCGGCGCCCCCCCTCGGCGCCCTGGCCGACCATCTGGCCCCCGGGACCGGATCGGCGGCGGGGGGGCCGCGGACCCTGCGGGTGGTGGGCGGCCCCCACCCCGGGTGGTTCGCCCCCGACGCCCTCGAGCGTCTCGGCGCCGTCCGGTTCGTGGTCGACGGGGCGAGCGACCGGGTCGGCCTCCGGCTCCAAGCGGACGGCCCGGCGGACCTCGGCCGCCGGGTGGGGGAGCTCGACAGCCTGGGCATGGTGACCGGGGCCGTCCAGGTGCCCCCCGACGGCCGGCCGGTGGTGCTCGGCCCCGACCACGCCACCCTCGGCGGCTACCCGGTGCTGGCCGTGGTGATCCGGGCCGACCGGGGGGTGCTCGGCCAGTGCCGGCCCGGCGACCGGGTGCACCTGGTGCCGGTCCCGATGGACGAGGCCGACCGGGCCGGGCGGGGCCTTGAGCACGACCTGGGCCGAGCCGCGGTCGGCCGCTACCCGGTTCGGCCGGCCTGAGGCCCCGGGGCGGGCGGGGCGGCCGCCCGGTCCCCGCCCGGTCAGCCCCGGGCCAGCTGGGGGTGGCGGCGGGTCACGTCGGCGCACTCCTCGCACACCCGGGCCGGGATGACGCCGGCCCGCATGAGCAGGGCGAAGGCCCGGCAGCCGAGGCACAGACCCAGGGCCGCCTCCAAGAAGGCCGCCCCCGCCAGCAGGCCCACCAGCCAGACGGCCACCCCCCAGCCGGCGGTGGCCCACACCACCACGGCGGCGGTGGAGAGGACGGTGCCGATGGCCTGGGCGAAGCGCTTGGGCGGTCCCGGCGTCAGGCGGGGCTCCACCCCGAGGTGGGGGGCCACCACCCTGGTGGCCAGCTGGCCCAGCGGACTCAGGCGGGGCCCGGTCAGGACCCGGGCCCAGAACCCGTAGGCGAGGGGCACCAGCAGCCAGGCCCAGCCTGAGGCCATGGCGGCCACCGAGAGCACCACGACCCCGGCCGCCACCACCCGGGCCGCCACCTCGTTCACCGGGTTGGGGAAGCTGAACAGGACTCGCAGCCGCTGGGCCACGTCGGGCCTCCGTCGATCGGGTAGTAGGTCAGGGCCCGCCGGTCGGGCCGGGGGCAGTTCGGGCACTCCCGGGTGGTACCGGCACCACCCGCTACTACAGAAACCTTAGCGCTTTCGTCGACAATTTCGCTGCCGGGCCGACCCGACCCCGGGTCATCCCACCAGGAGCCGGACGGCGGTGCCGACCCCGATCACCACCACCACCGCCCGCAGGGCCCCGGCCGGCAGGCCGACGGCCACCCGGGCGCCGATCCAGCCCCCGGGCAGGCTGCCGGCGGCCAGGAGGCCGACGGCCGCCCACGGCAGGGAGAAGTGGACGAGGAAGATCACCGCGGCCACCCCGTTGACCAGCACCGAGAGGACGGTGCGCATCCCGCTCGTCCGGGCGATGGTGTCGGGCAGGGCGAGTCCGAGGACGGCGAGCAGCATCACCCCCATCCCGGCCCCGAAGTAGCCGCCGTAGACGCAGGTGGCGAACGTCCCGGCGATGAGCAGCCACCGCCGGGTGGGGTGGTCGTGGGGCACCCGGCGCAGCAGGCGCACCAGGGCCGGTTGGGCGGCGAAGAGCAGGGCGGCGAACAGGACCAGCCACGGGGCCAGCCGCTCGAAGGCACCGGGCGAGGTGGTGAGCAGCAGGACCGCACCGGCCACGGCGCCGAGGGCGGCCACCGGGGCCAGCAGCCGTACCCGGGGCCCCTGGTCGCCGATCTCGCCCCGGAAGCCGACCAGCGCGCTCAGGTAGCCCGGCCAGATCCCGACGGTGCTGGTCACGTTGGCCGTGAGGGCGGGGAACCCGAGGGCCAGGAGGACCGGGAACGACAGGAGGGTCCCCCCGCCGGCCACGCCGTTGAAGACGCCGGCGCCCAGGCCGGCCAGGACGAGCAGCGCCTCCCGGCCCGCCGTGAGGTGCACGGCACCAACGAGGAGGACGCCGGGCATCGCCCGCGACACTAAGCGTCCCGCCGCGCCGCGCCGCGTGCCGACCCCGCCCAGGGCCCCGGCCGTCCGTCCGTAGGATGCGGGCATGCGCGCGCCGGCGCCCGAGGGCCAGCCTGACTGGGCCACCTTGGCGTCGGCGGGCTTCGGCCGGCGCTCCGACGCCTACGAGCGCTGGCGCCCGGGCTACCCCCAGGCCGTGGTCGACCTGCTGGTGGAGCGGGCCGGCCTGGGGGAGGGGCGTTGGGTGGCCGACCTGGCCGCGGGCACCGGCAAGCTCACCCGCCAGCTCATGGCCACCGGGGCCCGCTGCGTGGCGGTCGAGCCGTCCGCCGACATGCGCAGGGCGTGCCGGCAGGTGGTCGACGGGGCCCTGGTCGCCGCCGGCCGGGCCGAGGCGGTGCCCCTGGCCTCGGGGTCGGTGGACCTGGTGACGGCGGCCCAGGCCTTCCACTGGTTCGACGCCGAGGAGGCCCTGGCCGAGATGGCCCGGGTCCTGCGGCCCGGGGGCCTGGTCGCCCTGATCTGGAACAACCGGGACGAGTCGGTCCCCTGGGTGGCCGAGCTCGGGCGGATCATGCTGGACGCCGGTCAGGCCCCGACCGGGTCGGCGGCGGACCTCCTCGAGGCCATGCCGGCGAGCCCGCTGGGGCGGTTCGAACAGCACCGCTTCGCCCACGCGGTGCCGGTGGACCGGGGCGGCCTGGTCGGCCTGGTCGCCTCCCGCAGCTACGTCAACGCCCTGCCCGAGGCCGAGCGCCGACGGTTCCTGGTCTCGGTCGGCGACTTCGCCGCCCGGCTGCCCCAGCCGCTCGACTTCCCCTACGTCACCGACGTCTTCACCGCGCGCCGGCCCGACCACGGACGTGCACCGCAGAGGGCCGGCGTGCAGGATGGCGTCGTGAAGGAGGCCCCCTGATGGTGCGTCTCACCTGTCTGCTCCGGCGCCGGGACGGGATGAGCCCGGCCCAGTTCCACGACCACTGGCGCCGGGTGCACGGTCCGCTCATCCCCGCCACCCGCAGCGGCAGCCACGTCGTCCGCTACGAGCAGCATCCACGGCCCCTGTCGGACTACTCGGGGGAGGACGACCCCGGCTACGACGGGGTGACCGTGCAGTGGTTCGACTCGATGGCGGAGTACCGGGCCCACACGGCCGAGGAGGACTTCGCTGTCGTGTGGGCCGACATCACCAGCTTCTTGGACGTGGACCGTCTCGAGTTCGTCGTGACCGAGGAGCCGCGGCTGGTCATCGGGACCCCCGGCGCCTGGCCCCTGGCCTGATTCAGTCCGGGGCGCCGGGTTCGGGCGCCCGGTGCCCGTCCCCGTCCCCGGGCGGGGCGGCCCGGTGCCCGTTGCCGGCCGAACCGCCGCCCCCGGCCCGAGGGCCCGACGGCGGGCCCCAGACCGGGTCCGGCCAGCCGGCCAGGGCAGCGACGCCGGGGGGTGGGGGGGCCAGCTCGGGATGGGAGGGCGCCGTTCGGACCGTCCCGGGCCCGGGGGGGACCGGGCTTGCGGTCCGCAGCCCGGCGGCCACCTGGTGGACCGCGGGCCCGGGGGGGCCCGGGTCGGCGGCCCCGGGGCCGGTCGGCCCGGCCAGGCGCAGGGGGGGGATCTGGGCCCGGGCGTCGTCGCGGCGTGCCTCGAGGATCGCGGCCAGGGAGTGCCAGTCGTCCCCCCGGAGCACCTTGAGCCGGGCCGGCATGCGGACCAGCAGACCGGCGGCCTCGGTCCGGTAGCGCTCCGCCACCCCGCCCATGGCGAACACCGTCGCCGCCGGGAGCTGGCTGCCGGTCCGGGCCAGGCCGAGCAGCCGGGTCGTCGCCACCTCGGCGTCCTGCATGAGCCCGAGCAGGTCCTGGACCTTGGCCAGCCGTCGGGTGAAGCGTTCGGTCCGTCCGCCGTAGAGGTCGGCGGTGAACTCGAGCGAGTAGCGGAGGCGCTTGCAGCGGATACGAAGCCGGTGGAAGTCGCCGGGGACGCCGCTGCGCTTCGCCCGGCGGCCCGCCTTGACCACGGCCCGGTGGCGGTGCTCGACCAGGTCGACCACCTCGGCCACCGCCGGCGACCGGTAGAGGGGCGATCGACGGAACGGGGGCTGACGGACCATCGCCACGAGTCCGGCGGCCAGGCGGTCCCAGCGGGCCGAGTCCAGGGCGGCGATGAGGTCGCGGCGGGAGGACCGTCGCTCCCCTTCGAGGAGGGACCGGAGGTCGTCGAGGGCCGAGGGCTCGCCCGGGCCGACGGTGGACCACGAGGCGACCCATCCCTCCATCTCCGCCGTCCGCTCGAGTTGGACGTCGAGGTCGCGCACCGCGCCGAGGACATCGGCGATCCAGGAGAGCTCGGTCCGCAGCGCGGCCGCCCGCGCCGGGAGGACGGCGGCGAAGAGATCGAGGGCGGCGCGGAGCCTCCGGGTGGCCACCCGCATGTCGTGCAGCTCCTCGATGTCCTCGCCCAGCCGGGTTCCGGGCTCGCGGGCGAGCAGGACCCCGAGCTGGCGTCGCACCACGGCGTAGGCCAGCTCCCCCAGGCTCGACTCGGGGCCGATCGCCGTCGAACCGAGGTCGGGGGGTCCGGGCACCGACTCCCCCCGGGCCAGGAGGCCCGCCTCGAACTTGGAGAGCCTGGCCGCCTGGAGCCCGCAGGTCTCCCGTAGCTCGTCCACCACCGGTTGGAGCCGCCCGACCCACGAGGGGACCACCTCGACCTCCACCCGTCGCAGCCGCACCGGCGGCTCGTGGCCGCCGACGGCGATGGTGGTCTCGTCGAGGGCGATCTCACCGACTTCCTCATCGCCCACCCGGAGGGCGAACGGCCGTCGCCTGGTGCGGACCTCGACGACCTGGCGCAGGGTCCGGCGGCCGGTGAGCGCGGCCAGCCGGCGACCCACCGGTCCGGCGTCGCCCAGTTGGTCGACGCCGCCGGTCGGCAACACCTCGGTCACCTCGAGCCGTTGCCGGAGACCGCCGCTCCCGGCCGACGTCGTGTCCTTCAGCGTGACCTCGTCCCGACGCCCGTGGTGGCGGGTGCGCAGGACCAGCCCGGCCCGTCCCACCCGCCAGTCCTCGGTGTCGAGGTAGCGGTCCACCAGGCGCCGGGAGGGCTTGGCCAGCACGGTGACGGTGCCCAGGCCGCCCCGGTGGCCGCCCGGGAGGGCGGCCAGCCAGCGCTCGACCGGTCGGAGGTCGAGGGCGTCGAGCTGCCACTCGACCTCGACGTCGTCCCCCCCTGTCGCCGGTGCCCGGCTCCCCTGGGCCATCACCCGAGGCTACTGTCCGCCCGCCTCCGCGGTCCGGGGGCGGGCCAGGGGGCGGGATACCCCTAAATCGGACCCCGGTGCCGGTAGTGTCAATTCCGTGGGCTCGACGCGCTCGGCGATGCTGGAGGACAGTCCCGAGACCGGCGAGGTCGTCCGGGCCGCCGGCGGCATCGTGGTGCGACGAGGCGCCGAAGGTTGGCGGGAGGTCGCCGTGGTGCACCGGCCGGCCCGTGAGGACTGGTCCTTCCCCAAGGGGAAGCTCGAGCCCGACGAGAGCCTCGAGACCTGCGCCCTGCGGGAGGTGCTCGAGGAGACAGGGCTCGTGTGCCGCCTCGGGCGGTTCATCGGGCACACCCAGTACCGGGACCGCAAGGACCGGCCAAAGGTCGTCGCTTACTGGGTCATGGAGGCCGAAGGTGGCTCGTTCATGGTCAACGAAGAGGTGGACGAGGTGCGCTGGGTGCGGTTCAGCGAGGCGGCCGACCTGCTCTCCTACGAGCGCGACCGCGAGCTGCTGGTCGTGGTCGCCGCCGCCGACGAAGTGGGTCCGCTCCCGTGACCCCGCCGGCCCCCTGACCTGACCGCCCCCCTGACCT
>Ga0182024_10011559_pt1 | contig 17678 bp, 25 predicted proteins | sample P32metaG_FD_120480 | JGI IMG/M metagenome (GOLD analysis project Ga0182024, IMG submission 120480) | Permafrost microbial communities from Stordalen Mire, Sweden - P3-2 metaG (Illumina Assembly) | ecosystem: Environmental > Terrestrial > Soil > Wetlands > Permafrost | place: Sweden: Stordalen... | reverse complement strand
TTAGCTTTTAGCTCATCGAGATGGAACTAGCGTTTGGGTTGTAGACAAGAATTGGCTTTCGGTCGCTGGGGAATAAGTTGGTTCGGCACGAAAAGCTAAGAGCTAAAAGCCAACGGCTAATAGCTGGATCTGATGAGGTTTTATGGCAACTACTGCAAAAAGAGTGAAGGACGCGCGGAAGCCGAAGTTTTCGAGCCGCAAGCACAATCGCTGCCAACTGTGCGGGCGGCCGCGGGGTTTCCTGCGCAAGTTCGGCATCTGCCGTTTGTGTTTCCGGTCGCTGGCGCTGAAGGGCGAGATTCCCGGCGTCATCAAGTCGAGCTGGTAGCAAAACAGGGGTCCGGTTTCAGATGTCAGGGATCAGTTGAAGCGGCGACGTGCAGCACGATCAACTGACACCTGAGACCCGACACCTGAAACCTGGAACAACATCCCCGCAGGTTCCCGACCGATGAGCGGCGGGCGAACGGGGGATGAAGGAGAAGGAATGAGTCTGACCGATCCAGTAGCAGATTTTCTGGCGCGTATCCGCAATTCGATCCGGGCGCGTCATCAGAAGCTCGATGTACCGGCTTCGAAGCTGAAGGCCGAGATTGCCCGCATTCTCAAGGAAGAGGGCTACATCTCGAACTACAAGGTCCAGGACGAGGAAGGCAAGCTGGTGCTGCGCGTGTATCTGAAGTACGGCGGCACGGAAGCGGCCATTCGCGACCTGGCGCGCATTTCGCGCCCAGGCTGCCGAGTATACGTCGGCCGCGACGAGATCAAGCGCGTGCAGGGCGGGTTGGGCATCGCAATTTTGACCACGCCGAAGGGCGTGATGACGGGCCGCCAGGCGCGCCGCGAGGGTGTTGGCGGCGAATTGCTGTGCGAAGTGTGGTAAAGACAGCTATTAGCTCTTAGCAATTAGCTTTTAGCTTATCGTGCTGAGTCGAGGGCACGGGCCAAAGCAGGACGAAGCTTAGAGCTAACAAGCTAAAAGCTGCCGGGCCTGAAGGCCCGCAGGCTGCAGTGGAACGAAGGCGCGTTGCAAATGATCACTGAACACTGATCACGGACAACTGCTTTTTCGGGACTCGCAAGCCAAGAAGGAATTTGAAGAATGTCGCGCATTGGAAAGAAACCGATCCCGCTGCCGGCGGGTGTGAAATACACAGTGCAGGGCAACACCGTGCTGGTAGAAGGCCCCAAGGGCAAGGTTACGGCGCTGATCGCCGACGGCATCACGCTGAAGACGGTGGGCGCGAACCTGGAGATCGAGCGCGCGAGCGAAGATAAGGCCGCGCTGCACGGACTGACGCGCGCCCTGGTGAATAACGCCGTCGAGGGCGTGACCAAGGGGTGGACCAGGGAGCTCGACATTGTGGGCATCGGCTACCGCGCCGAGTTGAAGGGCAAGGGCACGGTGGTGTTTACGCTGGGCTACTCGCATCCCATAGAGGTTCCGCTGCCGACGGGCATTGACGTGGCCATCGATCCCAAGCAGACGCACGTGACCGTCAGCGGCGTCGACCGGCAGAAGGTGGGCCAGGTGGCGGCCGACATGCGCTCGTTGCGCAAGCCGGATCCGTACAAGAACAAGGGTGTGCGCTACTCCAACGAGCGGCTGAAGAAGAAGGCCGGCAAGACCGGAGCGAAGTGATCGCGTTTGCGAGGCGTCTGAGCCTCGCGCGATCATCCTGAACGAAGTGAAGGATCTGAATCCGAACGGGGCCGCGAGGCGGTTCCGCTGATAGGTGAGAGAAGACATGATTACGCAGACCAAGAGAAACGAGATTCGCCAGCGCATCCACTCGCGCATCCGCGCGAAGCTGTCGGGGACGACCGAGCGGCCGCGGCTGAACGTGTACCGCTCGCTCAACCACATTTCCGTGCAGTTGGTCGACGATCAGAAGGGCGAGACGTTGGTCTCGGCCTCGACGCTGCAGATGAAGTCCAAGACCGGCGGCAATGTGGCGGCGGCCAAAGAAGTGGGCAAGGTAGTGGCGGAGCAGGCCGTGGCCAAAGGCATCAAGAAGGTGGTCTTCGATCGGGGCGGCTATCTGTATCACGGCCGTGTGAAGGCGCTCGCCGATGCGGCGCGCGAAGCGGGACTGGAATTCTAGAGACAGCTATTAGCTTTTAGCCGTTCGCTATTAGCTCCATCGTGCGAAGTTGATGGCGTGAAATCCGGCGGGAAGAAGCTAAGAGCTAACAGCTAAAGGCTCAGAGAAGAGACAAAGGCAATGACAATTTTGATGAAGAAACTCGATGCCAACCAGTTCAACCTGAAGGATCAGGTGGTGGCTATCAATCGCGTCACCAAGGTGGTGAAGGGCGGCAAGAACATGTCGTTTGCCGCGCTGGTGGTGGTGGGCGATGCCGGTTCGGGCGTGGTGGGCTACGGATCGGGCAAGGCCAAGGAAGTTCCCATGGCGATACGCAAGGGAATCGAGGCGGCCAAGAAGAACCTGGTGAGGGTTCACCTGACTGAGACCACGATTCCGCACCAGGTGCTGGGCCGGTTCGGCTCCGGCCAAGTGCTGCTGAAGCCGGCACCGGAAGGCACGGGCGTGATTGCCGGGGGCGCGGTGCGCGCGGTGATGACCTCGGTCGGAGTGCAGAACGTGCTGACCAAGAGCCTCGGCTCGCCGAACCCGCACAACGTGATCAAGGCGACGTTCGACGCGCTGGCGCAGTTGCGCGACCGGGCCGATGTGGCAGCGGCGCGCGGCAAGCAAGTGGAGGATCTGTGATGGCCGCAACCAAGAAGACCACCCCACCGGATACAAATCATCCGGCGGGGACCCCGAGTAAGATTCGCATTCAATACTACCGTTCCAAGATCGCCACGCCCACCAAGCACAAGCTGGTGATCAAGGGACTGGGCTTTACGCGGCTCAACCAGATCGTGGAGCGCGTGGATAATGAGTCCATTCGTGGCATGGTGAAGGCGGTGCCGCACCTGGTGAGAATTCTGGAAAAATAACCGCTTTTGCGGTTATTTTTCCAGAATTCAGCTATTAGCCATTAGCTCTTAGCTTTTAGCTACTGTCTCTGGGAACCAGCTGCATCGGTTTTCCCAAAGGGCTAGCTAATAGCTAACGGCTAAGAGCTGAAAGCTGCTTTTACAAACGCGAGTCGGCAGGCTGAGCTGCTGGCGTTATAGCGAGGAGATTATGGCAAGGAACTTATCGAATTTGCGCGCGCCCAAGAAAGCCAACACCGGGCGCAAGCGCGTGGGCCGGGGCATGGGATCCGGCATGGGCAAGACCTCGACGCGCGGCCACAAGGGCCAGGGATCGCGAACCGGATCGAGCCTGATGCGCGGCTTTGAAGGCGGCCAGATGCCGCTGCACCGCCGCCTGCCCAAGCGCGGATTTACCAACATCTTCCGCACCGAATACACGGTGGTGAACCTGGACCGCATTGCGGAGCTGGGCGTGGCTGAGATCGGCCTCGACGACTACTGCAAGCTGGGGCTGGCCCGGAAGAAGAAGGCGCTGATCAAGATCCTGGGTTCGGGCGAGCTCGAGAAGGCGATCACGATTCACGCGCACAAGTTTTCGAAATCGGCGGCGGAAAAGATCGAAAAGGCCGGCGGCAAGGCCGTGGTTCTGGGCGGCGAAACGGCTCCCGAGGTAGCGTAGGCTTTTGTGCTTTCCCACCCTTTTCGCAAATAGGGCGAAAAGGACGGGGCGCGGGCTTTCAGCTCTTCCCTCATCCCCGGTCGACGCTCGAGGTTGCACGATTGAGCTAAAGGCTAACGCTGAGAGCTAAAGGCTGCTCATCTGTGATGCAACGCACGTCCGCGGTTCCCTCAGGTTCGGTAGTCTGGGAACACCAGGGAACACCGGGTAAGATGGGACGAAAGCACGATTGAGGGCACGAGGCAAGGCACGATCAAGGCAAGAATTGGCCGGCGCAACGAGGCGCCTGGAGCGGATAACCCGATATGCTTGAGAAGTTCCTCAATATCTTCCGGATTCCCGACCTGCGCAAGCGGGTGCTTTTCACCCTGGGTATTTTGGCGGTCTACCGTCTGGGCGCATGGATACCTACGCCCGGCGTGAACAGCAACCAGCTGGATATCATGTTCAACCAGCAGACAGGCTCCATGTTTGGCCTGATGGACCTGTTCAGCGGCGGCACATTGCGCCGCATGACGATCTTCGCGCTGGGCATTATGCCCTACATCACCGCGTCGATCATCTTCCAGCTTTTGACCGTGGTGTACGAGCCGCTGGCGCGCATCCAGAAGGAAGGCGAACTGGGCCGGCGCAAGATCACGCAGTGGACGCGCTACATGACGGTGGTTCTGGGCGCGTTGCAGTCCATCGGCATTGCGGCCATTCTCACCAAGCAGGGACTGGTGCTGCATCCGGGCCCGAGCTTCATTCTGCTCACCGTGGTCACGCTCACGGCGGGCACTGCTTTCATCATGTGGCTGGGCGAACAGATTACCGATCGCGGCATTGGCAACGGCATGAGCCTGCTGATCTTTACCGGCATTGTGGCCGGCCTGCCGCGCGGCGTGATCGACCTGGTGCAGAAGGTGCAGACCGAAGCCTGGGGGCCGATGTCGTTCGTGGTGGTGCTGCTGCTGGTGGCCGGCATGGCCGCGGTGGTGGGCTTTATCGTCTTTGTGGAGCGCAGCGAGCGGCGCATTCCCATCCAGAGCGCGCGGCGCATTGTGGGCCGGCGCATGATGGGCGGCCAGTCCAGCCATCTGCCATTGAAGGTGAACTCCGGCGGCGTGATGCCGATCATCTTCGCCAGCTCCATTCTCTCGGCGCCTTTGCTCTTCGGCCAGATGGAGTGGGTGCAGAACAATCGTTTCCTGCAGCCCATCCTGCTGGGGCTCACTCCGGGCTATCCGTGGTATGAGCTGCTGAACATCCTGGCCATCATCTTCTTCGCGTATTTTTACGTGTCGATCGTGATGCGGCCGGACGACATTGCCGACAACTTCCGCAAGTCGGGGTCGTTCATTCCCGGCATCCGGCCGGGCAAGCGCACCAGCGACTTTATCAACGACATCCTCACGCGCATTACGCTGGTGGGCGCACTTTATCTGATTGTGGTCCAGATGATCCCCACCTTCCTCTTATCGGGCATCCGTTTCGACAAGATTTTTCTTATCGGGAGGTTTTTCGAGAATCTTCCCAACTGGATGATTCACGGCATGAATGTGAACTTCTACTTTGGCGGCACCTCGCTGCTCATTGTGGTGGGTGTGGCCATGGATACAGTCAACCAGATCGAATCGCAGCTGATCATGCGTCATTATGACGGCTTTTCCCCTCGCTCCGGTCGCATACGCGGAAGGAAAACCTGGTAATGTCTTCATCTGTTTCATCTGAGGTTTCAATGGAAAGTGGCCGGGACACGGAAACGAAAACCGTACCCGGCCCGATTCTTTTGCTGGGAGCACCTGGCGTGGGCAAGGGAACCCAGGCCAAGGAACTGGTCAAGATCTGGAACATCCCCCAGATCTCGACGGGCGACCTGCTGAGGGCCAACGTGGCCCAGGGTACGAAGCTTGGCATGGTGGCCAAGCAGATCATGGGCCGGGGCGAGCTGGTGCCTGATTCCCTGGTCAACGAAATGGTGGCGCTGCGGCTGCTGGAGCCGGATACGGCCCCGGGATACATTCTGGACGGGTTCCCCCGGACCCTGGGCCAGGCTAACTGGCTTGACGGCCGTCTGGCGGCGCAACCGGAGTCCCTGCCGGTGGTTGCCGTCAGCATCCAAGTGAACTATAATCAGTTATTGCGGCGCATTACGGGGCGCCGGAATTGTCCTGTCTGCCAGACCATCTACAACGTGTACATGCATCCTCCCCAACGGGATGGATTCTGCGATGTAGAAGGTGCGGCGCTGATCCAGCGAGCCGATGACACGGAAGAGGTCTTCAAGGAGCGCATGCGCTCTTATGCGGCCCTTACCGCGCCTGTTGTCGAGCACTACCGGGCTCTGGGGCGATTTACGGAAGTGGATGGAGACCGGCCGATCGCTACGATCGCAGCCGGGATCGTTGCCGCCGTCGAGGGGTTGCGCCATTCGGCGTAGCTTTCGGGGCGGGTTTGTGCGTGTGAGAACAGGGTTCGGGAATCAGGGTCAGTGTAGGCCCAATCCGCAGCGAGTTTTTGCTGAATCCTGAAACCTGAAAGCTGCTTTTATGGCTGTTGTACTTAAGTCGTCGAATGAGATCGAAAAAATGCGCCGCGCCGGGCAGATTGTCCGCGAGGTGTTGGAGTTGGTGCGCAGCAAGGTGAAGCCGGGCGCCACCACGTTCGATCTCGAGAAAGCCGCCGAAGCGCGGTTGAAGGCTTTGGGCGTGAAGGCAGCTTTCAAGGGATATCACGGTTATCCCTGCGTGCTGTGTACTTCAGTCAATGCCGAGGTGGTGCATGGCATACCGTCGCCCAAACGGGTCCTGAAGGAAGGGGACATCGTTTCGGTGGACTTCGGCGTCGTGGTGGACGGCTACTACGGCGACGCGGCAATCACGGTGCCGGTGGGCGCGATTGACGAGAAGTCCGCGCGGCTGCTGAAGACGACCGAAGAGTCGCTCAAGGCGGGCATTGCGGCGGTTCGTCCGGGGGCGACCCTGGGCGATGTGGGATCCGCCGTGCAGAAGGTGGTCGAGGGCCAGGGATTTTCCGTGGTGCGCGATTTTGTGGGCCACGGCATCGGCGTGCAGATGCACGAAGACCCGCAGGTGCCGAACTTTGGCGAAGCGGGCCAGGGCATGAAGCTGAAGACGGGCATGGTGATCGCGATCGAGCCCATGGTGAACGCCGGCAAGCCCGACGTGAGAGTGCTCGAAGACGGCTGGACGGCCGTGGCGGCCGATGGAAGCATGAGCGCTCATTTTGAGCACACGGTTGCGGTGACTGCCGACGGGGCAAGGATTTTGACGGAGTAGGCCAGCCTGTAGCTCGTAACCGGTAGCTTGTAGCTACTGGATACCAGCTACAGGCTACAAGCTTGGAATTTGCGCCGGGGATTGACTCGGCAAAGCAGCTGGCGAATGAAAGCGGCCGGCAGAAGTGGACACTGATTGTCGAAGGAAGATGCGATTGAGGTCATGGCAACCGTCCAGGAGACGTTGCCCAACGCAATGTTCAAGGTCAAGCTCGAGAACAACCACGAGGTTTTGGCCCATGTCTCGGGAAGGATGCGCAAGAACTTCATCCGGATTTTGCCCGGCGACCGCGTGGCCGTGGAACTGAGTCCATACGACCTGAATCGCGGCCGGATCGTGTACCGATATAAGTGATGAGTGGTTAGTGGTTAGTAAGATCGCCCACTAGCCACTAATCACTACCCACTAACCACTGTTTTTGAGCGCAGAGAAGGGTAGCAAAGGCAATGAAAGTCCGAGCATCGGTAAAGAAGATTTGCGTCAAGTGCAAGGTGATTACGCGCAAGGGTGTCGTGCGGGTCATTTGCGAAAACGCAAAGCACAAGCAGCGCCAGGGATAAGCACGACCTGGCAGGAACGGGGACTTCCAGAAGGCAGGGAATAGGCAATAGGGAGCAGGGAATAGAAAACCGATAGACCGAATCAGCACCATCGGCTATTCCCTATTGACTACTCCCTACTCCCTGTTTTCAAGAGGCTAGTTAGCCGGAGTCAAGGCTTGCGATGAACCTCGGAAGGCGCTCCGTAAAACCCGTGCGAACCGGTTGAGGCCGGGGGCACACAACCAGAGAAGGAACTGAGAATGGCACGTATTGCTGGCGTCGATCTGCCCCGCAACAAGCAGGCAAGGATCGCGCTTACTTACATCTTCGGCATCGGCCAGCCTCGCGCGCGCAAGATTCTGGAGAAGGCGAACGTTGACGCCTTCAAGAAGATCCAGGATCTGGGCGAGGACGAGGTGAACCGTATCCGTCAGGTCATTGAGGACCAGGGAGACGTCGAAGGCGACCTGCGCAAGGACGTCTCGATGCACATCAAGCGCCTCATCGACATTCAGAGCTATCGCGGCCTGCGTCACAGGAAGTCCCTTCCGGTGCGCGGCCAGCGGACCCACACCAATGCCCGCACTCGCAAGGGCCCGCGTAAGGGCACGATTGCCGGCAAGAAGAAAGCGAGTGCGAAGACCTAATGGCGAAACCAGAACCGAAGGCCGAAGCCGGCAAAAAGGGCAAGACCAAAAAGTTCAAGAAGCGCGAGCGCAAGAATGTGCCGTACGGCGTTGCGCACATTCAGGCCTCGTTCAACAACACCATCGTTACCATCACCGACCAGATGGGCAACACGCTGAGCTGGAAGAGCTCGGGCTCTCTGGGCTTCCGCGGTTCGCGCAAGGGCACGCCCTTCGCGGCGCAGCAGGCGGCTTCAAACGCTGCAAGTATGGCGCGCGATCACGGCGTGCGCACCGTGGATGTACGGGTCGCCGGTCCGGGTTCGGGCCGCGAGTCGGCCATCCGCGCGCTGGCTGCCGCGGGCATTGAAGTGAAGACCATCCGCGACGTGACGCCGGTGCCGCACAACGGTTGCCGTCCGCCGAAAAGACGCAGAGTGTAAGAAAAGTGCGAGTGTGAAGTGTGAGAAGCAACCACACTCACACTTCACATTCACACTTTCAGATCCACCGGGCCGGGACGAAGTCCACCGAGGATGTAAACCGGCCGTCATCCGAAGTCAGGAGAAGAAATGGCACGTTATACCGGACCAGTATGCCGCCTTTGCCGCCGCGAAGGCACCAAGCTATTTTTGAAGGGCACCAAATGCATGTCGGACCGCTGCCCGCTTGAGAAGCGCAATTTCCCGCCGGGACAGCACGGCAAGGACCGCAAGGCCAAAATCGTGGGCTACGGCCTGCAACTGCATGAAAAGCAGAAGGCCAAGCGCATGTACTTCACGCTCGAGGGCCAATTCCGCGAGTACTACGAGAAGGCCAACCGCGCGCAAGGCGTGACCGGCGAACTGCTGATCCAGCAGCTCGAACGGCGTCTCGACAACGTGGCGTTCCGGCTGGGCTTCGCCATCTCGCGCCGTCAGGCGCGGCAAGTGTTGCGTCACGGGCACGTGACCGTGAACGGCCGCAAGGTAAACATTCCGTCGTACCAGGTGAACGTGGGCGACGAAATCGCCATCCGCGACTATGCCAAGAAGCACGTGATCGTTGAACAGGCAACGCAGTATGCGGCGCAGAACCCTGTTCCCGCCTGGCTGGAAGCGAACTTTGAAAACATGTCCGGGCGCGTACTGCAGTTGCCCAAGCGCGCGGACGTTAACCTGCCGATCAACGAGCAGTTGATTGTGGAGTTGTACAGCAAGTAAGAATACAGTTCGCAGTTCATAGTTCTTAGTTCACGGCCGACCCAATCGCGCTATGCAACTGAGCACTGTGAACTACGAACTAAGAACTCAAATCCAAAGGAGAACTTGCGCGGCCGCCGCAAAATGCATCGCGACGTACATGCCGTGCGGGAAAAGAGAGACGAATATGTTGTGGAGAGGATTCCAGAAACCGAAGCGCCTTGCGGTCGATGCCGAGACGCTTACCGACACTTACGGAAAGTTCAGCGCCCAGCCTTTTGAGCGGGGCTTTGGCACCACCATTGGCAACGCGTTGCGCCGCACGCTGCTCAGTTCCATTGAAGGCGCTGCCGTCACCGCCGTCCGTATCGAGGGCGTGCTGCACGAGTTCCAGTCCATCACCGGCGTAGTTGAAGACGCGACCGACATCATTCTCAACCTCAAGCAGATTCCCTTCAAGCTCGCCGGCGACGGCCCCAAGGCGCTTTACCTGCGCGCCGACCAGCCGGGCGTGGTCACTAGCGGCATGATCGAAGCCGACGGCGATGTCGAGATTCTCGACAAGAACATCTATATCGCTACACTCTCTGAAGGCGGCAAGCTCGACATGGAGATGCGCCTCAAGCGCGGCCGCGGCTACGTTTCGGCCGACAAGAACTTCGATGCCGACCTCGGACTCGGATTCATTCCGGTGGATTCCGTGCACTCGCCGGTGCGTCGCGTGAACTATGTGGTCGATGCTGCCCGGCTGGGCCAGATCACCGACTATGACAAGCTGACTCTTGAAGTGTGGACCAACGGAGCCGTGCTGCCTGCCGATGCCATCGGCCTGGCCGCCAAGCTGCTCAAGGACCACATGAACATCTTCATCAACTTCGAGGAAGAGATCGAGGCCGAGGCGCGCGGCGAAGAAGGCCGCATGCTGCTGCGCAACGACAACCTCAACCGCAGCGTGGAAGAGCTGGAGCTTTCGGTTCGCAGCTATAACTGCCTGAAGAACGCCAACATTCAGACCATTGGCGAGCTGGTGCAGAAGACCGAAGCCGAGATGCTCAAGACCAAGAACTTCGGCCGCAAGAGCCTGAACGAGATCAAGGAAATCCTGGCGCAGATGGGTCTGTCGTTGGGCATGAAGATCGACGAGCAGGGCAACGCGGTGCCTGGGCCTACCAGCATTCCGCCGCAGACGGCGCTGGCCGCGGGCTTTGGCCGTTACGACGACGAAGAAGAGCCGCTTGATTCGGTGGATCTGCAATTGCCTACCGAGACGGAGAATTTCTAAAGACAGCTATCAGCTCTTAGCTTTCAGCGTTTAGCTTGATCGTGCGGGACGAGACAGCCAGTTCCGGCACAATGAGCTAAAAGCTGAAGGCTAAGAGCTAAAAGCTCAAGCTGAAAGAGAGTTTTTAATCATGCGCCATCGCAATGCAGGATACAAGCTCGGACGCAATACCAGTCATCGCAATGCACTTTTGCGCAATCTGACTACGTCCGTTATCGAGGAAGACCGCGTGGAGACCACCGTGGCGAAGGCCAAGGCGGTTCGTCCGCACGTAGAAAAGATGATCACCCTGGGCAAAAAGGGCGATCTGCACTCGCGCCGTCAGGCGCACGCCTTCCTCCGTACCGACGATGCCGTCAAGCGGCTCTTTGATGTTGTGGCTCCGCGCTACGGCGACCGCAACGGCGGCTATCTGCGGATCGTTCGCGCCGGCTTCCAGCAGGGCGACGGCGCCGAAAAGGCGTTCATCGAATTGCTGGGTGCGGAAAAGCAGCTGGAAGTGAAGCGCCAGAAGCGCGCCGACCTGAAGGCCAAGAAGAGAGCCGAACTCGAAAAGCAGCTCGAAGAGCAGAAAAAGGAAGTAGAAGAACCCAAGGGCGGCGAAGAGGCCGCGTAAGCAGCTGCAGTCCGGCCAGCCTCACCGATCCACAAGAAGTATCACGCGGGTACCTCCCAATCCGGGATGTGCCCGCGTTTGTTTTTCAGGGAACGTGAAAGACACCCAGATGCCAGCATTCGACGAGGCTCACTGCTGAGCTTTAGCGTGAGTTTTCGGCAGGGCTGCGTAATACAGAAGGCAGGTCTATTTCTGCTTGGTTTGAGCGGCAAGGATGCGGCGTATCGAGGTACGACCGATGTTGAGTCGTCGGTGAGTTTTCGGCATGGCGGCATAGAATCAGTGACGCTATTTCTCCGGAAACAGACCGTGTCAGAATCAGGCGAACGATGGTGCGGCGGCTTACCATGGTCAATTCAGACGTTGCAATGCCTTAATCCATGCTCCTGGCGTCGTGCCCAGAATTCCGCGGAACATTTCCACAAATGCGGTGGGCTGGCGGTATCCCAGCGCAAAGCCGACTTCCTTGACAGAATACCCAGAGACAAGCAGTTCGACAGCCTTCATCAGGCGCACCTGCCGCCGCCAAAACTCGAAGTCCGAACCGACTTCTCGACGAAAGACTCTCTGAATTGTCCTGACGCTAGCACTGGCCGATCCGCACATTTTTGCTAAGGACTCGCGCTCACCTGGATTGCGAATCACCGCATCCGCGACAGCTCGCGCGCGGCAATCCTGCGGGAGAGTTAGGGATATCGGCAGCGGAGATGCAGTCTCCAATTGCGAAACCAGCAGATCCCGGAGCGCGCAGTGGAGACGATCGCGCATTCGAAGTTCCTTGATGCGCACCGTTTCGACAATCAGCTCCCGCAAAAACGGCTTAACGTGGAACACCGTGCACGTCGCCGGTAGCCTCGCGGCAAGTCCAAAGCGCATGTACAGGGTGCGCATCGAGACAGCTCCCGGCATCTTAATCGAATGGGATGTCCGGGCCGGAATCCAGATTCCAAAATGAGGAGGGATTAACCAAACACCCGGCCCCGCCGACACTTGCATTACCCCGCCTATCGCATAAATTAGCTGATCAGAACCATGAGCATGTTCGTGAACATGGAAACCGCGAGGATATTCATAGGCGAGCGTTGAAATCGAGACCCCGCGCCCGGGATCATATTCGGTATTGGGGCCTTGTCGCATTACCGATATATTATGTCGCAAGACCAGTCTTGCGACAAGCCCGATAAAAGGGTAATTATCGGTCTATGGTCACACAATTCCGACTCTCTGATCAAAGCATTATTGGTTTTGTCGCTACTTCTGATCCGGATCGAGCCAAGAAGTTCTATCGCGACACGCTTGGCCTGCCTCTGATATCCGAGGAGATGCCGTTTGCTCTGGTTTTTGACGCTCACGGCACGATGCTGCGAGTGACGGTCGTCGAGAGAGTGGTTTCCGCGAGCTATACGGTGTTGGGTTGGCAAGTGCCGAACATTGTTGCCGCCGCGAAGGCTTTATCGCAGGCTGGCGTTGGGTTTGAACGCTACCCGGGTATGCAGCAAGATGAACTCGGAATCTGGTCGTCACCCGGGGGCGCCAGCGTGGCGTGGTTCAAAGACCCTGACGGCAACACGCTGAGCATCTCCCAACACTTAGGCATCCCATGAACCTAATTCATCGCTGGTTATGCGGTTCCGCGCGCTGGAAGAAAGCGGTCGAAACTTACGTTCTGCCCTGGACGCTTGAAGGGCTGAATCTAGGCTCAGATGTCCTGGAGGTCGGACCTGGCCCTGGCGCCTCGACCGATCTGCTGCATGCCCGAGTAGCTCGTCTGACCTGTGTCGAGTCGGACCGCAGGTTTGCGGCGAAGTTTCGCCGTCGGCTCGACCAGAGTGTCTGCGTGATGTGTGAGGACGCCACGGCGATGTCGCTGCCGGACGGGAGTTTTGACGGGGCGTCTGTTTCACCATGCTTCACCATGTATCGTCCGTTGCGAAGCAGGATCGCTTGCTTCGGGAGGTTGCCCGAGTCCTGCGTCCCGGCGGGTTCTTCGCGGGCACGGACAGCCTCTACAGCCGGTCGTTCCGGCTCCTCCATCTGTTCGACACGATGGTCGTGGTCGATCCTGTTACGTTTCCGGCGCGACTAGGAGCCGCAGGTTTCAGCGAGGTTCACGTCGATGTAATGGAACCGTATGCCTTTCGATTCCGCGCAAGGAAGTCAACCGCGGTTGCCTCAGAAGCGAATGGCTCGCTGTGAATTTTCCACCCAGTGGGACGGTCGGTTGATTGTTTGATGGACAAGCGGGCGTGGAGGTCCCCGCGGAACATCTTCCGGCGTTTCGTCTCTGGCCAAAAACCTCTCGCGATTGGCTCTTCACTGAGGCCAGTTTTACGGGCATTTCAGGATGCTCCCTGCCTGTGGCCGCAGAGTATCCTTTCCGGCCATGCGGGATTCATCATAACTCTAAGCGGGATCGGGATGATTCACAGTCCGTGCCAGAGTCTCACGATAGTTCCACGGCATCCATTCGGCGGGACAAGCAGCGAGTTCCTCGGCGTGGCGTTGTAACTCGATCAGGTAGTCGAAAAAGTTGGCGCTGCACAACTGGCATGTATGGATCTAGCTCCTGAACAGATCACCGACCTGCGCACCGTTGAGAGTGCGACAGAGCAAGGCGTTCTTTCGATGCAAAACGGCCCGCTTAAGTGACCTCTCTACGATGTTGTTATCCAGCGGGGCCCCGGCTTTGCGAAGCAATAACGTCAACGGCTGCCAGTGCCGCAGCAGATACGAAATTGCCTGGCCGAGCCCGGAGTTGGGCTCCGTCCTGCGCTCGGCTAACTGCGCCTCCAGCCACGCGTGCGGACACCCGTCCTAGCAGGCCGGTTGTGCGTGCCGGAACCGCCGCAGATACAGCCACGCCATTCCGATCATGGCCGCGGCGCCGCAAGAATCCAGCAGCACGTCATACGGAGTGCCGGTGCGATTGGGCAGGAAGGTCTGGTGCCACTCATCCCAGCTGGCTACCAGCGCTGTTCCCAGCAGCGCCAGTCCCGCCTGGGAGAGGAATCGCGCGTCCGGTAACCGGGGTCCCCGCGGATAGGTCTTCGTCCGTGGGGTGGCGAAGGTCATGCGCCAGGCGCGCAACCATACCAATCCCAGCGCTCCGTAGCCCAGGACGTGACCAGTCTTGCGAATTAGATGGTGGAGAAGATGCCAGGTCTGGTCACTCAACTGGCCGAAGAGCAGTTGCACAAGCCAGCGCAGGGGTTGCGAAGTGCGGTCCGAGCCGAAAGCTGGGGTCGACTCGACCGTGATTACGGCGACGCCTACGGCCACGGGCCACCATGCGCTGATCCAGAACAGCAGCGTATCCCGCTTACTCAACATGGTAGTTGGGCGCTTCGCGCGTGATGATCACGTCGTGCACGTGACTCTCGCGCAACCCGGCGCCGGAGATGCGAACGAACTTCGCCTTCTCCTGCACCTCCGCGATGGTGCCGCATCCCAGGTAGCCCATGCCGGAACGGAGACCGCCGACGAGCTGAAAAACCATGGCTTCGAGCGGTCCACGATAGGGAACGCGGCCCTCAATGCCTTCGGGAACGAATTTGGCGAGACGGTTTTCATTGGCGCGCTCGCGCTGCACCACGTCCGTAGGGCCGCTCTCCGCGCCCGCCAGATCGGTTGATCCCTGGAAGTAGCGTTCGCCCGAGCCTTGGCCCATGGCGGTCAGCGATCCCATGCCGCGATAGGTCTTGAAGCTGCGTCCCTGATAGAGGATGGTTTCGCCGGGGCTCTCGTCCACGCCGGCAAAGAGCGAGCCGATCATCACGGAGCTGGCGCCCGCGGCAATGGCCTTGGTGACTTCGCCGGAGTATTTGATGCCGCCGTCGGCAATCACCGGAATGCCGTGCTGGTGCGCGGCGCGGAACGCTTCGGCAATGGCTGTAATCTGCGGCATGCCTGCGCCGGTGACCATGCGCGTGGTGCAGATGGATCCCGGGCCGATGCCGACTTTGATGGCGTCAGCGCCGGCATCGATGAGCGCCATGGCGCCCTCGTAAGTGGCAACGTTGCCGGCCAGCAGGGCCACGTCGCCGAAGCGCTTCTTCACCTCACGCACCGCGTCGAGCACACGCGAGGAGTGCCCATGCGCGGAATCGATGGCCAGGGCGTCTACCCGGTTGCGCACCAACTCCTCCGCGCGCTCCAGAAAATCTCCGGTGGCCCCGATGGCTCCGCCCACGCGCAGCCGGCCCTGGTCGTCCTTGCTGGCGTTGGGGTACTTCAACTTCTTCTGGATGTCCTTGACCGTGATCAGGCCCATCAGATCGTACCGATCGTTCACCACGAGCAGCTTTTCCACGCGGTGCTTATGCAGAATCAGCTCGGCTTCTTCAAGCGTGGTGCCCACAGGCACGGTGATCAAATCTTCCTTGGTCATCACGTCGCCCACGGGAATCTCGGTGCGCGTCTCAAAGCGCAGATCGCGATTGGTGAGGATGCCCACCAGCCGCTTGCCCTGCGTGACGGGCACGCCGGAGATGCGGTAACGGCGCATGATTTCGAGCGCGTCGCCGATGGTTTTCTCCGGGCCAATGGTCACGGGATCGACGATCATGCCGCTCTCAGAGCGTTTCACTTTGTCGATTTCGCCGGCCTGGTCGGCAATGGAGAGATTGCGATGCACGATGCCGATGCCGCCCTGCTGCGCCATGGCGATGGCCATGCGCGACTCGGTGACCGTATCCATGGCTGAGGAGATCAGCGGGGTGTTGAGCGTAATCCCATTCGTCAATTGGGTTTGCGTGCTCACATGCGCGGGCACTACCTCGCTGTAGGCGGGCACCAGCAGGACATCGTCGAAGGTAAGAGCTTCAGAAAGATTTTCAGCCAGCATAATGTGTGAATGCTCCTGTCGAACCAGGGACTAGGGTTCCCGGCTGGCAGGAGCTTCACACTATTGTAGCGGAGGGGATGGGCTGGATCCTGGCAGACGTGGAATCACCGCAACTCTTGCTGGAGTTTGCTAACCAATTCAGGCGTTACGCGGGGTGCGCCCGGCCGCACGGGAAGCAGCGGTACGCCGTTACGAGTGACACCGCTTCCCGCGCCGCTCGCGGCGGCGATTCTGGAAATTTTATCCGTGTGCGGATCGGCCATTGGTTCATGGTATATCAAATCGAATCGAATGGAGTGGCCGAAGCCACTCCAATGACCCGGAGTCTCGTGAGTGGTTGCGTGCAGAGAAGAAAAACTGGCACAGAACCCGTGCTGCCGGCGACCTAATGCAAGTCCGCCAGCTCGTCGGCAGACAGCTCAACGTCGCGCAGGATCGCTCGCAGTAAGCCCGGACCGATCGTCTCTCCTGAATGTATGGGAACTGTAGTGGTTCTGCCGTCGGGGTGCCTGAGAAAGAGGTGACTTCCGCGGGTCCGCTCCACGACGAAGCCTGCTCGTTCGAGGGCACGGACGAGTTCCTTCCCCTTGAGGCGTGGAAGGCGCGTCATACAGAGATTTGCTGAATGCCTACCAGTTCAAGCGCGCCGGGAGGGTTCTTTTCCTCTTCGAGGCACAGCGAGATCACCTCGCGAGTTCGCTTCATCAGGGTGTCGAGGCTTTTAGCTTGCGTATGGCATCCGCGAAGGGCGGGGACGGTAGCAACGAGATAGCCCTGCTCGTCTTGTTCAATCACGACAGTGAATTTTCTGCTGGGCCTCATGCGCTTCCTCGTGTGCTTACTTTATCACGATACGCTTTCGCGAATATCCGTCGTGCTCTGACATCGTGATTTCGTCATCGCCCTCTGATCGCTGCAGGTCTGGAGACCCGCACTACAGCCGGTGGAGACCGGCGCTGCACTACTGAGCGGTCTGTCGAACCTGAATCTGGTCTATTACTTCAGCGGCTTGCGGGCGAAGTAGTAGAGCGAATACGCCAGCAGCGCGAAGCCCACAACCGAGACGGCAGTGTGATCGAGAAAGGTGTGCGGGAAGTTGAGGATGTCGCCTTTGCCCATGGTGGCCTCGTAGGCTTTGAGGGCCACGCCGAAGAGACCTACAATGCCGCCGGCGGCGATCAGGCCCGAGGCGTAAAGGGAGCCCGGCGAGATTTCGCTCTCGGCCTCAGCAGCCGCGCCGCGACGCCGAGCGGCGAGATCCACGAGGAGGCGCACCACGCCGCCTGCAAAGATGGGCAGGGTGGTCCCAATGGGCAGATACGCGCCCACGGCAAAGGGGAGCGAGCGGATGCCGAGCAACTCGACGGCGATAACGAGGAAGACTCCGATCAGGACGAGTCCCCAAGGCAATTTGCGCGTCAGAATGCCGTTGATGACGGTGGCCATCAGGCGCGCTTGTGGGGCCGGTGCGGCTGCGCTGCCTATGCCCTGAATCCAATGCACCTCAATGCGGCCAGTGGCAGGCGAGTAAAGATACTTTCCGTCCTGCAGTTCTGTCGATCCGATGGCGTTGAGCACGACGTATTCGGACTTCTGATGTACGGTCACGGATTTGTCGGCGTTGGTGACGCGAATCTGGCTGGGCAGGTGCGCATTGTCGCTCTGGATAGCGACACCC
>Ga0182024_10011558_pt1 | contig 17681 bp, 13 predicted proteins | sample P32metaG_FD_120480 | JGI IMG/M metagenome (GOLD analysis project Ga0182024, IMG submission 120480) | Permafrost microbial communities from Stordalen Mire, Sweden - P3-2 metaG (Illumina Assembly) | ecosystem: Environmental > Terrestrial > Soil > Wetlands > Permafrost | place: Sweden: Stordalen... | reverse complement strand
GCGGTCGTTACAGGCTGTTTCAGGGCCACTACGACCAGGGTATCGAGCAGCTGAGTGCCGGACAGGGCACATGTGCCCGACGGCCGGACTCAACCCAGCGCAGGATAGATCCTGGGAAACGCCGATGTAGCCAGGATTCTCGGTTGATGCCAAATAGCCGATGCACTCATCTGGAAAGAGGACTGTCCAGAGCGTCCCTGATCCCACGTTGCCGGCAAGTGGTCGGCAATTTTCGCCGGAGATTGTCGGAGATGGCCTACACTGCCCTGCAATTATTGCGATTTTTTGGCAGACTGCTGGCCGGTGAGCGCTCGCTCAACGTCCCAACCACGATACAGCCGTGTGACGATTGTGTTGGGCCTGATCTTCAGCCGACGTGCCCAATCACCGATGCTGGTCGAAATACCATTCCAGGTGATGATCCTTGCCCTGGAATGATAGACACAAGCCTTGTATCTGGGTCCCCAGAAACAGTTTGGCTTGCTCCAGGGCTTTCGAGGGTTGCGAGCGACGAGCACCAAACCTTTGGGACGAAGCCCCATATCGGCCAAGAACCCATCAAATGTTCGCCATTTCGCCACACATTTGCGGGATTGTACCCTCAGATTACGCCAAGCCCATTGGGTGCTCAGCCTTCTTCGTCTTAACGTCCGCTCAACGTTTGTGGTCATGATCGCCCTACGAAGAAGCATAGTGGGCCAAGATGATAGTTTGTCAAGAGTGCTGATCTGTGCAATTGATTGCACAAATACAACTTCCATCGCAGTTACAACTTGGCAGCCGAAGCCGCCTAGTTGCTGTTCGCAATCCGGTTCCACTGGGTTTTAATTGGCCCGGCTTCAGTCGGGCGAAAAGACCGATCGCCGCCAGCTTAACCTGACCATGATGACCTTATACCGGACCAGCGATGGCCAGCGCGCTGAGACCACACCCCAGTGGCGTTCTCGACACAGGCAACAGTGCCGCTAGCTGCGCCCTTTGACAACCTATGCCCCGGCTCAAGAGGGGAGTCTATATTGGTTGCAAGGAACTGGAGGCCAACTGGCGGCTCGTCCTGCATCCTGGCGAACAGACTCATCCGCCTGATGCGTGAACAGAGGCAACGCAGCAGGAAGGGCCGTTGAGGGAAAGGGAGTCTCATTCGCACAATGGGCCTGACGCCATACCATGCTAAGTATTTCGCCCATGACCTGACCCGAAGGGCAACAAGTGGGATCGACCGTCTCTCAATGTCCCTCTTCGATGCGGCTGTGGATCTCAATCCCCACCAAATCGAGGCGGCATTGTTCGCGCTTCAGTCGCCCCTCTCCAAGGGCGTCATCCTGGCTGATGAAGTGGGCCTTGGAAAGACAATTGAGGCAGGTATCGTCCTATGCCAGCTTTGGGCCGAGCGCAAGCGACGGCTACTTGTGATCTGTCCTGCATCGCTCCGTAAACAATGGGCTCTGGAGCTTGGCGAAAAGTTTAACCTGCCAACTCGCGTTCTCGATTCCAAGGCCTTCCGTGATGAGCAGCGGCAGGGCAGGGCTCCATTAGCAGAAATGTCCGTCCTCATCATGTCCTTCAACTATTCGAATGCATTGCGCGACGAACTGAAGGCGATTCCCTGGGATCTGGTCGTCGTGGACGAAGCCCACAAGCTCCGCAACGCCTACCGCCCAAGCAACAAGGTTGGTCAAGGTATTCGCTGGGCCATTGAGGATTGCCGGAAACTCTTGCTAACGGCCACGCCGCTCCAGAATTCACTCCTGGAACTGTTCGGACTTTCAACTCTGATCGATGAACACCTGTTCGGCGATCTCAATGCCTTCCGTGCCCAGTACGCCAGCGCCGGCAGCAGTATCACAGACTTGCGGCAGCGCCTTTCGGAGTTCTGCAAGCGTACGCTCCGCAACCAGGTCACGGAATTCATCCGCTACACTGAGCGCCGCACGATCACGCGCCCGTTTAAGCCAAGTGATGATGAACATGCACTCTACGAGGCGGTGTCTGCGTTTCTTCAACGTCCTGACAGCTACGCGCTGCCACAACGCCAGAGACACCTCACGGCCCTCATCCTTCGCAAACTCTTGGCGTCGTCCTCCCTTGCTATCGCCGCGACTCTCGATACGCTTCGACTGCGCCTCGAAGCCCTGCGTGATGGGCAGGCCCAGAGCGATTCAGAGCTTGCCGAACAGCTCATCGAGACTGAGGAGATGGAAGACGACCTGCTCGATGAAATTCTTGCGGGGGATGAGGATGATGAAATTCCCGAGCCAGCGCCGGCCAGCATTGACCGCAAGAAGGTCCGCGAGGAAATCGACATCCTGCAGCAGCTTGCAACATGGGCACGCAGAATCGGAGTTGACTCCAAGACAGACACATTGTTGGAGGCATTAAAGACGGGATTTGAGCAAATGGCGAAGACCGGCGCCGCTCGCAAGGCGCTCATCTTCACCGAGTCGCGTCGGACCCAGGAGTATCTGAAGACGTTTTTGGAGGGCCACGGCTACGAGGGACAGATCGTGGTCTTCAACGGTACGAATGGCGGTCCAGAGGCAACCGCGATCTACGAAAAATGGTTAGAGAAGAACAGGGACACAGGCCGCGCCTCCGGCTCCAGGGGTGTGGACGTTCGGACCGCACTGATCGAACATTTCCGTGACGACGCGACGATCCTCCTCGCCACAGAAGCCGCGGCGGAAGGCATCAACTTGCAATTCTGCTCCCTCGTCATCAATTACGACCTGCCCTGGAACCCTCAGCGAATCGAACAGCGGATTGGCCGCTGCCACCGCTATGGTCAGAAGTTCGATGTCGTGGTCATCAACTTCCTCAACGAGCGCAATGAAGTTGATCGTCGTGTTCTCGAACTCCTCAGTGAAAAGTTCAACTTATTCAGCGGCGTCTTTGGGGCCTCGGACGAGGTCCTTGGAACGATCGAGTCCGGCGTAGATTTTGAAAAGCGAATTCTCGCTATCTACCAGGAGTGCCGCACTTCTGAGCAGATTGAGGCGGCATTCCGCAAGCTGCAAGAGGAGATGGACGAACAGATCCGCACGCGGATGGACGACACGCGCCGAAAGCTCTTTGAGTCATTCGATGAAGATGTGCACCAGCGCCTACGACTCCAGCTTGCGGATGCCAAGGCTCAGCTTGACCGAGTCGGCCAGCGTTTCTGGGCTCTGACTCGATTCATTCTGTCAGATCGCGCTCGCTTCGACGATTCCGCGCTCGCCTTCGACTTGGATCGCCCGCCCCATGATGGCATCGGAGCTGGGCGTTATCACCTTATTTCGAAGACGCACCCGCAGGCCGCCGACAACAGCGGCGACGAGACGAGCCGCTTTCTCTACAGACTCTCCCATCCCCTCGGTGAGCATGTGGTGCATGAGGGAAAGGGACAGGAGACGCCCCCAGCCCAAGTTGTTTTTGATGTGACGAACCATCCGACGCGCCTGCATGTGATCGAGGCACTGCGCGGAAGGAGCGGCTTTCTAACTCTTGTCAGGCTCCAAATAGACTCATACGAGCGCGAGGAATACCTGCTGTTTTCAGGCATCGACGATAATGGCGTCTCCCTGGACCACGAGACAATGGAGAAGCTCTTCGGCTGCGAAGCCGCGGTGGATGGCAGCACGCTTCCTGCCCCGGTCCAGGAACGTCTGACAGCGGAAGCCGATCGCCATGCTAGAGCCACAATCAGTCGCTCACTCGAACAAAACAGTGTCCACTTCAACCAAGCGCGTGAAAAGCTGGAGAAGTGGGCCGACGATATGGTCCTCTCAGCCGAGAAAGCCCTGCTCGACACAAAGGAGCAGATCAAGGCGCTGCGCCGCCAAGCCCGGCAGGCTGTCACCCTTGAAGAACAGCACACGATTCAGGAGAACATCCAGAAGCTGGAGCGTCAGCAGCGCCGCCAGCGCCAGGAAATCTTCAGCGTCGAGGATGAGATCATGGTGAAGCGTGACGCCCTGATCGATTCGTTGGAGAAGCGGCTGGCGCAACGGACCCAGACGGAAACACTTTTTACCATTCGCTGGACGGTTCAGTAGCGTCCAAATGAGATCGGCACGAAGCGAGATATAGGATGAGCCAGAATTTCGAGAAACTGAAGGATTTACTAAAGACGCTGTTTCAGCTTGACCAGCCCGACTTGGACTTCGGCCTCTACCGCATCATGCACGCCAAGAGTGCAGAGATTACCCAATTCCTGGACAAGGATTTGTTGCCACAGGTTGCCCAGGCGTTCAGCCTCTACAAGACCGCAGACAAGGCTGAACTGGAGAAGGAGCTGGCTAAGGCGATCCAGCAGGCGGAGTCCCTGGGTGCCGACCCGGAGACATTGCCAAAGGTCAAGGATCTGCGCCACAAGCTCGCCAACGAAGCCGTGGACCTGAGCGCCCTTGAGAGCGAGGTCTACGACCACCTGTACAGCTTTTTCCGCCGGTATTATTCGGAGGGAGATTTCCTCGCCAAGCGCGTCTACAAACCGGGTGTTTACGCCATCCCCTATGAAGGTGAGGAAGTTATACTCTATTGGGCAAATCGCGATCAGTACTACATCAAGACCACCGAGTACCTGCGCGACTACACGTTCTCCTTACATCCAGATGACATTTCGAACCTGATGCGTGTGCATTTCCTCCTCATAGATGCAGCAGAGGATGAACACGGCAACGTCAAGCCACCTGAGGGTAAGGACCGGGAATTCATCCTCGCGGCCGGTGGCGAATCGGGTCGCGATTTTATCGTGGAAAAAGACGGAGAGCAAGGCAAGGAATTAAACATCCTCTTCGAGTTCCGACCACCCACTCTTGCCGACTGGCCCGATACAGACCGCGAGAACCATAAAAGCCCGCCTACAAAGGAAGAACTAATTGGGCTTGCCATCCAGAGATTGCTAGGAACAGCTGACGCGGCATTCTTACCGTGGCTTGCAGAGCTAAGTAGACCATATCGTAATTCAGACGGAGCGCAATTGGAGTACAGCCGCCTGGAAGCACATTTGCGCCAGTACACAGCCCGCAATACCTTTGACTATTTCATCCATAAGGACTTGGGAGAGTTCCTTCAACGCGAGTTGGATTTCTACATTAAGAACGAAGTGGTGCACTTGGATGATATTGAAGGTGAAGGCGCTCCACGCGTGGAACAGTATCTCTGCAAGATCAAGGTCATTCGCATCGTCGCACGCAAGATCATAGGCTTCCTAGCTCAACTTGAGGATTTCCAGAAGAAACTATGGCTGAAGAAGAAGTTCGTGGTTGATACCCAGTATTGCGTCACCCTCGACCGCATCCCTGAAGAGCTTTACCCGGAAATAGCAGCTAACGAGGCTCAACGGAATGAGTGGGTAAAGCTCATGGCCATAGATAAGATTAAGGAGAATCTGGTAACACCCGGATACAGTGAGCCGCTTACCTCCGAATTCTTGAAGTCCTGCCCCGGCCTTCTAGTCGATTCGTCGAATTTCTCGAAGGATTTCTTGGCTCGCCTTCTTTCATCAGTGAATGATCTCGATACGCAGATTGACGGAGTGCTGATTCACTCCAACAATGCTCATGCAGCCGCGCTGATAATGTCACGGTTTCGTGGAAAGATCGAGAGTGTATACAATGATCCACCCTATAATACCGACGCATCGGAAATCTTGTATAAGAACGGCTACAGAAACTCCTCGTGGTGCGCCCTTATTGAGCCAGTCACAGAAGCCTGTCACCACTTGCTTTCAGACACGGGGATTCTTTGCACCACGATAGATGACCAGGAAGTCACTGAACTCACAACAATTGTTCGGCAAATATTTGGGGATGAAGAAGTGCTCGGGACGGTGGCGGTACGTTCCAATCCTTCTGGACGAATCACTCTTAGAGGTTTAGCCCAGTGCCACGACTATGCTATCTTCAGCGCAAAAACGAAGAGTGGTCGCCTGCAAAAACTTCCTCGTTCGGCGGAACAGGCGGAGCGATTCGACAATAAGGACGAAGAAGGCTCATTTGAATGGAGGAATTTTCGCCGTGACGGTTCTAGCTCTACTCGAAGGGATAGACCAAAGCAGTTCTTCCCGATCTTCTGTACAGCGAAGGCGCTCCGTATCCCAAAAGTCCGTTGGGATATCGCCAGCAAGGAATATGAGCTTCTTGAACAGCCCAACGACGATGAGGAGATTGTTTGGCCTATCGACTCCAACGAAACAGAGCGTTGTTGGCGTTGGGGAATCGAAACAGCTCGTGCCCAACTTGGCGAGTTGTTGGTCAAGAAAAATCCAAAGGGAATTACGCAAATTTATAACAAGTACCGCCCGAACAACGAAGGCGTTCTTCCTCTGACAATCTGGACCGACAAGAAATACTCAGCCACCGAGTATGGTACCGGCGTAGTCAAAAATCTCTTCGGAGGCCGGGCTCCATTTGATTTTCCAAAATCCTTATATGCCACCCGTGACTGTTTGCACGTTGCTTCGATCGGTGAGTCCGGCACCGTGCTTGACTGCTTCGGTGGAAGTGGAACCACCGCCCACGCTGTCATCAGTCTCAATAGAGATGACGGAGGAAAAAGACGGTATGTTCTGATTGAAATGGGTGCGCACTTCGACACCGTCCTTCTACCCCGGATCAAAAAGGTGGTTTATTCGCCTGACTGGCGCAATGGTTTGCCAACCGATCGCACGGCGAGCGTTTCTCAATTTTTGAAATACATTCGTCTCGAGTCTTATGAAGACGCCTTGAACAACTTGGAATTTAACAGAACTCCTGTCCAAGAAAGTCTCCTTTACGCCCACGATGCAAAAGGCGTTGATGGCTTCAAAGAGCAGTATCTCCTTCGCTACATGCTGGACGTAGACACTCGTGGAAGCCAGTCGCTCCTGAACCTACAGGCATTCCAAGACCCAACTAGCTACAAGCTCAAGGTCAAGCGGCCGGGATCGGATGAGAGTTGCGAAGTCAACGTCGATCTATTGGAAACCTTCAACTGGCTTATTGGCTTGACCGTGACGCACATCGCTTCCCCACAGTGCGTCACCGCCGATTTTGAGCGCGACAGCGAGAAGCGGCTGCGAGTCAAGGGCCGAATGAAGCTAGACGATGACGGGCCTTGGTGGTTCCGGACCTTAATGGGCACCACTCCGGAAGGACGCTGCACGCTCATCATCTGGCGCAAGCTTACCGGAGACCCCGAGCGGGACAACCTGGTGCTTGATGAGTGGTTCACCAAGCAAGGTTTCTCAACCAAGGACTACGAGTTCCATCTGATTTACGTGAACGGCGACAGCAACCTTGAGAATCTCAAGACCCCTGACGACACTTGGAAAGTACGACTGATTGAGGACGATTTCCATCGTCTAATGTTTGATTCGGAGGGTGTCTGATGCCACGCGGACGCCGCGCAAGTACAAACGCAGCGGTATTGTTCCCGTTAGGGCGCCGAGCCGACAACCGGCCCCAGGTTCCGTTTTCCTACAAGCTGGTCCTAAACCAGTGGCTCCTTTCGCTGTTCAATGTCGAGCGGTTTGAACAATTAGCTGAGTACCTCCGCAATGAAAAGCTGGAGGGTCTAGACGAAAACAACGTCCATCATTTTCACCATGCGCTCACGGCGCAACTCTTCAACCTGACACAACTGCCCACTGAGCTCCTCCTCGAATACGACCAAAATATTGTGAAGCACACGCTGCGCCTCAATGACCGGCGCATCACGCGAGGGGAAGAACCGATTACCTGGAAGTACTTCCAGTACCTCACGCTGCTCTTTACTGAGATTTATCTCGATCACTATTTTACCGATCCGCACGGGTTGCTGAAGGCGTTGAATGCACAGATTGCCACGTACAACACTGACAAGCCTGAAGCCGACCTGATTGCAGCTTTCAACGATCAATCCGAAGCGTGGTCGCAGATAAACAAGGTCGCTTACTGGAGCGCCACAGGCAGCGGCAAGACGCTGCTGATGCACGCCAACATTCTCCAGTACCAGTACTACTTGGAGAAGCATGGCCGACGCCGTGAAATGAATCGCATCATCCTTCTCACCCCCAACGAAGGATTGAGTCAGCAGCACCTACGCGAGTTTGAAACAGCGGGAATCCAGGCAGAACTCTTCAACAAGGACGGCCGTAGCCTGTTCGCTGGGCATGCAGTTGAAATTCTCGACATACATAAGCTCAAGGACGAGATGGGCGACAAGACCATCGCCATCGAATCGTTTGAGGGAAACAATCTTGTCTTGGTAGATGAAGGCCACCGGGGTGCCTCAGGCGGTGAAGAGGGCGCTTGGATGCGGTTTCGAAATGCTTTGTGCGAGAAAGGATTCTCGTTTGAGTATTCGGCGACCTTTGGCCAGGCCGTCAAGGGCGACAAACCGCTCACCGACCTATATGCAAGAAGCATCCTATTCGACTATTCCTACCGCTATTTCTACGGTGACGGTTTTGGCAAGGACTACCAGATTCTTAATCTTGATGAGAGTACCCAGGAGAACAACCTCGAACTCTACTTGGTGGCTTGCCTGTTGGCCTTCTTTCAACAGCAACGGCTCTACAAGGAGCAAGAGACGGCATACCGTCCCTTCAATCTTGAAAAGCCGTTATGGATTTTCGTTGGCGGCAGCGTCACCAAGACGCTGGCGACGAGGGACGCAACGGACATTATCGAGATACTTCTCTTCCTGAAGCGGTACCTCGCAGATCGTACAGGCAGCATTCAGCGCATTCAACGTGTTCTCGATCAGGGCATCGTGACGGCCGACGGAAAGAACCTTCTTGCCGGCCGCTTCGCATACATCAACACTTTGGGGCTCTCGGCTACGCAGGTATTTGAAGAAACCCTTTCGATTCTCTTTAACGCGCCTGGCGGCGGATCTTTACATGTCGAGAACCTAAAGGGTGCCACGGGCGAGGTCGCGCTCCATGTAGGAGACAACGAACCATTCGGTGTCATCAACGTTGGTGAAGATGCAAAGCTTGTAAAGCTGTGCGAAGAAAAAGGGCTCCTCAGTGTGGAGAGCGAGTTCTCAGGCTCACTGTTTCTCGAAATCAATGAGCCGGATTCGACGGTCAACCTGCTCATCGGGTCAAAGAAGTTCACTGAAGGCTGGAATAGCTGGCGTGTGAGCACGATGGGCCTAATGAATGTCGGCCAGACTGAGGGCTCACAGATCATCCAATTATTCGGCCGCGGTGTACGCCTCAAGGGTTTCAACCTTAGCCTCAAACGCAGCGAGAAAACCCAGCTCCCGGATGACGTTAAGCGCCCCAAGTACATCGGAGTGCTTGAGACCCTTTCCATCTTCGGCATCCGCGCCAACTACATGGCGCAGTTCCGTGACTTCCTTGAGGAGGAAGGGCTGCCAACCAACGACGATCGACTTGAGTTCCTGCTCCCGGTCATCAAGAACCTGGGCACGCTGAAGCTAAAGATCATCCGGCTCAAGAAAATGATCAACGGTGTGAGCACTGAGTTTGGTGATGCGTTCCGAAAACTCGGGCCGATACCAACTCTAGCCAAACCGAACCCGACCAAAGAGAAAGCCACCGAGTACCTGCAGAAAAACCAGACGGTGCTCAACTGGTATCCGAAGATTCAGGCGATGAGGTCACGCGGCGCAGTGGGCGGCGACTTGGAGGCGGCACCCAACCAGACGCATCTGACGGCGAAGCATGTCGCTTTCCTCGACATCGACGGCCTGTATTTTGATTTGGAACGATTCAAGGCTGAGCGCGGGTGGTACAACCTCAATCTGACGAGAACGGAGCTGCTGCCTCTACTGGCAGATCAAAGCTGGTATCAATTGCTGATTCCCGCCGAGGAATTGGCCTTCGATTCATTTGAAAAGGTGCGGATGTGGCAGGAGATTGCATTGTCGCTCCTGAAAAAATACACGGAGCGTTACTACCTTTTCCGCAAGCGGGAATGGGAGTTGCCGCACTTGGAGTACCAGGAGTTATCTGAGGACGACCCGAACTTCCTTGGATCAAAGGACGATCCTGGCGACGGCTACTACCGCATCCTCATCGAAAGGTCCCAGGATGAAATCGTCGCTAAGCTTGAAGAACTCAAGGCGTCAATAATCGACGGCACACTCAGGCCGTGGGAATTTCATGGCCTGAAGGCGCTCTGGTTTGGCCGGCATCTTTACGAGCCGTTGCTGTATATGGACAACAACATCGTCGAGATCAGTCCTGTACCCCTAAACAGGGGTGAGCGGCTTTTCGTTGAAGACATCAAGGCGTATCACGACAGCTCTGCAAACTTCTTCGCCGACAAGGAACTCTACCTTCTCCGGAATCTCAGCAAGGGCCGAGGCGTGGGATTCTTCGAGGCTGGGAATTTCCACCCCGACTTCATTGTCTGGCTTCTTGTCGGTGATCGACAATATGTGCTCTTCGTTGACCCGAAGGGAATTCGGAATATTGGCCAGACCGATCCCAAGATCCAATTCCACAAGACGATTAAAGAAATCGAGCAGCGCCTTGGCGATCCGAACGTGCAGTTGGAATCGTTCATCATCTCAAACACATCGTCGTACACAATGAGAATGCTGTGGGGCATGGACAAAACCCAGATGGAGGCGTGTCACATCCTGTTCCAGGAAGAAGATAAAAACAATTACGCTGAGGCCATGCTGGGAAGCATTACTTCAGAAATGTAGGCCATCCACGCGATGCAACACCCTGCCAGTTGAAGACGAGCCTCAGTGAGTGAACGGTGCAATTGATTGCACAACCACGGATCGATCTTCGGAGCTTCCGTCCTTTGGGCAGAACCCTGGAATTCGCGTGAGAACCCGTGTTTCGTGCATAAAGGGGGAGAATGGCCGGACTTTACGATGGGGATCTAGGCTCAAAAGATCGCCATAAGTGCGCTCGCAGTCGCCTTCGAGGCTTGCTGGTCGCTGGTCGTCACATAGCGCATCGTAGAGCCAATCGACTTATGCCCGAGCTGTTGCTTTACCAGGGCGAGGTTGACGTTCGCAGAAACTAGATGACTGGCGAGGGAGTGCTTGAAAGCGTGGGGATGCTGCTTTTCTACCGGCAACCCCGCTTCACCGGCAATCGCCCGGAACAGGCGGAAGAACTGAGTGCGATCAAGACGCCCACCCTTCTGACTCGTGAAAAGGTAGTCGGAACCGTCATCCCGACGCTCTCTTAGCCATTCGCGGAGTGCTCGGTGTTCGTTCAAAAGCGGCTCGCCGCGATGTTCGGTCACTGCCTGTGTGGTGCGAAGTGAGCCTTTGAGCCGGTCAACGACGATGCTGCCGTTCTTCAGGTCAATATCATCTACACGAAGGTTACAGACTTCTGAGGCTCTCATTCCGTGCTTGTACGCCACCAAGATCATCGCCCATTCGCGGTGGCCCTTCGCTTTTGCCGCTCTGAGCACGGAGAGCACCTCAGCCGGTTCAAGGTGCTGCATCGCCATCCCTTGTGGTTTGCGAGCAGTTTGAGGTGACTGCATTTCTGTTCTCCCTAAAATGCAACATTATGTTCAAATGCTGCGTTCTGGTTAGCTCGTGAAGTTGTTTGTTTTGCGGTTGAGCGAGTCGATAAATGCAACAGAATGAGGAGTTTGTTGTATTTCCTGCGTACTAGTCCCGAGTTCGACGAGCTTCCGGTTCCCTCCGTGGCCCAACATGCTTGAATAGCTCCCGCTGAATTTCGGGATTGTCGCCGGAAGCTGGAGTCCGCTTGGCGAAGGACTGGGCTGGTTCCGCTTTCATCATTTCCGCTGTTTCCGATGGACCATGATTAAGAAGTGATGCTGAAAATAAGGGCTCATTAGCGGCTCTGTCCGGCCCGTGGCGCTCTCGCCGTGTTGATGCTTGGGGTTGAGTTCCTTCTGCACCTGAGAAGGCTTTACGCAGCACCCCCTCTCTGATCTCGTCGATTATCCCGGCGGTCAATGCATCAAGCACGAGACATTGGAGAGCCAAGAATTCATTCAGAGGCAATCCATGCTGGTGCGCAATCAAGAGCTGTTCAAGCCTGGACAAACAAGGGTACAACATCTCTCCTTCGAGGCGTGCCCCCTCAACGAAGAACAGAGCCTCTCCCAATCCCTTCAGCGCACCTTTCACCCTGCTGCGGTAAACGAAGTCCTTGATTGCCGTTGCGCCAAATGCTCCGCGCATAAGCCGACTCAACATCGCCTGCCCGATGCGCGTTTGCATGTCATAGCAGTAGCTGGGAAGGTCGAAAAGCATTCTGTACGTCGGAATCGGAAGCTGCACTTTAAACGTCTCGAATGGCAGCGTCAGCCCGACAAAGCGCAACATTTTCTCCGCCCGCCAGTCATTCTTGCTCTGCCACTCCTGCCAGGCATTTGCCGGCGACAGCAGCATGGTCTTTCGCTGCATGATCGCAGAAACAATCTGCCCGTCTTCCTCAGATAATTCGGGCACATTGCCTTCGACCACCAACGCTTCAATAATCGACATACTGCAATAAATACGGCTTCGAGCCGAAAGGTCGCACAGTGATTCAACGAGAAAGCAAAAGACGTCGTATGTCTTCGACCCCGTTCTCTTCGGTGTGAAGATATTGGAACAGGCCACAACGAAGGTAGCGAGTTCATCATCGGCGGGACCAATGTCCTCACAAGCAATCACGCATAGCCGCCTCCAGAAATAGCCGTACTCCTCGGGCATATTGTCGATTGCCGATACAACCTCACCTCTATTTGCTTGTCGGCTCGACGAATGGACTTCTGAAGAGCTGACACCAACTCCCACTTTCTGTCTCTCGTCAAGACCATGCCTCCGGGCGGTGGCTTGTAAGATAGCATTTGCGAACATAGCGATTCCCAGTGAACAGAAGGGGCCGTATCCCAATTGCGCTTTGGGTATTTAAGCAATTCTTGAAGCTGAGTAAGAAACATCGTCCCTCTTGTAAGTGTGTGACCTAATTAGTTAGACACAATATGGCCCGCAAGGTTCGTGTTAGCTGCAATTTATTTTCATGTTATCGTCTTGCTTTTGTGGCCAACAATTCTGGCATGTCTGCATTGATCTTCGGCGCCTCGATTGAAAACGGTGAGGATTGCTGGCATCGTGACTCTCAGCTCAAGTGAGGTAGCCTTCAAGTTGGATTCGGAGCTTACCGGATCACCCATCACGAGACCAACAGGGTCGGCCTGAAGGAGGAAATGAGGTTCGACAGTTTATAAATTGTTGGCAATCAAGTGCACCGCCGGAGAGAGGCGTTCGTCAGTTGCCTCCGCGGAGTCCGCTTCTTGCATCCGTTTCCATTCCGATGACTCGGGCAGACCGGAAAGGGCCGCCTCTGGGACACAAAAGCCGGGGATTGCTCCCCGTCAATAGCCACTCGATTGTCTTCCCGTACAGCTTGGCAATCCTGAACAGGACCGTGGCGCCGGGTTCCTTTTGGGGAACGAGAGCGCCTGAAGAACGCGGGTTGAATTGTATCGTTGCGCTAAGACGGGTTGCCGGCAATTGAAAACCCCCATCGGCTGAGTAAGCGGATGGGGGTTTTGGACGTGCAGTGCGGGGAGGCCCGCGTCGGTGCCCTTGCAACTGGAGTCTGCGGTCTCCGCGCCGGAATAGTCGATGCCGATGTAGCGTGCGAATTGGGGCATCTCTCGCGGCCTTCTCTTGTCAGCCGCAGCGTTCCTTTCCCGAGATTCACTGTCGCATCCCCGGTATATCCATCGTCACTGCTTTGGCTGTTCCTGCTCCAGTTCCGCGCTCAGATGAACCATGCCGCCTGTGACATTGAGCGTCCTGCTCCAATCGGTGAAGCCCTTCTTCTTGACCGCGATTTGGTGGCTCCCAGTGGCTACTGCCACAGTGGAGGGCGTGTTGCCAACAAATGCGCCGTCTATCTCAATGTCTGCGCCGGGAACGCTTGACTCTATGTTCAGGTTCGCCATCATGCCAGAAATGGAAGCGGCGGGAAGGGAAGGGGGGACTGAAGTGGGGGGCATCAGGAGGCCAATATGCCGCCGAATCATCTCGGCCCGTTCCGACGGTCCAGTACTTCGACTAATCGCGAGCCATGCAGGTTTGTTGTAAACAATGTCCACGAAAATGTCCTTGGCTTTCTCCACGTTTCCGTCCGTCGCAGCCAAGCATTTCGGCCAGTGCTCTTGCATGTCCTTTTCTCGGTCTCGCCTTTGCGAATCACTCTTGATTTGCTCGGCCATTCGGAAATATGGGTGATTCTTTAACGAAAGCCATGCCATATCTGAATCCTCCTCAAATCCCGGTTTGCGGTTGAGGTTGGAGCGCCAACTTAATCGCCGAGGCTGTCTATCCTCTTTTGGATGAATTCGGTGTCTTTCTTGGCTTCCTGAAGGAATAATCCCTTGAAGTCTGCAGCATCGGCGAGGGATATTTTCGCTCCAGCTTTTCCCAAAGCTCCGCTCAGCACTTTTTGGTTCGCACGGAGGTCTTGGATTTCCCCAAGAAACTCAGAAAGGATGTCTTGTAAGCTTCCAGTCTTCATCGCTTCCTCGTTTCAGATTTGGAATTCGACAACACTATACCACTGGGGCGACAGGTGCGTGAGGACTACAATTGAGGCGGTGTGCAAGCTGGTGCAATTTCCGGGGTTCTTTGGAATCGCAGTCGCAATTGGCCTGATTCTCATTCTTTGGCCGACTGCGTGGCTGTTCCTTTGGCCGCATCAGGAACTGAGCGTGCTACAAAAGCTGTGCCTGAATCACAATTTTGAGTTTGAGCCGTTGGGGGAGAAGGGAGCCTTTGAAAAGCTCCTCGCGAACTACATGGACATCGCAAAACTTGTAATTGGCCTCGCCTCCGGCTCCATTGTTCTGCTGGTAGGCAGTGCTGCATTCCACTCAACAGGGCATTTGCCTACCGCTATCGCTTCCCCGCTGTTTCTCTTGGCTCTGAGCATCCTCTACGGAGTCTTATTCATGGTGTTCATTATGCTCAATTACGAAGACTATAGACATAAGACGAAAGGCTATACGCGGTTCAAATATTCCAGAAATCTGGCGTTGGGGTTCGGATGCCTCTTATGTTTTTGTGTCGGCTATCTTTGGCTAATCGTCTTCGTGACGGGTTAGGACTGCTCATGACGAAACCGCAAATGATTCGATGCCCCGGCAGTGGGCAGAAAGTGCTCGGGCCGGACGAGCCCGACGGCAGCGTATTTTGCAGCGTATGCGGAACAAATTTCCTGCGGATGAAGAAGACGATGACAGCAGACGGTAAAGAGGAGCTTTCGGTGTCTGAGCACACCCGTCGAGCCAACCCCGTCCGCCCCAAGAGTAGTCACACTCCTCCCCGCAATCGGAGGGGTGTTTCGGGGCGTGACAGCCGTAGGCGCTAGGGCAAAAAGACCGGGTATTCGTCTCCGGCTTTTTCCTTTTCGGTATAATCCGGCCAAGCTCAGGAAAGGACTCCGAAATGCGCGTGAAGCTCTTTTCTCTCTTGCTTTTACTTGGAACCGTGTTGCCCTTGAAAGCGGCGTTCGCTCAGAGCCCCAGTGACGGAAACGCCCTGCTTCACAACTGCTCACTTGTCGTAAGGATGGCAAATGGAGAAGATGTGAATTCCCCGCTCGATAATTTGAATGCTGGAGAGTGTATGGGCCTCGTGCGCGGCATCATGGACACGATGACGCTCTGGCAGTCGGTTGACCATGGCGGACCTGTTGACAACACCGCAATGCACGGCTGCATTCCCGATTCTATAAAGACAATACAGGGCGCACGAATCGTGGTGAAGTATCTCAACGACCATCCTGAGAGGTTGCATGTCCCGGACACCAGATTAGTTCTGATGGCGATGGTCGATGCATTCCCCTGCGGCAAGGAAGGTCGGTGAGCCAATGCCAGACGAGGAATTAGCGGCACGTTGCCTAAATGTCGAATGTCTGCGGGTTTTTCACCTTCAACCCGCGAATTCGGACGAGGTTGAACTATTAAACGAAATTCTGGTAGACCGCTATGCTAGAGGTCCGGTTTGGATGGCATTGAAGTGCCCAGTCTGCGGATGTACATTTCAAGCACTAGGCTCTGTTCTGGAGCATTGTTCGTGCGGCCACCAAATACACCCCGCCGAACTGTAGAGATTACTCAACAGCAGCGACTCCCACACCTGCGGGGAGCTTCTTGGGGACTATTTAGTCGCTACTCCTAAGCTCAGAAGGGCGGAGCCAGCCGGGGCTCTTCGTGTGTAGAACCAGCTTTAGGACGCAGCGGCTTCTATCGCGACAGGGGTGGTCTTCTCCGGAGCGGATTTCTTCACCTTTGCCGTAGGAGCCTTCTTCGTAGCGGCTTTCTTAGAGACTGGTGCCTTCTTGGCCGGAACCTTCTTCGGCTTCGCGGCTGGCTTCTTGACAGGAGCGGCTTTCTTCGCCTTCTCAGCCCTGACCGCCGCCCATCTTTTCTTTTGGGCATCGGCAATGCGCTTACGGACTGCTGCGCTCATTACCTTCTTCTTGGCTGGCGCGGCTTTCTTCTCTGGCTTGGCAGCGGCGGCTTTCACAGCACCCTTCTTCACTGCTGCCCAACGCTTCCGCTGCGCGGCAGCAATCTTCTCCCGAGACGCCGCGCTCAGTTTCCGTTTGGCAGGTTTCTTCTTGGCGACTGCGGAGGCTGTCCTTGTCACTCCAGCTATTGCTGGCTTCATAGCAACCTTCTTCATGTCATGGCTTTGCTGGCTGAGCGAGGGGCATCCATTTGTTCCCTTTCCAGTCAGGGTCAGGCTGACCGAACTTGGGCAACGGTTGGTCGTCTGCGTAGACTCTTCCATCGCGAACAGTGAGCGTTCTTATGGTCTCCTTATCGCTCGTGTCCGGGAAGAAAGAAACAGAGAGCATATCAGTCTTAAGATTTTCAGCAGGGTCACCCCAAAAGAACAGAATTAGATTATGGATATGAAAATATGAGCCGGGCGGTTGCAGAGCGACTCTGTATTGTAGTTGCAGTGTTCCGTCGATGGGGCTATTAGGAACTAGCATCAAAACGACTGTATTCTTGGTCCCTTGAGGCGCGGGAATCACAACAGCGTTTGGTTGCACGAAGTCTTTGAATGCGAACATGTACGTGACGTGCGTGCTAAAGACTTGCTTTACGAATTCTTCGGAGTTAGACAATACCTTCTGTTGAGCAGCTAGATTTGACGTGGCTTTTCCAAGCTGAGCACGCATGGAATCAAATTCAGGCTGCAACTTGTGAACAGACTCAAGTTCCGATTTAGACTTGGCGACTTCACTTCTGACATCGCTTGCTTCGCTATTCAGTTCAGTTTTCGTCTTCGACGCGGTACTCTTCAAATCCTCTGAGAGCATGGCGGCTGTTTCCTCAGAATTGCGATTTGCATCAATGGCCTTTCCTGATTCCTTCTGTACCTCTCCTATGGACTGTGCCGATGCCTGACTGATGTCAACACGTGCTTTGCTGGCAGTGCTTTCAATCTGCTGCTGTGCGTTCTCCGCTGTCTTTGAGAGATTGAATTCCCGCCAGCCCAGCCAACCGAGCAGAGTCACTACTGCTATCACTGTGACCCGCCCCGGAAAACTGAGCCAAAACCCGTTGGAGATTTCGGCCTGTGACCCGCCCCGGAAAACTGAGCCAAAACCCGTTGGAGATTTCGGCCTGTTGACCCGCCCCGGAAAACTGAGCCAAAACCCGTTGGAGATTTCGGCCTGCGTGGTTCGGTTTGTGCCCGTTTGGCGGGCACGGTTGCGGTTAATGTAACTCAAGTGATGACCT
>Ga0182024_10011557_pt1 | contig 17681 bp, 14 predicted proteins | sample P32metaG_FD_120480 | JGI IMG/M metagenome (GOLD analysis project Ga0182024, IMG submission 120480) | Permafrost microbial communities from Stordalen Mire, Sweden - P3-2 metaG (Illumina Assembly) | ecosystem: Environmental > Terrestrial > Soil > Wetlands > Permafrost | place: Sweden: Stordalen... | reverse complement strand
GATGGTACTCGAAGGTGGCGTCATCGAGGGCCGAAAAGTCTTTGCCAACATCCTCAAGTACATCCGGATGGGAGCCAGTTCCAACTTTGGAGATATGTTCAGTGTGTTGGGAGCAAGCGCCTTTCTGCCATTCCTGCCAATGGCCCCGATTCAAATTTTGACTAACAACATGCTTTACGACTTCTCTCAGGTCCCGATCCCCAACGACGCGGTGGACGACGAATTGGTCGCGCATCCGCGGCCCTGGAACATCGGCGAGATCAAGCGGTTCATTCTCTGCATCGGGCCTATCAGCTCGATCTTCGACTACACAACCTTCTTCGTCATGCTCTATCTGTTCAAGTGCTGGGATCCAACCCGCGCTCCGCTGTTTCAAACGGGCTGGTTCGTTGAGTCCATCATGACCCAGACTCTCGTTATCCATATCATTCGCACGAATAAGATTCCTTTCTTCCAGAGCCGTGCAAGCTGGCCGTTGCTAATCACTACTTTCACGATCATGGCATTCGGAGCGTGGCTGCCCTATTCTCCGTTGGCCTCCTCGCTGGGCCTCACCCATCTGCCTCCGATGTATTGGCCTATCCTCCTGCTGACGCTCCTTGCCTACACGGGCCTTACGCAGGGCGTCAAAGTCTGGCTGTTGAGGATGAAATGGATCTAGGAAAGAGCAAATCAGTCACGCATTTAGGCAGTTCCATGGAATCCCATGGGCAGCGGATCAACAAGAGCGCGTTTCGGCGTTTTCAGAAGTTCCTCGCCATGAAGCGCTTCGAGATGCCAGTGCGGAGCAGAAGGCTGCATCGCGCCGGCGGCATCGGGCTTCTCAGGGCTGCAGTGTTAGGCGCGAACGACGGCATAGTATCGACATCCAGTCTGCTGATCGGCGTTGCGGCGGCGCACGGAACTCACCGCAGCATCCTGGTCGCAGGGATCGCCGGCCTGGTGTCCGGAGGAATGTCCATGGTCGCAAGCGAGTACGTTTCCGTGCACTCGCAGGCCGACACCGAAGAAGCAGAACTGGCCCTCGAGCGTACAAAACTCAAGCAGGACAACAAGAGCGAACGCCAGGCACTAACGGCAATTTATGTGGCCCGCGGACTTGAACCGCTACTCGCAAATCAAGTCGCGCAGCAGTTGATTGCCTATGATGAATTGGGCGCATATGCCCGTGACGAACTCGGAATCTCCGAAAAATTCCGCGCGCGCCCATTGCAGGCTTCCCTTTCAGCTGCATGCAGCTTTGCAGTTGGAGCCATGATGCCACTCATCGTCACTGCGATCGCACCAGAGGCGCGATTAATTCCTATCGTCTCTCTATCATCGCTGGCAGTTCTCGCTCTCATGGGCGGACTGGCCGCACGCGCGGGTGGCGCAAGGGTGATGATGGGCGCAATTCGCGTGACGTTCTGGGGTGGTCTGGCGATGGCGATGACCGCTGGCATCGGGTGGCTAGTTGGGGCAATTGCGTGAAGGTTTCGCCTTCGTCTCGACAATCTGCTCCGCCAAAATCCGGAATCATACAATACAGACGCATGGTTCCAGCACAAGCGCCCGGGCGTCGAACGGATCCCAGATTCCCAGCAACATGGCGTGGAAGCCCAGATCATGGGCGATCTCGGGAATCGCGGGGATTTCGGCGCCGTAAGTGACGATGCCGGTAAACCCTGCCTCGCGAAGAACCCTCAAATCAGCCCGCAGGCTCTCCCGGCTGGGCAGCACAGGAGGAGATTCAGCCGGGAAGTAACCGTTCGGAGCGTAGGCAATCCACCGTTCGCCTCCGGGAACTTCGGGGGGGATCGTCGACGCCGACGCGAAGAAAAACAGCCTTGTGTGGCGAGGACTGCGAGAAGAATCGTACACCTTGCAGTCGTCGTCATTTAATTGCAGGATTCCGTCGAGAAGCGAATATCGTCCAAGATGATGACGATGGTTTGGGTGTTTCCTGCCTTGGCGACAACCGCAGTGAATGGGCTAACCGTGTTTGAAAGATCGCGGCCACTCAGCGAGAGACAGTAATCCTGAAACTGGCCAGTCAGCTGCACCGTCAGTCCAGCCACCGCATACGATGCCCGGTTTGTCGAGTATTTTGGAGCGACATTGCCCCCCGACTTGAACTGAACCTTGGGAAATAACCCAGCTGTATCCGGGATCCCTTTGGCGTAAACGCGCAGGGAGTGGAAACTGCCTCCGCTGAAATCGGCGCCGGGGCTTTGGCCCCAGTTGTCGCTTCCGTCGATGACCCGTTGCCATGCAAAGGCGGCCCACCCAACCTTTCCATCCGCGGGTTTGTACTCGATCTTGATGCACGAAGGCGAACCCTGCCGGCATCCTTGGTTAAAGCCGGTATCGAGGATCGCGGCACCGTTGTTCTCAGTCATCGCATCGCCCATGTACCCCGAAGGAACCATGTATTCCATGTCGGCAAGCGCAAGATCGCCGCCATGGTGGGCCGGTGCGCTGGACCTGGCAGGGGAACCGGCCTGCGGCTGCGCAGGAGCTTGTGCTCCAGCGACCACCAGCTTCGTCGAAGGATGATCCTGGCGGCCGGGGATGCTGACATCGCAGACGATGATCACCGTTGAACCCGGTGTGCTCGGAACGAACTTCACCGCCGCTTGATTCTGCGTCCCGGTGGCAAAGTCACCATCTCCCTGCTTGGACCACGAGATCTTTGTCGTGCGGTTAGGGCTGACGTTCACCTCGATCACGACCGTTTCACCTACTTTGGGATGATCGTTGCTGACGGTCAGCGTGGGCTGCTGGCCAAACGCCACAACGGCAAAGGCCGCCGATCCTGCCAGGCATACCAGATTGCGCATATTCATACTCATCTCCTCTCTCACTTACGGTTCAATGGAAACCTTGTCGATCGTTGTTCCGTCCTGCCGGACGAGCGAAATGGTCATCCCCAGCGAAGGGTCGGGACTAGTTTGAAGCCACTTGAAGGATGCCTCACCCGAGATGACCGGCACCGAGTCCGTCAAAAGGGCTGCGGCACCATCGCGCGGGATCAGGTCGCAACGCTCGCGGCAGTTGATGACGAGGCTGCGGTAAACGCGCGGGAAGGGCGTCGAAGAGACCTCGAAACTCCCATCCGCCAGAAAAGCGCACCTGCCAGTGCGCTGAAAGCCGGAAGATCCGCGATCGAGCGTCTCGCGCACGGGCGCACCCGGAAACACCCCATCCCGTCCGGGCGCTCCGGCAGCGAATGATTCACCACCGGGCCGGGACGAGTATTTTGTTACTCCGACACATCGCACATCGTAGATAACCTGCGGCTGGGTGCTGGCGATTATTGCGATCTGCTCCATCACGTTGGTATGTAGGGGGACCAGGAGCAGCAAAACCCAGAGGGCAGGCAAGCAGAAGGCTGCCAGCCATTGCGGAAACGCTGAAGGATGGAACCACCAGACAGTTCGCAGCGAGCCGCCGCGAACCTGCAACTGTCCGCGGCCAAGTTTCTCCAGCCGGAGACGATACCAGGTCCAGTACCTCGCCCAAAGTCCTTTACGGAGACCGGCGATGGTGCGCAAGATCTCGCACCAGTTGCTGATTTCGAGCCGGGTGTTGGATGCCTTCCCTGAAAAGACATCGAAGGACGGAGCGAGCCGGCGCGCGGGCCGGCGAACGCCAAACCAGAAGACTGCCGCGCTGAGCGCAACCAAAACCAGAAACGAGCACAGGATGAAGGCGTACCGGTCCATCCACCACGGCCAGGGAGCGAAATAGTAGTCGGAGAGCCACCACCACGCGCCCAGGGTCGTCAGCAGCACCAGCAGGCGTGCTGCGTTGCTTGACGAAAGCAGAAACAGCATCACGTTCACGCAGGCGGATACAACTCGTAGGGCGGCTTTCATAGGCACCCCGCGAAAGTCCCGGCCTCGGCTTTCCACAACTGCACGAAGACGTCGATGGGGTCGCGCGCTCGAAGGAGAGGAAGAGCCTGGTGACCGTTCACTGAAACATAGGGATCTGGATCATTCTGCAGGGGCACGTCGAGCAGTGGTCCACTATCAACCGTTAGATTCTGGGTCGGCGAAATGACGCAGACCGCCGGTCGGGAGACTTCCAGCATGCAAAAGGAGTCGAGCTTAGTCCGAATGCACCCCACAGGCTTGAAATCGCCCTTCTTGCTGTCCAAGGCCGCTGCAACTGCAACGCGTTGCAAAGATACCGCCTGCAATACTGGGAGCAAATGCTTTGCGCCAGCACGAAAGTGATCGGGATACGCCCGCGCTACCGCCTGCGCCAGCCCAACCGCCACGGCCCCGAAGTGTGAGTCGCCCTCAAACCCGTATGGCAGCGGAAACGCCAGCGAATCAATCGACTCTATGCCGATCCGAAAGGTGGCGGAATCCGGCCAGCCGAGAGTGAACAGCGTCTGGCGATATGCCAGATCAACGGTCTCCTTAAAGTCAGGGGCTGCAACCGCCAGGATGTCTGGATGCAGGAAGGCAGGACCGCTATGCGGCCACTCCTCAACCACGAGATTCACCGGAGTGGCTGCCTCACCCGAAATCAGACTGAACCAGACCCGAATGGGATCCATGGGCACCTCACTCACGCTGCGCGGCAAAAACCAGGAGAGTTGCATCGGCCGGGTGATTCTCGAATTCGGAATGGGGTACCTTTACCCTGCCCTCCCAATGCCCCTCGGACCCGCCCCGAAGATTGAGTCCGATCCTCGCTTGGAGCCACACCGAGCGGCTCCAGTTTGACCGCAAAACAACCTGGACCTCTCCATTGCGGAGCGCCGGAAACTTGTCAACATCCGCCCGGACGGTGATCCAAATGTTGCCTTGCACACCCTTTCTCTCGGCGAGTGCCGAAAGAGAACCATCGCGCGAAAGGCCACTTACCTGCCATATCCGCGGTGCTCCGACTATTTCTGCATACCCTGTGACCAGGCTGCTGGGAACTTCAACCTTGGCGAGCCCATTCGGGTTGAGTTCCCCAAAACCGAGATCACTTTCGACGGAAACGGCAACGACGAACTCGGCCCGGCCGCGAGCGTCCAGAAATCCGAGCCAATCCTTCCTGGCTGGGCGCTCAATCAGAGTCAGCGGGAGCCCGTCCCAGTCGATGCCAAGATGGCCCGGATCATGGCACATCACTCGGATGTGGTGAACACCCGCCTCCGAATCCTCTTCGAGCATCACCGACACGGCTGTCAGCTCTCCTTGCCGGTAGGCGCCCCGCGACGCGCTGAAGCGCACAACGGCAAGCAGCGCCATCGCCTCTTCCAACGCGCGGTCGGCCAAATCCAGTTCCAGTTCTTCCGGGTTAATCTCGCTCATGGGTTTCCTCTCCCTCGGGCGCATCCCACTCCAACTGTCTGAGGTAGTCCTCTGGATCGACTCCGCTGGGCACCTGCGCTCCCATCTCCCGGAGTTTCTCCATCCTCTCCTCTAAGTTGTGCCGCGTCTCGTTGAGCACATCGAGCTGCACGCTCCCATACGCAACCCGCCGCCACATCCGCGTCGGCCGTCCACCCGGTGCTGGACCTCCGCAGAATGAACACTTCGATACTCCATCCTCAACCCAGCAGCCGCACCAGCACTCCCGCGCCAACAGCTTTTCCGGGGTATATGAGTCGGTGAAAGGAACAAGGGCGAGGCTCAACTCGGCCAGGGGCAGTGTTCTTCGCCTCGCAATTCTCTCAACCGCCTCCGCATAAGCGCGCTCGATGCACTGCCGGCTCACTACCTCCAGCACGTGTCCAGCCAGTGCATTCGAATCCGCCGTCCAGGCGACGGATTCGCGAATCTCCGCCGAGTGCAGCCCGGACACCGCCGAGCCCCGATCAATTGCATCCCGCAGAATCTTGTCCGCGGCATTCAGGATTTTAGGCACGGACTGCTTGCTCCAGCGCTCTTGTGCCTTCTCATCCCCGTCTCTCAGCAACGCCACCAGCGCGGCCGTGCACTCCCGGCGCAGCAGAATCTCCGCAATCCGCGAAGATTGGACCTCGGACGTGGTGAGCAGCGATACACATCGAATTCGTTTCATCTTCTTCGGAGCTCCCAGGAACAACCAGAGAGTAGGGGTCCGACATCAGTCCCTGCTCCCCTGTTCCACTCCACTATTCCCCGTTACAGAGCGCTGCGTAGTACATTCCGCCGACAAAACTCTTGATATGAAGCTGCCGGGAAGACCCCTTCACGGCCGTCCACAGAAATGAGGCAAGCGTCTCGTTCTCAGGCAGAAGTTTTGGATCCCAGCCCTCCATCCGATGCTTCAGGTCGCATGCCCACGATCCGCACGTGCAGTTCCATGCCTCCAGAGATCCCTTTGTGCTGAATTCCAGTTTCACCTCCTGGCTGGCGTTAAACCTAAGGATAGGCCCCACGACATTGCCCCGCTGAGAGTCGGCAAGCTGAAGTTCGGCTCTCCCGTCGTCATTGACGCGAAGGATCAGTCTCTGGCCCTCGTCAACTTTGGCGAATTCCTTCCCGTCCCTGTAGAGCGCCGCATCTCCTTCTTTCAGCTTGAAATTCCGCTTCGATCCGGGCAGCAAAATCTTCTTCGAATAGGACCTCGCGACTAGTTGGTCGCGCTCTTCGCCGCACCATTCAAACCGGATTCCCTTCCCTGACTGGAAACTCAAGGGAGTCCAGGGCTGGAGGAGCTTGTTCAGAATCGCTCCGACGTGAAAGTTCGCATCATTCCGGAAATCCTCGCCCCAGACGAGATCGAGGTCGGGAATCAGCCCGTCCATCGACGTGTTGGCTGCACCTGGGGCATTTCCGACAGGCCGGCCGCGGAGATATCCAACGCACTCTCCAACTGGGCCGCGATAACGGCGAATATCGCCTGCGAGTGTCGTCGTTAGAAAATCCAGTGCAGGGTCCCAGGATCGGCGAATCCCGTAGACGATTGCGTGATCGACCGTTCTCCGCAACCGCCGCCCGGAGTCCTGTGAAACAACCTTCCAGGCCGTCTCAAGAGCTTCTTTGATCTCGTTGTAGTCGATCCATGCGCTCTCTGCGTCCCATTTTCCTGGCAGCTGAAGCAACACCAAACTAAAGGCCAGCGCCATTGAGGGTGGATGCGCCGCCATCCCATGACAAACCTCCGGGCAGCGGACGGGCCACTTCCCTTCGGCCAGTTCATTCAGCTGCGGCAGCAGAGCCTTACCTGTGCGATTCAGCAGGCCCGCATCCCTCAACGCAGCAAAGACTGAGTCCAGGCACTCCTTCGTCGGAGAGGCAAAACTCAGCATCGGACCGCCTTCCCCCAAAGACAGAGGATTCCTCGATGAACTTTGGGCGCATGGAAGTGTAAGGGCATAATAAACGACTCCTTCGCGACTCCGCAAGTGCTTGCAGCAGAGTCGTTTGTCGCGGATGGCGCACGGCGGGAGGCGCTCCTTGACCTTCCCGTTGCTCCGGGTGCCGGTCCGGGTGTCGATCACTTCGCCCCCCTACTCCCTGCATGTGTGGGGGCTTTGATCGGAGCCTTCGCGTGGGAGGCGTGAATGACATTCCACTCGTGGTTGAATCCTGGTCTGCTTGTCGTCCTGATTGATCGTATCCGCATTTTCGTTCCCTGAGGTGCCCAATGTCTGCTGCGCTGAATCGGAACGCCGCCGGTGCGTGGAGCGATGAGGCCAAAGCGATCGCCACGCAAGTCCGCGCACTGTCCGGTGAAAAGCTCGATCAACTCGTTCGCCGCCTGCAAAGGCACAGCGGACGTTCGAGAGAGGCCTGCTGGCGGTTTGTGATGCAGACCGGCTTGAAGATTCGCGGCGAGCACCGGCGTTGGACCGATGATGAGATCGATACGCTGCGCGAGCACCTCGCCACGCACACAGTCGCGGAAACGGCAAAGATGCTGGGACGGAGCGTAAAGGCTGTTCGCTGCGCGCTCGAACGGAATGATCTGAAGATCCGTGAGATCCGCTGCGACATGATGTCCATCGATTCGCTGGCGCGGATTCTGCATGTGCGAAAAACGGAGATCCAGTCCTGGATCGATAAAGGGTGGTTGGAGGCAACTGTTCGGACGCACGGCAAACGGGCGAGCTACGTCGTTACGCCAGAGGCCTTCCGGGCGCTCTACACGCGCCATCTCACCGAACTGCTTGCGGAGAAGAGAATCCCCAGCGTTGCGCTGTTTGAGGCGTTCTACAACTTCTGCTTCGTGCCCAAGCACACCATCGGGACGCAACTGTTGACTGTTCGCAGGGACAAGCGTGAGCGGGCTGCTTTCACGGCAATGCAGAATGGGGCAGAATCCGAGGAGGAAGACGATGAGACGCAGGAAAGATTTCGCATCAGCTTCGGCGGGGATATGGACTCCGCAGAGGATGCAAACGCCTATTCGAAGTGACCGCTGCGAGCGCTGCGGCACGATACTGACTGCGGACCCAATCTCGATGTGGGAAATCGTTGCAAATACAATCTGCGGCAGCCTCTTGCTGGCAGTGCTGGTGCTTGCCGGATTTGTTGCTTATCGATGGATTGACCGCGGTGCCTTGTTTGAAACTCCGATCTGGCACGAGCCACTCGATGATTGGAGTCGTTGAGTGAACATAGCCGAGTTCAACTGGACTTTCAATCGGCCCTTGCGAGGTTTGAGCAACGTGCTGACAACCGAGAAAAGTACTCGTTCTCGAAGATTTGGAAAGATGTGGGTGCGATCTGTCGTCAGATTCTGGAGCTAGACGTTCAGTGATTCGAAGATTTCTGGAAGTGACAATATAGTCACCGCTTTCTCTCCATCGACCAACAAAAAAGAAGCTATCGTTTCTGTTTCGTCTTGTTGCCGGGCAGAGCCGGCTGGGGCTTCTTGGCCTTCGAGTTCGACAAGGCCTTCTTCGCAGGAGTGAGTGCCTTCAGACGGGTCTTCGCGGGAACTTGAAGGTTCACAACTTTTCGGCGCGAGCCGCGCCGCCCCGCCCTGTCCACAATGGCGAGGGCTTCATCCAGCGCAACGCGCGTTCTCTCGATCAAATTCCGAATTCCGCGCGCCGCTTCGTGCAGCGTCGTTTCGGGAGCCTTCGAGACTATCTGTTTCGTATCTGAATTCAACTTTGGGAGAACGAACTCCGCGACTTGCTCGAATAAGAGGAGGATGGAGTTCTCGTTGAATGGCAAAAATGAGTCATGCAACGTTTTTTCGCTCTTTGAGCGTTTCGGAATCGCTTCAACGCTGAGGAGGAACATCGAGACGGTCAACAGGGAGAGACAGCGGTAAAGCTCCGCGGCTACAGTTTCGTTTGCGGACCCATCACGGAATTGCCAGGGATTGGCCTGTGGCAACAGAGATCGGAGGGCCTGGAAGACACGCTCATATGGCGCCAAGGGATCGATATCCATCGGTGCTACAGCACGATGTTTCCACAGACGAAGGATGAGGTCGGCAGCTTCGCCTTTGCGCTTCTTCTTCTGGGCGGTGTTTGTCGCTGCATCGCAGGCGGCCAGGCGCTCCGCGATCGCATGAAGGAACCATCTCGAGAGCGTGTCGTTGTTGCGCCCGCCGAGGCATTCATCCACCAGATATCGACCAAGCTCCAATACATCCTTCGGCGGTGTGGAGGGTGCCGTCGGCTCTGAGGAGGATGATTCCGCAGAATCGACCCTCCAATCTGAGAGATTCTTCTTCCGTGCGTATTTGATGACGTGAACCTCCGCGTTTACGTGTGATTCGTACTTCGAATATCAAATGGCTTCCAGTCTTCTTTAAGAACTCCAAAATTTCGTGCGAAGTCGCGAAGAGACGGTGGCCGCTGGTCCGCACACCGGGTCCCTCATATTCATCGGAAGAGCGGTCTCTATGACTCTTCCAGCGCTCGTACCGGAAGACAACCCCATCATGCTCGGGCCACGATAGTATCCCGCCCTGGAGAGCCCGACGGATCGATCTCGAATTCGGCGGCCCGGAGGTTGTTGATTTCGTTCCCAGGTTCAGCGAATCGTACTCGTCAAAGCCGTCATCAGAGTATGTCGCGGCTATCCATCCGCTCAATCTGAACCCCGGCTCGCCAATCGCGAACCTATCGTCCTCATCTTCATTTGCATCGGGCAACTTGTAGTCGATGGGTTCTTCCGCCGTCTGCAAGGCCCGAACCAGGGCCATAGCATTCTCCTCGTTGACAAGCGCGCTATCGACATCCACGTCCCAAGAGAACTCCGAAGAAGAAACCTGAAACGACCCGTCTACGACGGCTTCTGAACCATCCGTTCCCCGCCGCAACTCCTGAACGAAGTCGGCATCGGTTACTGCTGCGACCCATTCCTCACCGATCTCAGGCTGGAGCCAGAATCTCTGTTCGAGTGGGATTGGACTTAGCAGGTCGGCGATCCAATAAGGAGCCTCGGGAAGCCGCTGCCATCTGAGCCTCATTTCGAGTTCGCTCTGCTCGCCATTCTCGCGCAGTGCGAGAGGCTCGATCTTCATCAACGAGCCAATCGCGCACTGGAGCGCATACCACTCGAGAAAGGTCCTGTAATGTTCGAGTCTAGGCATGCTGCCGTGGTCATTCGAAGATAAACTCCAGCTGCGTTCCGGAAACCGGTTTCGCCTCGGTTCGGTTCGCCATTCCCCGACGTCCGGTTTAACGCCCCAGCGATCCAGTATCCAACGCTCCGCCTCGGCCTTCAGCTGATTCGTAGACACGTTCGCGAAGATTCGAGTTGCGGGCTGGTACCAGTACGGAACCGTGTCCATCGGGTCGAAGCGAAATCTCCCACTCGGGCCGGGTAGAGAGGCCTCTACGGGGAACATAGAAACCCGGGCCTCCGGAGGGATGCTGGACCGGTTCGTGGATTGGATAAGGACGCGCTCGTGCTCGTCGAAGGAAACCATTCTGGAACTCGCCAGCGCTTCCAGAGCGTCCTTGGCAAAGGAGCGAAGAGCGGGATGGGGATAGGCAGGGTCGTCGAGAGTCTGAAGCAGTAGAGTCTTGACCAGCAGAACCGCGCCGGGTTGTTCCGAAGCGATCCGGGACAGCGTAGCCACAAACCAAAGCCGCGCGGCCTGCCAGTAGAATGGCGCGCGCGGAACCCTGAAGGAGTCTTCCGCGGTCCTCTTCGACAGAATTGCAATAGAGGGAAGAAGCTCCTTGCCGCCATAGCGCACAAACCGACGAAGGCAATGCGCCGCCCTCCACCGGACCCGGGTATCCACATCGGACATCAGAGCAAACAGAAATCTCGCAACAGCTTCTGTTGGCTCGGGCGGAATATCGGTGATGTCAAACCGAACTTCGGCGCTATCGGGAAGGGCGTTGACGAGCCTCCGCAGATTGGCAAGAAGGATGTCCTTCGCATCTTCCTGGCGGAGACTCTGAATGACACGCCGGCAAACTTCATAGATTGCTCCGGCGGTGAGCGCGTCGAGGGACTCTCCGAGCCCACGCAAGAGAGGTCTGCTGCAACTACTGCGATCGGAGACCAGGTTCAGCAAGCGATCCAGAGCAGAGTTGGTCTCAAAATAGACGAGCATTCCGCAAAAATCGGCCAATCGAGTAGAGAGCAAAGCCGGTACGGCCTGATCAAGCCACGCAGAAACCGCGGCAGTGGTCCATCGCTGGCGTGCCTGTTCAAGGGCACTGACGATTGACTCTCCATCGGCAACTCCGAGAGGAAGCAGTTTCAATGCATCGAGATGGGCAATTCGGTCGGCTGTTGCAACATGGTCTTGGACAGCCTTCAACACGTCTGAAGCCGGGATATACCGGTCCGGAGACTTTGCGGCGCGGACAGCATCCAGAATCTCGTCCGGAAGGATGTAGCGTTTCGCCGGTACTGAGAGGTTGCCGTGCGAGTTCGGAGGATCTTCCTCCTCGGCTGGCGAAGGCTGAACCACTTGACAGCCTGCCCGAAAGGCTTCTGTTGACTGCAGAGCTTTGAGCCAAACCCCGGCCTCAGGAACCTTTTCGAGGTTCTTGGCAATGCTCGTCGGCCTCCGCCCGTCGTTCAAGATCAGAGCGTCCCGGCACAGATCCTCGACCTGCGGAGATGAAGCCTGATTGTCTTGGCTTGCTACGAAATCGGCCGATTCTTCAAGGAGCGAGTCGGATTGAAGGAGGGGATTCATTGCAACGAATGTGGCAACGCGATCCACGCCAGGGATTTCGAGATGCGGCAGCACAGCCTCAAGCGTGTCATCGCGTCCAGCGATTCCAGCATCCTCCCAACGTGCCACGGCCGCCAGCGCCACGCCAGGCGACATCCTAGCCAGAGAGCCGGTAGTCTGCCCCCATGGAAACGAACCCCGATCGCCAATGCGCAAAGCGGTGCTCGATATAAGCCCGGCAAAATCGCAAGCCGCGCTTGGCCGCTCCTGGTCCTTGAGGGCTCCTTCGGCTCTCTGCACAAGCTCGCTCAAGGTTCGCAGCTGGAAGCGGGCATCTACATCGATCCCCTCGGTATCTTCGTGTGCATGCTGGAAGAAGACGGCGGCATCCTGCGGGCTGATTGCCATTACCGCTCGCGAAAGGGCCAGATGAGCATCTATCTTCTCGGATGCATTGGTTTGAAGGGGAGCTATAGCAGCATCCTTTTCGGTGGCCCATTCCAGGAGCTTTCCGTGCGTCCCCTGGCAGATTCCGGCACGCTCAACGAAAGTGAGATACTCCCATCCTGTTGCCGAAGATTCGTCGCTCGGAACAGAGAACGCGGTCTCGAGCACCTGGGAAGCATCCGCCCCAGGAAGTGCCGCCAGATCGAAGATATTCAACATGAGGAGCTGATAGAGATCGGAGCGACTGTGGGCGGAGAGCCGATACCCGGAATTTCTTACCGAGCGTGCGGCGTTGCCCACCTCACTTACGGACGGTTGAGAATCGGTCACAGCAACGAGAACTCTCGCACGTGTCACGTAGAACGGGATCAAGAGACCGACGGCCGTACGGAGAGATTCCAGACGCCGCTTTTCTGGATCATTTTCCGGCATTGGGACGCTTGCGCCGCCGAGAAAATCGTCGACGCCTGGTTCCCGATCTTCGAGTACAGCCAAGAGGCAATAAGCGCGAAGCAGGATGTTCAACAGTTCGGTATCGTGCTCCCAGAGCCGATTTGAATGACGGAGAGAACGGGAGGACAGGTGCTTCAGGCAGCTACGCAAGGCGGCATCCGCGCGATAGTTTCTAGCGGCCAACTCGTAACCCGCAAGGAGAGTGTCAAAAAGCATGAAGGTGCTTCTACCGCTGCGGTCGAAAGATGAACGGCGAATCGGGAAAAGATGACGCAGCATCGCAGGCTTGAATGTCTGCTCAAGCGCGTCCGCGGGAAGCTGGGCTCCCGAGCGGAGCAGAGGCACGGCGAACCATGCGCGGAATACTCCACTTACAAGACTCGATTCGAAAAAACTCTGGATCAGGTCACTCCTGCCCCGGGAAAGAAGTCTCGGGACCACGATCTGCGCAACCTGAATCGCCAGCGTGTGCGGGGTCCATCTCAGGAGATTGCTGTATGCCTCCTCTGGGCCGGAGATCAATGCTTCTGCTTCCGTAAGGGCCGCAATATCCCGAATCGAGATATCCCACATCCGTCTGCCGTGTCCATGCCGGTTCTCCTCGGCAGCGACTTCACGACTCTGCATCCAGGCAGAGAATTGCCGGCGGTAAGCGCGGACGATAGTTGGCCGACCCGCGAGAGCGTTCTGCAGCATCAATTCGGCGACCAGAGGGCCGTGTTTAGCGACTTTCTCGCCATTCAGCAAGAGTCTCCGAGAAACGCTCTCTTCGGCAAAGGCAGCCGAAAGATCGAGATTAGATTCGAGGAGCTCGGCAATCGCGTCGTCACTCTTCACGGCTTCAGCGCCTCGCAGTGCAGCGCGCAGTGCTGACGGAATGTCGTTCTGTTCGGCCGCCAGGCCGACACCAAGCTTCACCCGTTGAAGACGGACTTCACGTCGTCGGAGTGGATCTCGAATGGCCTCCGGCTCCGCTTCGGTTTCGATCAGATCTAAGAGTTCCTTGCCTCGCCCGGCTCTGGAGAGAGCGGCGGCAACGTGAGTTGCGGCATAATCGTTCGTCCGATAATCGGAATTGAGGACATCGGCGACCTTCTGATGGCCATTCTCAAGGGAGGACTGGCCGCGGGCGCGAACGAATTCCTCGATATCCTCGTCTTCGAAGACGATGCAGTGACTTTCGACTCGTATTCCTGGAGCCAGATCAGAGCAGATGTCGAGGACACTTCCGGACCGGATGCCGGAGACGCGTGCGCAGTAATCGATGGGGATCGGGCGGGGTAAGGCGATGAGTGCCGCACAGAAAGGTTCGAAGTCATAGGAGAGGCCAGCCTTTCTCAATGCCTCCTGAAACATGTCTTCAAAGATTCCCTGGAGCGTCTTGCCAAGGGGCCGCAGACTCAAAAGAGGATCCTGGCGATTGCGTCGCCCGCTCTCGATGGCATATCGTTCAACGCGCGGATTGCCGCCAGAGAGGTTATGAAAGTCATCGATCCAGGTTGGTTCGGCGCCGGGAAAAAACTGGCGGGCAAATGCTTCCGTCTCGACGCGAGTAAATCCGTCCAGAGGAACGCTGCGAACTGCCGCGGACAGTTTCAAGTCGGCAATCCGGCTTGTGCGGCAACTGACAACCAGCCGAGTGTTTGCCGGCAGATCGCCAATGCTGAGGATGTCATGGACAAAGGTGCGTTCTCCGAAATGCACAGCAGCGGTGACGGAATTGTCAGCAGCGTCGATTGCAAGCGTGAGAAGTGCGCCGGGATCGATATGGCGGAGTGACTCTGCCGCATTCTGAAGCCGGCGAAGAAAGCTCCGCGCATCCGCCTTCTCGCTCCTGAGCATGAAGTACGGAAGCGAAGTCGCAACTGCCATGTCATTGCTGAGCTGAACAAACGCGTCCATTGGCCGGTGGCGAACCCGGGCTGCGTCGAGATATCGTCCGCTCCCGTAAGCATCGAAAAGGACAACGTGCGACCCGGCAGGAAGATGTTGCTCAAGCTGCCGCAGGACGGTTGTTTTGCCACAGCCTGCTCCGCCGTGCAGGCAAATGCGCTGGTTCCCGGCTCCTAACAGGTCTGCCAGCTGCTTGGCGGCGCTGCGGGCAATGATTCCTGTAGAGAACGAGAAATCGCTGGGGCATGGAAAAAGGCTCTCGGCGCTTGCGCTCCCCGCAATCGTTAATAAGATATTCTCCCGGAAGATCAGCCTTTGTGCTCCTTCGGGCAACATCTGCTTGCGGATGTATCCGAGTAGTTGATCGAGTACCGCCCGCGCATCTGCGTCGGTCCAACGGGAGATTTCAAGCAACAGTGCGTCTTCAAGCTGGAACCTGGAGCCCGTCTGCGAGGAGAGATCGAGAGATTCTGAAAAGCGGGCTAGAAGGTTATCGGAAAGTCCAGTGGCGGAGCGAATCTCCGTCCGGAGCGCTTGCGGCACTTGCAAGCTGCGCGCAAGTTGGCCGAATGCATCCACTACATTTTGAGCGACAGGTTGATTGGATACGAGTCTGACCGCAACCCGTGCGGAAGACTGCGATGCGATACCGCGAAAGGCAGTGGCCAGACGCCGCAGGACAGAATTATTGCCCTTCTTCTTGTCGGTCGCCGTCAACCGAGCGGTTGTCCATTTCTTGGAGGGATCACTGCCCGAATACTTGAGCTGAACGATCTCAACCCTGTTCGCAGTCTTGAGATCAGAGCTTCCAAAATACAGGGCGCAATCGACCCCGTCGTACTCGGCCGCGTCGTCTGACTGGTTCACGGACTGGCCGAACCCTTCAACCGAAACGGCCGCGAGTTCGGTTCCCGGCGCTAGAAGGCGCAATGCTTGGAGAACCGCCCAGAGTTCGTGGAAATTTGTTCCGGCGAGCGCTCCGCGCGCGGCCCGGTAATCAACTATCGGCATGGATTAGCCCCAAGGCATGGACGACAGCGCCCAATCAGTGTGGTGCATGCAACCGCATCTCGTATAGAACATTCTGGGTACAGTACGATTGTCCAGCCTAAGCCACAAATCCAGAACAACTTTCTGGAGAAAAACAGCCACGGCTTGGAATAGTCCAGGGAAACGCCGTAGGCAGCTTTTTATGTGGTGATGTGGGTCACGTTTGCAGGTTTCAGGATCTATCCGGCCATAGAGCGAGAGAAATATAGCGCACCGGCCAGAGATCACCCTCTGCTCGATCCCTTTTCCCCGTTACACCACCAATGGACAGCCTGGATGTTTTCAGGATGGTCGTCTCTCCAAGCTCCGTCCATGCCCCGGGGATGGATGTGATCGGGTACCACGTCGCTGTAATTGGTGAACTGTCCATTACAGAGTGCGCATTTGCCGTTCTGGGCGACAATCTTCCGGTCGAGGAGCTTCCGCATCTCGCCGTTGGAGCGAAGTTCCCGGTATCCCCTGGGATGTTGAGGGTCCTCGATCCGGCGGATGCCCATCCTGCGCTGGCACTTTTCTCTTGGGATTTGCTCTCTTCCGCAGCAGAAGTGGGAGCGGTGGATCGGGCAGAGTTGATTCCGTCGGAGTCTCATGATGTTCTCCTGATTGGCTTGGGTGCCATGGTGTGATTGGGATTGGCAGGAAGCGAGATAGACAGCTTCAGCCGCCGGAAACCTCTGAGAAGCCCTTTTTCTCAGGGGTCAGTTGCCAGTTCTCAAGGGTCAGATCCCCAGCCCGGCAGCGGCGTTGCGGGTGGCGGGGGATTTGGCGGCGTGAATGTAGGCTCGGGTCTTCTCGATGAGGTCTTCGAGTCCGGGGGACCGCGTGGCCAAGGAATGCGTTGGGGTTTGCATGGGAATCACTCCAGATGAATGAAGGGGAATGAGATGGGCGGAGGGAGAACGGTCGTCCGACCCAACGGAAGACGAGCAAGGGTCGCGGCCTGGGTCGAGGCGAGGCCAAGGAATAGGAGGGATCTGTTCTAGGCTAAAAGGGAGACTGCTGGAGGAAATCGATCGGACTGACCACTTTCCGTCAGTGTGGCCACGAATGTTTCGGCACTCGCTGCGCACACCTGGTGAGGCTCGACCTCAGGAATCCTTCGATGAGACGGTCCGGGTTGGCTGATGCCGGATCAGTCTACGCGCAGCTTCCCTTGCATAAGCGGAACGGTTTCCGGAAAGTGATTCTTAGTTCACGATACGAATCTTCCCAGGCAACGAACGGATAGGAACGTCCTTCTCACTTTATGCGATTAATCCTTGACGTTGTCATAGAAACTGTCCGTATCGATTCGAAGCGAACGGGGAACAATTGAGATTTCCAGCGGGCGTTCCGTGTCTGCTTCAAACTTGCAATCAAGCGGGTAGCTGTCATGCGAAACGGCACCGTTATCTCTTGCCACATCGGCATCCGAGCCGTATTGGAGTCTGACATCCACGCTGCCATCACCTTCGAAAAGGATGCGCTTCGAATCGAGAGAAGTGATCGTTAGGCTCTCCAGGTGAACACCCTCCACCGTCGAATGCGTTGAAAGAATGTCCAACTCCGACTGGACCTGGCCAAAAAGCTCGTCCGCGAGAGTGCCCTTTGCCGCATCTGCGGCTTCGGAGAGAAGGCTCTCGTGTTGCTCGGTGATCAATGTTGCAAGTCGGTCGAATGTGTCGAGCGCATCCATCGCTTCACGCTTGGTCTCTTCAGGCGGAAGATTGAAGCTCTTCTCGATGTCATGCCCGAAGCTGCTGAGGCGGTCAATCAGCTTCGTGTATTCCTTGACCGTCGTATCCACGTCGATGTGCAGCCTATCTCGAACGAAGTCG
>Ga0182024_10011555_pt1 | contig 17683 bp, 12 predicted proteins | sample P32metaG_FD_120480 | JGI IMG/M metagenome (GOLD analysis project Ga0182024, IMG submission 120480) | Permafrost microbial communities from Stordalen Mire, Sweden - P3-2 metaG (Illumina Assembly) | ecosystem: Environmental > Terrestrial > Soil > Wetlands > Permafrost | place: Sweden: Stordalen... | reverse complement strand
TCCCACGCTCGATACGTCCGGTCACAACGGTGCCGCGGCCTTGAATCGAAAAGATGTCTTCAATCGGCATCAGGAACGGCTTGTCGATGTCGCGAACCGGCATCGGAATATATGCGTCCACCTTTGCCATCAACTCGTCCACCGACTTTTCCCACTTCTCTTCGCCGTTCAGCGCTCCCAGCGCACTCACCTTCACTACCGGCAGATCGTCGCCCGGAAACTCGTACTTGCTCAGCAACTCGCGAACCTCCAGTTCGACCAGTTCCAGCAGCTCGGGATCGTCCACCATGTCCACTTTGTTCAGCGCCACAACGATGGAGGGAACGCCCACCTGGCGGGCCAGGAGAATATGCTCGCGGGTTTGCGGCATCGGACCGTCAGTGGCCGCCACCACCAGGATCGCGCCATCCATCTGCGCGGCGCCGGTGATCATGTTCTTGATGTAGTCGGCATGGCCCGGGCAATCCACGTGCGCGTAATGCCGGTTGGGCGTCTCGTACTCCACGTGCGCCACCGCGATCGTGATTCCACGCGCCTTTTCTTCCGGCGCGTTGTCGATCGAATCGAACGAGCGGAACTTGTTCTTCGGGTTGTGCTTGGCCAACACTTTCGTGATCGCCGCCGTCAACGTCGTCTTGCCGTGATCGATATGCCCGATCGTCCCGATGTTTACGTGCGGCTTGCTGCGGTCAAATTTTTCCTTCGCCATTTCAGATCCTTCTCGTCGTTCCTTTAAAAGAAGTGGAGCCGTTGACCGGGATTGAACCGGTGACCTCGTCCTTACCAAGGACGCGCTCTACCAGCTGAGCTACAACGGCCAAAACCTTATCTGGTGGACAGGGGAGGATTCGAACCTCCGTAGCTCGCAAGGAGCGGCAGATTTACAGTCTGCTGCCATTAACCGCTCGGCCACCTGTCCAAACAATCTACACCATTGAGAAACCAAAGGAACCACTTGTCCATCTCGTGAGGTCTTGAGCCTGTTGTGCCACCTTTGTGCCAATCGACTTCGGACACCCCAGCACCGACTCAACAGTGTGAGACGCTTTCAAGTATATCGCGATCTTGTCACCTCGCGCCACAGCGTCTTCCCAGGGCGTACGTTGCTCCATATAGTTAGCCAAAACGATCAATGCCAAGCCAACATACGTGCGCCAAGAGCTATGGATGTCGAGTCGAAAAACGGGTAGCCGTCCTCGTGCAAAGAGATTCGCTCACATGCTTACATAAGGCGCATAGCGCCTGGTTCCAAATGGCGGAATTGGAAACCTCGGTATGTCTGAGACGCTGTACGTGTATTCGCCAACGTGAATGCACGAGGTGGCCCAGAAGGGACGACGCCTCATCTCACAATTCCCTGCGATTAGCGCTCGGGACATCTCCTCAATTTCCGTGAGAATGTCTTTTCCCCCGTTTCGATAACGGCGTTCGTACGGAAATTCCCACGTTGCTAGACCGAAGCTGAAGTCTACAATATCGGACCCGTCCTCGACATGGACGGCAAAATCCGCACATGCCGGATTAGCCGGGCCGAAGCTCCACGACTGTCCCTTGACTTGAGGACAGCTGTTCCCACCAGCGACGCCGTCCAGATCGAAACCACGGCCCCGAGCGGATTCGCCGGTCGCCCGGAAACTATCGCCAGTTGTCGGCTCGGGTACGGCATCACCGTTCATCCGCATACCTTCGATGTGAAATTCGATAGCTTCCTTTATCAAGTCGTGGGTCTCTTCAAGCGTTGAAGCAGCGGCGACGCAGCCGGGAAGATCGGGAACGTACGCGTTGAAGCCAGTTTCGATCGGCTCGATGACAACAGTGTACGTGCTCATTTCAGCCCTGCTGACGGGTTGAACCACAAGGGCGCGTAGTCGGTATCGCGTAGATTGAGAATGGGTCGCTCCAAGAGTGATCTGGCCGATGCACTGGAAATCCGAGTTCGGATGCGGTGACTTCTTCCTGACTGCAATTGTGGTAGCGTTGGTTCGCGGCGATTACGAAGGATCAACCGCGCAGTAATCCAGACTTCAAGTCACAATCGCTGAAAAAGGAGCAGGCATGGGAGACAAGGGTGGCAAGAAAGACAAGGACAAGAACAAGCAACAGCAATTGACGAAACACAAACAAGAGGAGCAGAAGAAGCAGGACAAAGCTCCGGCCAAGAAGCCCGTAGCAGGAACCGCGTAAAGCCGATTCGGGGGCGCGGCGAACGGGTCTGATCGGCCGATTCGCGGCTCAAGGTTACGGATTCAACTCGACGTATCGTCGCCGTCTCACTTCCGTGACGGTTCCTTTCGCTACAGTTCGATGGCGATGTGATCGTTCACGCATCCGCTGCTTACAGCCGAGAGAACGCTCGGTTGTCTGCACCGATCATATGGCCAAGCAGGAATTGAATCTGGTCTAGTTTTCCGCCGGCCGAATGGCACAGCTTCGCGCGTGAGTGGCGAAGATCATGCGGAACGAGTCCGGTGCCTCGCTGACAGGTCGCGCGGTCGGACGGGCGACAATGCCCTTCTGCAAATCACACGGCGTGCTTCTTTTCAAATCGCACGCTCATCATCACGCTGAGGACCGCGATGCCTGCGAAGAAAACAACCAGGGCGAAGTCGTCTCCGCTCGAAACCCTTCCGAACCGAAACAGGAAATAACCGGCAACCAGGTTGAACAGAGACCAGACCACATTCACCGTTGGCGAGGACAGTCCCTTGCCGGGAGGCTTGGCAAAAGGTGTCGGAAAGCGATTGCCACAAACGCCCTGCACAAAATGAGGAACTACGTTAGCGAGGAACATTCCGGCGAAAAAACAAGCGATGTAGTCATACCAGTGCACGATCGGTTTTCCTTTCGATTGGATTCAAGGACATAGGTTCCAGTGCCCTATCTTGGCCGCCTGGCCGGATGTGGCCGTCTACTTTCCGCAGGTGAAACGTGAACCAGAGCGAGCCGGCTACACAGAACACGCCTGAGACGAAGACTGTATGGGGCGCACCAATTCGATGGGCGAGAGCGCCCGCCAATAGGCTGCCAAACGGCGCCGCTCCGAAAAAAGCCATAGTGTAGTAACTCATCACACGCGCGCGTTTGTCTTCGGACACCAACGACTGGATGAGCGTGTTGCTGACCGACGCAACTTGTATTAAGCCAAAGCCGGCTAGGACCATCAGCGCAAGCGATAGCCACAGCGTGTGGGAAAGACCAAAAAGCATCAGGGCGCAGCCGAGCATCGCGGCCGCGATCTGAAGCATGCGTGCAAGTCCAGCAACAGATTTGCGGGCTGCAAGGGAAAGCGCCGACACTAGCGCACCCATGCCCGATGCTCCAGAAAGCCAGCCGAGAGTTGCTGGACCGCCGTGCAACACCTGAGCGGCGAAGATCGGCAGCAGCACCATGTACGGGTAGCCCATCAAGCTGATCAGCGCAAACAGCAGAAGGATGGTGCGGATGGGCCAAAACGTACGAACGTAGTCCCAACCCTCGCGCATTTGTTCCAGCATGCTGGTTGCGTTGCGGCGCATCATCGGGGGCGCGATGTGCATCATGAGCAAAGACGCGATTACGGCCAGGTAGCTGATTCCATCGATGAGGAAACACCATCCTTCGCCGACCGCTGCAATCACCACACCCGCGATAGCCGGGCCGATGAGTCGCGCACCATTCACCATCGAGGAGTTGATGGCGATGGCGTTACTGAGGTCGTTGCGGTCTTCGACCATCTGCACCAGGAAGGATTGGCGCGCAGGCATATCGAAGGCGTTTATCAAGCCCTGCAAAACGGCGAGAGCGATGATTTCTGAGAGCGTAATGACATGGGCCAGTGCGAGTGCGGCCATCGCGAACGACTGCACGGCAGCGGCAGATTGCGTCCACACCAGCAACTTGCGCCGGTTGAGGCGTTCCACCCAGACGCCCGCCAATGGTCCCAGTGCGAAAGCAACAATCTGCCCCGCGAAGCTTACGACGCCGAGAAGCAGCGCCGAATGAGTGAGACGATAGACCAGCCATGTGGTAGCCAGCCGCGTCATCCAGGTGCCGATTACCGAGATGCCCTGACCAAAGAAGAAGAGTTTGAAATTGCGGTGCCGTAGCGCTCGCCAGGCGTGCGAGATCCGGCCCTTAGGGAAAGAGGCTTCCTGCTCTACCGGATCTGTTGCAGGCGTGCTCACTTTTCCGCCAATCGTTTGATGATCTCGCCAGCTTTGAACAGAGTTTCCCGATCCTGTTCGTCAAGTTGCGAGATGGCTTGTGCCAGCCATGTCCGCTTCGCATCCTTGACAGTGTTGCGCATAAGCGCGCCTTTCCCGGTTAGCTCAATGTTCACTTGGCGGCCGTCGGTGGGATGCGGTTTACGCTCCACCAAGCCCATTTCTTCAAGCGCTGCAATGGTCGTCGCCATTGACTGTGGTTTCATGCTTTCTGCTCGCGCCAGCTCGGCGGTGGTTGCAGGCCCGTCCTTTGCCAGGCGCGCCAGGACGGCGGACTCGGTCAGCGAAAGCTCGTGAGAGGCGGCCGCCGCGCGCACTCGGCGCACCAGCAGACCAATAGCCTGAATGAAGTCGATGACGGCGATTTCCAGTGTCCGTCGCGGCATGACGATCCCATGGTATCACAGAAACACAGATAAACTGGCAAGTCTACCTGTTTAGACACACTTTTGATCTGGCACTATGGAATCCAACTTGCGGTGAAGTCGCCTTGTGCGGAAGTGCCTCTAACGCACGGCATAAGATTCAGACCGACTCGCCCGCCCCTCAAGGTAGATCCAGGAGAAGCAGCATGTTGGAAGTGTTCCACAAGGCTTGCGGGACCATTCCAATCTGCGCCTCCGAATCCAGTCATAGACAGGGAGCGCCTCGCCATACGAAAAGCTAAATCCGGGTTGGCCGAACTGTGCGAAGAGCTGCCCAACAATCCGCCGATTCGCGAAATCAACATATCCCGACCTTGGCGAGTTCCACTTCCTCGCCGGTGTTCCACAGACGTGAGCCGCGGCCGTCCTCCAGCGCTCACGCCTGGACGGCTTCGTTCAGAAAGTATTGTCGTGACCCGATCGCTAAAGCAACGATGTCGCGCGCCGGTTCCAGGCCTTGCCTTTTTCCTTCGAGACCGCTTCCACGTCTTTGACGTAAGCGCCGGCCTGGGTGAGGATGTGATGCAGATCGTTTCCGACGCTGATGAACGGGAAGCCTTTCTCGAGGAACTCGCCGACACGGGAGGTGCCGAACAGGAACAGGCCCAGGATCACGTTGTTCTTTTTCGCCGCAGCGCGTAGCTTGTCGGTGGCGGCCTGCAGTTCAGGCGACGTGTACATGTCAGGGAATTTGTATTTTTCGAACAGGCCCATTGACATGCAGAGGTCGTTCTGGCCGAGGAACAGCATGTCGACGCCGGGGACGGCCGCGATCTCATCGATGTTCTTGATGCAATCCGCTGTTTCCACTTGCAGGGCGAGGATTATGTTGTTGTTGGCGTTGCCTGCGTAGCCGAGTAATCCGGCTTTGTTCATGCTGCGCTGAGGAAAATAAACCGACCGCGTACCTGCGGTGGGATAGCGGGCGCAACTGACAGCTTGCCGGGCTTCTTCGGCGGTGTTGATGTAAGGGACCAGCACGCCGTCAGCGCCCAGGTCGAGCGATTGCTGGATGCCGCCGCGATCGTGGTAACCCGCCACTCGAACCATCGATTTGGCTCCGCCGCTCGAAATGCCGGCAAGCATGGCTGACAAGTCTTGAAAACCCATTGGTCCATGTTGGGTATCCACGAGCAGCCAATCGTAGCCACTATGGGCCAACTGCTCGGCCACCGTCGGACTGTGCGAATTCAGGAACAAGCCGAGCTTGGGCTGTCCTTCGCGCAGTTGTTTCTTGAACTCAGCTCCACTGAGCGTCTCACTCATTCTTTGCTATCTCCTGGGTTCGCGGCGGGCTTGGAACCAGCCGGAAGCGAATCGTCTCCGGAGCATGATCTCTTTGCTAAAGATCCGAGGCGTCCGGTCTCCATGCAGTATACAACGGAGGGGAGAAAGGGATGCTGTCAGGCCTGTGCGTCGTGAACAACATTTCCGTTTACGATGGTGAGCACCGATCGGATCTTCTTGATGTCGGCATCGGGCACCGTAAAATAATCGCGGTCCAAGACTGCCAGATCCGCCAGCTTGCCCGGCTCGATGGAGCCGATCTTTTCTTCCATCCGCAGGAACCAACTGTTGTTGCGCGTGAACAGGTGCAAGGCCTCGGCGCGCGTGAGATGCTGGCCCGGATTCACCTGGTCGCCGAACGAATTGACACCTGTGGTGGCGTAGTAGATGTGCAGCCATGGATTCAACGGCGCTATGTGGACGCCGTCGCCGTGAATGCCCGCCTGTATGCCGTGATCCACGATGGTTCGGAACGGAGGGCCCGCCACCACTTTGGGATCCGACGAAGTAACCCAACGGAATGCGCCCATTTCCACTCCACAGCCAAGCGCCTGCAGCCGGGTGAGCAGATCGGCGCTGACTTCTGGCACATGGTGCACCACCCAGCGTGATTTGGTGATGTCGAATTCACGATTCACCGCTTCGTAGCCTTCGACAACCTGCTTCAAGCCGGCCAGATTCTGCACGGCATTTTCGTTGCGCCATCCGGCTTGGCCCACTAGCCGCTGCGCTGCGGTCCAGGTGGCGCCACTGCCAAGCGGCGCGGCCCATTCTCCGATGCCGCCGGTCCGCATCATGTCGTCGCCGAAGAAGGGAAACTGGTTGCGAAGGCGTTCCTTCAACTCGGGCAACTGCGGGTCGCTTTGATTCTGCAAGAAATTCATCTGCAGGCGGACGATGGTGCGTCCTTCGTGGTGCAGCGCCAGCCACGCATCGTACATGCGGTATTGATCGAGGTTCGACAAAATCTGGTTGGGATTCAGCGGACCCGGGGTGGGAAACAGCACCTGATCCAGATGCGTGGTCAACCCCACGCTGGCGGCGTAGCGCATGGCGTCGAGCGTGCTTCGCTTTTTGTCCTCGAACGTCTGCATACGGCGCAATAGGAAAAGAGCCGAGGCCGAAGGGCCACCACCGGTGAATCCTGCCGGAACGATGACGCCGGTTGCCGAGACGTTCACTTTCTTGATGTCGGGATGCACGGGCGGCGCGGCATCCACCGAATCGAAATATGCCTTCCCCAGTGTGTTGGTTGCCGCGGGACCGGTGAAGCGTTCGTAAAGAAGCACGGGATGATCGGGAACCGCTTCGTCCAATTCGGCCAAAGTAGGATGCCGATGTTCGGCCCACTGGTTGGGATGCCAGCCACCCATTGAAGTGATCCATGCTCCGGCCGGCGCATCCTTGCGTCTAGCGGCAAGCGCGGCTTGCACTTCTCGAATGGAAGTGGTGTTTTCGAGAATCGTATGATAGCCGGGACGATTGGCTAGGCTGACGATGTGAATGTGCGGTTCCACCAGGCCTGGCACGACGGTGCGCCCGTGCAAATCGATCACTCGAACGGAGCGTCCCGCCTTGGGTGGACGTCCGCCAACCGCGACGAATCGGCCGTTTCGAACGGTTACGGTATTGACGACGCTGTTGGCGGCATCGAGCGTATGAATGCGGCCGTTGACCAGCGCCAGCGTGATCTCGTCGCCGGCAACCGCGGCCGGTGTTTGGGCGGATAACAGCGCGCCGCTTCCGATTGCCGCGGCAGCCCCGGCACCGGTAGTGAGAAATCCGCGGCGCGATGGCCCTTCCGGTGTCTTAGTCGAATCTTTACTCATCGGCGATTCCTCCCGGTTAACAAGAAGCCGGATTATATCGATCACCGGACGCGGCACGCAAGCTTTTCGATTTTTGTCAGCCCGCGAACTAAACTTTTTTCCTATGCACTCAATCCGTTCCTACGGCGTTTTCGTACTGGTTAGTAAGTGGGTGGGAGTAACCAAACCGACCCTGTTCTAAATCACGGAGGTGATTCGTGTCAGCGCTGCAAACGGTTCTCTGCACCTTGGCCTTTTCCGTCGTCGCCTTGGGAGTTGCAAATGCAAATACTATTAACACCGCGGATGGAACCATCTCGGTTACGGCCGTAGTTACTTCGATCGGCCCATTGTTTCAATACGACTACACGGTCGCAGACGCAACTGGACAACTGGCGGTCCTCGACATCCAGGTTTCGCCCGGCGCCGATATCTCGGGGCTTAGCGCACCCGGCGGCCCTTCCGCTTTCAACAGCACCATCGATACCGTAAATACTGCGGATGGGGAGGAGGAGTTCGTGTCGTTTCTTGAGAACAATGGGACATTCACCTCCGCGCCCGAATCCGGCTTTATCTTCGACAGCTCCATTGCACCGCATGACAGCACGTTTGATGTCACGCTATTTGACGCCACCACCGGATCTGGAAACGTCCGGGCTCCTCTGGCACCCACACCGGAACCAAGCTCGTTGGCGCTATCGGCCCTGTGTGTAGTAGCGATCGTGTTTTGGCGCAAGCGATCTCCAATTTCGGGTCCCCAATAAACCCTCGTAATCCATTTAACAAGGAAGTGGAACCATGACGAATCCGATACATCGTTTGACTTCGGCCGCGGGTGCATTTTTGCTCCTCTGCGGCCCAATGTTCGCCTCCAGCCACAGCGATGCGCCGCTGAGCAAGCAGGACCCTCAGACCAACCTTACCGACGTGTATGGGTTCGTCACGCCGAACAACACGCTCACCATCGTGGTGAGTTGCCGCCCGTTTTCTGAACCAGGCGACGGCGTTATGTACGAGCGATTTGCCGACGACGCGCTGTACAGCATCAACATCGCCAACCCGGCCACTGGCGCGCTGCTGATGAGCTACAATTTTCGCTTCAGCCCGGTCGCATCAGATACGGGAAACTACAAGAACAAACAGACCATTCTCTCCTACGGACGCGGAACGGCAATCGGCGCCATCACTACTGTCGGCGGCCCGCAACAGAACTATACCCAGACCTATTCGGTGACGGCGGTAAACGCGTCCACCTCTACCAGCAGTGTGCTCGGCACGTCCTTTACAGTGCCGCCGCCGAATACGGGATCGCGCATCACGCCCTTCTACAACGGGCTCACCGCATCGAGCAATACTCCAGCCGCCGCTGTATCGGGCGCCACAACTACGGCGGCTCTCGACACCTACACTCAACAGACCATTTTCACCGCAGCCACGGGCGAAAAGGTTTTTGCCGGATCGCGGGAAGACAGCTTCTTCGCCGATGCGCCCGCTATTTTCGACTTGCTCAACGCGCGCATTTTGGGTCCGGACGGCCACGGCCAGACCGGCAACGGAGTGGATGGCTTTAAGGGATACAACGTGCTGACGTTCGCTATCGAGATTCCGCTGGGAAACCTGCCCGCGCCGATTGCATATACAGATGCGTTCACAGGCTTGTCCCACGGCCTGGGAATCTACGCCTCGGTCAGCCGGCAGCGCATTACGCTGCGCAGCTCAAGCGGCGACAACACCAACTCGGGTCCTTGGATCCAGATCAACCGGCTGGGCAATCCGTTATTCAATGAAGTGCTGGTTGCCATCCAGGACAAAGATAACTACAACCGCGACGTTCCTACTAATGACGCAGCCCGATACGCCAAATACGCTTCGACGCCGGAAGTTGCGGTGCTCATCAATGCTGTGTTTGGGACTAACCTGGCGACATCGGGCCGCACCGATCTGGCGGCCGTTTACATTCCCGATGTTCTTCGCGTGGATACCACCACAGGAGCCGTGCCTTTGATCGGCGCGGGTGGTAACCGGCTCAGCGGTCTTGGTGGCGACACGACGAACGGGAAGTGGAGTGGCTGGCCGAACGGCAGACGCCTGGGCGACGACGTGGTGGACATTGCACTGACAGCCGTGGCCAGCGGCCCCACCTATCAATCGATCTTCCTTCTCGGCGACAACATCAACGCCAACGATCAAACTTACAACTACGTTTTCCCGTACGCGGCCACACCAAATGCGGGCACCAGGAATTCGAAGGATCAGATCGGGTCTACCCCGTCCGAGAACTAGAATGCGTCTACGGAGGAGTTTTCCGCTGGTTGTGGCTTTATGGATTGGGTCGGCTGTCATGCCGGCCCAGTCGGCGATCCCGACCAGCGATGGAGAAATCAACACAGCTTCAGAGGCTGCGCGACTGCACCCCAGCGATGCGGCCTGGTCTCGTTTGGGCGACGCGTTCATGCAAAAAGCGCGCGAGACCATGGATTTGTCTTACTATGGGCGGGCCGAGGCCGCGTATCGCAAGTCGCTTGCCCTGGATCCTAATTACGCGAACGCGCTGGTGGGCATCGCCTGGGTGCTCAGCGGACGGCATGAGTTTGAGCAAAGCATCGAGTGGGCGAATAAAGCGCTGAAGGTGGAACCCAACCGGGCCGACGCCTACGGGCTTTTGGGCGATGCAGCTACCGAAATGGCCGATTACGATTCGGCGTTCGAATACTACCAAAAGATGCTCGATCTGAAGCCCGGCATTGCGTCCTATAGCCGGGCCGCGCATCTTCTATTTATTACCGGTGGATTCAAGAAAGCGACTCTGCTGATGTCGAAGGCCATCGGCGCCGGCGGGCCGTACCCCGAAAACAGAGCGTGGTGCATCGCGCAGATGGCGCTGCTCGATTTCGCCCAAGGCGCTTACGTGCCCGCGGAACAACTGTTAACCCAGGGATTGCAGGACGCTCCAAACAATTACCATTTGTTGGCGGCCATGGGCAGAGTCAAAGCCGGGATGAAGGATTTTCCAGCAGCGATTGAATACTACAAAAGAGCGCAGGATATTGTCCCGCAGCATGAAGTGGTGGTTGCATTGGGCGATTTGTACGGCATGCAGGGGCGCACGGAAGAAGCCAGCCGGCAGTATGCGCTGGTGGACTTCTTGAGAAAACTGAACAAAGCCAACGGCGTGATCGGTGACATGCAGCTGGCGCAGTTTTTGGCCGACCACGACAAAGATTTGGACGAGGCTGTGCGGTTGGCCGAAAACGAATACAAAACTCGACCCACCGTTTATGGAGCCGACACGCTGGCTTGGTGCTATTACAAGAACGGACGAATTCCCGAGGCGAGAAAATACAGCGCCAAGGCTTTGAGCCAGGAAACTCCAGAGGCTCTGTTCCTTTATCACCGGGGAATGATACTGGCGAAGGCCGGTGACATCGGCGGCGCGCGCAAGGCGCTGTATCAGGCATTGAGCCAAAATCCATATTTCGAGCCGCGGGGCGCCGTGACGGCAATGAAGATGGTCCAGGAATTGGGCGCGATCTCCGCCAGCGTAGGGCAATAACGAAACTCAGCAAATGTCTAAACCGATTCTCGGACTGATCCTGTGCTCGCTGCCCGTCTTCGCCCATCCCATGGGCAATTTCAGCATCAATCATTATTCGAAACTCAAGATCGAACCAAGCTCGATTGAGCTCCGGTATCTGATCGACATGGCCGAAATTCCTACGTTTCAGGAAATGCGACAGTCGGATGTTGGTCCCATGGCCGGTAAAGCCATCACGGCGCGCTATCTAGAAATGCAAGGGAAGGTCCTGCTGGAAGGGCTTGCGCTCAAGAGTGATGGCGAAGCGGTTCGGTTGGATACGATCTCTCGCCAAGTGGTTTTTGCCGACGGCGCGGGCGGTCTTCCGACCATGAAACTCGGTTTCGTTTTCCGCGCCAAGATTGGCAGCGCGGCGGCGCTTCACAAGCTCAGCTACGTCGATAACAACTTTGCAGGACGGGCTGGCTGGAAGGAAATGATAGTTGTCGGAAACGGTGCGACCATTATGGAAAGTTCCGCTCCCTCCACCGATCGCAGCCACGAACTGACCAACTATTCGAGCGATCTATTGAACAGTCCGCCACAGCAACTCTCGGCTCTGGTGGATTTCAGGACTTCGCCAACGGCCGCGCCGATACGAAAGGCGCATCCGGCGCCTGTCGCTCAAAACATTGCGGCGGCATCCATCAGCGCCCTGCCGCCCGCAGCCAACACACCACGCAGCCGTTTCACCCAGCTGATCTCGACGCAGGCGAATTTGAGCTTTTGGTTCTTGTTGTCCGCAGCTCTGATCGCGGCCGGCCTGGGCGCGCTTCACGCCCTGGAGCCGGGACACGGCAAGACCGTGGTGGCGGCATACCTGGTCGGTTCGCGCGGCACAGCAAAACATGCCGTGCTGTTGGGATTCGTCGTCACCGCTTCGCATACCGCGGGCGTTTACCTGTTAGGAGCGGCCACCCTGTACGCATCGCGCTATATAGTTTCCGATCAACTTTACCCCTGGCTTGGTGCAATATCGGGCTTGAGCGTTGCCGCACTCGGCATTTTCATTTTCCTCAGACATTGGACCGGCGAAAGCGGAGAGCATTCCCATGCTCCGGGAGAAAGCCATTCGCATTGGTTTCTTTCGATGTTCCGGAAAGCGCCTCCCCGCGTTTCTTCGAAGATGGTGGATCGACCTCTATCGTTACGCGAACTCTGCATGCTCGGAATCACGGGCGGAATCGTACCTTGTCCGGCAGCGCTGGTTGTATTGCTGAGCGCTTTTTCTTTGCACCGCGTCGCCTTCGGATTATTCTTGATCACGGCTTTTAGTCTGGGGCTGGCGGCTGTGCTAGTAATCGTGGGCCTCACCATGGTCTATGCCAAACGTGCGATGTCTTCGCGACTGCGCACCGGGGGCGCGGTTCTTCAATATCTTCCCTTTCTGTCGTCGGCCTGCATGGTGCTGTTGGGAGCAGGAATAACCGCCTCGGCCGTCGCATCCGTGCACCTGGGCCAGAGTCTTTTCTCCACCGGCAAACTGCTTCCCTTCGTCACCGTGATTCTGCTGGGATTGTTTCTTGGGATGCGTCACTCCACTGACCCCGATCATGTGGTGGCAGTGTCTACAATCGTAAGCCGCCAAGGATCCGTCAGAAGCTCAGCTGCGATTGGACTGCTGTGGGGATTGGGACACACGATCACGATTTTTTTGGTTGGATCGGCAATTATCATTTTCGGCGTGGTGATACCGCCCAGGCTGGGACTCTCCATGGAGTTTTGCGTTGCCTTGATGCTAATCCTGCTGGGCGTCCTGAATCTCACTGGTATCTTGCGTTGGATCTCGAAGCGGGTGGACCGAACTGCACCCGTGCTCAACGGGAGACTCGGTCTTTACCAGACTGTTCGCCCGCTGGCAGTAGGGCTGGTGCATGGTTTGGCCGGCTCCGCAGCGGTTGCTCTAATGGTTCTTTCCACCATCAAGAGCCCGCTATGGTCGACGGCGTATCTGCTGGTTTTTGGTTTCGGCACAATGGCCGGAATGATGCTCATGACCGCGGCAATCTCAATGCCGCTGGTTTACTCGGGCAAGAAATTCTTCAAGATCAACGAATACCTGATCGCGATTTCTGGCCTTGCCAGCATGGCTTTCGGCCTCTTCATGGTTTACCAGATCGGTTTTGTCAACGGGCTGTTCACGGCGCACGTGCACTGGATTCCGCAATAACGAAAAGGCAAAATCTTAGTCGGCGCCGGACGCTACGACCAGGGACGCGCCGAACAGCTTGCTCTGAAATTCGACAAATCGAGAGTCCGAGCGCAGGCCGTCGGCTTTGGGATCCACGTTGGAAAAAAGCAAGGTGTAGGACTTCTCCTCGTACGCCCGCTGCAATTCCTGGAACGCCTCTTCCCTTCTTCCCAACGCGTCGAGCAGCAGTGCGATATGGTAGGCATCCACGTAATTGGCGTCGCGAGCTGCTTGAAGATCATCCAGAATCGCCAGAGCTTCCGCGGTTCGTCCATTGTGGGCGAGGAATCTCGCCTGGTTGGCGCGCAGCACGGGAGCGTCCGATTGCGTAACAGCGAGTCGGTATTGAATCAGCGCCTCACGGGTGCGCCCGGCAAATTCCAACGCTTCGGCCAGGTGGGCCGGGCCGACGTGCGAGCTGGGATGCAGATCCAAATTGCCGGTCGCCCATTCCACGGCGGCTTCATATTCGCGGCCATAGAGGCGCAGCAGCGATCCGATGAATGACAACGGCGCCAGCAACGCATCGGCCGCCAGCGCGGGCGGCATTAAAGCTCGAGCCTCTTCGATGCGTCCACTGGCCAGGTACACCATGGCGAGACGAATGTAAACGTGCGCGCCATTCGGACGCTCCCGCTCCAGCACAATCATCTCCCGTTCCGCTTCGCCGAAGTCGTGGTCAAAAACGAAGCGCGCGTAGGCGCGATCGAGTCTCAAATCCCAGCTGGATCCGCACAGAGCGACAGCGCGTTCGTGCACTTCCCAAAAAGGCTGCGCCAGATGAACCGGAGGCTGCATCACGAAGCTCGCGAGCATGAGATAGGTGCTGGAGATGCCTTCCCACGCGCGGAAATCGGCGCTATCCTGCCCGGCGGCTTCCTGAAAACAGCGCAGCGCATTGTCATAGCCGCGCTGGGTGTATTGGTTCCAATAGTGCCAGCCTCGGCGGATGAGGTGATCCGATTGCGGAATTTCCAGCCGGTAGCCGAACTTGGGTTGGCAGTTGATCCAGTGCCCGTACTCGCCGAACAGATGTTTGATCTCGCCGATGGTGACCGCCACCGTGTGCCTGGAAACCTGATTGCCGTCCCACGCCTCATGGATCATTTGCTTGTAATTCACCAGCCGCCCCGGGTTCTGGATCAGGACTTTCAGTGCGCGAAAGGCCTGCGGCCGCAACCCTATCTGCACTCCATCACGGATTACACGCGTGGTGGCTAAGTTCACTCGAAACGGACCTAAAGCAATCGGCTCGTCCACTCCCAGCATGATGAGAGCCTCCCCAAAATTTGATCGACCCTGGACAATCCAGCTCGGAAAATTTGATCGATCCTTGAGCTGCGATGGCGGAATTCTATCATACAATCCGGTGATAAGAGCGGAGAGCCGGGGATCTTGCGTCCGCAAACAATCCAGGCTGGCTGTTAGAAAAGGGGATCTTCATGACATCCAAGAAGCTGTCGTCCTTGTGGCTTGCGTTCGTACTTTGCATTGCGTGCGCCGTGCCGCTGCTGTCCCAATCCGCCGGCACAGGCCGCTCTCACCGGAACGGTGATCGATCCTACGGGCGCGGTTGTTCCTGGAGTCTCGGTTCTCTTGGTAAGCCTCGATACCAACCAGACCCGCACGGCCACCACCGGCAGCGACGGCGTCTATAAGTTTTCGCTGCTGCCTCCTGGCAACTACAGCATCCGCTTCAGCGCGTCGGGATTCAAAACGTCCGAAGTAGCCTCTGTCACGGTGAACGTCACCGAGACGCCGGTGCTGGATCGGACGCTCGAGGTGGGCGCGCAATCGGACCAGGTGACGGTGGAGGCAACCGCCGAACTGCTGCAAACCGCCAGTTCCACGCTGGGAACAACCGTGGGTTCCAGCACCGTGACGACGCTTCCGTTGAGCAGCCGCAACTACACCCAGATTCTGGCGCTGTCGGCCGGAACCAATACCGGCGCCAACAACGCCACCGCGTTCGGCAAAGGCACTCAGGACATGAGCGTGAATGGCAACGATCCCGGCCAGAACAGCTTTCAGATGGACGGCGTGAACGTGAACAACTTTGCCAATTCGGGCAGCGCCAACGATTCGAGCTTGTACACCGGAATCGGCGTGCCCAGCCCGGATGCGATCCAGGAGTTCAAAGTTCAGACTTCGACTTATGACGCCAGCTACGGGCGAAACCCGGGCGCGAACGTGAACGTGGTGACCAAATCGGGAACCAATCAGTTTCACGGAACGGCCTTCGAGTTCCTGCGCGATACCATCTTCAACGCCAACGATTTTTTCTACAACCGCGATTCCTGTCCCGCGTACGTCAGCGGCTCTTGCCCGAAACAGGTGCTGAATCAGAATCAGTTTGGCGGCGTGTTAGGCGGACCGGTGATCAAGAACAAACTGTTCTTCTTCGTCAGCTATCAGGGGACTCGCCAGAAAAATGGAGTGTCGTCTTCGGGATTCACCAGTGCATTCCTGCCCCCCGTTCCGGCAGGCGATCGCAGCGCCCCTGGATTCGCGGCGGCACTCGGCGCCATGAATTGCCCGGGGAATCACCCAGGCAACCCCAACTTTGGGATCTTCGGCGGCCCCAACGTAGCTTGCGACGGATCGAACATCAGCCCCGTGATGCTCAACATCCTCAACCTCAAACTTCCGAACGGCAGCTACTATTTCCCCGGTTCGGGAACCACGGGCTATGCATCAGCCAGCTTTAGCGACCCAGCTATTTACAACGAAGATCAGGTGGTCGCGAACTTCGATTATCTAATTACTCCCAAGAACACCCTCGCCGGCCGGTATTTTTTCACCAACAATCCGCAGGACCTGACATTAGGCGGCGAATTGCCCGGTGCGCCGAGCTTGCTGGGTTTCTCAAATACAGACGCGGTTCTGAAGCTGACCACGCTGGTGACGAACACCATCGTCAACGAGGCTCGCATCTCGTTCCAACGCAACCTGAGCACCGGAAATGCGGCAGCGCCTCCGGGGAGCGACAACTCGGCGCTCGGCATCACGCCGATGACCCCTGGGGTGGAAAAACCCCCAGGGATCATTTCGATCGCGGGCGGTTATACGATGCTGGGCGTTTTCGGCCCTACCTTCAGCGTGACCAACCAATTGGAAGCGTCGGATCAAATCTCCTGGTCGCATGGCAAACACACCATCCGCGCCGGCTATGAGTTTCAAGACACACGCTGGCCGATTATCTGGTCTGGAGTCCGGGGGCTCCTGCTGACCGGTACGTTCAACGATTTGCTGGTAGGCCAAGCGGGCAATCTCTTGTCGTGTCTGTACTGCTCCCGCAGCGCTCCGGAGGGGATTGTGCATGGCTTCGCATCTCCCAACATGAACGCCTTCGTTCAAGACGATTGGAAGGTCAGCTCCCATCTCACACTCAACCTTGGCGTGCGCTGGGAATTCGACGGGGCTCTCAGCGACAAGTACGGGAACCTTACTCAAACCTGGGTGAGCCGCATCCAGGCGGTGCCGATACCGCCGACCGGGCCCACCACGTCCGGCCCCGGCGTGAGCCAATGGGTGGTGCCCAACAACTTCGCCTCGTTCTATGGGCAACCGCCCGCCGGCGTGCTGGTCAACAATAGCAACACTCCTGAAAGAGAGCACGCGCCCTTGAGCAACTTCGGCCCACGCATCGGATTTGCTTATCAAGCCACCAACAAACTGGTGGTCAGGGGCGGCCCCGGCATTTTCTATGATCGCGTGGGCGCCGACAGAATCATTTACGCCGTCGAACAGGGCAACCCCTACTCGGCGACCGTAGACTTTGGCGTTCCGAATACACAGACGCTGGCGAACCCGTTCCCATCCACCCCGGTGCTAGGGACGTTCTCATCGCGCTGGGCGAACTTCGCCACCGGACAGACATCCAACTTGAACGTGCCGTTCCTGGATGAAGTTCTGCACACGCCACTGGTGCGCCAGTACAACCTGGGCATTCAGTATGAGTTCTTGCAGCACTGGGTGCTGGAAGTGGGTTATGTGGGATCGAGCGGAATCAACTTGCTGGATGAGTATCACAACAACAATACGCCTTATCTGGCCAGCCCCAGCGATCCGATCAATGGAATCACAACGAACACCGTCGAGAACATTGCCTTCCGTGTGCCCTATCTGGGCTATCAGGCAGTGGGCGTACGGGGCACGGGCTTCGACGGTACTTCCAACTACAACAGCTTTCAAGC
>Ga0182024_10011554_pt1 | contig 17685 bp, 17 predicted proteins | sample P32metaG_FD_120480 | JGI IMG/M metagenome (GOLD analysis project Ga0182024, IMG submission 120480) | Permafrost microbial communities from Stordalen Mire, Sweden - P3-2 metaG (Illumina Assembly) | ecosystem: Environmental > Terrestrial > Soil > Wetlands > Permafrost | place: Sweden: Stordalen... | reverse complement strand
GCCCATCGCGCCCGCAAGCTCCGCATGACGCTTCAAGTGGCGATAGTCCCCATGGATCGGAATAAAGAACTTCGGACGCACCAGGTTGATCATCAACCGCAGCTCCTCCTGGCTCCCATGCCCGCTCACGTGGATCAGTCCCGACTGCCCGTCATCGTGGATCACATGCGCATCGCGCCGTTCCAAATGGTCGATCATCCGGTAGATCGACTTCTCATTCCCCGGGATCACCCTCGAACTCAGCAGCACCGTATCTCCGGCGTCGATATGCGCGAACTTGTGATTATTCACCGCGGCCCGGCTCAGCGCGCTCATCGGCTCGCCCTGCGTCCCGCTGATCATGATCAGCAACTTATTCGCCGGCGTGTCCTTGATCTGGCCCGGATTGATCACCAACCCCTGAGGCAGATCGAGATACCCAAGGTCCTGAGCGATCTCGGTCGAGTTATCCAGCGACCGCCCGATGATCGCAACCTTGCGCCCATGCTGATGCGCCAGCTCCATCGCCAGACGAATCCGGTGAATCGACGAAGAGAAGCAGCTAAAGAAAAGCTTCTTCTTGGTCTGCGCAAAAATCTCATCCAGCTTCGGCCGCACCGCGCGCTCACTCGGTGTGTATCCACTGCGGTCCACGTTGGTGGAGTCCTGCAGCAGCACCAGCACGCCCTGCTTGCCGAGCTCGGCAAACGCATGCAGATCGAACGGCTTGTTGTCCGGCGGCGACAGGTCGATCTTGAAATCGCCCGTATGCAGCACCACCCCAACCGGCGTATGAATCGCCAGCGCCACGCAGTCCACCAGCGAGTGCGTCACCCGGATCGGCATGATCGAGAACGGCCCCAGCGTGAACCGCTTGCCCGGAATCATCTCGATCAGGTCGGCATCATCGAGCAGCCGGTGCTCTTCCAGCTTGCCCTCAACATAGGCCAGCGTAAACTCGGTCCCGTACACCGGAACGTTCAGCTCAGACAGAATCCACGGCAGCCCGCCGATGTGGTCTTCATGCCCGTGGGTCAAAACGATCGCGCGAACCATCTCGCGGTTTTCAGTCAAATAGCTGATATCAGGGACAACAATGTCCACACCCAGCAACTCTTCTTCAGGAAACATCAAACCGGCATCGATGACAATAATGTCATCCTGCCAGCGGAGGGCCATGCAGTTCATACCGAACTCACCAAGGCCACCCAGCGGAATCATCTTCAATTTATCTTGTGCCATCAACCTTCAATCTTACCATCGCCAGTAGAATCGCCCGAAATCCTCAACCGCCGCACCTTGCCGTAGCGTGTTCTTGCCTTTGCCGTTCCATGTCCTCCTGTTTGTCATCCCGCAGGATCCTGCTTCTGTCGTTGCCGTCCTACTCCACCAGCCATACAACAAACGTCATCTCGACCGAAGCTGTTCACGGTCTCATCGTGAGCAGCGCAGTGGAGAGACCCCCGTATTTTGTCTTTGCCTTTTTGTCTTTGGTCTTTGCCGTTGCTTCTAGGTACGCCAAGGCTTCAGCCTTGGCCCTCTCAAGCCCGCAACAACGAAGGGGCTTCAGCCCCTGGGGTATGCTTTCCTGTCTCGCTGAACAAAACTCCATTGCGCACGACGAAAAATAAAGTTGAAAACCATGTCCCACATTCAGCCCCACAAAAGCATCAATCAGGTGACCACAATTACCACGCAATCCACCACAACTTCACCACGATTTACCACCACGAATCACCGCAAAATCTCCTCTAACACCAATGAAAGCTCAGTTTTCTCGTCCCGATATTTAACGATCACCGGAGCCGCCAAACTCAACCCCCACTCCGCGCCCTTGCCCCTCGAAACCGCCCGCGACCCCGGCACCACCACCGCTCCTTCCGGAATCACCAGTGGCATCTCCGCCGTAGCCCGATAGATCTCCCCCCGAACCAGGTCATACACCGGCGTCCCCCGCGTCAACACCGTCCCCGCCGCCAGCACCGCCCGCTTCCGAACCACGGTCCCCTCATAAACCCCGGTATTCCCGCCAATCAGGCAGTCATCCTCAATGATGACGGGGTTCGCATTCACCGGCTCCAGCACTCCGCCAATCTGCGCCGCCGCACTCAGATGCACACGCTTCCCAACCTGTGCACAGCTCCCCACCAGCGCATGCGAGTCCACCATTGTCCCCTCATCCACATAAGCCCCCACATTCACATAAGCTGGCGGCATAATCACAACGCCCTTAGCCAAATAACTCCCGCTTCTCACACTCGATCCACCCGGGACCAACCGAACCCCATCAGCCACCGAAAGCCGCCGCGCCGGATACGTCCCTTTATCGACAAACGAAAGCCCTTCCGCACATCCCATCTCCACCATCGTCCCCAGACGAAACCCCAGCAGAATCCCACGTTTCACCCACGCATTCACCCGCCATCCCAGCGGCAGCGCAGCATCCGGCTCAGCAGCCCGCAGCGCCCCAGCCTCCAACGCTCCTCGCAACTCGAAAAACGCCGCTTCCGCCTCAGCGTTCCCAACCGCCGCCGCGCCCTGCGCAAACCAATGTTCAATCCGCTCTTCCAAAGTACCGCTCAAACTCACTTAGCCTCTTTCAAAACCACGTTCAAAGTTTCCATCAGCACGAAGCCTAAAACATCCTGAAATCTTCACCCGCCGGCGGAACTCCCACCAACATCCCCAGCTCTCCCACCATCCGCTCCAGCCTCCGTCGCATCGCATCCGACACCGGCACCAGCGGCAGCCGCAGCACATCCTCCCCCCGCCCCAGCATCGCCAGCACAGCCTTCACAGGAGCCGGACTAGCCTCCCAGAAGTGCGCTTGCATCAATTTGAAGAACTGCCGATTGATCCGCCGCGCCCCCGCCCAGTCGTTCTCCAGCGCCGCCTTCACCATCCTCGCCATCTGCCCCGGAATTGCATTTGAAGCCACCGAAACCAGCCCTGCTCCACCCAGCGCCAGCACCGGCAGCGCCAGTCCATCATCTCCCGCAAACACCTTGAAGTTTCTAGGAGCAGTAGTCAGCAACTCCGTAATCTGAGCGATGTTCCCACTCGACTCCTTGATCCCGATCACATTCTTCAGCCCGGCCAGCCGCAGCACCGTCGCCGGCTCCAGGTTCGCTCCCGTCCGCGAAGGAATGTTGTACAGCAGCACCGGCAGCTTCGTCGCCTCGGCGATCGCCCTGAAGTGTTGAAACTGCCCCTCCTGCCCAGGCCGATTGTAGTAGGGGTTCGCCGTCAAAATTCCAGCCAGTCCATGCACCTGCGAGAGCTTCCTCGCCCGCGCCACCGCCTCATGCGTCGCATTATGGGTGCATCCCGCAAACACCGGAACGCGCCCCGCCGCCGTAGCCACCACCACTTCGACCACCCGCAGCCACTCCGGCTCGGTCAGCGTCGAAGCCTCACCCGTCGTCCCGCAAGGAACCAGAAAATCGATCCCGCTCTCAATCTGCCAATTCACCAGAGCATGCAGCGCCGGTTCATCGACACCGCCATCCCGCCGAAAGGGAGTAACCAGCGCCGTTCCGCAACCCGTCAATTCCATAATGAAAGCAAGTTTACCGCGTCCCGATTGTTGATTTCCCGGCAACTCGCGTCCCTATCTCAAAAGAGCGAAAAAATGCCAGGCATTTTCCCGCCGACTTGCTAAACCCATTCGCCCTTACGCATCAAAGGCTCAGCCACTCCATCTGAGGCGAGTCCATCGACATCCATCTCACCCGACCCGATCATCCAGTCCACATGAATCAAACTCGCATTCGCCCCCAGCTTAGCGAGCGCCTCCGCATCCATCTTCTCGCCGCCGATCAGGCATGTCGAATAAGCCTGCCCCAGCGCAATATGGCTCGCCGCATTCTCATCGAACAGCGTGCTCCAGAACAGCACTCCACTCTGCGCAATCGGCGACGAGTGCGGCACCAGCGCCACCTCACCCAGCCTCCGCGCCCCGTCGTCCGTGCTGATCAGCCGATTCAGCACATCTTCGCCAGCCGTCGCAGTGGCCTCGACAATCCTGCCCCCTTCAAATCGCACTGCAATATTCTCAATCAGCGTTCCCTGGTGCGACAGCGGCTTCGAGGCCCGCACCGTCCCATCCACGCGGTCCTTATGCGGTGTAGTAAAGCACTCCTCCGTAGGAATATTCGGCTGACAATAAACTCCGTTCCCAGCCATCGTCCCCCCGCCCGCCCACAGATGCCGATCCGCCAGCCCAACTGTCAAATCCGTTCCCGGACCCTTAAAACGCAGCGCCGAAAACCGCTTCGCATTCAGCATATCCACGCGCTTTTTCAGCCGAGCCCCATGCTCCTGCCATTCCACCACGGGATCATCCACAGCTACGCGCGACGCCACAAAGATCGCCTCCCACAGCTTTGCCACGGCCACATTCTCAGGCTCGCCCGGAAACACCAGCTTCGCCCACTCCGGCGTCGCACACGCCACAATCGTCCAGTTGATCTCGTGCCGTGTGATCAGCTCCATCGCCGGCTTACCCGCCTTCGACGCCGCTACATTGGCCCGAGCCACCTTCGCCGGATCCTGCTTCGCCAGCAGCGCAGGGTTCGTCCCCGCAATCGCCAGCCGCGCCGCGCCACTTTTGAACCCCGCCGCAATTCCATCCTGCAGCCATGTCGGCGCATAGTCGAAGCTCGCATCTTCGGCATACGCAAACCGCGCCAGCACGCTCGGGTCGTCCGCATAGAAAGTAGTCACCAGCAACGCACCAGCCTTATACGCATGCTCTGTAATCCTGCGCACCAGCGGCAACGCCTCTATCGGGGCGCTCATGATCAACTCCTGCCCCGCGCGCAACCCCAGCCCAACCTTCACCGCAACTTCAGCCAGCCGATCCAGCTTCTCGTCAAACGTAAGATCCGCAAACTTCGTCTTCGCTTCCATTTCCATCACGCTCATTGTCAGTCCTCTTTGCCCTGCTTAAATCTCTGAATAAACATCCTGAAAGTCGTAGCAGCCCGTTCGCGTCGACAACCACTCCGCAGCCCGCACCGCACCTTCCGCAAATCCCCGCCGCGAAAACGTCTCATGTGTCAGCACCAGTCGTTCCGCCGCACTCCGCGCCTCAAGCGTGTGTACGCCCATCACGTCGCCCTCGCGCGTGGCCTTCACCGGCACATCCGACAACCCCGCCGCAGCCTTCACGACTCCAGACAAAGTAATCGCCGTGCCCGAAGGAGAATCCAGCTTGCTCACATGGTGCGTCTCTTCAATCGAAAACTCGTACCCCGCATGGCCCAGCGCCTTACCCATCGTCGCTGCCATCTTCAGCATCACCTGCACGCTGACCGAAAAATTCGTTCCATACAGCAACCCGGCCTGCTTCCGTTCGGCGAGCGAACGCATATCCGCCACCTTACCGTACCAACCCGTCGTTCCTATCACCATCTTCGCGCCCGTCGCCAGGCACGCGCGCATGTTCTGAATCGCCGCCTCAGGTGTCGTGAAGTCAATCACCACATCGAACCCCGCAACAAACGGCGGCGTCAGCGCCGACGCGCCCGCATTCTCCTTGGCATCCAGCACGTTCACGCTGTGACCGCGCTCTGCCGCAACCTCAGCCACCAGCCTGCCCGTCTTGCCCAGCCCTAAAACCAATATCCGCATCGCGCCCTTTCTAATCTCTGCTCTCGACCCGAACCCGGTCCACCACATCAAACACAGTCTCGTCCGGATTCGCGAAGAAGACCCGATGCAGACTCCGCACCGCCTCCTCCACATCTTCTTCATCGATCATAAAGCTCATATTGATCTCGCTTGCCCCCTGCGAAATCATCCGCAAATTCACATGACTGATAGCGCTGAACACCTGCGCCGCAATGCCGTTATGCCCGCGAATGTCCTCCCCCACCAGGCAAACCAGCGCCTTGTGCCCCTCCATCTTCACGTCCGCTATCTTGCTCAGCTCCTCGCAAATCTCCGGCAGTTGCTGATTGCTATCGACGCTCAACGAGATACTCACCTCACTGGTCGACACCATATCGATCGCGCATTTGTACTTATCGAACACGTCGAACACCGCCTTCAAATATCCATGCGACATCAGCATCCGGCTCGCAACCACGTCGATGATCGTCAGCCTCTTCTTCGCCGCGATGCTCTTGAACGGGCTGGCGCACTTGGCCGCCATCGCCGTAATCTTCGTGCCTTCATTCTCTGCATTGCGAGAGTTCAGCACCCACACCGGAATGCTCTTCTGCACCGCAGGCAAAATCGTCGCCGGATGCAGCACCTTCGCTCCAAAGTAAGCCAGCTCCGCCGCCTCTTCAAAGCTGATCGTCTTCACCCGCAGCGCATCCGGGCAGATCCGCGGATCGGTCGTCATAATTCCATTCACGTCCGTCCAGATCTCAATCGCTCCGGCATGCAGCCCACCGCCCACCAGCGCGGCCGTGTAGTCGCTTCCCCCGCGCCCCAGCGTCGTCGTGATGCCCTCTGCATTCGCTCCGATAAATCCACCCATCACCGGCGTCTTTCCCGTCTCAATCAACGGCAGCACAATCTCCACAAGCTTTGCTTCAATCGCACTCTGCTGGGGCACCGCCTTGCCGTAGTGCGAGTCCGTCACAATGCAACTCCGCGCGTCCACATGCGCGCCCTGCAACCCACGCTGATCAAACGCCTCCGCCACCATCCTGCTCGAAAGTCTCTCCCCAAAGCTCACCACCAGATCATTCGTCCGCGGCGTCAACTCGCCCACCGCCGAAATCCCCCGCAGCAGATCGTCCAGCGCATCGAACTCCTGGTGCAGAGCCTGTTGCACCCGAGCGAGCCGCTCCGCATCCATCAATGCCGCTCCGGTGTCGAGATGCCGCACTCGCAACCGTGCCCCAATCGCCAGCGCCCCTGCCTTATCGCCGCGCCCCGCCGCCGCCGCTGCAGCCAGCAACAAGTCCGTCACCTTCGCCATCGCCGAAACCACAACCACCGCCGCGAGCCCCCGCCCCCGCCGCCCGCGAACGATCTCAGCCGTCCGCTCCATGGCCGCAGCGTCCTCTAGCGAGGTGCCTCCAAACTTCATCACAACGAGTTTTTCCCGCATCACGCTCAAGCGGTCACCGCCGCCTGGCGTCTACCATCAGCCTTCGTCGTAGCCGAGTCCGTAGGCACGCCCAGCTTGTCGAACTTACCCATCCGCGCCAGCACCTCCGCATTCAATACCGCCGCTCCGGCCGCCCCGCGAATCGTATTGTGCGACAACACCACAAACTTCCAGTCCAGCAGACTGCACGGGCGCAGCCGTCCCACCGTCGCCGCCATCCCCCGCCCCCGCATCTTATCCAGTCGCGGCTGTGGCCTGTCAACGCCCGCGTCATACTCCACCGGCTGGTCCGGCGCCGTCGGCAGATGCTGCCCCCGCAGCGGAGCAAACTCATTCCACGCCGCCAGAACCTCCTCCTGCGTAGCCTTCTTTCTAAATTTGATGCTCACGCACTCCGTATGCCCATCCTCCACCGCAACCCGATTGCAATGCGCGCTCACCTTCGCATCCAGCATCTCGATTCCGTCGCCGGCCACACGTCCCAGCAGCTTGCCAACCTCTTCCTGCAGCTTCTCTTCCTCGTTCTTGATGAACGGCACCACGTTCCCTAAAATGTCCATCGAAGCCACACCGGGATACCCCGCGCCACTCACCGCCTGCATCGTCGATACAAACAAACTCTCAATCCCGAACCGCTCCTCCAGCGGCTTCAGCGCCATCACCAGCCCAATCGCGCAGCAGTTCGGATTCGTCACGATATACCCGCCCCGGCCGCCATTCTCCTTCCGCCAGCTCTGCGCGCCAATCAGCTCCAGATGATCGGCATTCACCTCCGGCACCACCAGCGGTACATCCTTCGTCATCCGAAACGCGCTCGAGTTCGAGATCACCGCGCACCCTGCCGCGGCAAACTTCGGCTCCAGCTCTCGCGCAATCTCCGCATCCAGCGCAGCGAAGATAATCTTCGGAAGCTCTCCAACGCAGCCCTCCGGAACATTCGGCTGCACCGTCATCGGCGCAATCCACGGCGGCAGCGGCGTATCCAGCTTCCAACGGCACGCTTCGCCATACGTTTTGCCGGCGCTGCGATCGCTCGCCGCCAGCCACGCAATCTCAAACCACGGATGATTGCTCAACAACTGAATGAATCGCTGCCCGACCATCCCGGTCGCGCCAAGAATGCCAACCTTGCGTCGTTCCATATCTTGTAAGAATAACGCGCCGCTCCCGCACCGTCACTTGCCGGGCTAATTGCTCATCGCCATCCCGCCTGGAAAGACGTTGCCGCTTACACCTCGCGATAGCGTCTTCGCCGCGCGTGATATCCGCCGGAACCGCCCCAAACCAGCAGCGCTACCACCAGATGAATCACAAACCACAGCGTGAATCCCTGGTCCAGATAGATCAGATACAGGACCAGCGCTCGCGGGAGCAGCGCCCACACCAGCAACGGAATAATCCCCTGCAGATGAAACGGCACCAGCACCCCTTGAAACCATGCCACCACCATCGCGATTCGCGGCAGAAACAGCGCCCCCACCATAAACCACAGCGGCAGCTGATTAATCACCAGCGTCAAGTTCAAAGTCACTTGCTTCCCATGCTGCAATGCCTGCGCCAACACCGCTAACCCTGCGCTCATCCCTGCCTCCACGCCATGCTCCGCTGCTTTTGTCCCATTTCCCCACGTCAATCGTCATTTCGACCGAAGCTGTCCGCGTCGTTTGCGGGCAGCGCAGTGGAGAACCTGCTTCTATACTCTACCCAACCCTCTCGTCCTACTTCGCACTAAAACTATAATCCGCCTTCGCCGTCTCATGCGACTTCACCGTCACGTTGATGTCCTGCTCGCCCATCTTCTCGTGCACTGCCCCCAACACATAGTCTCCCGCAGGCAGCCCTGAAATCGAGAAGTGCCCCGCCGCATCGGTCACGGCAAAAAACGGCGTCGGCGCAACATTGATGAACGCATTCATCCACGGGTGATTATTGCACCGCACCGGCATCATCACCTCCGGCTGCGCAAACACCTTCACATCCGGCGCCCCCTTCGGTCCCTGCGAAACGTCGACCGCGGCATTCCCCGCCACTGTCGGCATCGTGTGGATGTTATGCATCGTCGAGTCCGAGTTCCGAAACTCCACCGACCCACCCCGCATCACCGCAATCATATGCGGCACATACTTGCAGCCCACCTGGTCCAGTACCACCGGAGCCGCACTCACCGCAGGCGCGGACATCGCCGCCGCCGGTCCACTCTTCACATACACATACACATTCGCCAGCTTGCCATCCTTCACCACATATTGCTCGGCAAAGTTGTCCCCACCCATCATCGAACACACCGGATCCTGGCTCATGTCGATCTTCACGTGCTGCGGAGCCTTCCCCGCAAAACGCACCGTCCCACTCACCATCCCCAGCGTAGCCGGGTCAAGCGGTGCACTCCGTGGTGGCGGAGTTCCCGGCACGGTGCTCCCATCGTTGCTCTGCTTCACCCCTTCGTTCGGCTTGCATCCGCTCAGCATCGCACCTGTAACCGCCGCCGCAACCAACCAACCGCAAATCCGCCTCATGCTACCTCGCTCGACAAACTGTTCGTTGAAAACCGCAGCCATTGAAAGCCACACGTGACTTAAGCCTGGGCCACCGGAGCTTCCATCGCCTGCAGCACCGCATCGGCAAACGCTCGTGTCCCACTCGTCCCTCCCACATCCTTGGTCAGCGTCTTGCCCTCGCGATACACCTGCTCCAACCCCGCCTGCACTCGTTCCGCCGTAGCCGATTCGTTGATATGGTGCAGCATCAGCACCGCACTCTGCAGCAGCGCAGTGGGGTTCGCCATGTCCTTCCCGGCGATATCCGGCGCCGAGCCATGCACCGCCTCAAAGATCGCGCACTCGGTCCCCAAATTCGCGCCCGGAACCAATCCCAGCCCGCCTACAAACGCACTGCAAAGATCGCTCAGAATGTCCCCATACAAATTCTCAGTCACCAAAATATCGTACTGGTAAGGATTCATCACCAACTGCATACAGGTGTTGTCCACAATATGCTCGTGGTATTCAATCTCCGGAAACCCCTCCCCAACCTTCCGGCAACACCGCAAAAACAGACCATCCGACAACTTCATGATGTTCGCCTTATGGATCGCATGGATCTTCTTGCGTCCATGTTTGCGCGCATAATCAAACGCAAACTTCGCAATCCTCGTCGAACCTTTTTCGGTAATAATCTTCAGCGCCTGCACCACCCCCGGCACCACCTCATGCTCCAGCCCCGCATACAGGTCCTCCATGTTTTCGCGCACAATCACCAGGTCCAGCCCCGGATACCTTGTCTTCAGCCCAGGCAGATTCTTAACCGGCCGGAAGTTCGCAAACAGCTCAAACTTCTGCCGCAGCGTCACGTTGATCGAAGCGAACCCGCCTCCAACCGGCGTCGTCACCGGCCCTTTCAGCGCCACCCGGTTCTTTTCGATCGAGTCGTACAGCACCTTCGGAATGTACTCGCCCGTCTTCTCGAACGCCTCGGCTCCCGCGTCATGCCGATGCCACTCAAAGCCCACACCCGTGGCCGCACCCGCCGCCTCCACAATGCTCACCACCGCGCCCGAAACCTCCGGGCCAATCCCATCGCCCGGAATCAAAGTAATCCTGTGCGTCTTCTTTGCAGCCGTCATCCACTACCGCCTTTTCTTCGGATCTTTTCCGTTCAGCAACTCTTCCAGTTCGGCCTTGAACTCGCGAACATCCTTGAAGTCCCGATACACACTCGCAAACCGTATATACGCGACAGTATCGATGTCCTTCAGCCGCGTCATAATCAGTTCGCCGACCTCGTTCGTCGTCCGCTCCCGCTCCGGCGAATCGACAATGTAAGCTTCGGTCTCATCGACAATCTGCTCCAGCTTCACCGCCGCCACCGGCCGTTTTTCACAAGCATGCAGAAGTCCGCTCAGCACCTTCTGCCGATCGAACTTCTCCCGCCGCCCATCTTTTTTCACCACCATGTACGGAATTTCATCGATCCGTTCATACGTCGTAAAACGCTTGTTACAGCCTTCACACTCACGCCGTCGGCGAATCGAATCGGCGTCTTTACTCTCGCGTGAATCAACAACTCGATCCTGGCTAAAACCACAGTAGGGGCATTTCATCGCAATAAATCGATTCTAGCAGCGCGCGACGCGTCGAATGACAAAGCCGTCAAACAACGCCACAGCGGCAATCGCCAGCCAGTAAGCCACAATGTCCCAAACAGAAAAGTAACGCCCCAGCAGCAGAATCCCCGGCAGGCTGACGCGAAACGCATCCAGCCACGCAGCATGATATAGACGCTGCAACTCAACCAGGAGCGCAATCCCTCCCGCGACCCACGCCAACACCAGCGGTCGTTTCCTCGGCCACACGAGCACGAGCACCCAGTAAATCATCACCGCCCACAGCGTCGACCCTCCATACTTCATGACAAACCACGGCAGGCCAAGAGGCGCGAATCTCACCAGCAATCCGCAGACAATGTTTGCAGAGGCCAGAAGCACATAAGCTGCTCTTCTTCTCAACCCGGAAGCGTCTCCACTGCCGCAGCCTCACTCTCCTGCGCAACCTTCTTCAAGTTCACATGTTCCACCCGCGAATAAATCAGCCCCGCCGGAATGATGCAGATAAACGTCACCACCAGCAGCATTGCACCACACGCCGTGGCCGCCTCAATCGGCGCTCCATAAAACGCACGCATCGCCGCCGCAGTCACCGCAATCTGCGTGAACCATCCAATAATCGGAAGCTGCAGCAACGATCCGCCAATGCTCGCCGCCATCAGCAGCATGGTCCGCGAAAACGTCAGCCCTGCCAGCTCCGGCGTCTGCACAAACGCATGCACCGTCTGCAAATAAGCAAACCCGATCATCCCCCACATCGCCAGCGAAAGCAGCGTCACCACGCCAAAGTCCTGCGCCGACGACAGCGCATTCAACCCATCACGAAACCCAACGATCTTCGTCGCAATACTCTCGCCCGCCGCCTTCGACAGCAACCCAACAGTACGCCGCGCGAACCCCGCCACCGCGCCGCCCGCCACCCGCACCACCCCCGCAAAAAAAGCGATCGCCAACGTCAGCCCGATGCTCACTTCGCCAGCGCGAACGAACACCTCATGGTGCGCCAAGCCCTTGGGAGTAAATGCCAGCGCGCCAGAAAAGATCACCGCCGCCGCTCCCAAATCGAACATCCGTTCAATCGTGTACACGGCCACCTGCGAACTCAGCGGCAGCCCCACCTTCCTCGCCACCAGGTACGGCCGCGTCAAATCCGCCAGCCGCCCAAACAAAGCCACTGCGGTAAACCCAATGAACTGCGGCCCCAGCAGAGAAGTGGCCGAAACCTTCTTCGTCGGCGATACAAACACGGCCCACCGCACCGCCCGCACCCAATACGTAACATAAATCAGCACAATTCCCGCCACGATATGTCCCACACTGACAAACCGCAGCTGCTGCCAGAACATCGCCCAGTCAAAATGCACCTTATCCCGGAACACAAACACCACAACGACAAGCGCCACCACCACGGCCGCCCACACAACTCCACTACGCTTGTTCATCGCTCTCTCTTCATCCTTTTGTGCGCTTTGTGACGTCTTGCCGCGCCGGTGCAGCTTGCCGAACCTCCGGCAACCCTACCGTGCCTGCGCCACTTGGAGCAATTGTTTCCGCCGGTTAAACTCGCGAATCACCCGCGCCACATACTCCCGGGTCTCGCGATAAGGAGGCACACCATGATACTTATCCACCGCTCCCGGCCCCGCGTTGTAGGCCGCCAGCGCCAACGCCACGTCATCGTGGTAACGAGTCAGCAGCCCATCCAGATATGCTGTCCCACCGGCGATATTCTCCTCAGCCTTGAACGAATCCTGCACCCCCATCGCACTCGCCGTCCCGGGCATCAACTGCATCAGCCCGCGTGCGCCCGTGCGCGAAACCGCCCTCACCTGCCCCGCGCTCTCAGCCCGCACGACGCTGGCCAGCAAATCTTCATCGATATGGTGCGCCGCCCCCGCGTGCGCCAACATCGTCTGCATCTCAAGCTTGGTCGGAAGCGTCGTCAGAGAGGCTGCATCGACCGCCGAAGCCTTCCCCACAACCACCGGCTCGGGCACATCCGCAACCGTCTCAACGCGAACCACCGAATCCGCCGCAACCTCCATGTAATTCGAATCCTCGGCAGAGGCCGAAGCTCGCGCAAAATAGAGCCGAACCTTATCCCCCACAGCCTCACGCCGAACGCAATCCAGTTCAAACCCATTCTTCAGCGTCACATGCTCAGCCCCGCGCGCCAGCGGACACACCACCGCCATCACCGCCAAGCCCAACCCGATCGCGCCAAATCGAAACGCACCAGGTCGAAATAAACTAAGCCGCATCGTCACTCTCAAAGCCTACCACCGCTCCAGCCTGATCCATCACCATAAGACTCCCACAATCGGGTCACAGATAGCCTCCAGCCAGCCAAGCGGCCAGTTTTCAGTTCATCACCGAAGCGGCAGCCACCCTCCCCTCCAGCACCCCCTCAATCACCTCCGCCACGCCATCTTCATCATGCCGCCGCCCTACCGCCCATCCTCGCTCCGCCGCCGCCGCCTTCAAATCCTCCGGAGCGTTCCCCATCAGAACCGCCCGGCCCGCAACCTCCAGCATCGAAACGTCGTTCCAGTTATCTCCAATCGCCAGAATCTCGTCCGCCTTTACTCCTCGCGCCTTCGCCAGCCGCAGCAGTGCCGACCCCTTACTGCAGCCCGCCGGCAAAATATCCACGATGCTCAAATCCCGCTCCGCATACTCCGTCCGATGCAGCGCCACCTCCACCCCTGTCCGCTCCTGCCCCGCCGCTCCGATATCGCTCACCCCCGCAGCCCACACCCCCGGATGCTCCAGCAGTCTGGCCTGCGCTCGTCGCATCCTCTCCAAAGTCCCGCACAGCATCATCTGGATCGGCGCCTCTCCGTCCAGCGCCCTTTCCAGCGGCGTCATCTGGGCGATATACGGCTCATTCGCCTCCATCCACCGACCTATACTCGCGTGCAGACCGTCCATCCGCTCCACCACCAGAGCCCCCCGCTCATCCTCCCCATCTGCCCCCACCTTGTCGAAGGTCATCACCAGCGCATCGCGAAACTCCTCCACATGGCCACACAACCACAACGCCGTCTCGGTTGGCAGCAACGTCCGCTCCATCAGCCTCGCCCCCATCGTCCGCGTCACGGTCCCATTGGAGCTGATCAGCGCATTCTCCTCCCCCAGCCCCAGCTGCCGCAGCACCCGCATCGCATAACAGTGCCGCCGCCCCGTCGCCACCACCACCTCCAAGCCCGCCCGCTCCGCCGCCTTCATCGCGGCCAGGTTCCGCGCGCTCACCCGCCCATCGGACCCCAGCAGCGTTCCATCCATATCCACCGCAATCATGCGCATCGAAGCTCTCCACTTCGCATTTTCTCACTCGCATCACACAAATATCCATAAGTGATGCATCGCCATTCTTTACGCCCACAGCAGCCCTCGCGAAATTTACCGACAAGCCAACGTCTCCTTCCGGTAACATCTGATATATGCCCGCAATTGCCTCGCTGGAATGCTCCCGCTGTCACCACCACGTCTCTGCAGACACCCCGCAAACCGTCTGCCCCCTCTGTGCCGGCTCGCTCTATGTCCGTTACGACATGGACAAGCTCAAGCACACCGCGAAGCGTGACGAAATCGCCGCCCGCGCCGCCGCCAGCCCCGCGAGCCTCGGCATGTGGCGCTACGCCAGCGTCCTGCCCGACGTCGCCCCCGTGACCCTCGGCGAAGGCTGGACGCCGCTCCTCCACAGCAAGCGCTACCCCGGCCTCTACCTCAAAGAGGAGGGAGCCAACCCCACCGGCACCTTCAAGGCCCGCGGTCTCGGCCTGGCCGTCACCATGGCGAAGCATTACGGCCTCCAGCACCTGGCCGTTCCCAGCGCGGGCAACGCCGCCGGAGCCCTCGCCGCCTACGCCGCCGCCGCCGGCATCTCTGCCCACATCTTCATGCCGCAAGACGTTCCCTTCGCCAACTACCTCGAAGGCGTCGTCTACGGAGCGGACGTGACCATGGTCGACGGCATCATCAGCGACTGCGCCCGCATGGTCAACGAAACCATTAAGGCCCAGCGCGAAGCCAACACCCCTGTCAACCAGGTCTGGCTCGACATCTCAAGCCTCAAGGAGCCCTTCCGCGTCGAGGGCAAAAAGACCATGGGCTACGAACTCGTCGAGCAGCTCGGCTGGCAGTATCCCGATGCCGTCTTCTACCCCACCGGCGGCGGCGTTGGCCTCATCGGCATGTGGAAGGCCTTCGACGAGATGGAGCAGCTCGGCTGGGTCGAGAAGGGAAGCAAGCGCCCAAAGATGTACGCCTTGCAATCCACCGGCTGCGCCCCCATCGCCCAGGCCTACGCAGCAGGCAAGCCCTCCAGCGAATTCTTCCCCAACGCCGCCACCTTCGCCGCTGGCCTCCGCGTTCCCAAGCCCTACGCTGACACCCTCATCCTCGACATCGTCCGTGAATCCGGCGGCGCAGCCCTGGCTTTTTCCGACGAACAAATCCTGGCCAGCATCCTCGACTGGGCCAAACACGAAGGCATCTTCCTCTCCCCCGAAGGCGCCGCCGCCACCGCCGCCTACGACTCCCTCATCACCAGCGGAGAACTAAAGCCCACCGACAAGGTCGTCCTCTTCAACACCGGAGCCGGCCTCAAATACACCGACATGACCGCCGAAGCCATGCACCTCAACCGCCCCCAGCAAAAAAAATCCCTCCCCACCAGCATGCCCGTAGGCGGCATCATCACGCCCCAGTGACTCTTCCCTGCATGAGAGTAAACATCGGAGACACTAACGCCGCAATCGTTTCGACAATCGTCTCCGGCGGACAACGGTTCGGTGTCCGCAGCCACTCCTTCGCCGCCCCATAGATCGCCCAGCTTACGGTAGCTGCAATGATCTCCGGCGACACCGCATTCTCTGCAGGATGCTGCTTGAGTCCATCCAGAATCATCCGCCGCACCACCGCGATCACCGCCGATTCCATATGCGGCTCCATCTGCCGCTGCCGTTCACAGTCCACCCGCGGCATCGCCAGCAGATAGTCGCACACTCCCTGCACCATCGCCTTCAGACCGCCCACGCACGTCCCGTCGAAGGTTACGCCGCGCTCCGCCAGCAGCTCATGGAAGCGGCTGCCCACCATGCACTCCAGCAGCGCGAACTTGTCGGTATAGTGATCGTAAAACGTCGCCCGATTCAGCGTCGCTGCTTCCGTAATGTCCTGCACAGAGATGTTCTCAAACTCCCTTGTCTCCAAAAGCTTTCCTAACGCCTGCTGCAACAGCAGACGAGTGCGCCGGATACGCGGATCGAGAGTTTCAAAACTGACTTCAGCCATAGTCGCTAGACATTAGATTACAAGCAACCCTGCGCTATCCGTGATTAAACGACGTCTGTCGTTATTTTGAATCGACGAATGTCGTTTACACATCGATTGTTGTAAGGAGAACCACCACATGCCCACCCTTCTGCATATCGATTCCAGCCCCCTCGGCGAAGCCTCCATCTCCCGCCACCTCAGCAACGAGTTCGTCCACAACTGGAAGCGCGCCAACCCCGACGGTAAAATCGTCACGCGCGACCTGACCACCACTCCCATCTCCCCCGTTACCGCTGCATGGGTCGGCGCCGCCTACACCCCAGAGGAGTCTCGCACCTCCGAACAGCGCCAGGTTCTCGCCCTCTCCGACACCCTCATCGCCGAGCTGCAGTCCGCGGACGAGTACGTCCTTGGCGTTCCCATGCACAACTTCGGGGTTCCTTCGACCGTCAAGTTGTGGATCGACCAGATCGCCCGCGCCGGCAAGACGTTCTCTTATGCCGACGGAGCGCCTGCAGGTCTTCTCAAAGGCAAGCGGGCCAACTTCCTCCTCACCTCCGGCGGTGTCTACGACGCAGGTACGGCGATGGCCTCGTTCAACTTCGTCGAGCCCTACCTCCGCAAGGTCTTCGGTTTTCTCGGAGTAACCGAAACAACCTTCCTCAACGCCGGTGGAACCATGGCCCTCCACCATGGCCAGGACCGCCAGACCTTCCTCCAGCCGCACGTCGAGTCGATTCGCACCCAGTTCCAACCGGCATAAATCCGCCCTCGGCAATAACTCGCGAAACCCATCCTTCTTCTCGCAGTCTCGGCTTGGAGGGTCGGTGCCCAGTGTTTTGGGCGCAGACACCTTGTCAACCCCCAATCCTCAAATCCCCGCGCCAAACCAGCGAATCCGCGTGTCCCATCAGTTCCATCCAACCAGCTATAATTGAACTAGAGAGATAAAGCCCCGGCTACCACCGGGGCTTCTTTTCATTAAGCAAAAGCCAGGGGGAATTAGCCGGAAGCATCCGGCAATCTACCCTCTCCTTGCACCGAAGTACAAGGCTAACATTTGTGGATTGAAGACTTTGACACATTTAGGTACCAGGGGGAGGGGGTACTTGCCAACACCAACCGCGACACCCGAAGACTAAAAGACCATGCCCATCCGAAACCAAATCCGACCGGTCCTCACCCTGGCCCTCCCCCTCATCCTCGCCGAGGTTGGCTGGATGGCCATGGGCATCGTGGACACGGTCATGGTCGG
>Ga0182024_10011553_pt1 | contig 17685 bp, 15 predicted proteins | sample P32metaG_FD_120480 | JGI IMG/M metagenome (GOLD analysis project Ga0182024, IMG submission 120480) | Permafrost microbial communities from Stordalen Mire, Sweden - P3-2 metaG (Illumina Assembly) | ecosystem: Environmental > Terrestrial > Soil > Wetlands > Permafrost | place: Sweden: Stordalen... | reverse complement strand
CGGTGGTTCGCCGATGGCCAAGGCGATTTCGCGCTGCGCTTGCGCGAAGCGCGTCAGCGAATCGAGCAACAACAGTACCTTGAGTCCGCGGTCGCGAAAATATTCGGCGATGGAGGTGGCCAGCCATGCGCCGTGCAAGCGCATCAACGGCGGATTGTCCGCCGGCGTTGCCACCACCACGGCACGTCGCATGCCGTCGGGCCCCAGCGTATTGCTGACGAAATCCTGTACTTCGCGGCCGCGCTCGCCGATCAATCCCACCACCGTGACGTCGGCCTTGGTGTAGCGGGTCATCATGCCGAGCAATACCGATTTGCCGACACCGGACCCGGCGAAGAGTCCGATGCGCTGCCCGCCGCCTACCGTCAGCAGCGAATTGATGGAGCGCACTCCAACATCCAAGGGGTCGCGGATTGCACGGCGCATCAAGGGATTCAAAGGCTCGCCGGTCAATGACACCCGGTCGCTGCAGCGCAGTTCGCCCATGCCATCGAGCGGACGGCCGGCGCCGTCCAATACGCGGCCCAATAGCCCGTCTCCCACCAACACCGGGGATTCACCGCGCGTGGGGATCACGCGCGCGCCCGGCATGACGCCGCGAATATCGCCGGTGGGCATCAGAAACAGTTTGTCGCCCGAAAAGCCGACCACTTCGGCTTCGATTTGCTTGCCTTCGGCCGTATCAACGAGACAACGCCCGCCTACGGCCGCCTCGCAGCCAACGGCTTCGAGGGTCATGCCCACCATGCGGCTCAAGGTACCCTCGACGACGACATCAGAAGCACGCGCCACGCGCTCGCGCGCCTGCACCAGCGCTTCAGCCCATTTTTTGGGCCTGGGCCGCACCGCCGCGCCGCTCAAGTGGCGCCTCGCCCGGACTCCGCTTGGCGCTCGGTGCCGAGAAGTTCGCTCAATATCGTGCCCAAGCGGGTTTCCAGACGCGCATCGATGCGCGAGGTGGCGGTGGTGATCTGGCACCCGCCGCGCGCCATCACTGGATCCTCTATCATGGTCCACGCCCGCTCGCTTTCGGTGGGAGCGAGATTCTCTCGAACCACCGCCGCATCCTCCGGATGCAGATGTACGCGCACGTCGCGGACCGCCACGGGCAGCGCCGCGATCGCTTCGCGGATGATGCCGATGATCTGCGTCGGATCGGCTTTCAATTCGCGGCGCACGATCTGACGCGCCAGCGCCATGGCCAACGTCAGCAATTCCCGTTCCACCTCGGCGTCCAAAACCTCGAACGGCTTGGCGAGGTCGTAAAACATGCCGGACAGACGCTCCACCTGCGCGCGCACTTCGGCGCGCCCCGCTTGGCGGCCTTCCTCGAGCCCTTGCTGGAAGGCTTCCTTATGCGCTTCCGCTTGCAGATCGACCAATCCGCCGACGGTCGCCATCTTGGCGTTGAGCGCTGCGCCATCCATCGACGGAGCGGTCCACAGCGATACCTTGGGAGCGGTCTTGCCGCCGCTGTCAGACAAACTCGCCCTCGCCTTTGCCGCCGAGGCTGATCGTGCCTTCTTCGGCCATGCGCTGCGCGATGACGATGATTTCCTTCTGCGCCGCCTCGACGTCCGCGAGCTTGACCGGACCACGAGCTTCCATATCGTCCTTCAGAATCTCGGCGGCGCGTTTCGACATGTTCTTCAGGATCTTCTCCTGCACCTCCGGTTCAGCTCCGCGCAACGCCACGGCCAGCGTGTCCGAACCCACTTCGCGCAGCAACGCCTGGATGCCGCGGTCCTCCACATCCAACAGATTGTCGAAGACGAACAGCAAATCCTTGATCTTCTGATGCATCTCGCCGTCGGCTTTCTCGATCTTGCCGAGTTCGGCGCCGCTTTTATCGCGCTCCATGGAATTCAGGATATTCGCCACGGTGCGCGCACCCCCGACGCGGCGCAGCGGCACCGGCGGGGCGACATTGGCCTGCTTCTCCACCAGCTGGTCGAGCTCGGTGAGCGCCGTCTGCGGCACCTCGTTGAGCGATGCGATGCGCATCAACACTTCGGTGCGCAGCTCCTCGTTCAGCAGCGGCATGATGGCGGCCGACTGTTCGGGCTCCAGGTGCGCCAGCACGATCGCCGCGATCTGCGGATGCTCGCCGCTGATGATTTGCGCCACTGCCTTGGCTTCCATCCACTTCAGCGCCTCGATTCCTTGACCGGTCTGGCCGGTGGAAACCCGGTCGAGCAGCATGTCGGTCTTCTGTTTGCCGACGGCCTGGGTCAGCACGCGGCGCACATAGTCCGTTGAGCCGCTGGCAAGATTTGCCTTGGCGTCGGCGGTGCCGATGAACTTCTCCAGCACGGAGTTCACTTGCTCGCGCGAGATCTCCTTGAGCTCCGCCATGGCCAGCCCAAGCTTCTGCACTTCCTTGGCGTCCAATTGCTTGAGCAAATTGGCGGCGTCTTGCTCGCCCAAGCTCATCAGCAGGATGGCGGCACGCTGTGTTCCTGGAATCTCATCGGGCTTGTTAGCCATCCGCGGCGACCCAATCCTTTACGACCTGCGCTGCACGCCGAGGATCCTGGCCCACCAAGGTTCGCGCCGCTGCGATTTGCTGCTCAAAGCTGGGCGAAAGTTTTATGGCATTGGCATTTTGTCCCGACAGACTGAGCTTGTCGCCGGCGATGTCGGCACCGGCGCCAGTTGCGCCCTTCGCGCGCGGCGCCGTCTTGGTCAATGATTTCATCAGCGGCCGCAGTACCAGCAACGCGACCACCAGCACCAGCCCGGCGCCGACGATTTGCTTGGCCAACTGCGTGACCCAGGGCGTTTGCCATAACGGCGGGCCCTCGACCGCGGGAATCGGCCCGTTGCCCTTGAACGCCTGATTGAGCACGTTGAGCTGATCGCCGCGGTCGTCCTTGAGGCCGATGGACTCTTTCACGAGTTGCGTGAAACGCTTGATGTCATTGTCGGTCATGGGGCTGCTGCTGACCTTGCCGGCGGCATCCACCTTCTGCCAATCGTCGAGCACGACGCCCACGCTCAGACGCTTCAATGTGCCCACCGGCTGCTTGATGTAGGACAGCGTGCGGTCGACTTCGAAGTTGCGGGTGCTGCGCTGCGCGCTCGACGTGGGGCCGCTCGAGGCGGCCGTGGTCTGTCCCGCCGGGGCGGGATTGCCCGGGGTGGCGGCGCCCGGAATGACGGGTGCGCCGGAGGTGCCGGGTGGTTGGTTGCTCAACGCGCCGGGTATGCCCTCGGCGCCATCGCCGGCCTTGCGGCTCTCGTTGCTGGTCTGTTCGCTGCGCACCGCGGTCTTTTGCGGATCGTAATTCTCGTGCGTCGACTCGGTCACCGTGAAATCAAGATCGGCGGTCACCGTCGCCCGTACCCGTCCCGGACCGACCATCGGTTCCAGCAATTCGATGATGCGGCGCTGATAGCTCTCCTCCAACTTGCGCGTGTATTCGAATTGCCGGGTGCTGGCGGCAGCCTCCGCGCTCTCGTCCGGTGCATTCAATAGCGAGCCGGCCTGATCCACCAACGTCACGTCGGTAGCCGCAAGTTCCGGCACGCTCGAGGCCACCAAATGCACGATGGCCGCCACCTGTCCGGGCTCCAAACGGCGTCCGGGATACAACTGCAGCATCACCGAGGCGGTGGCTTTGCGCGCATCGCTCAGGAATACCGAGGGCTTCGGTAGCGCCAGGTGCACGCGCGCAGTCTGTACGCCTTGCACCTTGACGATGGTGCGCGCCAATTCGGTTTCCAAGACGGATTGATAGCGCGCGCTCTCCATCAGCGTGCTGCTGCCGAGCGCCGACTCCTTTTGAATCATTTCGATTCCCATGGAATCACTTTGCGGCAACCCCTGGCTCGCGAGCCGTATGCGGGCTTCCTGCACCTTGGATTCCGGCACCGACACGGCCCCTGAAGGGTTCAGCTTGAATTCGATGCCGGCCGCGGTGAGGGCGTCCATGACTTGGCCGCTCTCGCGGTCGGACAGCTGACCGTAGAGCACCGTATAGTTCTGGCCCTGCGACCAGAGGACCAGCCAGATGGCCACGGCCACCGCCGCGGCAACCCCAGCCAACAGGCCAACCTGTTTGACTCCGGGTATGTCCGTCAAGCTGCGCGCCGGCACAGGTACGATGTCAGCCATGGTTCAATCCTCGCGGTCGTCTTAGACCGACATTTGCATCACTTGCGTATAAGCATCGACCAGCTTGTTGCGCACTTCGGTCATGGCGCGAAACGCGAGTCCTGCTTTCTGAACTTCCAGCATCACTTTGGTGAGATCCACGCTCTTGTCGCCCGCTTCGTAGGAATCCGCCAGCGATGTCGCTTGATTTTGCATGGTGGCGATGTGGTCCACCGTGCCCTTCAAGAGGCTGGCGAAATCCGCCGGTTGCGCGCCCGTGGCGGTCGCTGGGACGCCCCCCACATCGGACACTCCGGAGGCGCGGGCCTGCAGCGCGCGCATCTCCGCCAACACTTGTTGAATCTGTAGGCTGCTCATGGGTTAGGCCGTCAGGTATTGTTGATCGTGCACGCGCGGCACTGTCACGCCCGCGGCCTTGAGCTGCTGCAGCTTGTGCCGCAGGGTGCGCGGGCTGATCCCCAGGCGCTCCGCGGTGAGCTTGCGGCTGCCGCCGGTCACTCGCAACGTCGCCAGGATCAACTCGCGCTCGCGATCCTTGAGGCCCTGATCCAGTCCCGCCTGCAGCGGCATCGCCAGGGAGATCGCGTGCTCCGCCGGCGCGGCTGCGGCTGGCGCCGGCTCCGCGGCGAGCGCTCCGGTTTCCAAATCGCTCGCATCGATGCAGCCGCCGCTGGCCAGCCAGGACGCGCGCTGCACGATGTTGGCGAGTTCGCGCGCGTTGCCGGGCCAGTCGTACTGCAGCAGCTTGCGCTCGGCCGCTTCCGAGAGGCTGAGCGCGGCGGTTCCCGGCCGCGCGCAGGATTGCATGGCGCGATGCGCCAGCGGCAGGATGTCGCCGCGCCGCTCGCGCAGCGCCGGCAGCCTCAGCGACATCACGTTCAATCGATAATAAAGATCGGCACGGAAACGCGCGGCGCGCACTTCCTCCGGAAGGTCGCGGTTCGAGGTGGCGATGACGCGCACGTCCAGGGATATCGTGCGGTTGCCGCCGAGCCGCTCCACCTCGCGCTCCTGCAGCACGCGCAGGATCTTGGCCTGCAGTCCTAGGTCCATTTCGGATATTTCATCGAGCAGCAACGTGCCGCCCTGAGCTTGCTCGAACTTGCCGGCATGCGCCGTCAGGGCTCCCGTGAACGCCCCCTTCTCGTAGCCGAACAAGCTTGCCTCCAGCATGTTTTCCGGTATGGCGGCGCAATTGATGGCAACGAACGGCGCGGCGGCGCGCGCCGAATTGTCGCGGATGAAGCGTGCATACACTTCCTTGCCGGTGCCGCTTTCTCCGGTGATCAGTACGGTGGCCTCGTTCTCGGCGATTTTGCGCGCCAGACTCACCAGGCGCCGCGACTCAGGATCGACGGCGACCAACTCGTTGGGCGCGACGCGGGCCGCCAGCTGGCGCCGCGCCAGTTCGATCAAGGCCTGCGCGTCGAACGGCTTGACGATGTAGTCGGTCGCACCCTCGCGCATTGCCGCGACCGCTTGGGACACCGTGCCGAATGCCGTCATGAGCACCACGGGGAGATCGGGCCTGGATTGCCTGATCGCGGTCAGCAACTCGTAGCCGTTCGGTCCCGGCATCTGCACGTCGGAAATCACCAGGGCCACCTCCTCGCTTTGCAGCAGTTGCAGCGCGGCGGGCGCATCCGCCGCCGCCAATGCCGACAGTCCGGCGGCCCGCAGCGTGTCGACCAGCGCCTCGCGCAGCGCTGCGTCATCTTCGACCACCAGAACCGATTCGTTCGCTTTGTTCATGCCATGCCCTCTGCCGGAAGTTCGATGACGAAAGTCGCGCCGACACGCGATTCCGCCAATTGGACGCCGCCGCCATGCGCTTCGACCACTGATTTGACGATGGATAGTCCGATGCCGTTGCCGCGCGCCCGCGTCGTGAAGAATGGCTCGAAGATGCGCTCGCGAATCTTTTGCGGCACTCCGGGACCGTTGTCGCTGACGATGATTTGGGCGAGCCCCTCGGCGCTGCGCCTCGCCAGCAGTTGCAAATCGAGCGGCGCGGTTGCGGCCTGTAATGCGTTGGTGGCGAGATTCAGCACCGCCGACACCAGCGACGGCGCATTGGCGCGCACCATCAGGTTCGGGGCCTGGGTGCCTATGGTCAAGCGCACCCCCGCGCGTAATGCTGGGCGCAGCCACTGCGCCACCTGCTCCAGCAGCGCGCTGACGCTGACCAATTCGCGCGCCGCGCCGCCATGCGCGAACGCCAGCATATCGGTGACCAGCTTGTCGAGTTGCCTCAGGTTGTCGACCGTCTTCGCCGCGCAGTGCCCGATGTCCGCCGGCGAGCGGCCGGCCAGCGTCATCTGCGAGGCGTACAGCAGCGCGGCGGCGAGCGGGGTGCGGATCTGGTGCGCCAGGCCCGCCGCCAATTCACCCATGGTCAGCAACCGCTGCTGACGCGCCAGCAGCACCTGCATCAGGTGCGACTCGGTTACATCGGCGAGCAGCACCACTTCGCCGCCGCTGGCCAGGCCATTTTGAGAAATATTCACGAACTTGCCGCTGCGCAACTCCACCTGTTCGGTGGTGGCGCGAGGATTGACGGCGGCGCGCGCCAGAACCGCCGTCCAGCGCAGGCCGAGCAACGGCTCGCCCAGGAGGTGTGCCGCGGCAGGGTTGCTTTCTTGAATCAGCCCGGCGCCGTCCAGCACCAGCACACCGCCGGGCAGGCCCTTGATGAGCGCCGACAGGCGTGCGGCGAGATGTTCCCTGCCGGCATGCGCCTCGCCCAACTCCGCGCGCAGTTGGGCCACCTGTGCCCGCAGCGCGTCGAATGCGCCGGACAATTGCTCCGACACCGACCCGAAGGCATGGAATGCCGCCTGAAGTTCGGCGCGACGGTTTTCTACCAGCTCGAGATTGTTGGCTGCCATGCCGATAGAGAAAGCAACTTCTGTGCCTTGCCGGTATTTACCCTGCCTATCAACCGCTTACGATTAAAATGCGCGGCCTCCTGCAGGCGGCGTCAATTTATTGTCAGGCGCTTAAGCGATACTTGCGCAGCTTCTCGACCAACGTGGTGCGCCGGATGCGCAACAGGCGCGCCGCCTCCGCAACCGTGCCATCGGCTTCCACCAGCGCTTTTCGGATCAGACCGATTTCGATCGCCGAGAGGTGGTCCTTCAGATCGATGCCGCCGCGCGGCAGGTGGCCGTCGAGCATCTCGTACAGCTGCGGCGCGCCGGCCGACGCTTCGGCGCCCAGCGCTTCCGCCGCCTCGACCAACTCGCACACCTCTTCCTCGCCGAGTTCCAAATCTTCGATCTCTGCCTCGGCCTCGATGACGGCGGGCGATTTCGTCAAGAACGACGCCGCTTCGGCCGCCCGCGTGAGGCTCGGCATCGAGCGAGCCACGGGCGCGCCGCCGCGATAACGTTCCGGTAGATCAGCGGCGCTGATGGTCTGTGCGGGGAACAATATGGCCAGACGCTCCAGCAGATTCGCCAATTCCCGCACATTGCCCGGCCACGGGTTGCGTGCCAGACAATTCATGGCGTCCTTGTCCAAGCGAATGTTGCGCTTGGCGCCCTGTCCTTGGCGCTGCAGCAGATGTTCGATCAGTATCGGCAGATCCTCGAGACGCTCGCGCAAGGGCGGCATTTGCACGGGGAATACGTTCAAGCGATAGAACAGATCTTCGCGAAAGCGTCCCGCACTGATGGCGGCATCCAGATCGCGATGCGTCGCGGCAATGATGCGCACGTTGCAATGCATGGTCTTGTTGCTGCCGACGCGCTCGAAGCTTCGTTCCTGCAGCACACGCAGCAGCTTCACTTGCATCTGCAGCGACATGTCGCCGATCTCGTCCAGGAACAACGTGCCCCCTTCGGCGAATTCGAAACGGCCGAGACGCGTCGACAATGCGCCCGTGAAGGCGCCCTTCTCGTGACCGAACAGTTCGCTTTCCAGGAGATCGGCCGGAATTGCGCCGCAGTTCACCGGTACGAAGGGATGCTTGGCCCGGCCGGAGAGTTCGTGAATGTGGCGCGCGACCATTTCCTTGCCGGTGCCGGACTCGCCCAATACGAGCACGTTGGAATCGAACGGCGCGACCTGCTCGATGAGCCGATGTACGGCGCGCATGGCGCGCGAAGTGCCGCTGGGCCGAAAGCGATGATTGCCGGGTTGCGTGGGATGCCCGCCGCGCACGTTGTGCGCCTGGTCCAGCACGGCGGACAGGCGCCGCTGCTTGACCGGCACTTCCAGATGCAGCCAGGCCAGATCGCTGCTGCTTTCCGCGATCTTCGGCAACCCATCGCTGCTCATGTAAATCACCGGCAGGGGTGCGGGCAGGGCGCGCAGCGCCGCCACTAAGGGTGCGCCTTGAGTCTCCACGGTTTGCTTGCCAACGATGACCGCCAGCAAATCAGCCGAGTTGCGGTGCGGCGAGGAATTCAATTCGGCCAGATCGTGAACATGCACCGCTTGGAGATCCAAAAAGCGCAACAACGTCACGAGGGCACCACCCTCCGAATCTGTAGGTTCGATCACAATTACTTTGGCATCTACCACTGTTCGGGGCTCCTTCCCTGATGAAAGTGTGACGGAGTGCACATATCTCGGGTTCCGTCTTAAGCATCTCGTCTAACCCTTTGACATAGCTCAATCAATGTCCGGGTCAAGTTCATACTAACTTATCGACTTAAGGGAAAAGCAGTTGGCAAAACCCCGCAAAGAATGTAGGGTTTTTCCCCAAAAAATGATGCAGGTTTTAACCCTCCGCAGTGTAGGGGCGGGCGCAATCGCGCCGCTTCTCGAGGGGCGTCGTGCGAACTTAAGGCGCGTGCCGCGCTCCCGCCACCAAGCGACGGTGATGCCGGAAGATGAGTTTGTCGAGCAGCTGCACGACGGCCTCGCTCAAGCCGGCGAAACGCAATTGCGCGAGCGGCGCGCCGTCCACGGTGCGAACGCCCTCCACGACGCAGGGAATCTTCACCGACTGCGGCAACGCGGGATTGATGTACAGGGTGAGCAATCCAGTCGCGGCCGGCGCCGGAGTAAGTTCGCCGAACCATTCCAGCGCTTGCGAAGTCAGGCGCACCCGCTGGGGCGGCGGCAGCCCGCTGCCGCGAACCGAGATCTCCGCGGTGAGCCGCAGCAGGATGTTGATCTTGAATTCCAGACGCTGCAGTTCGTGCAGCAACGCCGGCGACTCGTCCTTGAGGGCCTCGTGCACCCGTACCTCATCGAGCGAGGCTTCGGCGGCGAGCAGTTGCTGGTTATCGGCGTTCAGGCGCGCCAGACTCAAGCCTTCGGCAAGCGGACCGGGTGTCCAAGCGAGCGGCAGCGATTCTTCGTAAACCAGACCATCGCCGAGAAATGACTCTGGCACACCGCCGCCTTTTGGAGATAGATCGCCTTTGGATAGAGATTATCGAATCAGCGCTGCATCCTGACATTCGCATAGGCAGCGACCGCGCGCCTGCCCACCGCCGCCATGTCCATCTCGCGTCCTTTGGCACGCCGCCGATGCTCCAGCAATCCGAGGGTCCGATCATTCAGCGCGGCGATTTCGCGTAAGATCGATCGACTGCGCTCGTCTAGCGGATGCAATACAGCACGCGCCGACTTTAACAGCTGCAGCCGTTCAGCGTCGAGGCCGACCGTCAGGCTCACATCGCCGCCATCGGCGACCGCAGCGAGTCGTTCCGAGACCTCCAAGGCGCGTTGCAAAACCGCGATGGCTTCCTGGCGATTCATGGGCCGTCCGCGACGATTTTATCCCAGCCGCTCTTGACGGTACGAACGAGGTTTGCCACTTCGCCCACGGTGCGCGCGTCATTGCTGGCGTTGGCGCTCGTCAATTGGCCGAGCATGTACAAGTACAGGTTGTGCAGATTCTCCGAGATCTGACCCCCCTGCTTCATATCGAGCGTCGCATCCAAATGCCCAATCAGCTGCGTGGCCTTCGACATCGCTTTGCATTTGATCACGACTTCGTTCAGCGGCATGTTGTTGCGAATTCTTCCCATGCAGCCCTGCGCCGTTGCGAGATTCGACAGTATGTGTTCGAACATGATCTGCACCAGCCGCGCCGGGCTGGCATCCGCCACCTGTCCGTGGCTGCGGACGGCTTGATATCGGGCCGCACCATATCGAGATTGCATCATGACTCGGGTAACTCTTTTGGTACTCGTGTTAGGTACTAGTGTTGCCTGCACTCAAGCTGCTGCTGCTGGAGGAGCTGCTCGAAGACGAGGTCGGGTTGAATTCGGCGGTGAGATACGTTTGTGTCTCTTTGAGCGCGGCCACGGCCGCGTCCATCGCGTTGTACTGCGTGGTCAGCGTTGCCGAGTATTGCGCCAACTGAGCATTCAATTCCGTCTGCTGGGTGGAAAGGTTGGTGAGACCCGTCTCCAACCCCTGATTGATGCTCGCCAGCAAGCCGCCGGCCTGGGTGTACTGGGTCACCAGATTGTCGATCTGCGTGACAATCCCGTTGGTGCCTCCGAGCAGATTGCCGACCGCGCTCAGGCTCGAGCTGAGCACATTGCCAAGCGTGGTCGTACTCGTATCGTAGGTTCCGGTGTTGGCGTCTGCCGTGATTCCGAGGTCCGACAACGAACTCACGCCGCCGGCATTGGCCGCCGTGACCGTATCCAGAATCTTTGACAGCTGATTCTGAAACGATTCCAGAGTGGCATTGCCCTGCAGCGGGCCGGCGGTCTGCGTGGTCGGGTCATAGGCCGTCAGGCTTTGTATGCTGGTGAGCGTGTTGTTCAGCGCCGTGACGAAGGCCGTAATATTGGTCTGCGCCGCCGTAGTATCCGGGCTCACGGTCAGAGTCGTTGGTGTATAGGTGGGCGGCGTGGTGGCGGGCGACACCGCGGCGGACGCCTGCAGCAAATTAATGGTCACGCCGCTGATGGCGCCGCTCGCCACATTGCTGGCGCTGGTCACCGCGAAGCCGTTGATCGTAAAATTGGCGTCAGTGGGCGCCTGCGTTTGCGTCAGGCCTCCGGTATTGGTGGTCGGATTGTAAGTCAGCGACGCGAGGCCGCCGTCACCGCCCGATTGCGTGACGGTGATCGTGTTAGCTGTGCCCGTCGTGGTTCCCGACAACACAAGCCGCGCGCCGTCGGTGCCGGTGATGATGGTCGCGCTCACTCCAGGGTTATTCGATGCCGAGTTGATTGCCGCGGCAATGCCCGCCAGGGTGTTGTCCGTGGAGTCGATGTTGACCGACGTAGATGAATCGCCGACGGCGATGGTCAAGGTTCCCGTGCCGATGGTCGCCGTGGAACCTGCCACCGGCGCTGACGTGAGCGAGGCAGCCGTGGCGAGGTTCTGCACCGCCAACGAATAGGTCCCGGCCACCGCATCCGAGTCGGCCGACGCCGTCGCTACCGTCTTGTCGGCGACGGTCGCATCGAAGCCTGCCAGCGCCGAGGGGGTTTCCAGCGCGGCCAAAGTGGTCTGCAGACTATCGAGCGAGCTGGTGAAAGTGCCGAATCCCGACACTTGAGCATCAAGCGTAGTTTCCTGACTCGTGATCGAATTCTGCTGCGCCGCACCATACTCGTTCGTGAGGGATGTGACGATGGCGCTGATGTCGAGGCCGGAGCCGATTCCGGTGGAGGTGACGGTAGCAGTAGATGCCGTGGACGGCGCCGCCGCGGACGTGGAGGCAGCCGTCGACGGCGTGGTCGATGTGGCCGTGCTCGTGGTGGGCGCTGTGCTGCTCGAGATGGTTGAACTCATAATGCTTGTTCCATTTCAGTCAATGACTATGTCGGCAACGACTTTCCGGACTTGAGCAAGACTCGTACCACTTGAATGCAACTGCGGCGCTTAAGTTAGGCCTGACTGTCTACCAGCGCCCCCGACACGCCCAAACTGCGCGCCAATGCCGGAAATTCGGCCGCGGCGAACTCGCCGATGACCGCGCCATTGGCCGGGTTGATTTCTTGAATGGTCTGGCCGCGCGACTGCGGCGCGACCCGGAATTGATTCGCCCGTCCGGAGTCGTTGAGGGACTTGTTCAGATACTGGACGCGGGCTTGCAAACTGGCAGTGTCGGATGCGGCCGGCTGGCTCGTGACGGCATCGGCATTTTTTTTCTTTACATTGTCAGGGGCGGAAGTCGAAGGGGTCGTGACGGCTGATGAGGGATCCCCCTTGCCGCTTGGCGGCAAGAAATTGCCACCGGTCGTCTGAAGCGCGGTCGGCTGCGGCGCCGGACTGCCTAGAGGGGAGTTCGCTGCTGTGACCGCCGGAGCTACGTCGCTCATGATTTCACCTTTAGGATAGGTTTGAAACTTGTTAAATACTCCTACATGTCAAGGTCACTCCGTGCGACCAATGCTCGGGCGCTTGCGCGCCCGAGCATCGTTCTCAAATTGCTTCTCTCAATTACCTTGGATCGGCAATTATTGCAGAAGCTTTAGGATCAATTGCGGCTCCTGGTTGGCCTGTGACAGCACCGAGATACCCGCCTGTTCCAACACCTGGGCCTGCGTGAGGTTCGCCGTTTCCTGAGCGAAGTTCGCATCCTGAATCGTGCTGCGCGACTGGGTCAGGTTCTGCGCCGTGGTCGTGAGATTCTGCACCGCCGAGGTGAAGCGGTTCTGAATCGCGCCCAACTGGCTTTGGAACTGGCTGACCGTGCTCAGCGCCGAGTCCACTGCCTCGATCGTCGAATTCGCGCCGTTCACCGTCAACACGTTGTTGCCCGCCAAGGTTCCTGCCGCAGCGGTCGTGCCGGCTGTTAAACCGGCCGCGGTCACATCAGCGCCCGTACCGCCGACGGTGATGTCCTGACCTGCAGACAAGCTCACCTGCCCGTAATCGGTTGTCGGACCGAAGCTGGTCGCTACCGTGTTGGTGGCCTCGGCCGCGCCGATGTCCGCTGCCGTGTTGGCATTGTAAGCCGTCACGGTCGTGATGCCGCCGGCATTGGCGCCCGCCGTCCCGGTACCCGCCGTCGCAGCCGTGAAGGTCTCCTGCAGCGTGATGTTGCTGCCGTCGGCCGCCGTCAGGATGATGTGGCCGCTGGCGCCCGCTGCCGCGGTGACGCCGCCGTCCTGGGTGGAGAAGTTGTTCACCGCCGAGATCACTTGAGCGGCGCTGACCGAACCGGCCGCCGTTTGGGAGAGAACGCTGACTCCGTTGACCTGTAATTGGAATTGACCCGCGACGCCGCCGCCCGAGCCGCCGGCACCGGTGGTAACAGCCGTGAACGCAACGTCCTGGCTGTTGGTTGCCGTGGCCGTCAAACCGGAGACATTCGCCGCATTGATCGTGGCCGCCTTGGCGTACGCCGAGGAACTGTTCTGGTACAGCACGCCTCCGGCGGTCTGGGCCGTGGTCGCATAGGTCGAGCTTGCGCCGACCGTGGTCGCAGCCGCAGCTCCCACCGCCAGAGTGAGGCCGCCGGTAAGGGCCGCGTTGGTCACCTCGGTGGTCGAGGCGGCGACTTGGCCGATCTGATTGGCGCCGACGCCCTGGGCGAGGTTGACGGCAATCGTATCGCCGACGTTCGCGCCCACCTGGTAGTTGGTGATGCCGGCGCCGCCGCTCAGAACCGCCGAACCGTTGAAACTGGTCTGAGTGGCGACACGCGTGATTTCGGCGATCTGCGCCTGAACCTGTTGGTCGAGCGCCGCGCGATCGGATGCGCTGTTCGAGCCGTTCGCGGCTTCGACGGCGAGGGTGCGGATGCTCTGCAAGTTATTGACGATCGTGCTGAGCGCGCCGCCGGCGGTCTGGGCTTCGGAGATCGCGTTGTTGGCGTTGTTGATCGCCGTGTTCGTGCCGTTCACCTGGGTCGTGAACTGCTGGCTGATCGCAAGGCCCGCGGCGTCATCGGCGGCGCTGTTGATGCGCAAGCCCGAGGACAAGCGCGTCAAGGACTGCGACAAGAGGGCCTGTGAGCCGGACAGATTATTCGCTGCTGTAAGGGAATCGATATTCGTGTTTAAAGTTAATGACATGCTTATGCTCCTGAAAGTTAAGTACACCGGCCCTCATTTGGCCTTTTGCTCTCGTGCTCACTTCACCCCACCAGGGGGGGCGGACCGGTGACCACATGCAGAGTGTTTATCGGAACGGAGCGGCAGTTCTTGAGGGGGGGAGGACTGTTGCGGGGAGGAAAGCTTTGGCCCTTGCGTCACACATTTTCAATCCGGCCTTTACATTCCGGCCGCCCCCCGGAGTCCGCGAACAACGGCTATATCGGCGGCCTCGGCCGATACTGAAGCGCTGTATCCGGCAGTTCGCACGCTCGCGTGCGAACTGCGTCAAAATTCCTCGTGTTAGTCTGTAGCGATGTCGCGTAGCGACCCTCCGCCACCCTCCGCGACCGCGACGCTGGATGAGGCTTGCGCGAACGCAATGGACTTGCAAATCGCGGGTCACTTGGACCTCGCCGAGCGGCTCTATCGCTCGATCTTGACAGCGCAACCGGGTCACGCGGGCGCTCATCACGGACTCGGTCTGCTCGAGATCCGCCTGCAGCGTCCGGCCGACGGTCTTCCGCACTTGCTGGCGGCCCTCGAGGCGAAACCGGAAGTCCCCGACTACTGGCTCGGATATCTGGAGGGACTGCGGCTGACCGGGGATGTCGAGGCGGCGGCGGCGGCGCTGGCGCTCGGGCGCCAGCATGGTCTCAGCGGGCGATCCGTGGACGATTTTGCGCTGCGCCTGCAGGCCAGGACTGGAGCAACGCGCGAAGCCGAAGAGAGCGAGGCGCTCATGCAGGGCGCCATCGCCCGCACGAATTTCGCTGCGGCTCTCCCCGCGGCTCGGGCTCTGACCGAGCGCTTTCCCCACCGCGGCCTCGGATGGAAAGCACTGGGAGCACTGCTTGCGGCTGAGGGCAAGACCGACGAAGCCGTGGCCGCGATGCGCATCTCGATCCGCCTCCTGCCGGACGACGCAGAGGCTCACGCCAACTTGGGAGTGACGCTCAGCAAGCACCTGCAGCGACATGCGGAGGCGACGCTTATGCTGCAAAGGGCCATCGACATCGATCCGCAGCGTCAGTCGGCCTACCTCGATTTGGCCGATACACTCAAGGCTCAAAGCCGGTACGAGGACGCAGAGCAGCTACTACAGCGGGCCATCGACTTGCCTGCCGATCGGACCAATCCGAGGAGCGCGCACTACACGAGCTGGATCTTCTTATTGGCGCACAATCCCACGGTCGACGCAGACACCCTGTTCGCTGCCCACCGCCGCGCCGCCGCACGCCTCGAAAGCCAGGCGCTGCCGCTGACGCGGCATTCGAATCGCCCTGACCCGGCGCGCCGACTCAGGGTAGGCTTCGTGTCTGCCGACCTGTGCGAACACCCGGTAGCGCAATTAGTCGAACCAGTTCTCGCGCAGTTGAGCCGACGTCCGGGGCTCGAGCTCCACGCGTACTACAACAACCCGTCGCAAGACGCCGCAACGCTGCGTTTGCAGCCTCATTTCTCGCGCTGGTGCCAGGTACATGCCCTCACGGACGCCGAGGTAGCGAAACAAATCACCGACGATGGCGTCGACGTGATCATTGATTTGGCCGGCTATACCGCAATGAACCGGCTGGGCGCGCTCGCCTTCAAACCGGCGCCGATCCAAGTCAGCTGGATCGGCTATCCGGGAACGACCGGCCTGCGTGCCATGGATTACTACTTCGCGGACCGCCATTTCCTGCCGCCCGGACTGCTCGACGCGCAGTTCACGGAAAAGCTCGTGTTCCTGCCGGCCACCTTGCCGTTGCTGCCGCATCCGACGGCGTCGCCGGTCGGCCCATTGCCCGCCCTGCAGAACGGCAATCTGACCTTCGGCAGCTTCGTTCGCCGGGCAAAAATCAACCAGGCGGCGATCCGGCGTTGGTCGATGCTGCTGCGCGCGCTGCCGGCATCGCGCCTGCTGATCGCGGGCGTCTCGCCCGAACTTGACGTACCCACGCTGAGCGCTCACTTCGCCGCCGAAGGCATCGATTCCGCACGGCTGACGTTCCACGCGCTCTGCGCCATGGATCAATTTCTTCGGCTGCACCATCAGGTCGACCTGGCTCTCGATGCCCATCCCTATGGCGGGGGTTCAGCGACGGTCAACGCGTTGTGGATGGGGGTGCCCACACTCACGGTGGCCGGCCCGACGCCCGCCGCCCGGCAGGCAACCGGCGTTCTAGGGCGACTCGGGCTCGATGAATTCGTCGCCACCGATGAGGCCGACTTCGTCAGCAAAGGGCTCCATTGGGCCGGTCGCCTGCACGAACTGGCGGAGTTGCGCGCAAGCTTGCGGGATCGCTGCCAGGCATCCCCTGCGGGCCAACCCGCGATCTTCGCGGACGCCTTGGAACGAGCGCTGCGCCGCATGTGGACACGCTGGTGCGCGGGTCTGCCGCCCGAGTCCTTTTAGCCGCCTCTGCGGCAACTCATTGCCGCCGCCGGGCAGACAATGGCCGTCCTAGACGCGCGCAGCGCGCGGTGAGCCCCTGCCGCCCGCGAATCCGTGGCACGTCTTTTGCAGGACTTATGGCAAATGAAAGATGTGGTCGTGATCCTGAATGCGCAAGAGATTTCCGTCGCGCAACAATTCTGTGCGGCCTTGCCGGAATACGAAGTGTTGCTCTTTGATGTCGTGCTGAGCGATCCGGCCATCGCCGCAAAGCTGCATAACGTGCAGGTGGTCACGGAGATTGCGGCACCCTCCCACGTGTCGATCGATCGCGAGGCGCACCGCGCCGCCCGTGCTCTCGAGGAGGCGCTCGATTTCGTACAGCGCCGCTGGTCTGGAGTTTCCATCCTGTCCTGGCAGCATCTGAACTTCTTCTGCTTGTTCATCGCCTTGCGGTGGTACACCGCGCTCTGGCAGTTGGTCGGAGCACGGCTTGCGGGTCGCCGGGTGCACGTGCCCGTGAACCAGCGCCCCACTGACTACTACTTTGACTCCTTCGTGCCGGCATTGACGCTGCTCGAGTATTTGCAAGGCCAGCACATCGACTGCGTGGCGTACGAATACGACGCCGGCGGCGTGACGCTCGATTCGGTGCCGGGGCTCACCGGCGAACCGCGGGGCGGCGAACCGCCGGGCGGCGGCCCGGAGTGGCTCCTGACCCATTTGCCCACCTGCATTTATGACCATGCTTACTTCGGCCAGGAGATGCGCGCGTCCAAGAAGCGCATCGTCAATCTGCAGGCGAGGCGTTGGGATGTGCCGGTGGAAGCCGACCAAACCATCGGTCTGATGCCGATGACCCAGTTGCTGGCGAGCCTGCCGCCGGCGACGCAGGAGCGGATCGACGCGGCCTGCGGTGCATTGAGCGAGAATCTCGAGCACTTGCTGCTGCCGCATTTCGGCTCGCCGCGCTATCGCGCCCGGCAGACCGAATCCTTCGTGAACCTCTACCGCGGGCAGTTCGCGACCTACTTTGGGCTGGAACGGTTTTGTCGCACCGATGTGCCGGCGAAACTTGTGCTCTCGGAACATGACACCGGCTTTCACGGGCCGCTCGTGAGCTTTGCCGAAAGCCGTTCGCTGTCCGTCATCCTACTGCCACACAGCAAGATCATGGGCGACGTGGAATTTGGCTACCGCAACATGGTGGCACTCACCCATCCGAT
>Ga0182024_10011552_pt1 | contig 17686 bp, 13 predicted proteins | sample P32metaG_FD_120480 | JGI IMG/M metagenome (GOLD analysis project Ga0182024, IMG submission 120480) | Permafrost microbial communities from Stordalen Mire, Sweden - P3-2 metaG (Illumina Assembly) | ecosystem: Environmental > Terrestrial > Soil > Wetlands > Permafrost | place: Sweden: Stordalen... | reverse complement strand
GGGACAATTCGCGCCGGTGGAGGATTTGCTAAACCGCGCGGAAGCGCCTCCGCGTGAAGTGGTGAGTGAGGTAGCCGGGACAGACGTCGCCGCGGCGGGCAGCGCACCGGCGGGAGTGACGGCGCAGGCGCGCGGTTACCAGGCGCTCACCACGACAGTCATTGGCGTGCTGTCGGGATGTCTAGTCATCGGCGGATTGCTGGTGTGGCGGGTGAAGGCGCCGAGTATTGGAGATTACCTGAAGCTTTCGATAGACGCGCGAGGGGCACGCGAACGGGGAGATGACACACTGCGGCAACTCGGCGTGGACGCGAATGCTTATCATCATGCGGTATTGCTTTCGAATAACACCGATCCGGTGACGAATGAATTTCTGCGTGAACGCTTAGGCGTGGCGAGAACAAACGAAATTTACGACAAGGATGTGCCGGGAGCGCTGTGGACAGCGCGGTATTTCCGCGATAACCAGCCCGAAGAATACCTGGTGGTGCTGAAGCCGGATGGCTCGCTGCATTCGATCCATCACAAGATCGCGGAGGAAGCGCCGGGAGCTTCACTGACGAAGGAAGAGGCGGTGGCGCGGGCAGAAGATTATTTGCGCGGGGGCAAGAAAATCGATCTGTCGCAGTGGTCGCTGGTGGAGTCGAAGTCGAAGAAGCAGCCGCGGAGACTGGACCACACGCTGACATGGCAGGAAAACAAAGCGCTGGATGCCGCAGTTGATGCGGGGAGCACGTCGAGTGCGAACCAGCCAAGCGGCGCGAAGCTGGACGCATACAAACGCATCGAGGTGCAGGTGATCGGCAACGAGGTGACGGATTATCGGACGTATATAAAAATCCCGGATGACTGGCGGCGAAAACAACAAGAGCAGGCGCTGCCGCGCGTGCTTCTGTCGATGGTGCTTCCCTTCATGGTTCTGGGCGGGCTGATGGTTACGGCGCTGATTGTGTTCCTGAAGAATTTGAAATCCGAAGAGGCGCGGTCGATTCCGTGGAGGCGGATCAGCAAGTGGGGGATCTGGGGGCTGGTCAGCTACCTGATTGTTTTTGTGCTGGGCAACCGGGTGGCGAGTTTTTTAAGCGCGTATCCGACGGCGATACCGCTGAAGACCTATCTGGCGGGACTGGGGATCGGCGGGGTGCTGGGCGCCGCAGTATATTTCGCGATCATTGTGCTGCTGTTCGGTATGGCCTGGTATTTCGTGAAGCGCGCGTTTGGCGAAGACCGGATGCCGGGCTGGACGGGCATGACGCCGGAGTATTACCGCGACGCGCTGTGGATTGGATTGGGAGGAACGGCGGCGCTGGCGGGGCTGAGCCGGTTGGTGGCGCTGGGGTCGGCGCACTGGCCCACGATGCACCGCGCGGCGGAAGCATCATTCGGCGGTGATTTTGATGCGACGCTGCCGGCCGCGTCGATATTTGGTTCGATGTTGCTGAGGGCGCTGATGTACACGGCGATGGTGGGGATTGCGGCGTCGTTTGTGGCGCTATACATCAAGCTGGTGTGGCTGCGGATTTTGCTTTTTCTGGCGGCGGCACTGGCGCTGGTGGGGGCCGGCTGGGGCACGCCTGCGGACTTCGTCAAACAATTTCTGGCGGCGTGCCTGGTTCTGGTGGTGCTGGTGCTGGGAGTGATGCGGCTGGTGCGCTTCAATATGCTGGGATATTTTTTGATTGCGGCAGCAACCGCGCTGCTGACGGGAGCGGTCAAATTGATTCCGCAACCGGATGCGTTTTACGGGGCGAACGCGTACGTGGTGGTGTTGGTGCTGGTGGGGTTGCTGGCATGGCCGCTGGCGAAGTGGCAGATGCGGGCGCAGGTAGAGAATAGACGAAGCTAAGGCACGCGATGAGCGATCGCAGAGTAAAAGCGAAGAGCAACAATCCCTGAGGCAATAATCCCATCTGGACGGCGCTCGGCAGACCCACGAATTTTGTTCGGCCCGGAATGGAGAATTCTGCCGCCGGCAAAACCCTAAAAATAATTCGCGCGGATGCTGTGTAACGTCCTTGTTAAACCGTCTTCTTTAACGTGACCGTTCGAGGTCTGGCTGCAATTGCTTTATCCAGGGTGCGGTGCTAGATTGCGGGTCGGCCCCCTATACCCCGTAGTTTCATCTCAGCCAAATAACGGAGGAAAAATGAAGATTCTGAAGGTGGCAGTAAGTTTGTGTGCGCTCGGGTTTCTTGCGGTGGGCACGCTCGCTCAGGATAAGGCCGGTCCGATCGCTGGCATCGAATTCCAAACGCCGAAGAACGGCATGGTGAAGCAGTACGAGGACGGACGCAAAGCAAAAGTCGAATGGCACAAACAACAAAAGGACAAGGATGGGCTTTTCGTGTCCGAGGTGCTTACCGGAGAACACACCGGGACGTACCTGGTAGGACGATTCGGCATGCACTGGGCGGATATGGACACGCCTTCCGTGAGCGATGCCGCCGATCTGGAGCAATACAAGAAGTCCGTCGGGCCGTACGTGGAAAAATTGACGACCTCGTACTTCGAAACACTGCCCAAGGTGAGCAATCCGTCTCAGGAAACGGCGAAGTATATTGAGGTGATTACCTTCCATCTGCGGTACGGGAAAGGCGACGACTTCCGCAGCGCGATTGCCAAGGTTCACGAAGCCAACCAAAAGCTCAATGTGCCTTCGCACTACGAGTGGTATCACCTGGTGAGCGGCGGACTTGGCGGCACCTATGTGCTGACGTTAAATCACGCCAATTGGGCCTCCTTTGAAGACGACCCTAAAGTGAAGCCACTGCGCGACAGATTGCGGGAAGCGTTTGGCGAGCAGGAAGCAATGTCGGTGATCGAAAGGCTGAACGGTTCGATTGAGAGCACATACAGCGAAATCGTGCAGCCTCGCGCAGATTTAAGCTACATGCCAAGCAAATAAGGAGAGTCGCGATTCAAAACGCGGGCTTTTGTGGCCGCGTCAGATCATCGGGTCTCCGCAGTAGTCTCGCGGGCATTGCCGAAGTTTTGGCCGTGTCCGCGAGATTTTTTTGGCTTCCCGGCCACCAGAGAGCGGAACGCGTGGTTGAGGGTCATGGTCCCTTCGCGAATGGGGATGGCACGCGTCGGGCAACCCCTGATTGGTCCACGGATTCAATGAATTAGGGCGAAACAAAAGGCCGGCGGGGAGCGTTGTTATCAAGGGAAGCGATGCTCACCCAAGGGGCGGAAGCCCGTCCAAACAGGGTGGTCATACGGGTGTGAGGGTGTTCCGTATTGGCCTAATGAGAAGACTTGGATTACTGTGTTGCAGCGAGGGCTGCGGCACTTTTTCAGGTACTACCTCGAGTGGTGCAGGCGAGGCACCTTCGGGCATAGGGCGCAACGCGCGGAGCACCTGGCAAGCACGCGAACAGAAAGCGAAAAATGTCGCTTCCACGATGGGCTTTGGCTGTGGCCGGTGAAGCCGGCGGGGCGGGCAGCGGAAACGTGGCCCTGGCTGCGGTGAACTCTTTGCCGAACCTCGACGACCGAGCGCTGGTGGTGGAAGCGCAGGTGGGCAACCGCGCGGCGTTCGAAGAACTTGTTCACCGATACGATCGTGACGTTTTGCGGCTGGCGCTGAATCTGATGAAGCGTCCGGAAGATGCGCGCGACGTCTATCAAGATGCGTTTCTGAAGGTTTATCGCAACCTGCACCGATTCCGATTCGAATGCAGTTTTTATACCTGGTTGTATCGCATTGTGACCAACGTGTGTCTGGACCATCTGCGGCGGCGCGCGGCGCGGCCGGAAGATCAATCGCCGGAAGCGAATCGCGGGCATGCCGATGAAGGTATTACGGACTTTTTTGAGCGCCAGCGTGAGCACCGCCCGACGCTCGATCCCGAGCGAACGATGTTCGGGCTGGAAATCAAAGCGCGGATTGCGGTGGCGATGGAACGACTTTCTCCTCGCGAGCGCATCGTATTCGAGATGAAGCATTATCAAGGATTGAAGCTACGGGCCATCGGCGACGCTCTGGGAACGACAGAAGAAACGGTGAAGAATTCGTTATTTCGGGCTACGCGAAAGCTACGGAACGAACTGGGAGAACTGCGATGAGCGGCGCGGAAAGAAATACGCGCTGCGCAGAGATCGCGCCGTACCTGGTGTTCTACGCCTGCGACGAAGTGAGCGAAGACGAGCGGAAGCAAATCGACGAACACCTGGCGGAGTGCGCAGCGTGTGCCGAGCAACTGGCCGGCGAGCGGGCCATGTGGGAAGCGGTTGCGGCGGTACACCAAAAGGCGGGCAATGGCGATCCCGCAGATGTGCTGCTGGCGCAATGCCGCAGCGAACTGGCCGAGAAGCTCGACGATCTCTCCGCGGTTACTCCAACGCAGGAACGCTGGCAGCCCTTTGGGTGGGTGCGGCGATGGATGGCGCTGCGACCGGCGTGGAGCGGCGCGATGCTGGTTTTCTTTGGGATTTTGCTGGGAGCGGAAGTAATGCCCTGGCTGCAAAGCGGATTTCCGGGCAATAACAATGGTCGAGTGGTGAATGTGCTGGCTTCACCGAAACTGACGGATGAACAGCTTTCGAAGATGGCCGTGGCGGGAATCAACCTTTCGCCGTGGCCAAATGCGGCGCCGGGTACGGTGCAACTGCAACTGCGCGCCGAGCAACCGATGGTGCTTTCCGGAAGCGCGGATGACAGCGATATGCGGCGGCTGCTTACCTACATCGTGCAAAACGGTGAGCGTTTTGATGCGGGTTTGCGGCTGGACTGCCTGGATGCGTTGAAGGTGCAGGCGCGAGACGCCAAAGTGCGCAACGCACTTCTGGTGGCGGCACGCAGAGATCCGAATCCGGCAGTGCGCATGAAAGCGCTGGAAGCGCTGCGCGATTCCGCGGCGGATGAGACGGTGCGAGGGGCGCTGCTCGACGCGCTGAAGCATGACGCCAACCCGGGTGTGCGCGTGGAAGTGGTGAACATGCTGGTGCGTTCGCTGGAGCAAGGCTCGGAAGGCGTGCTGACGCTGGGAAATGTGGAAGACACGACGGATGACCGGCAGGCGGTTTCTTCGGCCGGTGAGTCCGGGCTGGTGCTCTACCCGTCGTCGGAAAAAGTGATTCGCACGCTCGAAGAGCTGCAGAAGAGCGATCCCAACCGTTACGTGCGGCTGCGGAGCGCGGCGGCGTTGCGGCAGATCGGGCCACGAGAACTTCAGTAGTGACCACGGGAAGATTCGTCCGAAGATGAAAATTCGTTTCCATCCAAAAAAGGCTGGGAAGCCTGGGGTTGTTTTCAGGCGCGCAGCTTCGCGCGGCGCAATGGTGGCCGCTCTTCTTGGGTCGGTGTTTTGCGTGGGGAGTTGGGCCGGACGGGAGCCGGAGCCGGGGCTGACCAAGCTGGGCGATCCGGCGACGCCGCACCTGTCTGTCGAGCGCACCGGCGCATTTGAGACCAAGAATGGATTGACGTTGCGGCTCAGCACCGACCTGGGGTCTGTGCGGGTCGTACCGCTGGCAGCAAGCGCATCACCGACGGTGCGCTACACCTTGCATATCGAAACGGATGCGCGACTCCCGCTGGCGCAGAAATTATTGGAGAAATATGTGCTGCGGGCCAAGGCCACGAGCGCAGGCGTGGAGATTGATGGCGCGCTGCCTCCGCAGGCTGCGCGAGGAGCGGCTTCCGGAGCGCAGTTCTGGGTGCAATTCGAGGTGGCGGTTCCGCCGGGGTATAACCTGGAAGTAAAAACGGATGCGGGCGATATTGAGACCCAAGATATCGGAGGCACTGCGACGTTATTTACGCAGGGCGGGAATATCCGGACGGGGCGGATTGGATTGGCCGGGGTGGTGAATGCGGCAAATACCGGCAACGGCGCCGGACCCAGCCACCCCTTGTCGAAATTGCGAACCGAAGGCGGGCATATTCAGGTGCTCGACGTACGGGGCGACCTGAACGCATTTACGGGCGGCGGACACATCAACGTAGGAAATGTGACGGGCGATGCAACGCTGCGCAGCGGCGGTGGACATATCCGCGCGGGACAAATCGGCGGACGAGCGGACCTGGATACCGACGGTGGAAACATCACGGTGGGGCACGCGGGAAGTTTCGTGAACGTACGCACCGGAGGCGGGCAGATTGATTTTGGCGAGGTGCGGGGTTCGGTGCGCGCGCAGACGGGCGGCGGCGGAATCCGCATCATGTATGTGGCCGGGCCGATGGAAGTGGAGTCCAGCGGGGGAAGCATTTGCCTGACGCGCGTTGCGGGAGCGGTGCAGGCGGCAACGGCGGACGGCACGATTACAGCTTGGATCAATCCCGACAAAGGGCCCGACAAAGGGCCTGACAAGGGCCCGGACAGCGGGCCATCGATGAGGTCGGCGCGTGAAGCTGCAGCGGCGACGGTGCAGTTGGCGGGGGCTTCTCAACTGGCAAGTGGAAATGGCGACATCATCGTGTTTCTGCCGCGTAACCTGGCGGCGAATATCGATGCGATCGTGACGAACGGCGGCGAACATCGAATCGAGGCCGATCCGGCGCTGCATTTAACGTTTCAAGCCAGCAATGCAAATGGAGCGGGGCCTGTTCATGCCGTAGGGGTATTGAATGGAGGGGGCATCCCGCTGAAGTTGCGAACCACCGCAGGGAAGATACGGTTGCAGTTTTTAGATGCGGAACCATCGTTGCGCGAGTCGCGTATACGTGAAGAGCAGGAACGGCTGCGCGTTTTGGAGGTGGCGGAGCCAGCGTCGCCCGCAGGGGCTGATCCGACACCTCCGGCGCCGCCACCAGCGCCGCCTGGGAATTCGCAGGGGGACTGGCTGGAAGCGTGGATGGGCAGGCTGGAAGTGGCCGTCACAGGGGGACTGCGTGAGGATGCGGATGATTTCAAGAACCGGCTCACGTCTTCGCCGCACCCGATCTATCCGGAGCTGGCGCAGCGCGTAGGGGTACAAGGCGTAGTGAAACTGCAGGTGCGGGTGACGAAGGATGGGAGAGTGGAAGTTCTGAAACTGGAGCAGGGCGAGCCTACATTGGCCGAGGCGGCAATTACGGCCGTGAAGCAATGGCGCGGGAAACCGGCGTGGATTAATGGGAAGCCTGTGGAAGTTGTTTCCACGGTGACGTTTAATTTTCAACTGAAGTGATGTGTTCGAAGCGGCGGCAAAAAGTGCCGGCATCGATTTGAAATGCACCGTTCGGCCAGAGCGGGAAGTTGATTTTGTTTTTCGGGGCCCGGGTCAGTCGCAAAACTTGAAGGGGGTAAAGTCAATGCTTCGAAACGCGTTGCGCGCAACTCTCGTTCTGTGTGTGGCGGTGGCGGCTTGCGCTGCTTCCGGATTGGCTATCAGCAAGGATTTCGATCAGAGCTACCCGTTGCAGCCGGGCGGTTCGTTCGAATTGCAAAATGTGAATGGAACCGTGGAAGTGGAAGGCTGGGACCGCGATGCGGTTGAGGTGCACGCGGTGAAGACCGCGAAGGAACGGGAAACGGACCTGGAGCGCGTTTCGATTGAAGTGGATGCGAAACCGAAGGCGGTTTCGGTGGTGACGCGTTATCCGCAAAATGAAGGCGTGGAAGTGGCGGTGGAATACGTGATTCATGTGCCGCATGGGGCGCGCGTGGAACATGTAGGCACGGTGAATGGAACGCTGCGGGTTGCAGGAGTGGACGCCATCGAAGACCTGCACACCGTGAACGGCAATATTGAAGTATACGAAGGCGGCGGGCCGATCCATGCGCATACGACGAATGGCAACGTACACCTGGAGCTTGCGCGAGTTGGTGGCGGACAAAGCGACAGGGGCGACAAGAGCGAAGCTACCGCGGAAACCACAAACGGGTCACTGCTGCTGGCGATTCCTTCCGACGCACAAGCGGACGTGGATGCGCGATGCCTGAACGGGAATTTTTCTTCGGAGCTGCCGCTTTCGCTGGAAAGCAACCTGCGACCCAGGGAAATACGTGGAAAGCTGGGAAGAGGCGGCACGCCGATCCATCTGCACACGGTGAACGGCGGGATTCGACTGATCGTGCTGCGATCAACGGTTTAGATTTTGCTGCGTCTAAGTTCGTAAGACGAGTGGCAAGGCGGATTTTCAGGAGAAAAATTTATGAATAAGAAAGTTTGGACGATTGCAGGAGGCGCAGCGGTGTTGAGCGCGGTATTGATCGCAGCACCGGCATTTACCTCGGCACACCGGATGCAGGAGACGCAGGACCAGCAGGAGGGGCCCGGCCCAGTGGTGCGCAATTTTGCGTATTCGATTGGAGATGAAGGCGGAAGCTGGCTGGGCGTGGAAACACAAGAAGTCACCAGCGAGAAAGCCAAAGAGTACAAACTGCCCGAGGAACGCGGCGCGTTGCTGGGGAAAATCGTGCCGGACAGCCCGGCATCCAAAGCCGGCCTGCGCGCTAATGACGTGATTACAGAGATCAACGGGCAACACGTGGAAGGAGCGCAGCAATTCCGGCGCATGATCCGCGAAATTCCGGCGGGACGAAATGTGCAATTGACGGTCTGGAGAGACGGGCGAAGCCAGACAGTCAGCGTGACGCTGGGAAAAGGTGAGGAATTGCATCGCAACACGATGAGGGTCACGCCGGGAATGCCGGGTACCTTCGCGTTTCGCATGCCGGAACTGCCTGAATTGCCAGAGGCGCCGGATACGGGAGTCGTGGAGATTCCGGACATGCCGTCCTTGGATTGGAACGGTCCGGTGGTCATCGGCGGCGGGCCGCGACTAGGTATCGATGCCGAGGACCTGTCGGGACAACTGGGATCCTATTTTGGCGCGCCGGAGGGAGAAGGCATTCTGGTGCGCGGATCTATTTCGGGATCTCCCGCAGAGAAGGCCGGGCTGAAAGCGGGAGACGTGATTATCTCGCTGAATGGAGAGCGGGTTCGCTCGGTGGGAGACCTGCGGCAGAAACTGGCGAGGATACATACCTCGAAAGACAAAGATGCGGATAAGGATGCGGAAGGGACGAACCGCACGGTGAAACTGGGAGTGCTGCGGAATAAGAGCGAAATTTCATTAAGTGTGGAGCTGCCTGCGCCTTCGGTGCGGAGCCGACAAGTGGTGACGCACAGAACCAACATTTGAACGTGGCGACTGAGCCGCGAGTTAGAGAAAAGGCCCGGACGGTTTTGGCGTCCGGGCCTTTTTTTGTGTGAATGGGATCGTTGAGAAACGAGCACTTTGCCACGCCAGCACCCGACGCGAGCACCGCACTTCTGCACCACACCGCAGCACGAAGATACCCGGTGCAACGACGAAGTCTGGAAATAAAAATTAAGGCGTTTTTTCGCTGCGATATTTTTTAGCGAGGCGCACGGGTCTGCGTAGAAAGGCTAAGGCGCTGTGCGAGGTTTCCGGCACATTTTCTCCGTCGGCGGACCAATCCTCCTGGGTTGGAGAAAAAGTCAGGCGGAGCAAATATCCAAAACCGGCGGCAGCGCTGCCGCGCATGCGCGCGCGGAAAAGAGCGCGGGCTGCGAGGCCAGGAAGCGCATGGCCTGCTGAGGGGAGCCAGGCTGCGATTTGTTTCGCGAGACGTGAAGCTGACCGGTCGGCTTGCACGCGCGACTCGATATGCGCGGGCAGAGGGGCACGCAAGAGGTTGCGCGCGAGCAGAAGTCCGGTATTGACCATGCGGTTTGCGCCGATTTTTTGGGCGGTGGCGAAGCAGCACTCCCAATTCAGGCTGGTCTGACAAGCCACGTAGGCAGCTACGTCAGCAACCATGGTCAAACGGTCCCAGAGATGTTTGGCACCGTGAATACAGATGAGAATCAGCTCGTCCTCAATCGCGAGAGCGGGGATTTCGTGACCATCGACTGGCACCAACTGGCGGCGCGCGAAAAAGTCTTCTACTGGCAGGCCTCGGGGAAAGTAACGCATGGTGCGTTCGGTGTGGAGTTCGACGAGGAGCGGGGCGGCGGTTCGAACGAAGGTATATTGGCCGGGAATTTTGTCGGCGCGGATGGCGTCCAGCGAAATTTCGTTTTGGTAACCCGCGGAAATCATCAGCTCGGTGGCGCGAAGGATGTCTCGCTGACGTACCACAAAATCGAGGTCGCCGTAACGGCGTGCGCCGGTGTCGCCATAGGCGCGCAAGGCGAGCACAGGGCCTTTTACGAGGACAACGTCAGGGCTGGCGGAGCGAAACAGATTTATCAGCCGGAACAGTTCGGCAGTCATTTTCAGCGTAGACAGCACCTGGCCGCGGTGAAGTTCGCGGATTTTCTGTTCGAACCCGGGAGGTGGGACACCTTCGCCGCAATGTTGCAAGGCGGAAGCTAATAGAGCGATGACGCCGTGCTGTTCCGCTAAGGTGAGAAGAGCCGGCCAGGAGATGGTTTCAAGCAACTTGCGCAGATGGGAGTAGTCGCAAACGGGCGAGGAACATTCCAGCAGCGCCGGCCACTCCGGTGAAGTGGCCGCAGTGGAATCGTTTTTTGTGGCGTCGACGGTGGTGGATGATGACAGCGCAGACTCCGCTTTGCCGTTCGAGTTCAGCGAATAAGTATTTCAGCTGATAAGAGAATATAGCCGGGTCTTGCGGGCACGCACTTCATTTATTTGAAAACGAGACGAAAAGTAGAAGAGCGAGTGCGCACGTTGCGGAAGGCCCGGTCGCACATGGTTGCGAGTTCAATGAAAAGGCCGATTCCGTTTTGCGGAACCGGCCTACATGCAAGTAATTGAGAACTCCTGGAGCTTAGGAGCCAGTTTTGCTGCGGTTAGTTACTTTTCTTTTTGCGGACGTTGACCTTGGTGTCGATGCCCGGCTGGATTTGTTCCAGGGCCTCGAGGCCCAACTTGGCCTGGGCTCCATAACTGTTGGGACCGCCATTGGGATCAAGTTCTACGGCTTTCTGATAGGCCTCGACGGTGCCTGGCTGGATGATGAACTCCAGCTTGTCTCCGTTTTTCTTGGTTTCCATGGAACCGACCAGAGCGGCGCCCAGCAAATACCAGACCTGAGCACTTTTTGGATCGAGTTCGCTGGCCTTTTTGAGGGGCTCAACGGCTTCCTTCAAACGGCCGGCGTTGTACAAGCTGATTCCAAAATTGCGCCAGGCGGTGGCGGCATTGGCGGGATCCAATTCCGCGCTTTTGGTGTAGGAGGCACGCGCATCATCAATATTGCCTGCACGAGCCTGCACGTTTCCCAAATTGTTGTAGTAGCCGGGAACGTCAGGCTTCGCGGCGATGGCTTGCTTGTAGGCGTTGATGGCATCGTCGTTGCGGCCAGCGAGGTCATACACTTCACCGAGCTTGGCCCACATCAGATGCTGGTTGGGATCTTTTTCAGGAGCGGCTTTCTGAGCAGCGGTGAATTCCGCAGCGGCTTGATTGGAAAGATCGGTCACCTTGGCTTTGGCGGCGTCGCGCTGCTCGGCGGGAGCCTTGGCTACTTCCTCTTTGGCTTTGCGTTCCTGGTCGAGTAACGCAGCGCCTGCAGTGAAGTGAGCTTTCATGCCTTCGAATTTCTGTTTTTCATCTTCCTGTTTTTTGGCTTGCTCGACAGCCTGGCCGCCCTGCTTGGCGACGATGTCCTTGAAGTTAACGTCGGCCTTGGTTTCGACGCCGGTTTGAACGTTGACTTTTGATTCAAAGGGCTTGTTGGGCGCAGGAAGTATTACGAAAACGGAATACGCGCCGGTCTTGAGATGTTGAAAGGTATAGTTCCCGCTGTTATCGGTTTTCGTCTCGGTCTTGGCACCCTGATCGCTGACACATTGCACGCCGATATTGGCCCACGGCTTGCCGGCTACGTCCAGGAGCTGCCCCCGGATCGAGCCATCCGCTTGTGCAGCGGCACGAGGAACGAAACAAGATAACAACAGCGCCAGCGCGCAGACACTCAACATCCACACGCCAGGGCGCGAAGCAGGACACGAACGGAAGTATGAACTCGGACGCGAAATCAAATGCTTCTTCATGCTCAACTCTCCTTTACCACTACTGCTACCGGCCAGGGCGAAGCGCTCCATTATCACTGGAATCGCCGCCGGATTCAAAGGTCAGGGATGGGCGGCGGGTCAGTTTGAATCCTTCTCGTAGTGCAATACTCCGAACGCCAAGAAACAAAAAATCCCGAGGAAGATAACGCAAAGCCACCACGGACTCCAGGGGATCGGGAATAAGAACAACAACAGCCACCAAGCCCAATTCGGTGGCTTACGGTTCCCAATGTTTTCGGATTCCATTCAGTTCACTTCTACAGGCGTACAGCTAATACCAGAAATTTGTAAACTAACCCACTACCGCACGGGTGGCGGCCTGCCGATAGGAGATGGGATCGGATGACCCGGCCTCCGCAAAAGCGCGCAGGCGCAGCATACAACTATCACAGACGCCGCAGGCGGCATCTTCGTTCTGGTAGCACGACCAAGTGAGATGCAAAGGGGCGCGCAGCTCGACGCCCTTGCGAATGATCTCGCTTTTCCGCAGCGCGATGACGGGGGTTTGTATTTCGATGTGTGTTTCCGGGCGGGTGCCAACGCGGATGAGCTCCTGAAAGACACGATAGTATTCGGGCCGGCAGTCGGGATAGCCGGAGCTGTCTTCTGCGACTGCGCCGATATAAATGGAGCGTGCGCCAAGGACTTCAGCCCAACTCACCGCGACGGAAAGAAAATGGGCGTTGCGAAAAGGGACGTAGGTGACGGGAATGTCGTGGCTGACCGGACTTTGCGCGGAAACGGAAAGAGAGCTTTCCGGGACGGCAATGGCGGTGTCGGTGAGCGCGGAACCGCCGATGGCGCGGAAGTGATCAAGCTGCACGACCAGGCGTTGCTGTATGCCGTAGAAATTGGCAATGGCTTCGAAGGAATGGCGTTCGCGCAATTGGGTACGCTGGCCATAGCCGGCGTGCAGTAACGCGACGTTGGCTGCGCCGTGTTTGTGAACGGCGATGGCGGTACAGACGCAGGAGTCCATGCCACCGCTGAGAAGTACGACCGCTTCGGAATGGCGGGCGGCGCTGGCATTGGAGCTGTGGGAGTGAGGCATGGTCTCTAGACGCCTTTGGTGGCAGGATCCCAAACAAATTTGTGTAGTTGCAAGCCAAGCCTGACAGGCAATCCGTCGGCGAGCATCCATTCCACCAAGGCGCGTGGCTCCAAGCCGGACCACTTGGATGCGGAATCTGCGGGGCTTGGGAACGCGGGCGAAAACAAGACCTGACGAACGCGCTGGTCCAAGTGGTGCTGCTGCGTAAATTGACGAGCAAATTCGTAGTCGCGGCGAGTGGAGAGGACAAATTTCACTTCATCGTTGGGGCTCAGCGCGTCGAGATTGTGCATGTCGAAAACGTCGGGCTCGCCGGAATCGGGACATTTGACGTCGACAATTTTGATTACTTCGCGTGGCAATTGGCCGATAAAGCGCTCTCCGCTGGTTTCGATCATGACGGTGTAGCCGGATGCCAATAGGTGCTCGGCGAGCGGATAGATTTCCTGCTGAAGCAGCGGCTCGCCGCCGGTTAATTCGACAAGTGAAAGGGGTGCGGCTGTGCCCTTCTGCGCCAATTGGCGGCCTGCCAATTCGTCCACTTGAGCGGCTACTTCTGCGACGGTCATTTTCTTTCCGCCGTGAAAGGCGTAGGCGGTGTCGCACCAGGTGCAGCGCAAATTGCAGCCGGTAAGGCGAACAAAAATACATGGCAAGCCGGCGCGGGTGCCTTCGCCCTGAATGGATTTGAAAATTTCGGTGATAAACATGAGGTTGAGTGCAAATCGTTTGGGCCTAAAATTTTCGACGCCGGGCTATTGAGCGTCGGATTTGTGTTTGCGTGTGGTCCTGCGGCCGAAGTACCAGATGAAACCAAAAAACAGCGTCATGGCCACGATCAATCTTGGGTAGCCAGGGGGAATGCCCATGTGGCGAAGAACGAGCACGTAGCCCAAGGTTACAAGCAGAACGGGAACCATCACAACATAGTAGGAGCGATTCATGGCTGCGAGACCGCCGGGCGATATTGCGCCCTGCTGGTATCGGTTTCCCACAAAATTACGTTTCTGATATGGGCCCCGGGCGGCAGATTGCGCAACAAACGGGTGACCTCGTCATAAAAATACTTGGCTAGATTTTCCGCCGAGGGGTTGACACTTTTGAAGGGTTCCAGATCATTCATGAACTGATGATCGAGACGTCCCATGATTTCGCGCACCACGCGTTTCAGCTCGGTGAAATCCACGAGCAAACCAATGTTATCGAGCTGCGGGCCTTCGAGGGTGACGCGCACGCGGTAGTTGTGGCCGTGAACGTTCTCGCATTTGCCTTTGTATCCGCGCAAGGCGTGACCGGCGGAAAATGTTTCTTCTACGCTGACTTCAAACATGAAACCTCTGGGCGGATGCGTACATCCAGTGACACCGTAGCAAACAGGCGGGCTCTGAATTTACGGCTGTTTTTCAAGAAAACGCGCGGCATCGGCCGAGTTATGGGTGATGCGGTAGTTCGGCAACGATTCCAGGAAAATTTTACCATAGGGCATACGCTGGATGCGGGTGTCGAGCAGGGCGAGAACGCCGCGATCGGTCTTGGTACGGATGAGGCGGCCAAAACCCTGTTTGAGCGCGAGGACGGCCTGAGGGACCTGAAACTCGGAGAAGGGATTGCGGCCTTCCTCCTGTAAGGCGCGCACGCGCGCGGCCACGATGGGATCGCTGGGAACGGCGAAAGGTAAACGATCGACAATGACGCAGGAAAGTTGCTCGCCGGGGACGTCGACGCCTTGCCAGAAACTGGAGGTAGCGAAGAGCACGGCGGCGGGAGTGTTTTTGAAACGCTCCAGCAAGACAGAACGGGGAGCGGTGCCTTGCAGGAGCAGCGGGAAACTTACGCGAGTGCGTACGCGCTCGTAGAGATCATTCATCTGGCCATAGCTGGTGAAGAGACAAAACGCGCGGCCCTGACTGTGTTCCAGCAATTGCACAATTTCGTCGGCGGCTTTGGAAGCGAAGCCGGCGTCGCGCACATCGGGAATTTTGATGGGCAAATACAGCAGGGCCTGTTGGGAATAATCGAACTCGGGCGGAAGGGTGCGCTCTTTGACATGGTCGATGCCGAGGCGCTGGCGGATGAATTCGAAACGGCCGCCGACAGTGAGAGTGGCGGAGGTTAAAACTACGGTGTCGAATTGTTCAAAGAGGCGCTGGCGCAGAATCTGGCTGACATCGATGGGCGTAGCGGTAAGGAAGACACCTTTGTTGCGGCGCTCGTACCAATAGACGTAATTTTTTTCGTCGGACTCGAAGAGGAAGGTCAGTTCCTGGCGGAGCTCGAAGCTGCGTCGAGCAATGCGCAAAAGCTCTTCGGGCTTCTGGGTCATGGCTGCGAATTCAGTTTCAAGGCCTTTGAGCGCGGTTAATAAGGAATCGAATGCTTCGCGATGCTGTTCGAGGAATGCGTCGCGCTCATTTCGGGTGAAGGGATAGCGGCCATCGCGCGGGGGAAAAGCGTCGAAGAAGACGCGGGTGCGCTCGCGAATGCGTTGGGTGCGACGCAATACCGATGCGGAGGCCATCTTGAGAAGGCGCAAAGACTGGTCAGCGTCGCGGGCCAACTCTTCAAAGCGAAAGTTGGAAATCTGGCGACCAAAATAATCGCTGGCTACGTCCTCAATTTCGTGGGCTTCGTCAAAAATCACGGCGGAGTATTCGGGGAGGATGCTGCCAAAGTCATCCTGCTTGAGCGAGAGATCGGCAAAAAATAAATGGTGATTGACGATGATCAAATCGGCTTCTTTGGCGCGCTGGTGCATGGCAGTGACGAAGCACTCATTGAAGCGATCGCATTTCTGTCCGGTACAGGTGTCGCGGCGGGCGTCGAGCCTGGTCCAAAGATCGGAATCGTCGGAGAGAAAGGTAAGCTCGCTGCGGTCGCCCGTTTCGGTGAGTTTGGACCACTCGCGAATTTGCTGGAACGCGTCGATTTCCTCCATGCCTTTCAACAAAGGCTGGCCAGCCATCTGGTGGACTCGAGCATGGCAGAGAAAATTTGAACGGCCCTTCATGACCGCGACTTTGAGATTGGGGGCGAAGTGCTTTTGCAGAAATGGAACGTCTTTTTGATAGAGCTGTTCCTGGAGGGACTTGGTGGCGGTGGAAATGACGACACGGCGTCCACTACAGATTGCCGGAATAAGATAGGCCAGCGTTTTGCCGGTTCCGGTTCCGGCTTCTACCACGGCGTGATGATGTTTTTCGAAGGCATCGTGCACCACTTCAGCCATTTCCAACTGGCCGGGGCGATGCTCGTAGCCGCCGATCATGCAGCGCTCGAGTAGACCGCCTGGACCGAAGACATCGTGCATGGACGGGGGAGCTTGGGAAGCGGGTTGGTTGTCGAGTGGCTCGGGCTGGGGCGCGAACGGGGCCGTTTGGCGTGCGGAACTTACGTCAACCTTACCGTTATTGTGCCGGAGGTCGTCGTGTCCGGCGGCCGGGGGGTTCTGGCGAACAGGGCGGAGCGGGTTCACGTCCGCGTCCGCAGCCGGTCTGGGATTACGACGTGCCAATTAGAGCGCTCCACTCGGGTCGCAGGTACGGATTGTAAACAAGAGGAATAGTTACCTTAACATACGCAGCGGTAGAGGGCTGTGGCGGACGAAGAGGCCGCCCAGATTGCGGCCCCTAGAGGAATGCCAAGTAATCTGGACTTTAGTACTTGAACACCCAGCAGCCTTTTGCGCCCCTATCCGTTATTCGGTGGCGTTAAAGTCAGGTGGGGATATTTCCCCAAAAAGAGTGGGCGGGAGCCGGTACGTCGTGCAATCCACATGGGGTGGAAATATGAAACGTAACATGACGCTTTGGTGTGTTGTGGTGGTTGCGACTATCGCATTGACCGGTGCTTTGTCGGGATGCAGCGGCGTGCCCAATGGCAGTGGGCCCACACCACCGAGTCAGAATGCGAGCCTGGCAGTGACGATGACTTCCAAGCCAGCGCTGTCTTTGACAGGCGTTTCGGTGTTGTCCGCCACGGTGGGAATCACGGGAATCACTTTCACTCCTTCTACAGGGACAGCGGTTTCTTTAACCTTAAGTCCTACTGTCTATCCCATCGATCTTACGCGTCTGCAAAGTGACTCGGCGTTTCTGGGCACGCTGTCATTGCCGGCCGGAAGTTATACCGGCGCCTCGGTGACTTTTTCCGCGCCGGTGCTAACAATATTCAATCAATCGGGATCGACGCTGAATAGCACCTGCCTGACGAATACAATTTGCGAATTAGTTTTGACCGCGGGGTCGGCAAGCATTACGGCAGCTCCATTTCCGTTAACGCTCACGTCCAGCCAGGCAACCGGCATTTCGTTGAATGTAGACCTGAACACGGCGCTGACACTGACGAGCAACACGCTGGCTGTGAGCTTCACCACCATGAACGCGGTTACGTCGGCGCAACTTCCGCGCACCGGCAGCCTCACCGGAGCGTTGGATGTGATCGAAGATTTCGTGGGAAAAGTTACCGCGGTATCTTCCAGTTCGCTGACGGTGCAATCGAGCAACGGCGTCTCATTGCAATTTACGTTGCCGTCGACGGTGGTGATTGAAGACCCGCAGGGATTGTGCGCAGCGTTGAGTACGGCTTGTTTGGTGGCCAACCAAACGGTGGTGAGCGTGGACGCCACGGTGACTACGACCGGAACGTTGTCGGCGACTTCCGTGGATCTTCTGGATGCGACGCCCGTCGATGAAGTGG
>Ga0182024_10011551_pt1 | contig 17686 bp, 17 predicted proteins | sample P32metaG_FD_120480 | JGI IMG/M metagenome (GOLD analysis project Ga0182024, IMG submission 120480) | Permafrost microbial communities from Stordalen Mire, Sweden - P3-2 metaG (Illumina Assembly) | ecosystem: Environmental > Terrestrial > Soil > Wetlands > Permafrost | place: Sweden: Stordalen... | reverse complement strand
CCTGCGGCTCTTTTTCGCCTGCCAATACGCCTGTCTCGTTCCAGCGCCGCTGCCGCTTCCCGCGCCTTTCGGCGGCAAGGAGGCGTATCTGGCGCACATCCGTCGGATGCTGATTTCGGCCAAAGTCAGCGCCGCCTTCGCCCCGCCCCCCCTCGCGGAATGGTTCGAGGAGGCCGCCGAGGGAATGAACCTTGGTCTCTGTGGGGCGGCGAACTTCTTTGGCGCCGGAGAATCCAGACTCCCCAAGGCCGATCCCGATGGCCTTTGCTACATACAGTTCTCCTCGGGGAGCACACGGTTTCCCCTAGGTGTGGCGGTGACCCAGAAGGCTCTGATGGCGAACGTCTCGGCCATCTGCCGCGATGGCCTCAATGTCACGGCCGGCGACCGCGCAGTGTCCTGGCTGCCCCTCTATCATGATATGGGTCTTGTCGGCATGCTGCTGAGCGGCGTCGCCTGCCAGTGCTCCGTCGACCTGTTGCCCACCGGAGCATTCGTTCGCCGGCCCAGCCTTTGGCTCGAGCTCATCTCGAGCCGCCAGGCGACGATCTCGTATGCTCCAACCTTCGGCTATGAACTTGCCGCCCGGCGCGCCCAGGCGGCGAACCCCGAAAGCCTCGACCTGACCAGCTGGAGAGTCGCCGGCGTTGGCGGCGACATGATCCGGCCCGCACCGCTCAAGGCGTTCGCTCAGGCATTCAGCCCTTCCGGCTTCAGTCCATCTACTTTCGTGCCCAGTTATGGAATGGCCGAGACCACGCTGGGGCTCACCCTCGCCCCGCTCGGCCAAGGTATTCGCACCGACCGGATTGACGTCGAGGCGCTGGAACGGACTGACGCGGCCGACCCGAGACGGCGTCAGGGCGCGCGCACCCGGGACTTTGCCCTCTGCGGTAGGGTGCTGCCAGGACATCAGATAGAGGTGCGCGACCGGCAAGGCAACGCCCTCGCCGAACGCCGGATTGGCAGAATATTCGCCTCTGGCCCCAGCCTGATGACGAGCTATTTTGGCGAACCCCACGAGACCGCCCGAGTTCTTTCCAAAGACGGGTGGCTGGACACCGGCGACCTCGGTTACGCCCTCGGGGAGCAGATCGTGATCACGGGCAGAGCCAAGGATCTCATCATCATAAATGGCCGCAACGTCTGGCCACAGGACCTGGAGTGGACGGCGGAAAGCGAGATCCCGGCATTGCGAAGCGGCGACGTCGCTGTGTTCTCCGTCAATGGGGCCGAGCAGGAGCGTGTCGTCGCCCTAGTCCAATGCAGAATGGGCGCCGCGGAGGCGCGCGAGGATTTGCGCGCCCAGACCGCCGGCCTTTTCCGTACGCGCCACGGGCTCGAGACGGAGGTGGTGCTGATCCCGCCCCACAGTCTTCCGCAGACCTCATCAGGCAAGCTCAGCCGGTCGTCCGCGAAGTCGCTGTTCCTGTCGGGCGCCTTCGAAGCGAGGACGGCGAAGGTCGACGCCTGAGCCAACCCCGGTTGAACGGGGTGTCTCAAACCTGTTACGGTGCGTCGGGGCTTCGTCCGCGAAGCGGTTCAGTGGGTTCGCGGCATGCGAGAAACTCGTCAGTTAGCGCTTGTGGCCAGCAACAATGGCCCCGAATGGAAGCCGGTCCGCGAAGAAATCGCGGCAGTTTTCGAGCAGGTTCTCGGCCACCCGGTCCAGATCACAGATCAAACTGATATTGTTGAGGATCTCGGTCTGGACTCGTTGGGCGTCATGAATTTCGTCATGGCCATCGAGGACTTCTATGATATCTCGATTCCGCTGGATCGGATCGCCCAGGTTCAGACCGTAGGCGACCTGATTCAAGCAGTCGAGCAACTGCGCAGCGGGGTCCCGGCATGACGATCCTCGCCAAGTATGCCAGCTTCAAGCTGGCTTATGACGCCCTACGCGGTCATGGAGTGGATCCGTTCAATGTGAGGTTCGACAGCGTGCTCTCGCCCACCGAGGGCATTCTGAACGGCCGTCGCATGATCCTGCTCGGCACCAACAACTATCTGGGCCTTACCTTCGACCCCGACTGCATCGCCAAGGCTGTGGAAGCGACTACCAGACAAGGCACGGGCACCACCGGCTCGCGCATCGCCAACGGCAGTTATGATGGTCATCTTCGGCTGGAGCGGCGGCTGGCCGAATTCTATGGCCGAAAACACGCGATGGTGTTCAGCACCGGCTACCAAGCCAACCTGGGTGTCCTATCGACCCTCGTCGGCCGAGGCGACCATCTGATGCTTGATGCCGACAGCCACGCCAGCATCTACGATGGCTCTCGGCTAGGCGGCGCCGAAGTCATCCGCTTCCGACACAACAGTCCCGACGATCTCTACAAGCGCCTTCGGCGCCTCGCGGGCTCTCCAGGCGAACGGCTGATCGTCGTCGAAGGGATATATTCCATGCTGGGCGATACCGCGCCCCTCAAGGAGATCGCCGCCGTCAAGCGGGAGACGGGCGCGTACCTGCTCGTGGATGAGGCTCATTCCCTGGGCGTTCTGGGCGCGAAAGGAAGAGGCGCGGCCGAGGCCGCCGCCGTCGAGGAAGACGTCGACTTCATCGTCGGAACATTTTCGAAGAGTTTGGGAAGCGTAGGCGGTTTCTGCGTATCGGACACCGCCGACTTCGACATCATGCGGGTGGTGTGCCGTCCTTACATGTTCACGGCCTCGCTGCCCCCGGGAATCATCGCCTCAACCCTGGAAGCTCTGCACAAGCTCGAGACTGAGCCGAGACTGCGCGCGAGCCTGATGCGCAACGCCAAGCGGCTTCACGACGGTCTCGGCGCCCTCGGGTTCACCACTGGCCCGCAGGCCAATCCCATCGTTGCGGTAGTGATGCCCGACCAGGAAATCGCCGTGACCTTCTGGAAGATGCTTCTGGAGTCGGGGCTCTACCTGAATCTGGCGCTGCCACCCGCCACTCCAAGCAACGCGCCCCTCCTTCGCACTAGTGTCAGCGCCGCACACACGACAAAGCAGATCGACGCCGCCCTCGAGATCTTCGCTCATGTAGGTAGCGAGCTTCAGTGTCTGCCGTCGGATCGTCGTCGAGCCGGCGGAGTAGTCTGACTGACGTGAGTTCGATGGCGGTCGCCGCCCCGATTGCCTACAGATCGACCTGGCGACTCTCGATCCTTGACCGCTACATACTGCGGATGCTGGCCGCTCCCGCCGCTGGCGTGCTTGGGGTCACCCTTGTCGCCTTTCTGCTCGAGCAGACGCTGAGGCTCATCGATCAGCTCGCCTCCAACGGCGCGCGGCTCGGGTACCTCTTTGGCCTGATTACCAATCTCGTCCCTTACCAGCTGGGACTGGCGCTACCTGCCTCGTTCTTCGCGGCGATGTTCATCGTCATCGCCCGTCTCGACGAGGAGAGCGAGATCGACGCGGTCCTGGCTGGCGGAATCTCATTTACGCGTCTGGTGGCTCCTCTACTGGCGGTTGGCGTGGCCCTGGGAATCGTCAGCATCCTCCTGATCGGATACCTGCAGCCCTACAGCCGCTTCGGCTATCGCGCTGTACTGAACGCCGCCACCGACGCCGGCTGGACGGCGCAACTCGATCCTCAGGTGTTCATCAGCGCCGGGCCGAACTTCACCATCACCGCCGACGAGGCCGACGCTACGGGCCGAAATCTCAATGGCGTCTTCATCGACCGCCGTGGCAAGAGCGGCGAAACCGTCGTCACGGCCAGCCGGGGAACCCTGTCGCTGCGGCCCGATGGGAAGACTACCCAGCTCAACCTGAACGGTGGCTTGGTCCTGACGGATGCGCCCCGCGGGGGCGCGCGGCTGCTGCGCTTTGGGGACTTCACCGATCGCGAGGTGTTGGGCGGAAACCAAACTCTGCAACCGAGGGGCGGAGACGAGCAGGAGCTGACGCTGGCAGAACTCGTGCAGGAAATTCATCGGCCCGACGCCCTGATACCCAAGCGCGTCCTCGAGGCCGAGCTCTACTCACGATTGACGCGGTCCCTGGCGATACCCCTGTTACCCCTTCTTGCGCTTCCACTAGCGCTAGCGGCCAAGCGGGGACGCAGGGCCCCGGGCATGATCGTCGGCGCTGTGATTCTGGTCGGGTTTCACCATGGCGTGACTCTCTGCAAGAGCTTCGCCGTCGCCGGCAGCGTCGACCCGCTCCTGGCCATGGGGACGATCTACATCATCATGGCGGCGTTTGCCTTGTGGCTCTTCCTTTCCAGCCGACGCAGACCTGGAGAGACCCCGATCAACGCCTTTTTCGCGCGCATAGAGCAGGCGTTCGAACGACGCACGAAAGTCGCCCCCACAGCGATGCAGAAGGAAGGCGCGCTGAGCCTCTCGGCCTATCTGACCAGAATCATGTTGGTGCGCACCGCCGCCGCAGCCGCTGCGCTAATAGCGCTACTGCAGTTGATCGACCTTCTTGAGCGAACCAGCGACATTCTCGCCCGTGGGGGCGTTCTGCAGATCTTCCACTACATGTTCCTGCGCCTACCGTTCCTCTTTCAGCAAGTGGCGCCGTTCGCCGTCCTAGCCGGCGCGATCTTCACTTTCAGCCAGCTGGCGCGGAACAGCGAACTGGTGGTCATGCGCATCACCGGACTGTCGCTCTTTCAGATTTTCCGCAGGACGTTGCCGGTTGCCCTTGCGGTCGCCGCGCTGGATCTCGTCGTCACCGACCAGGTGACGCCCCGAGCCGAGCAGTCTCTGGCCGAGTGGTGGGCGGCGACGGCGCCGGGCGCCGCGCGTCACGCGCCGGCCCCACGGTGGTTTCGCATCGGCGACGATGTCGTCAGGGTAGGCTCGACGAGCCCGAACGGCGAACAGCTCAGCAGGGTGTCGATCTACGAGCGAAATGGCGATGAGGCGCTCATCCGCAGGATGACCGCCGCCAGCGCGACACACGAACCCGGCGGCTGGCGTCTGCATGACGCCGTGGTGACCGATCTTGGCCAAGCCCGCGCCGATGTGATGACAGTGGGGGCGATGGATTGGCGCACCACCCTGCGTCCCGAGGACGTGGCGCGACTCTTCTCTACCGCCTACCAGATCACCTCGGGGACGGCGTACCGATCGCTGTTCGGCAAGGGACCGGTGGACAAGAGCCCAAGCCAGTTTCAGACAAGGCTTTATCGGACGCTTGCCGAAGGCTTTGCTCCCATAATCATGCTGCTTCTGGCTCTTCCAGCCGCGCTCGGCCACACCAGGAGCAACCGCACCACGCCGATCATCTTCGGTCTGGGCTGTGGGCTTCTCTACCTTGTGGCCGATGGCCTGCTCACAGCGATGGGCGAGACCGGCGTCCTGCCTCCGCTGGTCGCCGCCTGGGGAGCGCCCGTTGTCTTCGCCGCCGGCGCCGTCAGCATACTGCTCTACGCCGAAGGATGACTGAGCCGGTCGAAATAGTACCCGTGCGAACGGGCGCCGAGCTGGAGCGCTTCATTCGCGTACCGATGCGGCTGATGGCGAAGGATCCGGCCTGGATCGCACCCTTGATGTTCGAGCGGCGCGAGGCCCTGTCGCCCAAGCACAACCCGTTCTTCGAACACGCCGAGGTCCAATTCTGGCTGGCGCGAAGGAGCGGCGGCGACGTCGGTCGCATCAGCGCCCAGATAGACCACCTCGCCCGAACCGACCCGGCCGCGCCCGCCGGCTATTTCGGCATGATCGCCGCCGAGAACGATCCAGAAGTTTTCGCGGCGCTTTTTCGCACCGCCGAAGGGTGGCTCTGCGAGCGGGGCCGCGCGCGGATCCTTGGACCGTTCAACCTGTCGATCAACGAGGAAGTGGGCTTGCTGATCGATGGCTTCGAGACACCGCCGATGTTCATGATGGGCCATGATGCCCGCTACGCGGCGATGCGAATAGAAGAACAGGGCTACAACAAGGCCAAGGACGTCTTCGCCTACATTTCCGACGTGCCGAAGTTCACGCCGGGAGTTCAGGCGCGGCTCAACCGGCCGCTGCCGCCAGGAATGGTCCTGCGGCCGGTGCGGATGAACCAGTTCGACGAGGAAGTGAGAACCTTGGTCGACATCCTCAATGACGCCTGGGCGAACAATTGGGGTTTCGCGCCGGTCACCGAAGCGGAGACCAAACACCTGGGGGAATCTCTCAAACTCATCCTCAATCCGCGCCTGGTCTGGTTCCTGGAGATCGATGGCGAGGCCGCTGGTTTCGGCGTCCTACTGCCCAACCTGAATGACGCCATCTCCGACCTGGGCGGACGTCTTATCCCCTTCGGATGGGCGAAACTCCTGTGGCGGCTCAAGGTCTCCGGCGTGCGGCGCGGACGGGTGCCGCTGATGGGAGTGAAGCGCAAGTTCGCCCGCGATCGGCGGGGCGCCTTCGCTCCGTTCGTGATCCTGGACGCCATCCGGCGGGAAGGCGTCAAGGCCGGGATAACCCAGGCGGAGTACTCCTGGATCCTCGAGGACAACGCGCCCATGCGGCACATTCTCGAAGACTTCGGCGCGCGCATCTACAAAACCTACCGGATCTACGGAAAGGCGCTGTCCTGAGCGCGAGCCCCGCGGCGGACGGCTCAGGTGGTGCGAAACCTTGCCACGGCGCGGACATTCGGGTCGTCGGCGAAGTCGGCCGGGGCGATGAACCCCAGTCCGTCCCACTGGATCTGAATATCAATACGCTCGAAACATTTGGCGACGAATTCGGAACAGATGAACTCGTTATCGGGACCGAGGGATTTGGGCATGTGGATATCCAAACGACCGACGACGATACGAAGGGCGATCTTGAGTATTTCGGCGCTCGAGAAGCGGTCGCCAATGCGATCGATGGCGAACTTGGCCAGGTCGCTCGCCCGTGCGGCCTGCGCCTGCGCGCTACCTTCGCCAAGGAATCCGTGACGGGCCAGAATGATTTTGCCGGGGTAAGGCTTCTGACCGCTGCTCGTCTCGCGGATGAAACGATCCAAGGGCACGGCGCGAACGCCTAGTTGCTGGACGCACTCAAAAACGATGTGACGTCCCAACGCAGGCCAACGCCACGCAAGCGCCACGTGAGACCATGGACTCTTGGTGCTCCAGCCGATGAGGCGCGAGAACGGATCATGGGCGGCGCAGAGCAGAATGTCCCCGTCGCGGACCTTCTTGGATATCGTCGCGTAGCTCAGCGGCGGCAGCTTGGTCAGGACGGTGTCGCTGATGGTCACGATCGGTCCTTAGTCAGCAAGCTTTGCCTCAAACCGCCCATTGGGAGTTTGGTTGCCTCGTTGTCCTCGAGACCAAATGCAGCCTATTCCAACCGGCGAGGAGTTTGAGCAACCCATGTCTGGGACGAACATTAACGAGTTGCAGGACGGTCGCGCCGGAGGTCGACGCCGGTGAAGGCTGGCGCACCCCGTGCGCAGACCTCCCCGCTCGATTCGGTGAACACCATCATCGAGGGGTTGGCGAAGGCGGGCTACATCGCCTCGCGGCGGATCGCGACCGCCCTCTATATGGCGGCTCATCTGGAAAAACCGATCCTCGTGGAAGGCACGGCGGGGGTTGGCAAGACCGAGTTGGCCATAGCCTCGGCGGCGCTTCTGGAGCTGCCGCTCATCCGCCTCCAGTGCTACGAGGGCCTCGATGAGAGCAAGGCGCTCTACGAGTGGAAATACGGCAAACAGCTGCTCTACACTCAGATTCTGAAGGACCACATGGGTCCTACCCTGGCCGGCGCGCCCGACCTGGAAACCGCCATGGAGCGGCTGCACGGAGTGGGGGATCTCTTCTTCTCCGAAACCTTTCTCGAGGCGCGTCCGCTGCTCACGGCCCTGCGTCAGGAGGGCGGGGCGGTTCTCCTGATCGATGAGATCGACAAGAGCGACGAGGCGTTCGAGGCGTTTCTGCTGGAGGCCCTGTCGGCCTACCAGGTCTCCATCCCCGAGATTGGCGTCATCAAAGCCAAGACGCCCCCGATCGTATTCCTCACTTCCAACAACGTCCGCGATCTGGGCGATGCGCTGAAGCGCCGGTGCCTGCACCTCCACATTCCCCTTCCGGACCAACGTCTCGAAGAGCGGATAGTCGCCGCCCGCGTCCCTGGAATCGAAGACGAGCTGCGCCGCTCGCTGGTGGCCTTCGTCCAGGGCGTGCGCACGCTGGACCTGCGCAAGCTGCCATCTATCTCCGAAACGGTAGACTGGGCCCGGGTTCTGGTTCTGCTCAACGTCGAGAGCCTCGACGGGGATCTGGTTCGCGAGACGCTCAACGTGCTGCTGAAGTTCGAGCAGGACGTCACCGCGGTCGAGGCGAAAATTCCGGAGATGCTCAGCCGGCAAGCGGAAGCCTGATGCAGCGCGCCCTCGAGGACTTTCTTCGAGCGCTCCGGGCAAGCGAGGTGCCGGTATCGCCAGCCGAGGCGATCGATGCGCACCGCGCCGTAGTCGAGGTCGGCTTCGCCGACCGAACCCTGCTCAAGGACTCTCTGGTCGTGACCCTGGCCAAGAGCGCGGAGGAGGCAAAGCGGTTCGACGCCTGCTTCGACACCTTCTTCGCCCGCGACGAATTTTCGGGCGGCTCGGCGCCAGCGGCGGGTCCCGATGTCCTGGAAACGGCGGGAGACCTCGCGGGGATGCTGCTCGAGGAAGACGCCGTGGGCCTAGCCCGGGCCATGGAAGCGGCCGCGGCCCGGGCCGGCGTCTCCGAGATCCAGACCGGCGCTCAGCGCAGCCTCCTGACCCGGCGCATGCTCGATGGCATGGGTCTGCGCGAGCTTGAAGACTTGATCAACACCCTCCGAGCGGCCGGCGGTCGCGACGAAGCGGTGGCGGCGGCGCTGACCGAGCGCCGAGGGGCCCTCTTCGCTCAGGCGCGCGCCTTTGTCGATCGCCAGGCCGAACTCTATGCGGCCCAGACTGGCCGACAGCTGCGCGAGCGCCTGCTCGCCCGCCGCAAGCTCACCGCCGTCGAGCCGGAGGACTTCCGGGCCATGGAGGCGCTGGTGCGCAAGATGGCCAAGCGGCTCGCCAAACGGTACGCGCGCCGTCGCCATCGGGCGATGAAGGGCCGGCTGGATGTGCGCAAGACCGTGCGAAAGAGCCTTGGCTACGGCGGCGTGCCGTTCGACATCGTCTGGAAACGGCGAACCGTCGAGAAGCCGAAGATCGCCGTCCTCTGCGACGTTTCTCGGTCGGTCGCTGCGGCGGCCCAGTTCCTGCTGCTCTTCCTCTACAGTCTCAACGAGGTCGTCGAGCGGCTGGACGCCTTCGCCTTTTCCGACCGCCTCGTGTCGGTCAACGATCTGCTCGACGACGAGAAAGTCGACGACGCCATCGAGCTTATTCTGGCGCGGATTGGCTTTCGCCCTACCGACTACGGCCGGGCCCTGGCCGACTTCTGCACCCTGCAGGAAGCAGCGTTGGACCACCGCACCACCGTTATCATCCTGGGCGACGGCCGCTCCAACTACGCAGATCCTCGGCTGGACCTGATGCGGCGCATCGAGGACCGGTCGCGGGCAGTGATCTGGCTCAATCCGGAACCCATGTCCTACTGGGGTCAGGGCGATTCGAAGATGGACGCCTATCGACGTTTCTGCCACGTCGCCAAACCCTGCAATACGCTCGAACAACTCGAGCGCATTATCGAGGACGTCCTTAGGACCTACACGCCGGCGTAAGCGTGTTGGTGGATGGGTAGCGCCTTGCTATGGCTTCCCATCGAGGTCGGCTGGCCGGAGAATCTCATGGCGACGTTGGACGATGAGCTTCTCGATCTGATCTCCCAGGAGGCTCTTATCGACCGCGCCAAGCTGACACGCGAGGCAACCCTGTCGGACATCGGGCTGGACAGCGTCGATGTCGTCAGTGTCGTCTTCGCTGTCGAAGAGAAATACGGGGTCGAGATCGCCGAGGACGCCTTCAAGGACACCGCCAACCTGGGTCAGTTCCTGGATATCCTCGAAGCGGTGATCGAGAAGCCGAAGTCTTGAGTTCCACTGATGGACCCCCTCGCCGCGTCGTCGTTACCGGCCTCGGGGCAATCTGCGCCCTAGGAGCCTCGGCGGGCGAGACCTGGGCCGCCGCCAGGGACGGTCGGCAGGGGATCGCCCCTCATCTGTTCGATCCAGGTCCCACCGGACCGGCGGCGCACACCACGCCGACGGCGCTGGTCGAAGGCGACATCGTGGGGGGCCTCGAGGCGGCGCTTGGCCGCCGGGTCGGGGCCTCGCTCGACCTGTTCTCGATCTTCGCCCTGAAGAGCTGCCATGAAGCCCTCGACGCGGCCGGCCTTATCGGATTGGGCTTGCTGGAGCGCGCCGCGGTCGTCCTGGGGCACGGGTTTGCCGGCATCCATACCCTCGAACAGTCCTATGAGCGGTTCTACGGTCAGAAGCTCACCAAGGTTCATCCCCTGACCGTGCCTCGGGTGATGGTGAGCGCGCCGGTGAGTGCGGTGGCCATGGAATTCGGCATTCGCGGACCGGTGTTCGCGGTTTCCAGCGCCTGCTCCTCATCCGGTCACGCCATAGCCCAGGGCGCGGCGCTGATCGCCGCCGGAGGCGCGGACATCGCCGTCGTCGGCGGCAGCGAAGCCATCGCCACGCCCGCCTGCCTGCGCGCCTGGGAAGGCCTTCAGGCCATGAGCCCTACCACCTGCCGGCCCTTCTCGGAGGGGCGCGACGGCATGGTGATCGGTGAGGGCGGCGGCGCCATGGTCCTGGAAACGCTGGATCATGCGATCGCCCGCGGCGCGCCGATCCTCGCCGAACTGAGCGGGGTCGGGCTCTCCTCCGACGCCTTTCACTGGACCCAGCCGAGTCTCGAGGGCGCCGTCGCGGCCATGGGGGCGGCTCTCGACCAGGCCGGCGCGCGGGATGCGCGCCAGATCCTGATCTCGGCCCATGGCACCGGCACGCCGCTGAACGACAAGAACGAGGCGGCCGCGATCCACGCGGTGTTCGGCGCGGCGGCCAAGGATCACCCGGTGATCGCCACCAAAAGCGCCCATGGCCATCTGATCGGAGCGGCGAGCGTGGTGCAGGGTGTCATCGGTCTGATGGCGCTCAACGAGGGGCTGGCGCCGCCGATCCTCAACTGGCTGGGGCCGGATGCGGAGTGCGACCTCGACCTGGTCGTTGGGGAGGTGCGCGGCATCGACGCCGAAGCGCTGCTTCTCAACGCCTTCGCCTTTGGCGGACTCAACACCTGCCTGCTCTTTCGCCGATGGGCTTGAGACCGGGGTCTGGGGCGCCAACCGTCGCCGAGCCAGGTCCGCGCGTCGCCCGCGTGGTGTTGACGACCCGGGCGGGCAAGATCCTCGGGGTGCTGCCCCAGCTGGAGATCGCGACACCCTGGTGGCAGGACGTCGAACCTCTGGTGGCGGCGATCCGCCGGCGCGATGGCGTCGAGATCACCGTCCTGAGGCTTCTCGAAGCCGCCTTGCCGCAGGCCCCCGGCGGCCAGGTCACCTATCTGGCGGAGGTCCCGTCGGAGATGGAGGCGCCCCCCTTCGAGGGAGCTCTGTCCGATCATCCGCTGCGCGCCGCTTACGCCAGGCCAGGGGGTCCGGCGGCGGACCTCGCCTGGGCCCAGAGCGTCCTTACAAGGCAGGGGATCGGCCTGATCGCCTCGCCGGTCCAGATCCGGACCTGGAATCTTTCGAGCCTGTGGCGAATGGAAACCGACCGGGGCGCGGTATGGCTGAAGGTGCTGCCGCTCTTTCTCGCCCGGGAGGCGGCCGTCGTCGCCCACTTCGCCGGTGAGAGGGTTCCTCGTCTGCTCGCCGCCGCTGGCCCCAGGATGCTGATGTGGGAGATTCCAGGTCGCGATCTCTACGGCGCCGACACTGCCCAGCTGCTCGAAATGGTGAGCCTGCTGGTGGATCTGCAGGCAAGGCGCATCGGCCACGAAGCCGAGCTTCTCGACCTGGGTCTGGTGGACTGGCGATCGGCGTGCCTGATCGCGGCCGTCACCAGTGTGATCGAACGCACGGCCAGTCAACTCGACGCCCGTGAGCGCGCCGCGCTCGCCGTCTTCGCCGAGGAACTGCCGCTCAGGATGGCCAGGGCCCAGGCGTGCGGTCTCCCCGAGACCCTGATGCACAGCGACTTCCATCCGGCAACGTCCGCGGAGGCGATGGCGCCCTCACTTTGCTCGACTGGGGCGAAGCGGGCGTCGGCCACCCGCTTCTCGACCAGGCCGCGATGTTCGGCGCCATCCGTCCCGACCAGGCCCAGCCTGTTCGCGATCACTGGGCCGAGTGCTGGCGCGGCGTCGCGCCGGGGTGCGACCCGCTGACAGCCTTCGCTCTGCTGGCCCCGGGGTCGGTCGCGAGGCAAGCGGCCATCTACCAGACCTTCCTCGACAACATCGAGCCCTCAGAGCACCCCTACCACCGCGCCGACCCGGCCGACCGCCTGCGCCGCGTGGCATCGCTGGTGCGCAACGAGCGCGCTTCCTGATGAGCGGGCCGGAGCCGGATGTCTTCACACCGTGGATCGAGCGGTGGGGACTCATCCGCGACGGCGAAGCCTTCGCGACGCGGTTCGGATCGCGCCTCCTGCCAGTCTCGGCCGGCGGCGAGGCCGCGATGTTGAAGATCGCCGGCAGCGAGGAGGAGGAGCGAGGGGCGGCGGCCATGGAGTGGTGGGCGGGCGAGGGCGCGCGGTGAGGGTGCTGGCTCGCGACGGCGCGGCGCTCCTGCTGGAGCGCGCCAGCGGAGGCCGCTGCCTCGCGGCCATGGCCCGCGCCGGAGCCGACGACGAAGCGACGCAGATCCTCTGCCGGACGGCGGTCTCCCTCCACGCGCCAAGGGGAGGTCCGCGACCTCCAACCCTTGTTCCCCTCGAGGTCTGGTTCCGCGCCCTCGCACCGGCGGCGCGACGCTTCGGCGGCATCCTCGAAGACGCGGACCGGACGGCCCGAGCGTTGCTAGCGACGGCGGAAGCGCCGGTGGTCCTGCACGGCGATATCCACCACGAAAATGTCCTCGATGGCGGCCCGCGAGCTTGGCTGGCGATCGATCCCCAGGGTCTCATCGGCGAGCGGGGATTCGACTACGCCAACATCCTCTGCAACCCGGATATCGAGGTCGCCGGCGCCCGCGGCCGACTGCGCGCTCGGGTCGCAATCATCGCCGAGGAAGCCGGGCTGGAGCCGCGGCGGATCCTGGCCTGGACGCTGGCCTATGCCGGTCTTTCGGCATCGTGGACGCTCGCGGACGGCGACGACGCATCCGCGGCGCTCGCCATCTATCGCCGCCGCCGAGTTGCAAGCTTGACGCCGTCGCCGCCGCGCGGACTATGCGCGCAAAGGGAGGAAACACAGATGTCTCGCACTTTGATGGCCGTCTTCGCGGCCGCGGCGCTCGTGGGCGGCGCGAGCGACGCGCGCGCGCAACCGGCGCCGGCTTACGTCACAACAGCGGTGGCCGATCCGGGGCGACCGGCCGACGACACCGCCAGGGACGCCCTTCGCAAACCCGCCGCAGTGGTCGCGTTCGCTGGCGTCAAGCCCGGCGACAAGGTGTATGAACTGCTTCCCGGCGGCGGCTATTTCACCCGCATCCTCAGCAAGACCGTCGGACCTGGCGGCCACGTGTTCGCCGCCGTTCCCGATCCGAAATCCCCCTTCGCCGAGCCGGCGGCGGCCAAGATCGCCGCCGATCCGGCCTATGCCAACGTCTCGGTGGTCTTGGTCGGTCCCGCCGGCATGAGCGGTCTGCCGCCGCTGGATGCCATCTGGACCTCGGACAACTATCATGACCTCCATCTCTCGCAGGTCCACATCGACGTGGTGGCCCTCGATCGACAATGGTTTGCGGCTCTGAAGAGCGGCGGGGTGCTGCTGATCATCGACCATGTCGCGCCGGCAGGCTCGCCGGCCACCGAGACGGCCGACAAGCTGCATCGGATCGACCCGGCCGTGATCCGCCAGGAGGTGGAGTCGGCGGGATTCCGGTTCGCCGGCGCCAGTGATGTCCTTCGCAACCCGGCCGACCCGCACACCGCCATCGTCTTCGACCCGTCGATCCGCGGCCACACCGATCAGGTCGTCTTCCGCTTCGTAAAACCCTAGAGCAATCGGCCGGCGACGGCCGAGTCCTGTCCCATGACCGACGTCTATCCGCCCTGGAAGCGCTCGGCGGTGATGCGTCGGGTCAAGGATCGGGGCACGGCGCCGGAGCTGGCCCTGCGACGGCTGATCTGGTCGCTGGGCGGACGCTATCGGCTCAACCGGCGCGACCTGCCCGGCAAGCCCGACATCGTGCTCGCCGGCCGCGGATTGGCGATCCGGGTTCACGGCTGCTTTTGGCATGGCCACGACTGCGCCCGCGGGGCTCGTGTGCCCAAGGCCAATTGCGACTACTGGGTCGGCAAGGTCGCCGCCAACCGGTCGCGCGACAAGGCGTCCCGCTCGACGCTTGAAGCGATGGGCTGGCGCGTCGAGACCGTCTGGGAGTGTGAGATCAAGGACCGGGCGGCGCTGAGCGAACGGGTCACGACATGGCTTGCCGCCCGGCCCCTCAGGTCGATGGTGCGGCCGATTCGGCCACCTCGATAGCGACCTCCGTGATCACTGAGTTGGCGATGAAGCAGCTCTCGCGGGCCAGGAGGTGCAAGCGCTCGAGTTCGGCCCGGGTCGGCTGGCCGGCGCCGGCGAAGCTCGCGGCCGGCCGCAGAACCACACGGGTCATGGCCATCCTGCCGGCGGCATTGGCTGCGAGCAGGCCCTCCGCCTCGTCGCGATAGGCGGTGACGATGACGCCGGCCCTTGCGGCATGGTCGAGAAACCACAGCATGTGGCAGGCGCTCAGCGACGCGACGAAGGCGGCCTCCGGATCGACCGCGTCGGCGCGCGAGAAGGGCGCCGGCACGATCCGCGGCGAAGCCGACCCCTCGACCGTGAGGCCGCCGTCGAAATGGATTTTGTGGACGCGGGAATACCGACGTCTGGCGAAGTCGCCGTCGCCGAGATTCCATTCGACGGCCGCCCGATGGTGGGACATCGGGCGCGCCTAGCGCATGGCGTGAGCCGTCAGCGGCGATCTGGCCGCCAAGGGACGCGGATCCTCGGCCGCGAGCAGGTCCGGCCGCGTGGCCAGGCGGCCCTCCAGGCGCGCACAGGCCTCGCGCAATTCGGCGATGTTATGGTCGATGTCCTCGCGCTGGCGCTCAAAGGCGGCGATGCGCTGGCGAAACTTTCTGAGGGCGGTTGCGTTCTGTGCCGCCCCCCCATCCTGTTTGTCGTAGAGCTCGAGAATTTCCCGGATCTCGGCCAGCGACAGGCCCACGCGCTTGCCCCGCAGGATGAGCTGGAGCCGGGCGCGATCCTTGTACGAATAGAGCCGGTTCAGTCCCTGCCTCGCCGGCGCCAGCAAGCCCTTGTCCTCGTAGAAGCGCAGGGCGCGGGGCGTGCATTTGAACTCGATGTACAGCTCCCGGATGGTGAAGGTGCGTTCGGGTCGGCGAGCTTCGGTCGTCATGAAAAAGGAAGTCTCTTTGCCCAAGGGAAAGCTGGTCACGCTATCGCTGCCTTCCGTTAGCGTCAATCCGGAGCCAGCCCCTGTTCGCGTGGCCGCTTGGCGGTCTAGGGTGAGGCGCAACAGACGATGGGGGCGACATGATACGCTTTATCCTTCGCGCCCTGGCGGCGGCGCTCGGGTTCTGGCTGGCCTCCAAGATCCTTCACGGCGTCCGGGTGGATAGCATCGAGAGCCTCCTGATCGCGGGCCTGCTCCTTGGTGTGGTCAACGCCCTGGTGCGACCGGTGATAGTGCTCCTCACCCTTCCCCTGACGATCATCACCTTGGGCCTGTTCCTGCTGGTGGTGAACGGTCTGATGGTGAGCCTGGTCGCTTTTTTCGTCCATGGCGTCCACGTGCGGGGGTTTCTCGATGCCATCCTCGCCTCGATCGTGATCAGCCTTACCGGCTGGGTGGCGAGCGGACTCATCGACGCGGCTGATCGGCGCCGTCGTCGATTCTAGAGCGATCGGCCAAGAAAAACCCCCGACCTTGCGGGCCGGGGGTTTCGATAGTCCGTGAATAGGCTGGACGACTAGAAGTCCATGTCGCCCATGCCGCCGCCCATGCCGCCGCCTCCCGGCATGCCGCCGGCGCCGCCGGTGTTCTTCTTGGGGGCTTCGACGATAGCCGCTTCGGTGGTGATCATCAGACCGGCGACGGATGCCGCGTCCTGGAGAGCAGTCCGAACGACCTTGGCCGGGTCGATGATACCGGCGGCGATCAGATCGACGTACTCTTCCTTCTGAGCATCGAAGCCGAAGTTGGCCACTTTGCTCTCCAGGACCTTGCCGACCACGATCGAACCTTCGACGCCCGCGTTCTCGGCTATCTGGCGGATCGGAGCCTGAAGCGCGCGCCGGACGATGGCGATGCCCGCGTCCTGATCGGCGTTTTCGCCCTTGAGGCCATCGAGCTTGAGGCCCGCCTTGAGCAGGGCGACGCCGCCGCCCGAGACGATGCCTTCCTCCACGGCCGCGCGGGTGGCATTGAGCGCGTCGTCGACGCGGTCCTTCTTCTCCTTCACTTCGACTTCGGTCGAGCCACCGACACGGACGATGGCCACGCCGCCGGCGAGTTTGGCCAGCCGCTCCTGCAGCTTTTCCTTGTCGTAGTCCGAGGTCGTGTCCTCGATCTGGCGCTTGATCTGCGAGATGCGCGCTTCGATATCGGACTTGGCCCCGGCGCCATCGACGATGGTGGTGTCGTCCTTGGTGATCGACACCTTCTTGGCCTTGCCGAGCATGTCGATGCCGACGTTCTCGAGCTTGATGCCGAGGTCTTCGCTGATCAGCTGACCGCCGGTGAGGGTGGCGATGTCTTCGAGCATGGCCTTGCGCCGGTCGCCAAAGCCGGGGGCCTTGACGGCGGCGACGCGCAGGCCGCCTCGAAGTTTATTCACCACCAGGGTCGCGAGCGCCTCGCCTTCGATGTCTTCGGCGACGATGAGCAGCGGACGAGCCGACTGCACCACCGCCTCGAGCACTGGCAGGAGAGGCTGGAGGGAGGAAAGCTTCTTTTCGTAGAGGAGGATCAGAGGATCCTCGAGCACCGCCTCCATCTTGTCGGCGTTGGTGATGAAGTACGGCGAGAGATATCCGCGATCGAACTGCATCCCTTCGACGATATCGAGCTCCGTCTCCAGGCTCTTGGCCTCTTCGACGGTGATCACGCCCTCGTTGCCGACCTTTTCCATCGCCTTGGCGATCATGGCTCCGATCTCGGTGTCGCCGTTGGCGCTGATCGAGCCGACCTGGGCGATTTCCTGGTTGGTCGTCACCTTCTTGGAAGTAGCCTTGATTTCCTCGACGATCCGGGCGACGGCCTTATCGACGCCGCGCTTGAGATCCATCGGATTCATGCCGGCGGCAACCGACTTGGTGCCTTCGACGACAATCGCCTGGGCGAGGATCGTGGCGGTCGTCGTTCCGTCACCGGCCTTGTCGTTGGTCTTGGAAGCGACCTCGCGAATGAGCTGCGCACCGAGATTCTCGAACTTGTCGGAAAGTTCGATTTCCTTGGCGACAGCCACGCCATCCTTGGTCGACCGCGGCGCCCCGAAGGACTTCTCGATCACGACGTTGCGGCCCTTGGGGCCCAGCGTGACCTTCACCGCGTTAGCGAGGATGTTGACGCCGCGAAGCATTCGATCGCGGGCGTCGGAGGAGAAATAGACGTCTTTGGCAGCCATATCCTAGGCTCTTTCTCTGTGGATCTGTGGGGTTT
>Ga0182024_10011550_pt1 | contig 17687 bp, 14 predicted proteins | sample P32metaG_FD_120480 | JGI IMG/M metagenome (GOLD analysis project Ga0182024, IMG submission 120480) | Permafrost microbial communities from Stordalen Mire, Sweden - P3-2 metaG (Illumina Assembly) | ecosystem: Environmental > Terrestrial > Soil > Wetlands > Permafrost | place: Sweden: Stordalen... | reverse complement strand
CGTCACCGTCTATTCGCCGGCGCCCGGGCCGGAAGACGACGCGACCGTCCGTCCCGACCTGTTCGGCTATCGCTACGCCGACCCGCGCACCACGCCGTTGAGGGCGAACGTGCCGCCCCGGTCGGTGACGCTCGACCGCTTCGATTTGAATTAGTCCCGGAGGCGCCCATGCCGCGTTCCAACGGACGGAAGGCCTTCAGCCCGATCGAACTGGCGGTGCTAATCGCCGTCCTCGCCGTCTTGATCGGCCTCCTGCTCCCTGCGGTGCAAGAAGTGCGCGGCGCCGGATCGCGCGTCTCCTGCGCCGACAACCTCCGGCAGATCGGCCGCGCCATCCACGACTACGCCGACGCCAACGACGGGCAACTCCCCTACGGCCATCGCAACAAGTCGCCGCTCAGCGGCTGGGCGACGCTGCTCCTGCCCTATATAGGACAGGAAAAGATGGTTAAACAGTATCGCTTCGACCTCGATTGGTACGACCCGGCACAGCGGAAACTGATTTCCCAGCCCCTAAAGGTCATGCAGTGCCCCGCCGTGCCGGACCCCGACCGGACGATTACGGGGACCGCCGCCGGCGTACCGTACACCGTGCCGCCGGCCGACTACGCCGCCGTCTCTGGAATTACCGTCGATGTGGTCCCGGCGGTGTTCCCGCCGAGCTATCCGCGCTTCGGCGCGATGCCGGTGGACGAGACGCGGCGGTTCATCGACATCCTGGACGGCGCCTCCAATACGCTGCTCGTCGCCGAGGGCGCCGGCCGGCCTCAGGTTTGGCTGGACGGGAAGGCGACGGCCAACGTGCCGCCCAACGACAAGAGCACCTGGTCGGCCTGGAACGGCAACTTCATCCGCGGCTACAGCCGCGACGGCAAGGTGATGCCCGGCCCGTGCGGCGTCAATTGCTCGAACGACAACGCCATCTACGGCTTTCATCCCGGCGGCGCCAACGGGCTGCTGGGCGACGGTTCGGTTCGTTTCCTGCGTCAAAGCACGGACGTTTACGTCATCTACGCCCTGGCGACCCGCGCCGGCGGCGAGGTCCTTGCGGACGACGACTTCTGAGCGAATTAGGAGAGCATCCTTGATGAAACCTTCCCACGGCCGCACGGCCTTCACGCTGATCGAGTTGTTGGTGGTGATCGCCATCATCGCCATCCTCATCGGGCTACTCTTGCCGGCCGTGCAGAAGGTCCGCGACGCCGCGGCACGAATCCAGTGCGCCAATAACCTCAAGCAGATCGGCCTGGCCATTCACTGTTACGCCGACGACAACAACGGACAGCTACCCTACAGTAACCGCAACAACCTGCCCTACAGCGGCTGGGTCACGCTGATCCTGCCGTACCTGGAGCAAGGGAACCTTTACGGCCAATATAACTTCGCCCTGAACTGGTACGACCCAGGCAACCAGGCGGTGGTGACGCGCCAGCTCAAGGTCATGGTCTGCCCGTCCACCCCCGACCCCAACCGCGTTATAAGCGGGACCATCAACGGCGTCTCGTATTCCGTGCCGCCGGCCGACTACGCCGCGATGGGCGGCATCACCTCCGACGTCATTCCTTTCGGAGTAATCCCGGCTACTTATCCGCGTCTGGGGGCCATGCCGATCGACGCGAACCTCGGATTCAAGGATATTACGGACGGCTTATCGGAGACTCTGCTCGTGGCCGAGGGCGCCGGCCGGCCGCGGATCTGGGAGGCGGGGCGGCCCACCGGCCAAAATTCGCCCACCGCCGAGACCAAGAGCACCTGGTCGGCCTGGAACGGCAATTTCATCCGCGGCTACAGCTACGACGGCACGGTGATGCCCGGCCCCTGCCCGCTGAACTGTTCCAACCTCGACGCGATCTATTCCTTCCACCAGGGCGGGGCCTACGGCCTACTCGGCGACGGCTCCGCCGCGTTCATGCACCAGAGCATGGACGTTTATGTCATGTACGCCCTGTCCACCAGCCAGGGCGGCGAAGTGGTCGGCGACTACTGATCGCGCCCGGAGACGGCCCGTGAAACTTCTTTCTGGCGCCCGCATGGCCCTGTTGACCGTCGCGCTGACGGCTTGCCGTTGCCCCGCCGAACCGGCCGACGCCGACCCGCGGGCGCTGGCGGAGCGCATCGACCGCCATTTCGCCGTCCGCTGGGCGAAAGCAAACGTCCGGCCGGCCGACCTTGCCGACGACGCCGAGTTCCAGCGGCGCGTCACGCTCGACCTGATCGGCCGCATCCCGACCGTGGCCGAGGCGCGGGCCTTTCAAAGGGAGACGGCCCCGGATCGCCGTCGGCGGCTGATCGACCGGCTGCTCGACCACCCCGGTTACGCCGGTCGCTTCGCACGCTTCTGGGGCGAACGCTGGCTGCCGCAGGGCGACGCCCAGTTCGAGAACCTCAAGCCGCAGTTCCTCGACTGGCTCCGCGAGCGCCTGCGCGAAAACGCCCCATATCACCGCATGGCCCGCGAGGTGCTCGGCGCCCCCGAAGACGACCGCCGCGGGGCCGCGCTCCGACTGTTCCTCCAGGCCAACGAGTTCAAACCGGAGAACCTGGCCGCCTCCGTCTCGCGGCTCTTCCTCGGCGTCAGCCTGGAATGCGCCCAATGCCACGACCACCCCTCCGCGGCGTGGAAGCGCGACCAGTTCTGGGACTTCGCCGCCTTCTTCGCCAGCGGCCCCGAGCCGATTGATCCCGGCACGCGGCGGCAGGCGTCGCCGCGCTTCCCCGACGGAACGGCGCCGAACCGGATCGACGACGCCCCGGCCGCCCGGCGGCGCGTGCTGGCCGACTGGCTCACCGACGGGCGCAACCCCTATTTCGCCCGCAACGCCGTCAACGTGCTCTGGGCCGCATTCTTCGGCACGAGCCTGGCCGACTCCCTGGATGACGCAAATGCCATTCGCGATCCGGAATTGTTGGATGAACTGGCGGAGGCGTTCGCCCGGCACGACTTCGACCTGAAGTTCCTGATCCGGGCGATCGCGCTCAGCCGCGTTTACCAGCTCGGCAGCGCCGGGCCGGCGGACGCGCCCGACCCGCGGCTGTTCGCGCGGGCGGCGGTGCGGCCGCTGTCCGGCGATGCGCTCTACGACAGCCTGCTGACGGCGACCGGGTTGGACGAGCAGTCTCTGGCGCCGCCCTCCGCCTACGGCCAACCGGACGTGCCGCCGCGCAAGGCGTTTTTGGCGTTCTTCGCGCGGGGCGACGGGCCGGCCGGGTCGCGGCGTACCATTTTGCAAGCATTACTGATGATGAACGGTCGGCTCACCGGCGAGGCGGTGGACCTGGAACACGGCCGTACGCTGGCTTCCGTCGCCGAGGCGCCGTTTTGGAGTACGCCGCGCAAGCTGGAGGCGCTGTACCTGGCCGCGCTCGGCCGGCCGCCGCGCCCGGCCGAGAGGGACCGCCTCGCGGCCTACGTCGAGGGCGGGGGGCCGCGGAAAGACCCCAAACACGCCCTGGCGGATGTTTTTTGGGCGCTGCTCAACAGCAGTGAGTTCGGGGTGAACCATTAAGGGTCTGTTCCGAACGCCATTAATGGCGTTCGGGACATTCATCTTTTCCGCTCCACAAAGATGAATTTCCCCTTTTCCCTTCTCAAGCCGGCTCCGCCCCCTGCGTCCGTTGAGTCGGTCGTTCGGCGCCCGACCAGGATGCCCCATTGGCGAGATCGCTCACGCCGCAAAAGACCCGGGCGCGGCAGGTGTGGCCGCGGATGAACGTCGATGGAGTGGTCGTCGCCTATGAGGCCACGAACCGCTGCAACTGCCCGGCCTGGACGTTCGGCGCCACGTCGAGTTGGGTCCGGCCGTGGGGCAGCCGCAACGCCACAACTCTCCGGCCTTCGCGGCCGAACGCGAAAATACATATCACGGATCCAATTCAACCTTGATACTCCGCCTCTTGCCGTCGCGCACGACGATCACGTCGATGGCGTCGCCCTTCTTCTGCAGCGCCATCGCCTCCATGTAGGTGGTGATGTTCTTGACCGGCTTGCCGGCCAGTTCGACGATCCGGTCGCCCGTCTTCAGCCCGGCCCGAGCGGCCGGGCCGTCGTCCACGATGCCGTCGAGTCCCATTCCCTCCTCGCCCTCGCGGTAGCTCGGCACGACGCCCAGCCGGGGCGAGTCCGACGGCGGCCGCATCGCGCCGACCTTCATCGTCTGGTACTCCGGCCGCTTCTCCTCCGCGGCCAGCGCGGAAACCACGTCCACGCTCAAGTCGGCGATCTTCCCCATCCCGGCCACGTTGATCTTGTCGGCCGTGTCCGTCGGCTTGTGGTAGTCGGCGTGGTAGCCCGTCCAGAAGAAGATTACGGGGACCTTCTTCTTGTAGAATGAAAAGTGGTCGCTGTTGGCCGGCAGCGAGTCCGCCTTGCGGCTCAGCTCCAGGTCATACTTCTTGTTCACCGCGTCGAGCAGATCGTTGAAACCTTTGCCTGTGGGGGCGCCCTCGACGAGGACGTTTTCCTTTTTCGTCTTCTCGTCGGGCCGCAGTCGGCCGACCATGTCCAGGTTGAACATGGCCGTCGTTTCTTCCAGCGGGAACAGCGGGTGGTCGCAGTACCACTTGGAGCCTTCCAAACCGAGTTCCTCGCCGCTGAAACACACGAACACCAGCCGGCGACCCTGCCGATCCGGCATGGCGGCGAAGCGGCGGCCCAGTTCCATCACCGTCGCGCTGCCGGAGGCGTTGTCGTCGGCGCCGTGGTGGATCAGCGGCTTCTTCATAAGGCCCACCCGGCTGCCGCCGGCGCCGCCGTAACCGAGGTGGTCGTAGTGGGCGCCGACCACGACCGTCTCCTTCGCCAGCGGCCCGGCCCCGTCCAATTCGCCGATGGTGTTCCTCAATGTGACATCGCCTTTGTGGGCTTTGACCTCCAGGCGGACGGTCCAGCCGGTCAGGTCGAGGCCGTGCGGCTTGGCGTCGCGGTCGATGCCGCGTTCGACGTCGGCCAGGTCGCCGACGTCGTCGGCCGTGAGCATGGTTTGGAGCACGGAGCGGAGGACGTGGAAAACGGGTACGCCGCAGTCCGGCGGACGCACGGCGGTGTAGTTGAAGTCGAGCAGGTCGTCGCCGGTCTTGGCCGTGTCGGCGTCGTTGACGAAGAGGACGGCGGCGGCCTTGTGCTTCTCGGCGTTGGCGGTCTTGCGGCTCAGTGGGGCCGACGCCATGAGGCGTCGGGCGGTTTCCTCGTCGGAGGGGTGCGGCGCGTCGCGCAGGACGATCACGACCTTGTCCGTTGCGTCGATGCCGGCGTAATCGTCGTATTTGGCTTCGGCGCTGGTGATTCCGTAGCCGACGAAGACGACGGGGGCGGTGAGCTTGCCGCCGCGGCCGAAACCCATCGGGTTGAACTGGACGCCCGATTTCAACTCGATTTCCTGGCCCTTCGGACCCTTGAGGCTGAGGCTTGCCGGCCCGTCGAGGACGTTGGCGGGATACGGGAACGGCTGGAAGTAGGTCCCGTCCAGGCCGGCCGGTTTGAGGCCGGCCTTCTTGAACTCGCCGGCGATGTAGTCGGCCGCCTTGTCGATGCCCTTGGTGGCGGGGCCGCGGCCTTCCAACTCGTCGGACGCCAAGTAGATAACATCTCTTTTAAGGCGTTCTTCGGCCGTCTTGGCGGCGTTGTCCTCGGCGGGGGCCGGCACGGCCGCGAGGAACGCCAGTCCCAGCAAAACGAACATCGGCTGACGGAGCAGCCGGCTGCGAACGATCATGGCGGGTGTCTCCGGCGGGAAGGACTTCGGGGGCCGTAACCAGTATGGGCGCGGGAGCGTCGGGTGTAAAGGGGACGGCGCGGCGGTTGTGTTTCGGCCGGCGATGGAGTAGAACAGCCGACACGGCCGCCGGCGTTTCGCGTGCGTCGGCGGCCGGATGAGACGATTCCCGCCGGATGTTTTCACCTGGAGAGACCGAATGCGACGCACCCTTCTCGCCGGCCTGGCCGCCGCGGCCATGCTCGTCCCCTTCGCCCCCGCCGCCGAAAAAGCGGCGCCGGCCCCGGAAAAGACCGAGGCCAAGCCGATCAAGGCGCTGCTCGTCCTCGGCGGCTGCTGCCACGACTACGCCAAGCAGAAGGACATCCTCAGCAAGGGCATCTCCGCCCGCGCCAACGTCGAGGTGACCATCGCCTACGACCCGGACACGACCACCAAGCACCTCAATCCCGTCTACGACAATCCCGATTGGGCGAAGGGCTTCGACGTCGTGATCCACGACGAATGCTGTTCGGACGTGAAGGACCTGGAAGTGATTGACCGCATCCTCAAGCCGCACAAGGAAGGCCTGCCGGGCGTGGTGCTGCATTGCGGAATGCACTGTTACCGCAGCGAAGGGTGGCCGAAAGTCGTCACGCCTTGGTTCGAGTTCACCGGCCTGCAAACCACCGGCCACGGCGCCCAGCTGCCGATCGCGGTTTCCTTCGTGGATAAGGAAAGCCCCATTACCAAGGGAATGGAAGATTGGACGACGATCAACGAGGAGCTTTACAACAACATCGCCGGCAAGGTGCTGGACACCGCGCACCCGCTGGCCCGCGGCAAGCAGGGCAACGACGATAACGTCGTCGTGTGGACCAACGAGTACAACAAGAAGACGCGCGTCTTCGCCACGACGCTCGGCCACAATGACGCGACGGTGGCCGACGACCGCTATCTGGATTTGGTGACGCGCGGCCTGCTGTGGGCCACCGGCCACCTGACCGAAGACGGCAAGCCGGCGGCGGGATATGAGGCGAGGAAGTAAGAGTTGTGCGATCCGTCCGAGCCGGAAGCGTGAGCGACGGTTTTTCCTCCGTCGCTCACGCTTCCGGCTCGGACGGCCGGGAATTGGGGGACGCGCTCACCAGCTGCCGAGCACTTCCATCGTCAACCGGCCCAGGCTCTCCTCGGTCACGGACACCGATTCGCCGCACTCGCAGCAGCGGATGGCGCCGCAGGAAAACATCGTCGAAAAGATCATATCTTCAAACGTCTCGCCGTCGCCCAGCGCGTACCACGGGCCTTCCTCGGCCATGCGGTCCAGCACCTCGGCGGCCGGCGCCTCCGGCGACGCGGCGAAACGGCAGCAGCAGTGGGGGCAAAAAAGTTCGACCTGCATGGCTCGGCCTCCATGATGGGATCGTTTGGATTTGCGTTAACGCCTTTCCCCTATTGCAAGCGGGATACCAAAGCAAATCCTGTCAAGACGCCTTTTCCCGGATTGTGCCGCAACTTGCTTCGTAGGTAGGGAGTTGGGGCCGACGCGCCCTTGTCACCACGGCACGATTCGGCCGCCGTGCCCTGGAAAGCATCGCCGGTCGTTGCAAATCGTGCCGGTGAAAACTACAAACGGACCCGCGCTCCACTTACCCCGCCTGCCGGGCTTGCGTCACCGGCCCATTTGGACGATCCTTGGTGGTATAGTCCCCTATAGTCCTCGGCCACGCAACAGGTGCGACGGTGTCCAGCGATTCTCCCGACCGACCTTCGGCCGACCCCCTCGCGGCCGACCTGCGCACCCTGCCGGGCGCCACGCCGGCCAAGCTGGAGCTTCTCGACCGCCTCGGCCTGCGCACCGTCGGCGAACTGCTTTTCCACTTTCCCCGATCTTACGAAGACCTGACCGACCTTCGCCCCATCGCCGCCCTCGCCGCCGGCGCTCTCCAGACGGCGCAGGGCGAAGTCGTGGAGATTGAAGGTCGGCATATGGCGGACGGCGGCTGCGTCGTCAGCGTGGTGCTCAGCGACGACGGCCGCACCTGCCTCGAAGGCGTCTGGTTCAACCAGCCCTACGCGGCCGGCCGCTACCGCTACGGCCAACGGCTGTCGTTCAGCGGCAAGCCCAAGTGGCGCCAGGGCCACTGGCAGATGGCCAACCCGCGCGTGCAAGTCCTCGACGGCGGCGAAACGGGCGCGTCGCCCGGCGTGGTGCCGGTCTACCCGCTGACCGACGGACTGCGGTCGGAACACCTGCGGCCGCTCATCGGCAAGGCGCTCGACCTGTACGCCGAGCGCGTAGTTGAGAACTTGACGGAGGGCTTGAGGGGCTTGCACGACTGGCCCGGCGTCCGCGCGGCGTTGCGGGCCGTCCACTTCCCGTCGTCGCCGGAGGAGGCCGTGCGGGCGCGGCGGCGCTTCATCTATGAGGAGTTCCTGCTGCTGCAACTGGCCCTGGCGTCGCGCCGCCGCGAGGTGCGCGACCGCGGCCGGGCGCCGCTGCTGCCGTCCGGCGCCGTGCTCGACGCCCGCATCCGCCGGCTCTTCCCGTTCGCCCTCACCGCCGACCAGGATCGGGCCGTCGCCGAGATTTGCCGCGACCTCGCCTCCGAACGGCCGATGCAACGGCTGCTCCAGGCCGATGTCGGCGCCGGCAAGACCGCCGTGGCCGTCTACGCCCTGCTCGTCGCCGTGGCCAACAAACGTCAGGCGGCGCTAATGGCCCCGACGGAGATCCTGGCCCGGCAGCATCATCGCACGCTGGAGCGCTACCTGGCCCATAGCCGGGTGCGACGACTGTTGTTGACGGGCGCCCTGACGGCCCGCGAACGCCGGGAGGCGCTCGAAGGATTGCGCACCGGAGAGATCGATTTAGTGGTGGGCACGCAGGCGCTGGTGCAGGAGGACGTACAGTTCGCCCGGCTGGGGCTGGTGGTGGTTGACGAGCAGCACAAATTCGGCGTCCACCAGCGGGCGCGGTTCCGCAAGCTCGGCGTTGATCCGCATTACCTCGTCATGACGGCGACGCCGATCCCGCGGACGGTGGCGCTGTCGGTGTTCGGCGACCTGGACGTTTCGGTGATGAAGCAGCTGCCGCCGGGGCGCCGGCCGGTGGTCACGCGCTGGCAGCCGGCCGAGGAGCGCGAACGGGTGTATGAAAGGTTGCGCGAGGCGATGGCGGCGGGGCGGCAGGGTTATCTTGTGTGCCCGCTGGTGGAGGAATCGGCGGCGCTCGACGTGAAGGCGGCGACGGAGACGCACGCCGAATTGCAGGGCGGCCCGTTTCGCGATTTCCGCCTGGGGCTGCTGCACGGCAGACAAGACGAGGCGACGAAAGACGACGTGATGACGCGGTTCCGGGCCGGCGAGATTCAACTGCTGGTGTGTACCACGGTGGTCGAGGTCGGCGTGGACGTGGCGAACGCGACGCTGCTGGTCGTGGAGCACGCGGAGCGTTTCGGCCTGTCGCAGCTTCACCAGCTGCGCGGCCGCGTCAGCCGGGGGCCGGTCGGCGGCGAATGTCATCTCTTCGCGGAACCGGCCAATGAGGAGGGGAGAAAGCGCTTGCAGGCGTTCGTCAGGCTACGCGACGGCTTCGCCTTGGCGGAGGAGGACCTGCGTCAGCGCGGCGTCGGCGAGTTTTTCGGCGCCCGGCAGCACGGGATAGGCGAATTACGTTTCGGCGACCTGATCGCGGACGCGGACTTGCTGAGCCTGGCCCGGCGCGACGCCCTAACGTTGGTGGCGGCGGACGCGGGCTTGCGACGGCCGGAACACGCCCGACTGCGGGCGGAGGTGTGGCGGCGCTATGGCAAGACGCTGGACTTGGCCGAAGTGGGATAGAAAAAGAAAATGAACCGCCAAAACGCAGAGAACGCCAAGAGAGAACCGGAGAAGCGTCTCGATGAACTGGCCCACGCGGTCATCGGGGCGGCCCTTGAAGTGCATCGCCTGCTCGGGCCAGGCTATCTGGAAAAGGTGTATCAGAAGGCTCTTGAGGTCGAACTGGCGTTGCGTGGAGTTCCCTTTGTACCGCAGCATCAGGTCGCTCTGTTGTACAAGGGTCACGACGTGGGAGAGGGCTTTCTTGATTTGCTCGTGGACGGCGCCCTCGTCGTGGAACTGAAAGCCGTGGACGCCTTGGCCCCCATCCACAAGGCTCAGGTCATCTCCTATCTGAAGGCGACGGGCTTGCATCTCGGCCTGCTCATCGAACTTCAACAGCGCTCTTCTCAAGAACGGAATCCAGCGAATCATCCAGTCGTGATCTCCCCCTGTTTGCTGAGTCTCTTGGCGTTCTCGGCGTCTTGGCGGTTTGTTTTCAGCTTGTTCCCGAACGAAGCAGTTCTTTGAGGGAGGCCCATTGGCCTGCCACTTTTGGGCTCCCGAGGCCGTTTTCGTCGGCGGGGAGCGACAGGAAGTCCAGACGCCTGCAACTTACGCTAAAAAACGTCAGCCGGATTTCGTAGCCGCCGGTGAACAGGATGGAGTGCGTCATGGCCGGCACGTCGCCCGTGCTCACGTCGAACTCGTCGTACAGCCACCATCCGAACGGCCTTCCGTCCCCGACCAACGCTTCGTGCTTCTTCACCTCGAAGCCTTGGGGCGGCCCGCCCACGAGCCGGTATCGAAGCTCCAGGTTCTTCTTGCCGTCCGGCTCGGCCGGGTCGTCCAACTCAACGAAGATGGAGAAATGCGGCACGTCATCCGCCGCGAGCGCCGTCATCTTGGCGTCGTGAAAATTGTAATGCCGCAACAGGCGCCGCGCGCCCGGCGATAGACTCGGGCGGACCTCCTTCAAATGAGCGATGTAGGCCTCGCACTGGCGATCCCATTCCGCCGCCGCCGCGTCCGCAATATCGTCGTTTTCCGAGCGGAATTGGGCGAGCAGGTCGGGAGTCATGTACTTCATTGCCGCCTCCTGGCCTTGCGGCCGCTGGCGTCTTCGTAGAACGAGTGACCGCCCGGGGACCGCGAGACCTGATGGAAGTGCGGGAGCGACAGGGAGCCGGCCTTCGCATGTCTCGCATCAAGCTGGGCCGGTCCTACCATCGCCTCAATGGCGCGAGCCTTGGCCCGATTGGCCCGGGGGTTGGGTCCCCGCACGACAATATCCAGTCCTTTTCTTCGCCGATCCGCCGCTTCTTGGTCCGTCAGCAACCTTCCCCATTCCACCGCTCCGGAAGGCCCAAGGTCTCGCGTCGCCTCATGGACCGTTGACGGCGCCTCGGTTGGGGTTGGAGGGGTAGCCATCGATCCTTCCTATCAGCGTCGGTCCTGGTGGAGGGATTCTAGCAGTACTAACCCCTTGCTTCAATGGGAGTTGCGTGCTATGACCGGATTGCCGAACGCCCTTTTGACCCATCGACTTGCGGCCGAACTGTCTATCCCGACCATGCCTTGCCGCCCCTCCAGGGCTGGAACAGCTTCAGACCCGTCGGAACGAATGGAACCGGCCCCGGCGGAACACCCAGCCGCTCGCCAAGCGCGCGATGAGCGACAGTGAATCCGCTTGGGCCGCATGTCCCAGCCAGCCCATCAGCCGCTGCTGGACGTCTTCGCGGGACAACCGGCGACGGGAAAACGCCCGACGCATCCGCCCGAGTCTGCCCAGGAACGCCCGGACGTTGGCGTTGCCGATCCGATGCCTGGCAGGCGAGACCCGGTAGCCCACGAATGTCCGCCCCGCGCTCGACGGGGCGACGTGGATGCGATCCCGGTGCAGCTTCAACCGCAACGCCGCCAACCGTTCGACCAGCGCCGGCGCCACGTCCCGCAACCGCCGTCGGTTGGCGGAAAGCAGGATAAAGTCATCGCAGTAGCGGACGTAGCCGAATTGCAGTTTATCGGTAATCCGATAATCGAACGCGGTCAGATACCAGTTGGCGAACCACTGGCTCGTCAGGTTTCCGATCGGCAGCCCCTTCCGCCGGGTCGTCGGCGTGAACAGGTCGTCGCCGGGGAACCAGGCCGTCACCGGCTCCTGGTCGTTGGAGGAGTCCACGATCCGGTCCATCAGCGCCAGCAGCCGGCAGTCCTTCAACAGCCGGCGGAACTGGTCCTTCAAAACGGCGTGGTCGATGGACGGGAAATACTTGCGCACGTCGCATTGGAGGGTGTACGGATAGCGCCGCATCAACCGCTGCAGCCGGCGGGCGGCGGCGTGCGTCCCCTTGCCCCGCCGACAGGCGTAGCTGTCCGGGTGGAAGCTGCGATCCAGCAGCGGTTCCAGCACGTTCAGGACGGCGTGATGAACCACACGGTCCCGGTACGGCGCCGCGGAGATGAGGCGAGGCTTGGGCCGGTTGATCCAGTGGGTCGTGAACGGGCCGGGATGGTACGAGCCGCCGACCAACTCGCGCCGGAGTTGGAGCAATTCCCGTTCGAGGTCGAAGTCGAACCGTAACACCACGTCCCGCCGCCGCTTGCCCCGCCGGGCCTTGTCTGCCGCCCGCACGAGGTTCGGCCAACTCACCACGGCCGGCCACAGATCGCCGTGTCGCTTCATCCCGGCCCCGCCTTCGGCCGCGACGCCTTCAGCCAGCCGCCGACCTGCGCCCCGACCTGCTCCAGCCGGCGGGCCGCCTCGCCGTGGCCGGTTACGGGCAGGGCGTTCAAGTCCTTCGCCAGCCGCACCTGGAACCGCAGCACTTCCAGTTCCACGTTCACCTCGGACAGGACCGCGGCCCGCCGGTCGCCGGCCCCGGCGTAGCGCGCCCGCACCAGGTCCCCGAGCAACCCCTGCACGCGGCGTTCGATGTCCGCCCCGAGCGTGTAGCGGTGCGACCGGGGAAACTTCTCGACCCGCCGGCTCAGGTACACGGCGAGATCGTAGCAATCGCCGATAACTTTCAACTCGCCGGGCATGGCGTCCACCCATTCCTAACCCGAAGCGCGGACGCGGGTTCTTCTCGTTCCCAAGCTCCGCTTGGGAACGCACGGCGACGAAGCTCCGCTTCGCGTCGGCACGGTCGGGCGGGGCGCGGGGGCCTCACCGAGGATTTCGGACGCGAAGCGGAGCTTCGCGGCGGCGCGTTCCCAAGCGGAGCTTGGGAACGAGGGGAATCAGGTCGCCGGGCACGGCGTTCCCAATAAAGAGTTCGGGCCGGGGCCTTCGTTCGGCTCGCGCCTACCAGACGGCCCCGGCCCTACATTTTCGGCCTTGGGGGCGTAACGCCAGTCCGCGGCACGGGATCAGGGTCAGGACGGCCAGTCGCCACGCCGGCCGGGAAAAAAGGCCCGGCCGTTCCGGGCGCCGGTCCAGGCAATCCGGTGGCCGTGCAGGCGGAAACAGACCCGCAACCCCAAGTTGTTGTTGCGGTTGCCCGGCGCGTTCCTGTTCCGATAGGCGGAGCGGCAGTTCTCTGCATTGTTGTTCCAGGAACCGCCGCGAAACACGCGAGCGCTCGACCCTGCTCCACTGACGTTTTCTATCGGCCGCGGACGCCATGCGGCTTTATCCTTCTCGTTCCTCTCGTTCCCAAGCTCCGCTTGGGAACGCCCGTCCGCGAAGCTCTGCTTCGCGTCCGGCCCCTCGACGGGACGCGAAGCGGAGCTTCGCACCCTCGCGTTCCCAAGCGGAGCTTGGGAACGAGGTAACGAGGTAAAGGGGACGAATTAATACGAAAATACTCTCTAAAACCAAATCTGCTTCGCGTCCGGCCCCTCGACGGGACGCGAAGCGGAGCTTCGCACCCTCGCGTTCCCAAGCGGAGCTTGGGAACGAGGTCAACGGGGACGAATTAATACAAAAATACTCTCTAAAACCAAAATCGATGTCGCGCGCCGCTTCGCGGCGCCACGGGGCGTAGGAAAACCCTCCCCGCGGGCCAAATGGTAAGAAGGACAAAAGGAAAATAGCTACTCAGTCCAGGCGGAAACAGACCCGCAACCCCAAGTAGCCGCCGCGGCTGCCCGGCGCGTCCCAGTTCCGATAGGCGGAGCGGCAGCTCTCCGCATTGTTGAACCAGGAACCGCCGCGAAACACGCGAGCGTCGCCGTTATTAAGATTTACAGGATCTTTTATATTATCTGCGCCGAGGGTGGCATACAGGTCTTGACACCACTCCCAGACGTTGCCGTGGACGTCGAACAGTCCCCACGGGTTGGCGACCTTCTTTTCTCCCACGACATGGGTCTGACTCTCGCTGTTGCCGTTGTACCAGCCGACCTTCTTGAGCACGTCCTCGCCGTTGCCGCTGAAATACTCGCCGGTCGTGCCAGCCCGACAGGCGTACTCCCATTCGGCCTCAGTGGGCAGCCGGATCGGCTTGCCGGTCAGTTCGGCCATTTTCTGGCAGAACTCCTGGCAGTCGTCCCAGGATACCGTCTCGACCGGCCGATCGTCCCCGCGGAAGTTGCTGGGGTTGCTTCCCATCACGGCCTGCCATTGGGCCTGGGTGACGGGGTAGACACCCATCCAGAAGCCCTTGCTGAGGGTGACGCGGTGCTGGGGGTTGTCGTTCACTCCGTTGCCGCCCATCAGGAACGTGCCGGGCGGGCACCAGGCGAACTTCATCTCGGCGTCCATTGGAATACTCCGGGGCTTCGGGGCCGACCAGATCGACGCCATCCCTTGCTCGCGCGTCGGGCCGGTCGGCACCCTTACTTGTTCGGGTTGGGCCGACTCGCCACCCGCTTCAACTTCAGGGTGGTCAGCGTTCCAGGCGTGTGTTCGTGGACCGGGCCGGGGATGCGGACGGCGATCACTTGTCCCGGCTTGGCCTTGTCCGGCGGTGGTATGTCGGCGGCGAGGGGCCGGGCCTCGTCCTTCGGCAGAACCTTCTTGACGGCCTCGACGGCCGGTGGAGCGGGCAGTTTCGGCGCCTCCGCCTCGCCTAGCAACTCCGCCAGCCCCTTCAGCACCGGCTCGAAGTTCGGCCACCGTCGTTTCAGATTATCGACCGTCGCCCGTTCCAGGAGGTCTTGCACCCGCTTTCGATACGCCTCCGGGACTTCGGCCCAGTCAAACGACTTCGGATCCGTGGTCCCGAACAGCAGGTCGAGACAGGTCTTGCCGAAGGCGTACACATCCGAGTACGGGCCGGGGGCGGCGTCCAGCTCGTTGCGCTGTTCGGGCGGGGCGTAGCGGAGGGTGCCGGCCAGGCTGCGGTCGAGGGCGGCCCGTTGGCCGCTGGGCACGCTCACGCTGACCCGCGCGGCCTGGACCTTTACGGCGAGGCCGAAGTCGATCACTTTCACCTGCCATTGCCCCGTCGTCTTATCGAATCGCGCCATGACGTTCGCCGGCTTGACGTCCCGGTGATAGATGCCGAGCTTGTGGGCTTGGTGGACGGCCTCCGCGATCTGCCGGGCGATCCGCAGGACGTGCCCGAGGGGCAGCGTGCCTTTGACCTTCATCCATGCCTGGAGGGTGTGCCCCGCGAAATATTCCATGACCAGATAGGGCCGTTTCCGCTTGGCCGGGTCGCCGAAGCCGCGGTTGAGCGTCTTGACGATGCCGGGGTGGTCCAGGGCGGAGAGCGTGTCGGCCTCGTCGAACGTCTCCGACAGGTCGCGCTCCAGCAGCGCCTCACAGCCGGTGTCGTGGACGCACTTGATCGCCACCGTCTGCGGCCGACGTTCCTTGCCGACGCGGACGTAGAGGTCGTCGGCGCGGAGGACCGTGCCGAAGCCGCCGACGCCGAGAACGGCCGTCGGTTGGTAGCGGTGCAGGTCGAACGGCGTGAAGCGCTCCGGGTCGAGTTCGGCGGCGCGGCAAAAGGCGGCCAGGGCGGCGCCGTGGTCGCCGGTCTCGCAGGCGTCGCGGAAGCGTTGGTACACCGCCTCGGCCTCCGCGGTGCGGTCGGCGGCGGCCCGTGCGGCGGCGGCGCTGGCCTCATGGGCCTCATCGGCTTGCCTGGCCTGGCCGGCGGCGCGCAGGACGTTGCCGAGCTTTGACCAGTCGGCCGCGGCCACCAGTTCCGGGGGCAAGGCACGGAGTTGGTCTCGAAGCAATTGGAGTAATTTCAACTCCTCCTTGTCAGTTACAGACACTTTGATGGGTCCGGACGGAGAGGTCGGCACGTCCCGTTGTTTAGCGATCTTACCCAACTCCGCCATGATGTCCGCCAGCTTGGCGTCAACCGAAGCGAACCATTCTCCGAGGGCGTCGAACAGGCCGTCGAGCCGGTCGAGGACGCGGCCGGCGTGGGCGCCGAGGGACACTTCCAGCTGCGCAAACCCACCTTCCTGCCGGTCGCTGAGGCGGCGCAGCATATCGAACGACAGTCCGTGGGCGAGTTCGGCGTTGGTTTCCACCTCACGGCGGAAGAAGAAGGCGAACGCGGCGGCGAGCAACGGCACGCCGTCCGGCGGGGCGGCGGTCAGGAGTTGGGCGAGGTGCGGGGCTTCGGCCTTCAGCGCGGCCGCCGTGTCGGCAACGGCCGCGTGGGCGGCAGCGGTCAGCCGGGCCGAGTCGCCGTAGCGTTCCAGGGAGGCCGCCTTGTGGGCCAGGTCGTCGCCGGAAAGCGCTTCGGCCGCCAGGCGTTTCCCCTTCCGTAACCGATGCCATTCCTCGGCCGCCTTGAGTCGCGCGCCGGCGGCGGCGCCCTCCAGGCCGGTGGGCGTGGCCGCGAGGAACGCCTTGATCTGGTCGCGGACGCCCTTGAGGTCGCCGTCGCGGAACAGGTCTTTCACGCGGTCGAAGAGGCCGTCCCCTACCAGCGCCAGGCCGACGGCCTGCCAGGCGCGGTCGTTGGCCCGGGCCAGGGCGTGCGGCAGCGCCTGGCTGTGGTCGGTGAAACATTTTTTGACGGCCACGAAGACGGGGCGGGCGTAGGGCAACGCCTGCCCGGCGTAATCGACGACCTGATCGGCGGCGTCGCCAATGACTTGCCGCAGTCCGAAGGCGACCAGGGTTCCGACGACGTTCATGGCGTTCCCGGAGTTGGCGGAGGGGCGGCCCCACGACAAGATACCGTAACGGCCCCCCGTTGCAAACTACTTCGTCGGAGGCGGACGGAGATTTGAGCGGGAGGGGCGCCGCGGCTAGAGATGGATTTTGCGGAGGTGGGATCGCGGTCGTTTAGCCGCGACCCGGAGGGGAGCGCGTTGACCCGAGCGCTCCCCTTCGGGTCGCGGCTAAACGGAGGAACCTTGCGCCGAGATCAGTTCCTGCACCCGTTCCAGCAGCCGTTGCAAATCGTCGAGGTCGTCCTCGGGCAGCCGGCCGAGCAACGTGGCCACGGCCCCGATGCGCGAGGTCTCGTGCTGCTGGAACGCCTTGGCGCCGGCCGCCGTCAGGGCCACGTCGATCTTGCGCTTGTCCTGCGGGTTGATGCGGCAGGCGATCAGCGGCTGGTCGCGGTCCTCCAGCGAGCGGATGATGCGCGACATCTGGGCCGGCAGCACGCCCAGCTGGCGCTGGATGTCGCCGACGATGAGCGTGTCGCGCTGGTGCAGGATCGACAAAGTGAGAAATTCGACCTCTTTGAGGTCGCCGTGCCGGCGCCGGCCGCGCGGCACGGCCAGGCCGAGCTGCGCGACGATTTCGATGAGCCGGTGGGCGAGGTCTTCGATGGCAATGCCCGTCCCGCTGGCAATCATAACGGCTCGTCCCTCAACGAATGCCCCTGCGTTGGTGGGCGCCGCCCGGGCCTGGGGGCCGGCGGGCGTGGCAGGCGCCTCAATCAACGATAGCGGCGGTGACAGGAACCTGTCAACGTGGAAAGGTGAACCGGCGGCAGAGGTTGCGCGGAATCGGGCCGGCCGTGCGGGGCGTGCGGGTTGTAGGGCGGTCAGGCCAGGGCGTCGGTCAAAACGGAGCCGTCGGCGATCAGCGGCGACGGCCGGCCGCCGCGGTCGGTCAGGGGCGTGGCCGGGTCGATGCCGAGCAGGTGATAGGCGGTGGCGAGCACGTCCTTGGGCGACACGGGCCGCTCCGCCACGTCGCCGGCGATCTTGTCGGACTTGCCGACGACCCGGCCGCGGGCGATCCCGCCGCCGGCCAGGACGGCGCTGTAGCAGCGCGACCAGTGGTCGCGGCCGCCGCCGTTG
>Ga0182024_10011549_pt1 | contig 17687 bp, 17 predicted proteins | sample P32metaG_FD_120480 | JGI IMG/M metagenome (GOLD analysis project Ga0182024, IMG submission 120480) | Permafrost microbial communities from Stordalen Mire, Sweden - P3-2 metaG (Illumina Assembly) | ecosystem: Environmental > Terrestrial > Soil > Wetlands > Permafrost | place: Sweden: Stordalen... | reverse complement strand
TTACTTTCCCCTCGTCCTGTGAGGAAACGGCAGCACGATCGCCAGCACGAACACCACCACCATGAGAATGATCACGATGAGGTTGGACAGGGAGAGCTGGACGAAGCCCCAGTGGATGTAGCGGTCGCCGTTGTTCAGATTGACGAGCGCCGCGACCACATGAGCTGGTGTGGATACAAGGCTGGTGGGCATCGGGCGAGGATCTCCTTGCATCATCGGGATGAGCAGGGGGTCTCGCTTCGGGTCCCTTCAGTTCGAAGCGAAGGCGGTCAGTTCCAAGCGGCGGGCGGTGCCCCCTATCACCCTTCGGCCTCCGGCTGCGCCGAGTGCCGATGCACCAGCGTAGACGCCGGCGGTCCCTGCCGTTGGGGATAGGGAGATTTTCCGACGGCCAGCATCGAGACGAACTGCTCGACCCGCCGGGCGCGGGTCTCCGGGCGCTTGGCCACCGTGATCCGCAACAAGACGGCGTAGCGGTTCTGCCGGGTGAGGACGTCGAACATGGCTTTGGCAGCGGGATTGGCGCTGAGTGCGGCCGCCAGGTCGTCGGGGACGGCGATGTCGGCCTGCCCTGCGTAGGCGGCCCCGAGGCGGCCGTCGGCCCGGGCCCGCTCGACCTCGGCGATCCCGGCTTGGTGCATGCGGCCGCCGGCCGTGAGGGCTTCAACCCTCGTCACGTTGTTCTTGGACCAGTTGCTGCGTGCCCGCCTCGGCGTGAAGCGCTGACGATAGGTGACTTCGTCCCGCCGCCTGACCTGGCCGTCTATCCAGCCGTGGCAGAGCGCTTCGTCGAGGGCCTCGTCGTAGCTGAGGCTCGTCGGGTCTGTCGTGCCCTTCTTCGCCAGCGTGAGCCAGATGCCGGCCTGCTCCTGGTGATGCTCGCCCAGCCACTTCCGCCAGGCGGCCGCGTCCGGCACGGTGAGCGAGGCCAGTTCGTCCGCCATGGCGGTCAGCCGTGCTCAGGCCGCTCGTGGTCGACGTGAGTGGCCGGCTCGAGCTGGAACGTGGAGTGCTCCACGTCGAAGTGGCCCACGAGGCAGTCCTGCAGCCGGTCGATGACCTGGCCGGCGGTCCCGTCGGCGAGGCAGGCATCGGCCACGACGACGTGGGCGGAGAGCACCGGAAGGTCTGAGGTGAGCGTCCAGGCGTGCACTTCGTGCACGCCGAGGACCTCTGGGAGCTCACCGAGGTGACGACGCACCTCGTCGAGGTCGACCGATTCCGGCGTGCCCTCGAGGAGCACTCTGCCGGAGGCGACGAGCAGCCCCCAGGCGGCTTGCAGCATCAAGCCGACGACGAGGAGCGAGGCGATCGGGTCGGCCCGCTCGTACCCGAACGCCAAGATGACGCATCCGGCGGCGAGCGTCCCGATGAAGGCGTACAGATCGGTCAGGATGTGGGCGAAGACGCCCCGCACGTTGAGCGAAGAGCGGTCAGCCCTGGCCAGGATGGCAGTGGCGGTCAAATTGACGGCGACGCCGACGGCCGCCACGACGACGAGCGTGATGCCGTGCACGTGGGGCGGGACGATCAGACGGCGGATGGCATCGAAGGCGATGAGCACCGCCACGACGAGGAGCGTCACGCCGTTGACGGCGGCCGAGAGTATCTCTGCCCGCTTCCACCCGAAGCTGTACCTGTCGGTGGGGGGGCGGGCGGCGAGGTGCGTCGCCCACAGCGCGCCGGCGAGGGCGCCGGCGTCGGTGAGCATGTGACCGGCATCGGCGAGCAGGGCGAGGGAGCCGGCCAGGACGGCGGCTACGACCTCGAAGGCCATGAAGGCCACTATGAGGACAAGAGCGGCGGTGAGGGGTTGCCGCTCACCGCCCGCCTTGGCGCTATGGGAGTGGCGCCGAGGGGGACCGCTCACAACATGAGGCTAGCCCGGGGCTGTTTCAGCACGGAGACGGCACGAGAAGTCACCGGGGCGCGGCCGGGCAGGCGAGCGGACGTGACGGGCTGCGGACGACCGGCCCGGTGCACGCCTCCCGCCCGGCCCCTCTGGGGAGGCCGGGCGGCCGCGAGGCCGTTGTCACCTGACGAGAGCAGGCTCGCCTATCGGCAGGTCGTGGCTTCTCGCCCTCACGAACAGCAGCGTTGTGATGACGGCGAGGGCGACCAGGGCTGCGCTCACGGTGAAGGCGACCGTGTAGCCGTGGACCAACCCGGGCTGCACGAAGGACAACCCGCCGGCGTGGGCGGCGAGGTAGCTTGCCGTCGCCGATGCGGCCACCGTGTTGAGCAGGGCGGTCCCGAGTGAGCCTCCCACCTGTTGGGTGGCGTTGACGAGAGCGCTCGCCACGCCGGCATCTGCCGGGTCGACGCCGATGAGCGCCGTGCTGCTGAAGGGGACGAACGCCAGGCCGATGCCGAAGCTCACGACTATCTCTGCCGGCAGCACGTGCAGGACATAGCTCGTGTCCACCCCGATCTGGGTGAACCAGGCGAGGCCGATGCCTGCCAGGACGAGGCCGGAGGCGATGAGCGCCCGCGGCCCGACGCGGGGGAGGAGCTGGCTGGCGAGAGTGGCGGCGAGGATGATCCCGCCGGAGAAGGGCAGGAAGGCGAACCCGCTCTTCAGCGCCGAGTAGTGCAGCGTGCCCTGTAGGTAGTAGGTGAGGAAGAGGAAGGTGCCGAACAAGGCGATCCCGACCAGGAACGAGGCGAGAAACGACCCACCCCGGTTGCGGTCAAGTATCACCCGGAGCGGCAGGAGCGGGTGCGAGGAGCGTCGCTCCACCAGCACGAAGGCAGCCAGCAGGGCCGCCGCCGCGCCTAGGAACTCGAGGGTGATGCTCGAGCTCCAGCCGTCGGTCTGGGCTTTCGTGAAGCCGTAGACGAGGGCGAGCAGGCCGCTCGTCACGAGGAGAGCGCCCGGCAGGTCGTAGCGGGCTCGACCCTCGATCCTGCTCTCACGGACGTAGCGAGTAGCGGCCACGGCGGCGATGATGGCGATGGGGACGTTGATGAGGAGGGTCCAGCGCCACGAGGCGTACTGGGTCAGCGCCCCCCCGACGACGAGCCCGATGGCGGCGCCCCCGCCGGCAATTGCCCCGTAGACCCCGAACGCCCGCGCCCGCTCCTTGGCTTCGGTGAAGGTGACGGTGAGCAGTGACAACGAAGCAGGCGCCATCAGCGCCGCGAAGGCACCCTGGAGCGCCCGGGCGGAGAAGAGCATCGGCGAGTTCTGGGCCAGCCCGCCGAGCGCCGAGGCGCCCGCAAAGCCGAGCAGGCTGACGATGAAGACGCGCTTGCGGCCGAGGAAGTCGGCAATACGCCCCCCGAGGAGGAGAAGCCCACCGAAGGCCAACGTGTAGGCGGTGATCACCCACTGCCTGTTTGCGATCGAGATGTGGAGGGCACGTTGGGCGGAGGGGAGGGCGATGGTGACGACCGAGGCGTCGAGGACGATCATGAGCTGTGCGACGGCGATCACGGCGAGAGCCCGGAAGCGACGGGGATCGGCTTCAACGGCCTCGCCGGCTCCGGTGCCCGACGGCCTCGGGTCCGGGGACATCGCCGCCGACCCTTGCTCGAGGGCTGCAGCTGATGAGCTCATTGTTGCTCCTTCGGGTACAATCGGAGTGGTGATTCCGCTTACGATACGGAACGTGCGTTCCGTTTGTCAACCATAGCGGAAGGGAAATCGAGATGATGACGGTGGGGGAACTCTGATGTCATCGGATGTTGCGCAGTCGGCGGGACTTCCGGAGACGGACTGCCAGTCCGACGAGGGCCCGCGCATCCGAGCCGATGCGCGGCGGAACCGGGAGCGGGTGCTGCTCTCGGCCGAGGCCGTCTTCGCCGAGCAGGGGCTGGCAGTGCCGGTCGACGAGATCGCCCGTCACGCCGGCGTCGGCGTCGGCACCGTCTACAGGCACTTCCCGACCAAAGAGGCCTTGTACGAGGCGATCGTCGTGCGACACGTCGACGCTCTCGCCGCCATGGCCCGCTCGGAGCGGACAGACTGCGAGGCGGGGGCGGCTTTCTTCGAGTTCCTCAGCCGGATCGCGACCGAGGCCCAGAGCAAGCGCGACCTGACCGAGGCGCTCGCCAGTGCCGGGGTCGATGTGAAGGCCATCGCCGACCGCGCCTTCTCAGAGCTGCGGGCGGCCGTCGGCACCCTGCTCACCAAAGCCCAGCAGTGTGGCTCGGTCCGTGGTGACGTCGCTCTCGACGAGGTCTTCGCGCTCGTCGGCGGGGCGTGCATGGGCGCCGACCACGACGGTGCCCCGCCCGTGAACCGGATGGTTGCACTCGTGTGCGACGCACTCCGACCACCCGCCCGCTGACCGGTCAGCCGGCTCACACTCGACCCGGATCGCTTTCAGCGGGGACGGGGGCCTTCCTTAAATAGCGCCTGTTATTGGGCTGTCTGACCCAAGAGGCCCCGAGCTCATCAGCGGGAGCGAAGCGCCCGCCCCTGCGGCCGTCCCCGGCCGCCAGCCTGCCGGTTCGGGCGAGCCGACCGCTGCGCAGAGCTCGCCGACCGCTGCACCGATGATGTCGACCGCTGTCCAGAGTCCGCCGAGCGCTGGCCCGATGTTGACCGCTGCCCGGAGTTCGCTGACCGCTGCCCGGATGTCGACCGCTGCCCAGAGTTCGCTGAGCGATGTCCGGATGTCGCTGACCGCGGCCCGGAGTTCGCTGAGCGATGTCCGGACGTCGCTGACCGCGGCCCGGATGTCGCTGACCGCCGCCCGGCGGTGCCGTCGTGCTCACCGGTGCGCCCGGGTTTGCCCGAGCCCAGGCCGAGGGCCCGCTTCAGTGCGGCGGCCTCCTTCTCCTGCTCCGGCAGCACGAGGGAGACGACGGTGCCCGTGGCGCCGGCGCGGCCAGTCCGCCCGGAGCGGTGCACGTAGTCCGTGGCGCTCCCGGCTGGGTCGTAGTGGACGACGCAGGAGACGTCCGGTACATGGAGCCCGCGGGCGGCCACATCAGTGGCGACGAGCGCCTTCACCCGCCCCGCTCCGAAAGCCTGCAGCGCACGCTCTCGCTGTGCCTGGCTCCTGTTCCCGTGGAGCGGCGCGGCCAGCACTCCGGCCACCCCGAGTTGGCGGGCAAGCCGGTCGGCACCATGACGAGTGCGACAGAAGACGATCGCTCTCCCGTGCTCGGCGACGAGCCGGGCGGTGACCTGGGTGCGCTCGGCCCGCCCGGTCGAGCGGAAGACGTGCTCCACGTCGCCGAGAGTCTCCTCGGGCGCCACCACCTCGTGGAAGACGGGATCGGTCATGTAGCTCTTCACGATGGCGCTCACTGCCGGATCGAGAGTGGCGGAGAACAGCATGGTCTGCCGCTCGGCGGCGCACGCGCCGAGGATCCGCCGGACAGCCGGCAAGAAACCCATGTCTGCCATCCGGTCCGCCTCGTCCACCACGACGGTCGTGACGGCGCTCAGCCGCAGATCACCTCGTTCGATCAGGTCTTCGAGGCGGCCCGGGCAGGCGACAACGACGGCAGCCCCCCGGCGAAGGGACTGTCGCTGCGGTCCGTAGCCGACGCCCCCGTAGATGGACACGATCCGGTCGCGGGCCGAAGGCTCGAGCGCCACGAGATCGTGGTGCACCTGCAGCGCCAGCTCACGAGTGGGAACGAGGACGAGGCCACGGGGGTCGCGGTGCCCGGTGGGCCGGGCGGCGCGGAGCACGAGCGGGAGGCCGAAGGCAATGGTCTTGCCCGTGCCTGTCGGTGCCCGCCCGCACACGTCCCGACCGGCGAGCGCATCGGCGAGCGTGGCCGCTTGAATGGGCGTCGGCGTAACTATCCCGCTTCGGCCGAGCCGGGCGATGAGATGCGCCGGCACGCCGAGCGACGAGAAGGAATGTTCCATGAATGCTTGAGTCTCCGTTTCGGTCGACAGGTGCCGGCTCGAACATGTCTCGAAACGGGACCTCAGCCGGATTGACCGGCAAGCGGCCAGGCACAAATCGGCCGGCGGCTGTCAACACGATACCCGGTCGCCCGTGCTTCTCCGCTCCTCGGGGCGTCCTCATGCCCGCAGGGCGAGCCGACCGTGATCGAAACGGCCGTCTCCGATCAGAGGATCCCGCGCCGCGTGAGCACGACTGACAGGACCCAGCCGGGCAGAATCGGCAGGTAGAACGTCGCCACCCGGAAGATCAGCACGCCCGGCACGGCGTCATGGGCCGGGACTCCTATAGCTGTCAGCCCGGCTGTCATCACTGCCTCGATGGCGCCGATGCCGCCCGGAGTCGGCGCCGCCGAGCCGACGGCGTTCCCGGCCATGAAGACAGCCGCCGTGGCAATGATGGGCGGGTGGGCTCCGACGGCATGGAGCGAGGCGATCAGCGCGAGCACGTAGCTTGCTGTGAGAAGGATGTTGCCCCCGACGCCCTCGACAAGGCGCACGGGTTGCGACAGCACCTCGAGAAGCTGCGGCCAGACTCCCCGTATCCGCGGCCAGACCCGCTTGAAGAACAACTCCTTGGTCGGTCGCACGGCGGTCAGAAGCACGACGAGGATGACGATGAGGCCGCCGAGCACGGCGAGGAGGCGAGGACCAGGGACGACCTTCAGCTTCGTGCTGCCCGAGCCGGTGATGAGGACTGCCACGACAAGAAGCGTGATCGTCGTGAGAAAGTTGACCACCTGTGAGAGCGCCACCGCCGTCGCCGTCGTGACGCCATCAACGCCCTGCCGGCTCAAGTAGCGGGCGTTCACCGCCAGGTGGCCGATGGTAGGGGGCGTGACGAGGCCGATGAATGCCCCCGAGAGCTCGACGAGAGCACCCCTGATGATCGAGACCCGGTGCGGCACGAAGGCGACGAGATTGAGGCTCGAGCCGACGTAGGTGAGCGCCGACCCGATCAGGGCGAGCCCGAACCAGGCCGGGTTGGCGTGGGAAAGCGCCCCGAGCAGGTTCACCTTCGACAGCTGGCCGATGAGGACGTACGCGGCGAACGTGAGGGCGGCGACGGCGACGAGGGTTCGCCAGCGGAAGCGTTCCAGCCGCGGCTCTGTTGCCGGTACCTCCCGGTCGCCGAGCAACTCCCGCCGGACCTCGTTGAGGGAGCCGCGGGCTGCCCGCATCGCCGGCCGCCCCCAGCTGCTCAAGGCGATCGGTTGCAGGACGGCGGCGACGCCCTCCTCCTCGACCGGCGCGTAGCCGGCACGCATCGCCGACACGGCTCGGGCTGCCCCGAGCACCTCTGCCACCGAAGTGAGCAGCTGGGCGAGGTCGAGGCGCCGCACGAGCTCGCCGGCGCCGACGACTGCCTGCTCCAGGGAGCGAAAGCCGACACCCGGATCAGAAGTCTCATCGGCTCGGCGCCCCTCAGGATGTGGTGCAGCCCCGGGAAGCTCTCCGGCCGGCGAGGCGGTGGGGCAGCACAACAGGTTCGCAGCCCTGAGATCCCGATGGGCGATGCCGATCACGTGCAGGCGATGAAGGGCACGAAAGAGGGCCGCGACCTGCTCGGGGGTGGCCTGCGGGCCGAGCGCCGGCCCGTCGAGGCGTTCACGCGCCAAGACGAGAGTGTCCGGCTCGAAGTGCGCCAGCAGGAGGACGTCCGGCACGAGCACGTGAGCTCGCGAAGCCATCAAGGTGGCGAGTGCCTCCGTCTCGAGCGCCGCACGGAAGCTGAGGGGCCGGCGACCGGTGGTGGACCCGGGCAGGCGGAGAGTCGACCACAGCCTCCGGACCGCGCCGGCCCCGCGGGTCTCGCGCCCGACAGCCTTGAGGACGATGGGAGTGCCGTCCGAGAGCACGCCGCAAAGCTCGTGGCTGTCCGTCGCGGGCCGGTCTAGTTGCGCCACCTCTATGCCGGCGCCGCGCAGCCCACGGACGAGTGCTTCGATGCTCGGCCGGCGGACTGTGGTACGGAGCGACCACCGGGTGAGCAGCCCGATGGCGAACCCCCCGACGGCTGTGGTGACGGCGCCGAACAGCGTCAGTTCGTCGAGCAGAAGACCGGTGACGATCAATCCCCCCACCGCGAGGGCGAAGTTGCGGCCCCACGGGCGCTGGTGGGCGGTGTCCGATCCGGTGATGACCGCCGCGATCGCCACGTCCCGCACGAAGGTCGAGCCGTCGGTGCCGTCGAGGAGGGCCGCCGCGATACCGCCGTGCCATGCATGCCAGGCCCAGACGGCACCGACGCCGACCAGGATGGCGACGATGCCCGCCACGGCGGCATTGCCGGCGTCGAGCCGACGCCGGCGGACCAGCATGACAAGCATGACCACCATGAGCACGGTGGTGGCGAGAGCCGCCACCACCGCGAGGGCGACGATGAGGACCCGGGGGAGATGACCGGTGATACGGACGAAGTTGCCTGTCAGCTCGCGCGTGCCGACCGGGAGCGTGTGGGCCACCGTGACGAGGAACCCGATGACGACGGCGGCGCCGATCGTCCACAGGAGATCGGCGGGCCGCCGTGCGCGGACCTGCGCCTCCGCCGGCGCAGCCGACGTCTCGCTGCCGGCCCCGTCGGGAGGGCCGGCGACCTCCGACCGGTCGCCGTTGCCCCCCGTTGCCCCGTCGGCCTCGACGGTGGAGGCCGGCCGGGCGGCTGGGACGCGGTGCACGTCGTTCACTTGCCCAATTCTGACCCGATCGTCACCCGAGTGGAGGGACGACCGGCCGGCCGGTAGAACCGGCTGTTGTGAGCGAAGAGCCCCACCTCACGTACGGCTTCGAGGATCCGTTCGGAACCCCGGCGGGCGAGCGTCGCCTCGACCGGCGCTTGCGGGGGCGCCTTGTCGCCCCCGTGACGGTCTGGACGGCGGGGACCTCCTCCGAGCGCGTCGGGCTGAGCGTGTCGTCGGTGCTCGTGGCCGAAGGCGAGCCGCCCGAGATCCTCGGGCTGCTCGACCCGCTCTCGGATCTGCGCCGGGTGCTCGAGGAGACCGGCGTCTTCGTCGTGCATGTCCTCGACGAGACTGAGCGGAGGGTGGCGTCGGGTTTCGCCGGCAACTACCCCGCCGATCCGTTCGAGGGCCTGGAGGTGAATGACACCGCCTACGGTCCCGTCATGGCCGGTGGCCGCTCGGTCATCTCGTGCCGCTTCAGCCGGGCGCAGGGCGTGGGTTACCAGGACCTTGTCACAGGCACCATCGAGGAGATCGACCTCGGAGCGCCGGCGGGGCCCCTCACGTACTACCGCGGCCGTTTTCGCAGGCTCGCGCCGGAGGCCTGACAGTCCCGGAGCCGCCGGGCGCGATCATCGGCCAAAACGCCGCTCGCTGCGGGCGAAGTCTCGTAGCGCCCGGAGGAAGTCCACCCGCCGGAAGGCCGGCCAGTACGGATCCACGAACGCACATTCGGCGTAGGCCGACTGCCAGAGGAGGAACCCCGACAGCCGGGCTTCCCCACTCGTGCGGATGAGCAGGTCAGGGTCGGGCAGGTCCGCCGCGTACAGGTGGGCGGAGAGGGCGGCGGCGTCGATCTTCTCCGGCAGGGTAGCGGGGGGCACTCCTTCGCTGACGAGATCGGCCACGAGCGAGCGGCAGGCATCGACGATCTCCTGCCGGCCGCCGTAGCCGAGGGCGAGATTGAAGTGCCAGCTGCCCGGCAGGCAGTTCGCTTCGGCCTGCTTGGCGGTCGCCGCCAGATCGGCAGGAAGGAGGTCGAGGCTCCCTATGACGCGCACTGAGCAATCGAGGCGCCTCGCCAACCGCGGCAGGTCGTCCAGCAGGCTCACCAGGACCTCGAAGTACGGCTCGAGCTCCTCGGGCGGTCGTCGCAAATTGTCTGTCGAGAGCACCCAGGCGGTGACGGCGGGCACCTGCAATTGCCGGCACCAGCCGAGGAATTCACGGAGCTTGGCCATGCCGCTTCGGTAGCTCGCCGTGTAGTCCTCCAGCCCCTCTGCCCTCGCAAAGCGCCGGTGGCCGTCGAGGATCACTCCGATGTGCGCCGGCATCTGCTCCGGGGGCAGGGCTTTCACCAAGCGGTGCTCGTAGGCTCGATAGGCAGGAGCTGTCCAAGACATCGATCTATTCTCCCAGTTCCGGCCGCCCGAGCGGCGCGCCCAGCCGGCGCTGCCTGGCAAGGGAGGTTGGCACCTCCGTTGCTCCCTCACCGGGCGCCGGTAGAAAGGTCGCGTATGGCTTTCCGGGTTGGGCGCCTGCCCCGCTTCGGCGCTCTCGATCGGCGCATCGTGGCGCTCGCCCTGCCGGCGCTCGGGACGTTGCTGATCGAGCCTGTCTACAACCTCACCGACTCGGCGATCGTCGGCCACCTCGGCCGGAACCCGTTGGGTGCCCTGGCTATCGCCGGCGGGGCGCTCAACATCGTGGGGTGGGTGGCGGCGTTTCTCGAGATGGCGACGGTGTCGATGGTCGCCTTCCGGCGAGGCGCCGGCGACGAGCCCGGCGCGGCGAGGGCGGCTGGGGCCGCCTACAGCCTGTCGGTCCTCGTGGGGCTCGTCACCGCCATCGTGGTGGCCGTCGTCGCCCCCTACCTCACCGAGGTCATCGGCGGTCATGGCGTAGTGGCCCGGGAGGCGGTCACCTACCTGCGCATCTCGGCCATCGGGCTCGTGCCGCTCCTGATCTCGCTTGCCGGCAATGGGCACCTGACGGGCCTCGAAGACACGAAGCGGCCCTTTCTCATCGCGCTTGTCGCCAATGCTGTCAACGTCGTCCTCGAGATCACCCTCGTCTATGGGGCAGGTCTCGGGATTGCTGGATCGGCCTGGGGCACGGTGGGCGCCCAGGTCGTCTCTGCTCTGCTCTTCACGGTCGTCTCGCGCCGGGCGTCCATCCGTCCGGCGCGGCCGCGCCGCAGCGAGGTACGCCGCCTCGTCATCGACGGTGTCCGCTTGAGCATCCGCACGATCGCCCTTGGCGTGGTCCTGCTCGCTTCGACAGCGCTCGCCGCCCGGCTCGGCACGTCGATGCTCGCCGGCCACCAGATCGCCCTGCAGATCTGGACGGCGCTTGCCCTCAGCCTCGACTCGCTGGCCGTGCCCGCACAGGTGTTCGTCGGCGAGGCGCTCGGGAAGGGCGAGCCTCTGGCGGCGCGAGAGGTGGGCCGGCGCACGCTTCGCTTCGGCCTGCTCGCCGGAACGATCGTGGGCGGCCTCACAATTGCCCTCGCCTGGGTACTCCCGAGCGTCTTCTCGGCGGTCCCGGCCGTGCACGCCGCCGCTACGCCTGCGCTCATTGTCTGTGGAGCCATGCAGCCCATCGCGGCGCTGGCTTTCGTTCTCGACGGGCTGCTCCTCGGAGCCTCGGACTACCGAACTCTGCAGCGGGCGATGATCGTGGCTCTACTTGCGTTCGTTCCGCTCGGCGCCGCTGTGGCCATAGACCATCGCCTGGGCATCGTGGCGGTCTGGCTGGCGCTCGCTTGTTGGCTGTCGGCCCGGTCGGCCCTGCTGGGCTGGCAGTGGGCGAAGGGCCGGTGGTCAGTGGCTGCCGCCCGCTGAGAGCGGCGCCCGGGGATGACGCCGGCGAACGCGGGGTGATGATGGCCGCGGAGGGCTACGGCGGGGTGATGACTCCCGCGGAGGGCTACGGCGGGGTGATGACTCCCGCCGGCGAGAAGCGCGCCGCGCTCGCCTTGAAGTCCTGTGCCGACAGCCCGGCTATGAAAGAGACGGTGCCTCCGCCCGGCCGGGGCTGGCCCTGTCCGACGATCTCGACCGGGTAGATGCGGGCGCTCTCGAAGGCGCCGGTCGCCGACAGGGTGACGTGGAGGATCACACTCATCGACAGCACGCCGCCGGCCGCGAAGTCACCGTAGTTGGCGAAGTTCCCCAGGCTGTAGGCGATGAGGTGTCCCTTGTAGAACTGCATGCCCCGGAGCACGTGCGGGCCGCTCGCGATGACGAGAGTGGCGCCGGAGTCGATCGCCATGTGGGCGAAAGCCTCGGCGTTGCCCCGGTCCTCGCCGAGGAAGTACTCCTCCTGGCCGGTCACGTGATCGGCGTCGGCACCCTCGGCACCGGCGTGCATGTAGACGACGACGACGCGCGCCTTGCGACGAGCCGTCTCGATCATGCGGTGGGCGACCGGCAGGTTGAGGAGGCTGGCGTCGTAGGTGTACGGCGCAAAGGCGAGAAAGGCGACCGGGATCGGTCCGGCGTGCACCAAGGTGATCTCGCCCGGCAGGCCTGTCTGAGCCATCCCGGCGGCATGGATCGACGCCACGGTCTGCGCCTGCCCGGCCGGCCCGAAGTCGAACGAGTGATTGTTGGCGTCGTTCAAGATGGTGAAGCCGGCGTCCCTCAGGTACCTCGCATAGCCCGGCGGGTCGCGAAAGGCGAAGCACTCCGGCGAGCCGGATCCGCACTTGCTCGTGTCGGCGGTGGTGAGAGTCCCCTCGAGATTGCCAAAGACGATCTGGGCGCCGCCGACGAGCTCGTGACGTATGGGGTCGAAATAGCTGGCCGGATCGGGAGGAAGGGCGGGCGTGTTGCCGAGCATCGTGTCGCCAACGGCCGAGATCGTCACGCTGCCCGTCGTCGGCAGCGTCGCGGCCGGCGTGGAGGTGGTGACGGGCGCCGAGGGGGAGGAGGAGCTCGACGAGCCACCGCTCGAAGCGGTGGCGGGGACCGTTGTCGTGGACGAGCCCGAGTGCGGCCGGCCCCGGCCGGCCGCACTGTGCCCGGAACCAGTGACAAGGAGCACGACTGTGAGTACGACGGCGGCGAGTACCACGATCAGAGCTGCCGCCGCGCGGCGAATCGCAAACGTTCGGCGGGAGGGGCGAGACGCGATCCCAAACCCTATGCGGCGTCGCGCCGGGGAGCCAGGTATTCCGCCGCTTTCGGGCCGAGCTGAGGATGGGACGTGTCGGCGCGGCTCACTCCCGGGCGTCGTTCCGGCGCGCCGTCACCTGCCTCCGGTCGGCCGTCCCTCGCAAGCCGGTGAGCGGTGACGGGCGGAAGGAGGCAAGGACTGCGAGACTCGAGCGATGCGAGAGCGCCGGTGGTTCAACTCGGGCCATCCCCAGACGCTGCAGGTCGCCGTCATGCTCCTCTACCTGAACGGCGTCCTCGGCCTGTTCGGAGGGGTTTTCTCCGGCGGCCTCGGCCTGATCGGGCTGGTGTTCATCGTGGGGATGATCGCCGGCGCGTACGGGATCGCGAATTCGTTCAAGTGGGGCTATCGCCTGGCGGTCGTGGCTGCCGCGCTGCAGCTCGCCTTCTCTGTCTTCCTGCTCGTTGCGGCCACGACGCTTTTGAAGCTTCAAGTCTTCCGAGCGGTCGGCACGGGCGTCATCACGCTGATCTTCCAAGTGGCCCTCGTGGTCGCTCTCCTACACCCACAGAGCCGGGAGTACGAGCGCATCTGGTTCGAGCGGCGCGACAGGGGTCGCCTCCGTTGATGCGGCGGCCCTACCTGCCCTGATCCGGCCGACTCAGAACAGGTAGTCAGGCCCGAGTTCCGCCACCGACGTGCAGCCGAGCAGCACCATCGTGCGGATGAGATCGTCCCTGAACAGGTCGAGCACTAGCTCGACGCCACTCTGCCCGCCGGCGGCGAGCCCGAAGAGGTAAGGGCGGCCGATGAAGACGGCCCGTGCTCCGAGCGCCACTGCCTTCACGACGTCGCTTCCCCTCCGGATGCCTCCGTCCAGGAGGACCTCCGCCTGCGCGCCGACGGCCTCTACCACCTCGGGCAGGACACGCAGCGTGGCCGGCGCGCTGTCGAGCTGGCGGCCGCCGTGATTGGAGATCACCACGGCGTCAGAGCCCGCCACCACGGCGCGCGTGGCGTCGGCGGCAGTGAGGACGCCCTTTGTGACGAGCTTCCCGGACCATCGTTGTCGCAGCCACTCGATGTCGGACCACGTGAACGGGGAGGCCACCATGGAGAGCATGCCGAAACCCGAAGGAGCCTGATCCGCACCGCCGGGGCCCTCGACAGCCGCGGCAGCCTCGGCACCGCTGGCGCCCTCGGCGGCCCCGGCAGCGCCGGCGTCTGCGACACCATCGGCACCGGTGGCCCCGCCAGCTCGGGGCAGGGCGGTCGCCGGGTCGGAGACGGGTTTCGGGCGCTGGAACATACGGATGCCGTCGCGGGCCATGCGCGCCGTCCAGAGGGGCTTGAACAGCACCTGCGGGCCGAGATGGACGGCGTTGCGGGCGTCGAGGCGGAGGGGCACGGTGACGCCGTGCCGCCGGTCCCGCTCGCGGTTGCCGAGCGCCGGGGTGTCGATCGTCACGACGAGGACGTCGACGCCCGCCTGCTCGACCTTGCCGAGGAGCCGATCAGCGTCACGCCGTCCGCCCGCGGCGTACAACTGAAACCACACCCGGCCGGGAGCCTCCGGGGCGACCTCATCGATCGGTGAGCCGGCGACGGTGCTCAAGACCGAGACCGTTCCCCGGCTGGCGGCGGCGCGGGCGGCGCCGGCGGCGCCATCAGGATGCATCAGGCGTATGAGCCCCGTCGGGGCGAGCATCACGGGCATCGCGATGGGTGTACCGAGGACGGTGGTGGAGAGGTCCGGTGGCGCAGCTCCCATGCCCATCCTCGGGCGGAAGGTGACGTCTGCGAACGCCGCCTCGTTCTGGCGCATCGTGTTCTCGTCGTCGGCGGCGCCGTCGATGTAGTCGAAGACGACTGCCGGGAGCATCTTTTTGGCGATCCGCCTGGCGTCTGTGACGTTCAGAATGCGGGCGGTCTGACCCTGCCGGTCGAATAGCCGCTCGAGGACAGCTGTGACGCGGGCGCTCATGGCGGACCCCGATGACGGTGTGCCGCCGGCGACGGTCATGTCAGGGTCTGCCGGCGAGGATCGTGACACCGTCGCCCTGCACCTCCGGAAGGAAGGCCTTCCGTCCCAACATCACCATGAGGATCGCGATGCCCGGACCCGAGACCTCTGGCCCCGAGCCGTGGCACCAGTCTGCGTCGGTCATCCGCAGGGTCACGCCGGCGATGCGCCTTTTCACCTGGAGCGGGAAGCGGTTCTTCTTGTAGAACTCGGCGCACGTCGTGACGTGCTCGATGGGATGGGTGAGGGGCGCTCCAGCGAGCGCACGGAAGATGTCCTCGCCGTGGACGAGCGTCTCGCCGAGAACGGTCGTCGAGGGTCCGGGCGGCTTGGCGCGGGAATCGACCTTGGCCTGGAGAGCGGCGACCAGGTCCGCGTTCGTCCGTTTCCTCGTCTGCTGCTTGATCCCCTCGGATTGCAGCCGCTCGAAGCTGAATCTGTTCCCTACCATTCCGCGGACGAACCTTCCCGTCGACATGGAGGCGACGGCGAGGATGTGACCCGTCACGTCGCGGACGGACCAGCCTGTGCAGAGCGACTGAGCGGCCCATTGCTCGTCGTCCAGGGCGGCCAAGCGGTCGACCAGTGCGGCCCGCTCGACTGCGGTCATGCTCCAGACGTCCATCTGCCCCCCTGTGTGGCCGTCCTTCAAGCTGATCATGCTCGCTCCGGAGGCGCAACCGAGGCTCTGTCCCTCATGGCTGGGCGGGCGGCGCCGAGCGCGCTCTCGATGCAGGCTACGAGCGCCCGGGCAGACTCCTCGGTGAGCTCGACCGCGACGCGAGCCCCTGGGCCTTCGGTCTCGTTCACGAAGTCGATGTTGAGGGTGTGCTCGTAAGGGGAGTGGTAGGGATGATCGAAATAGGTGACGGCATGGCTCAGGCGGAACCAGCCGCCGGCGCCCTTGCCACTGCCGGAGACCGACGCCTTCTCGGTCAGGTGCGAACACATGTGAGGTCCCTCCTCGGGGCTCGGGCGGCGATCAGCCGGCGAGGTAGCGGCCGAAGAAGGAGAATATGAGCCTCCAACCCTCGACGGCCGCTTCGGGACGGTACATGGTCCGGTCGGCGGCGAAGAAGCCGTGCCCGGCGCCATCGAAGCGATGGAACTCGTGCTGCTTGCCGAGGCGCTTCAGCTCGGCTTCGAGCTCGTCCACCTCTGCCGGCGAGGGGTGCTGGTCGTCCTGCCCGAACAGCCCGAGCAAGGGGCAGGAGAGGTTCTCGGCGAGGTGGAGGAGAGGGCGGATATTGACCGGCATCCCCGGGGGCGGGTCCCCGACGACGAAGCCGCCGTAACAGTCCACGGCGGCATCGAGCTCGATCGAGCAGGCGGCGAGGAAGGCCTGCCGGCCGCCGGAGCAGAAGCCGATCACGCCGACCTTCCCGTTGTGCTCATCGAGCGACTGCAAATAGGAGATGGCGCCTCGCATGTCGCCGAGGAATCGGTCGTCGGGGACTCCGCCGGCTGCCCGGGAGGCGGCGGCGGCATCGTCGGGCGAGGCGCCCGGAGCATCCCTGTGGTGGAGGTTCGGGCAGAGGGCGAGGTAGCCGCGATCGGCGAACCTGCGGGTGATCTCCATCGTCTGCTCGTCCCAGCCCGGCATGTGGTGGATGACGATCACGCCCCCGAAAGGACCGGCGTCGGTCGGACGGGCGAAGTACGCGTTGAGCTCGTCATCGGCGTCTCCGGTGAAGCGAATCTCTTCGGCAGTCATGCTCCGGTACAACGGCGTCCTCCTTGGATCGATCGGACTGATGCCAGTGGCGGGCGCCGGGAGAGACCTGTCCCGCCGCCCTCAGGCGGCCACGTTACGGTCGGACGCACCTCGTTGCCCTCGAGCCGTGCAGTCTCGCGGGTGCCAGGGTGTGGCGCCAGCCGCCGGCGGGAGTCAGGTTGCTCGGCCCGCAGGCACCGGGTGGGCCCCTGCGGGTCGCTCGGGTGCCAAGGTGTGTGCCCAGATCAACGCGAAGTCGCCGATCGCGTCGATCTCGGCACACATCTCATCACGCCGGCGCCGCACCGAGCGGAGCCCTATCTCGGCTCGCGCTCAAGTTCCTCACTCCGAGCGCCGATAACTGAGCTATCCGACGGGGGGATGCGATCAGGGCCCGGGCCGCTGTTATGGCGCCCGGGCCTTGTCGTCGCTGCGGCGAGGCCAAATGAGCTCTCGATCGCCCACCCGAGTCGCGCCGTTCCTCCTGCGTAGGGCCCCTGCCAGCTGAGCCGTTCCCGCCGCGGCTGACGTCGTTGCCTGGGAGTGCCGGCCGTATTCGAGTCAGTGCACGACCTCGGCGCTCATGGCCCGGCGGCGGCCGTCGTGGTCGTGGTGGGTGCCGTCGTCGTGGTGGTGGGATCGGACGAGGTCGTCGTAGTCGTCGTCGGTGCGGTGGTTGTGGTCGTCGTCGGTCCAGTCGTGGTGGTTGTCGTGGACGAGGTCGTAGTCGTCGTCGACGAGGTCGTCGTACTCGTCGTAGACGAAGTCGTGGTGCTCGTCGTCGAGGATGTCGTCGAGCTCGGGGCGACGGTCGTGCTGCTAACCGGGTGGGTGGTCGTGGTCACCCCACCCGGCGGAGTGCTCGGCGATTGGACGCTGGTGAGAACGATCGCCGCGATGCCGGCGAGGAGCGCCACGATGGCCGCGGCTACGAGCACAGCGGTCCCTCGCCGGTGTGGATTCTCGGGTGGCGGCCGGTAAGGGAGATCGAGAAGCTCCTGCCGGCCAAGGGTGGCTGGCGACACGGCGCCGGTTCCATGCACCGGTGTGGCGCCGAGGGCGTCCCCTGCACCGAGCGCCGCACCGCCGGCGGCACCCGCACCGCTGGCGTCCCCTGCACCGAGCGCCGCACCGCCGGCGGCACCCGCACCGCCGGCGGCGACTCCCAACCCGCCGCCGGCGAGAAAGGCAGCACCGGCGCCTGCTGCTCCGCTTCCTGGACCGCCTTCGTAGTCTTCTTCCACCGTGTCCGTGGAGGTGACGGTGAGCAGTGGGCTG
>Ga0182024_10011548_pt1 | contig 17688 bp, 17 predicted proteins | sample P32metaG_FD_120480 | JGI IMG/M metagenome (GOLD analysis project Ga0182024, IMG submission 120480) | Permafrost microbial communities from Stordalen Mire, Sweden - P3-2 metaG (Illumina Assembly) | ecosystem: Environmental > Terrestrial > Soil > Wetlands > Permafrost | place: Sweden: Stordalen... | reverse complement strand
ATTTCTTTGAGAAAGGTGGGGCTTTCGTCGATGATTTGCAAGGTGCGGTCGCCGAAGACATCGACGATCTTCCTGGCCAGGCTGGGGCCGATGCCCTTGATGAGCCGCGAGCTGAGAAACCGGCGAATGCCCTCGGCGGAGGTGGGCGGCGTGGTCTTCATCGTTTGGGCGTGCAGCTGTCGGCCATGCTCGGGGTCGTCACGCCAGGTTCCTGTGGCTTCGAGATGCTCGCCGACGACCACGCGCGGCAACTCGCCGACGACGGTGAGCGGGTCGCTTTGGCCCGGAACCTGGACGCGCAGCACGGCGAATCCGTTTTCAGGATTGTGGAAGGTGACGCGCTCGATGATGCCGGTGACGGTGTCGCTCATTGCAAGCCATTCTATCACAGTGGGTTTGACAGGGGAATTTCCCATGGTGTATCCTGACTGCAGCAGCGCCTACCACGGTGAAACATGGCAATATCCCCCGGCACATGGTACGTTCGCTTTCCCGATGGCCGCGTGGTGCTCGCCAAGAGCACGCAGGCGGTGCGCTACCACATTGAACGAGGCCGCATCCCCGCCAACAGTCGAGTGCGGAGATCGCCCGAGGAAATCTGGCAGAACATCGACGCCGCTCCGGAGTTCGCGGACCTGCTCGAACAGCCGGCGCCTGCCGATGGGGCGATCGATGGCCGGGCCGGCATGGGCAAGAGCAACGTCGAGTTCCGCGTCTTCGGCGTGGCGGTGCTCGTCAACGAACTGTTCAGCGCCGTCGATCTCAGTTTGCATCGCAACAAGCTCTGGATTACGGGCAGTGCGGCCCTGGTCTGGGCGGTCGGGGTCGTGGCATTGGATCTGACCTTCGAATTCGCCCGCGGTTGGTGGCTGCTGGGTCTGGCCGGGGGGATCGGTGTTCTTTTGCTGCTCGCCGCCAGTTTCGCGAGCAGCGCTATTGGGCAAATGACGCTGGTCGAAATGCTGCGCCGGCGTCGGGCCCATTGGAACGAAGTCCGGCCGCGCCTGCTGGGCATCGCTGGCCGAATCTGCCTGGGCGAGCTGCTCTTTCTTGCCGTGATTCTGTTGCCCATCCAGGGACTGCGTCATTTGCCCGAGTTGTGGGATTGGCTCTTCTCCACCAGTCCGCCCGAATCGCTTCTCGATGTGAGCCAGACGCTAAGGCTCATCCTGGAGATTGTCTTCTGGACGCTGCAAGGAATGTTCTTGATGCTGGGGCCGATCCTGATCGTGGAAGAATGCTCGCTGCCGCGTGCGCTCGCCACCTGGTGGGAGCTGATGCGCGGCGATTTGAGCCGCATGTTTCTCTACGAAACCCTGGCCCTCGCTCTGGGCGCGGTGCTGACGTTGCCGTTGATTTCCCCGATAATCTACGTCGCCTGGGAGCAGGGCGTGCTGGCGGCCCAGCACCTGACGACGGCGTCGCAGACCACTTTGCTCGTCCTGGGCGGGCTGGCGTTGACGCCGTTCGCGGCGTATCTGCTGGTGGCGAATGTGTTCATTTATCTGAATTTGCGCTATGAGTTTTATTCGCCCAAGCAGTGACCGTGGGACGGGCTTCCTAGCCCGTCTATCCGAGTCCCTCGGAAAATGCACATCGCCCCCTGCAGCTCCGGCCGGACGGGCTAGGAAGCCCGTCCCACGATGCGGCGAGCGCGAAACGATAAATCAAAGTATCTCGATCCTGGTATGTTCATCGAGCGCCACGCTGCTCATTTCGCCGTTGTCCTTGGTGAAGTGAACGATGCCAACGAGAATGTCATCCTGCGGCAAACGCTGCGTGGCCAGGCCCGTGGCGAGCGAATCGAGATGCCGAAACGTGCCGGCGACGACGGCGGGCCAACTCTTCAGCCCAACGCGCATGATTTGGGTGATGCGAATTCTCTGTCCCGCCCGCAGCGCCGGCAACACAGCCCGCAGCTGCTCCGAGATGGGACCGGTGGTGTACGGCAGAGGATTGTCGGCGGAGTTCATGGTGGATATTATCGAGCGCGAATCCTGTCCGTCAAGTCGCCGCCGGCAAGTTCCAATCCGCGTTGCTCCGCCGGGGACAGGTGCGTGAAGGGCGCGGCCTGCTGGGCGGCGCGCAGCCAGCGCTGGGCCAGGTGCGGCTGGCCCAGTTTGCGATAAATTCCGTACAGATACCAGCACGGCCTGGCCTCACTCTGCCGCAATTCCCGCGCTTCATTCAATTCCGACATGGCCTTGCACAGCAGCGATTCGTTGGAGATATCCGGATCGTCGTCCTGGGCCGGCAGGGTGCTGATGGCCAGCAGGTAGAGACCGATGCCGCGGTGCAAATGGACGGCGTATTCATCGTTCACCGCCTCGCCGATTTCCGTCAATCGGCCATGACAGTGCAGCAGCAGATGTTCGTCCTCGGCCAACGTGTCGGGACAGCGATCGATCAGCTCGACGAACTGTTTGCGGGCCAGGTTCGACTTGCCCATGCGCAGGAACAGCTCGGCATGGCAAAAGCGGGCGTTGCTGTGCTCGGGATGGGCCTTGAGAAACTGGGCGAGATCGGCGCTGGCGGCTTCGTCCTGGCCGCGCGCGAGATGGCCGGCCGCCGAGGTCAGCAGGCGATTGTGCGGCCATTTCTCTTCCAGGCTCAGGCTTTGCACGAACAGGAAAATGGCCTTGGCGGAGTCGCCCTCGCGCATCGCCAGCTGTCCCTGTTCGCGCAAAACCTGGGGATTCTGCGCTGGCTGTGCGGCGGTGATGGCGGCGGTGCGCACGGGCAGGCCGAGCGACGTGCAGCCCAGGCCGCTTGTGCAGATCATCGCCAAAATCAGCCCGTTTCGCGGCATTTTAGGCAGGTTCTCGACAGAAAAAATTCTCTCGCAAAGACGCAAAGGCGCAAAGAAGATAAGAGAAAAACCATACATGCATCTTCCCCCACCTCTTCTTCTTTGCGCCTTTGCGTGAGACTCTTGCATTACTCTGATCTCCACCCCCTCCTGTGATTAACGCACGCAGCGATTACCGTCAAGACGGACTCAGTCCGCGGCGCCGCGGCAGCGGAAAACCGTACTGTTCCGGACAATCATTGCAATTTCGCTGCCGCGACTCCCTGGAAAAAACGGAAAAAGTGAGAAAATCCTCCTTGCGAATTTGACTGGCAGTTTTATTCGACCTAGGTTTCAGTTGTCAAGCGGTTGGCGGGTGCCCGCGACAAGGTGGTGAATGCAAATGTCGCGGCGGAAATGGCTTCCAACAATGCTGACCTCTTCATCCTCGAAACGGCAAGCCGCCCTGGGGGCGGCGAAGCGGATGCGAGACCTCGATTCAGGGTCAGGTATCGCTCGGCTTTCCAAGGAATGAACGGTTCCCAGGCCTGTCGCCTGTCGCCTTTCGCCGTTTTCACCTGGTCGCCAAGGGGCTTTGTGAGCAACAACCTCACTCGAGGCAAGGGGTAGGGTCCGTCCTCAGGACTGTGACCTGCTTAGGAAAAAGGGGAGAATCAATGCGTCCTTGGTTTGCGAATTTGGTGCGGTTTCTCAAGAACGAGGATGGGCCGACGGCTGTCGAATACGCCGTGATGCTGGCCTTGATTGTTGTTGTGTGCATTACCGCCATTAGCGCGGTGGGTTCGAACGCGAGCGTGATCTTTAACAATGTGGCCCTCAACGCGGCAGTGGAAAGCTCTTCGTCGTGAGGATGGCGCGGATTGGTGGCAGTCATTCCAGGTTCCACGTCATGAGAAGGGGAAGTTTCATGAGAAAGCTCGCTGTACTGGTGGTGGATTTCCTCAAGCGTGAAGACGGGCCGACCGCTGTCGAATACGCGATCATCCTGGCTCTCAATATCGTCCTGTGCGTCGTGGCCATCACCAGCATGGGCACGAACGCCAACAAAGTGTTTTCCAACGTGAGCAACACACTGGCCAATTCCGGCAGTTAGTTTCCTGGTAACAGAGACCCATTTCTTCGAAAGGACCGATCCATGCGTAAGTTCACTCAAAGCGTCGTCAATTTCCTGAAGCGTGAAGATGGCCCGACGGCCGTCGAATACGCGGTCATGCTTGCCCTGATCATCGTGGTGTGCATCACCGCCATCACCGCTCTGGGCACCAACGCCAACAAGACCTTCAACAACGTCAGCAACACCCTCGCCAACGTGGGTAGCTAAATAGCCAGGGGGGTCAGGAATCAGGAATCAGCAATGAACTGACCCCTGACTCCTGACTCCTGATTACGACTCACCAGGCCGCTGCACGGTGCAGCAGCCTGTGCCTCGCGAAACCGGCCATCATCCACGGTTTTGCGGGGTTCTCCAAGGGACCCAGGTTTCCATTGAAAGGACCTATCCAATGCGTAAGTTTGCCGAATCCGTTGTGAATTTCATGAAGCGTGAAGACGGCCCCACCGCGGTGGAATACGCCGTGATGCTCGCCCTGATCATCGTGGTTTGCATCACTGCGATCACGGCCCTGGGCACCAACGCCAACAAGACCTTCAACAACGTCAGCAACACCCTCGCCAACGTCGGCAGCTGAACACGGACGATTCTCGGCGGCCTCGGCTCCCTGGAGATCGACACGAGTTCAGTCTGAACGATGGCAACTGGCTCTCAACGAGCCGCGAGGCAAGTTCGCTTCGCGGCTCGTGGTTTGCCCACCCGCTGTCCCCCGGTATATGAAAACTCCCCTACCTCATCCCCTTTGAGGATCGTTTCATGAATCTCTACTCCCTGGAATCGTGGCCGGTTCACGTGATTTGCGTCGGCATGCTCGCTGCCGCGATCATCGACTGGTGGAAATTCAAGGTTCCCAACAAGCTGACCTTCCCCCTGATCATCAGTGGTTGGGTACTGGGACTGGCGAACAACTTTGGGCTCGGGGCTGACTACGCCACCGCCTTCAATCCGGAAGCTGCGACTGGCGGCATCGGCGCCGCACTCTTTTGCACCTTCCTGGGCCTGTTCCTGATGCTGCCCATCTACGCGATCGGCGGCATGGGCGCCGGCGACGTGAAAATGACCATGGGCTTCGGCTCGTGGATCGGCGCGTTTTTCGGCATGGCCGGGTGGTGGATCGTCGTCTGGGCCTTCTGTGCCGGCACCATCGTCGGCGGCTTCATCGCCCTCGGCATGATCATGGTGCGTGGCAATTATCGGCAAAATGTGCAAAACGTCCGCGAGATCGTCGGCGACGTCTTCCAGTCGTCCAGTGTTGGTGAAATCGCGGACAAGGCGAATCGCCGCCGGCCCCGCTGGCACCGGTTGCCCTACGGGGTGCCGTTGTGCATCGGGTTCATCGGTTGCCTGGTTTACCTGTTCGGCGTGCATTGAGCGGCGCGAGTGTCGTTCTTAGACGCCGCTTGCGGCTTGGCGAACGCTAAGCCGCAAGCGGCTCGCGCGTCGCGGCTAAACAGCCCAGTTTGACGGCGGAAAAATCGTTACGGTCGTTACAACCGTAAAAGTTGAAGTTACCCTTACATTTTGGTCGAAAGAACATCGGGAGGCGGAAACCTCAGGGTTTCATCTTCCCGGCACCTACGGGAGGAGGCATCGATGAAACCGAAAACCATGGTCTTGATACTCATGGCGGTCGCGTGCGGCCTGGGAGCCAGCTTTATGACAAGCAGGCTGCTGTCCGAACGCGTGTCCGACGAGGAGAAGGTGGACGTGCTGGTCGCCAAGAAAAACCTCGACACCGGCTTGATCATGAAGAGGCCTGAAGAGCTGTTTGAGATCAAGCAGAAGCTGAAGGACGAGGTGCCGCCCAAGGCCATCTCCGACCTGAAGGAGCTGAAGGGGCGCTGCCTGAAGATCCCGCGCCGCACGGGCGACATCATCACGCAGGACGAGTTGACCGATGTCAACAGCCCCGGCGTGGCCCAGCACTTGCCTGAAGGTTACCGGGCGGTCGGGCAGCGGGTGAACATGGAATCGACCGCGGCCGGTTTCGCCGCCTTGCCGCTGTCGCGCGTGGACATCGTTCACACGATTCGCCGCGGTTCTCCCAAGGATACGGTGTCCCAGGTGCTGCTGGAAAACGTGCTGGTGCTGGCCGCCGACACGCAGACGGTCCGCGACGACACGGGCAAGGCCATGCCGGCGAGCGTCGTCACTTTTGCCTTGACGCCCGAGGACTGTCTGAAGCTGGCTCTCGCCCGGGAATCGGGGTCGATCTCGCTGATCCTGCGGAAATATGGGGAAACGTCCCGCGTCGGCGATCTGAGGATCACGGAAGAAACGGCCCTCAAAGGCAGCAGGGCCACGGCGTCCAAGGCCGAGGACGATGCCGCGGAAGCGGCCGCCGCCAACAATCGCAACCCGGGGGCTGGCAGCCTTCCGGACCTGGGCAACGCCAAGCCGCAGCAGAACCAGTTCGTCCAACCGAAGAAGGATAGGCCCTACGCGATGGTCATCGTTCAGGGCGGCGATCGCAGGAAGGTCATCTTCGAATTGGATGAAGACGGCCATTATCAGGATCCAGGCGAAAGGCGTGCGGACAATCCGGAGGCGAACGAGGAGCCTGAAGTGACTCCGCCGCCCGCCGCGAACAGGCCGCAACCGAAGAAAAAGTAAACCCTGGCCGCCGCTTGCGGCGGGGCGTGTGGTAGGACGGGCTTCCCAGCCCGTCCATGAACCAGCGGGGCAGATGGCAACGTCTGCCCCACCTGAAAGTAAGTTGATTTTTCGTGGAGCGTCGGATCGCTCCACATTGCGTAGTTTTTGGATCGGGGCGGGTGCTCGCACTCGCCTCGCACATCACATCCAGAAGAGGTGAAGGGATGCACCGCATGAACCTCATGCCGCGTTTTTTGTTGTTCGGCTTGTTGATCGCTTTGGGCCTGGGCGCTCTCGTGTCCTGGTCCACGGCTCAACCGCCGGGCCCTATTCCAGCGATGCCGGGCGTCGAGGACAAGGAGAAAATCCTCCACATACCTCTCGAGCAATTCAAGCTCCTGCAGGCGGCGTCCAAGCTGGAAATCGCCAAGGTCGATAATCAAAACGACAAGGTCGCCCTGGTCGAGGAGATCAAGGGCAATCCCTTCGTGATCAAGGTCACCGGCATGCAGCCCGGCTACACGACCTTGATCATCACGGACAAGAAAAACAACGTCGAGATCAAGGAAATCCATGTCCTCGACACCGACGAGGAACTGTTCCAGATCGAACGCAAGAAGCTGGAACGCAAGCGAGCCACCTTGCTGCAAATGATCAACAAGGCGGTGCCCTCGGCCAACGTTGACGTGATCCTGGGCATCACCCGCAACAGGGTGACCAACGACAACAGCATCCTCACCGGCTCGATCGTGCTCACGGGCACCGTGTTCGAGGCCGAGAAGATCCAGCTGATCATCGACCTGGCCAACGCGGTGTTCGGCGGCGTTGCCAGCACGACGTCGCAATCCGGCAACCAGCCGGGGCCCTTGCAAAGCCAGCAAAATGCCGGCTCCAACTCGATCATTGGGCCCGGGGCGATCCAGCCGCTCGGCAATCGCATCACCATCATCAACAATCTTCGCCTGGGCGGTGTCCAGCAGGTGGAACTGAGCGTCGTGGTGGCGATCGTCAACCGGTCCATGGCCCGCACGATGGGCTTCAACTGGTTCAACGAGAACAATAACTGGTTCCTGACGAGCTTCGTCAATCCAGCCGTGGGCGTGACCAGTGCCCTGGCCACGGCGGCCACCGCCGCGGCGGCTACGGGTACGTCAACCGGGACGGCGCCGAATCTCTCCTTTGGCGTGCTGAATCCCAAGAACGGCTTTACCGGCTTCTTGCAGGCGTTGCGTTCGGAGGCCCTGGTCAAGGTCCTGTCGGAGCCACGCGTGATGACGCTCAGCGGCCGGCCGGCCAACTTCATCGACGGCGGGCAGATCCCCGTGATCACCTCCTCCACCGGCGGCAGCTCCGTCAGCTACCTGCAGTTCGGCACCGTGATCAACTTCGTGCCGATCGTGCTGGGCAACGGCAAGATCCATCTGGAAGTGGCCGCGTCCATCAGCCAGCCGGAAACGACCCTGGGCGTGTCGGTGGCGACCACAGGTTCGCTGGCGTCGGCTCCCGGCTTGACGACCAAGGGCGCCCAGGTCGCGGTCCAGCTCGAAGACGGGCAAACCATGGCCATCGGCGGTCTGATCCAGAACAACGTCACCGCCAGCACCGCCAAGATTCCATTCCTGGGCGACATGCCCTTCATCGGCGTCGGGTTCCGATCCGTCTCCTTCACGGAATCCGAGGAAGAGTTGATCATCCTGGTCACGCCGCGGCTTGTCGATCCGATGGCCTGCTCGCAGCTGCCCAAGTACCTGCCGGGTCGTTCGACGCGGAACGCCGACGACTTCGAGCTGTTCCTGGAAGGCATCATGGAAGCACCGCGTGGTCAGCGCGACGTCTTCCCGGGAGGCCTCTTCCACTACACCGCCGCCTTCCAGAATCCGGGCGGCAACAACCCCCCCTATCCTTGCAACGACAGCCCCAACCCCCACCGCGGCACGATTGTCGGCGCCCTGAATGGTGGTTGCAGCAACTGTCAATCGGACGGTTGCGGGATGCCCGGAACGCTCCAGCCTGGCATCGTTCAGCAACCGGGCTCGCCCATGAACAACAAACTGCCGCAACCGAGCGAAGTGCAGCCGTCGATTCCTCCGATGCCTCCGAAGACCCCGGACCGCGCTCCGCTGTCGTTCCCGGGACAGGGCTTTAGCCCTCTGCCGATGACGCCGCCGATGACGCCGCCGCCGGCTCTGCCGCTGGCTCCGGGCCGCGTGGCGATCCCGGATCCGCCGATGACCGGGTACCCGAGCCCGAGCTTTGGGACCCCCCAGGCTGACTATCGCTAAGTACAGCACTTCAAAATTGGGGGTCCGAATTCGTGGGGCAGGTTGCCAACCTGCCGTTCGCAAGGCAGGTTGGCAACCTGCCCCACGAATTGAGACCGGTCGCCGCGGTTTTTGGCCGCGGCGACCCTTTTTTTGCCGCTTACGGCGTAGCGAGCGCTACGCCGCAAGCGGAATCAAGCGCAAATTGAGGATATCTCATGAAAACCACCCAACTTCGTTGCCCTTAATTTGCATCTGAGCGCCCCGCGAGCTAAACATGTACAGTGGCCCTGGATGCGGGCCGCGTTTTATTCAGCCTTTACTCGAGTCGGTGGTGGTTCATGAAGGATGTGCAACGGGTCGCGATTGTGGATCCTGCCGATGCCACACGCGAGCCTCTCCGCAATCTGCTGCTGGGCGTCGAAACGGTCTGGTTGGAGGCCGAGTGCTCGCGTTATGAATTTTTCATCGACGTGGCCCGGCAATCCTCGCCCGATCTCGTCGTCGTCGCTCTCGACGCCGATCAGACCAAGGCCCTGCAGCTGATTCAGCAGCTTGCCGGCGAATTTCCGGGGCTGCCGATCCTCGCGGTCAGTGCTCGCGGCGATGGGACATCGATTTTGCAGGCCCTGCGCGCCGGCGCCAAGGAATTCTTGACGCAGCCCGTCGTCCTCGAAGAGCTGATGCTCGCCCTGCAACGGCTCAAACAGACGCGCGTCGGCGCCGACGGCGTCACCCACGTCGTCGGCGGGGCCCGGACCGAATCGCTGGTCCTGTCCGTTGTCGGCAGTCGCGGCGGCATCGGCTGCACGAGCATTGCCGTCAATCTGGGCTGCATTCTCGCCCAGGAACCGAATTTTAACGTCGCCCTGGTCGATCTGGACCTGGCCCTCGGCGATGCGGACGTCGCCCTGGACCTGATTCCCGATTACACCCTGGCCGACGTCGCCCTGAACATCGATCGCCTGGACATGACGTTCCTGCGCCGCTCGCTGAGCAAGCATGCCTGCGGGCTGTCGCTGTTGCCGCACCCGGTGCAGATGGAAGACATCGCCCTGATTCACGAGGATCATCTCGGTCGCGTGATCGGCCTGTTGCGTGCCAGCTACTCGCACCTCGTGTTCGACCTGAGCAAACGCTACACGCCCACGGACATGACGGCCATGCGCATGAGCGACGTCATTCTGCTGGTGGCCCAGCTCGAGCTGACCAGCTTGCGGAACGTGGTCCGGCTGCTGCATACCCTGGGCAACGAGGAAGGCCTGGGCGAAAAGATCCGCGTGGTGATCAATCGCGTCGGCTCGGAAGACGGCGAGATCACGCTGCAAAAGGCCGAGGAGACCATCGGCGTGCCGGTCTTCTTTCAGGTGCCCAACGATTACAAGGCCATGCTCGGCGCCCGCAACGCCGGGGTGCCGCTGCTGACCCACGCCCCCAAGAGCAAGGTGCAGCTGAGTCTGCAAACCTTGGCCAACACGCTCATCGGCAAGATCGCGGCGGAGCCGGCCAAGAAGGAACGTCGGGGGTTTTTTTCGTTCAAGTAGGACGGCCTTCCTAGGCCGTCCATCTCCCGGATATCAAGATGGACGGGCTAGGAAGCCCGTCCTACAAGGTCCGTAACTGAGGTTCGCAACTATGTCACGACTCCAACGCGGCCTGCACGGCGCCAGCACTCCAAACAACGGCAGCACCAACCGCCCCGGCTCCATCTCCGCCAACGGCGCCGATCGCAACGCCGGCAAGAGCTTCGAGGAGCTCAAACGCCTCATTCACGGCAAACTGGTGGACAAGCTCGACCTGTCGCGCGTCAGCGATCTGGCCGGCGACACCCTCCGCCGCGAGATTCGCCTGGTCGTCGAACGTCTGTGCGATACCGAGAATCCGCTGCTCAACCGCATGGAACGCGAACGGCTCATCGACGAAGTGCTCGACGAGACGTTCGGCTTCGGGCCGCTCGAAATGCTGCTCAAGGACCCGACCATCAGCGATATCCTCGTCAACGGGCCCTTCAAGATCTTCGTCGAACGCCGCGGCAAGCTGGAGAAGACCGACGTCAAGTTCCGCGACAACGACCATCTGATGCAGATCATCGATCGCATCGTGTCGAAGGTCGGCCGGCGCGTCGATGAAACGTCGCCCATGGTCGATGCCCGTTTGCCCGATGGCTCCCGTGTGAATGCCATCATTCCGCCGCTGGCCCTCGATGGGGCGTCGCTGTCCATTCGCCGCTTCGGGGCCAATCCGCTCAAGCTCGAAGACCTGCTCAATTTCAAGGCCTTCACGCCGGAAATGGCCATGCTGATGGAAGCCTGCATCAAGGCCAGGCTCAACATCATCATCAGCGGCGGTACCGGTTGCGGTAAGACGACGCTGCTCAACACGCTGTCGAGCTTCATTCCTCAAGATGAGCGTATCGTGACCATCGAGGACGCCGCGGAACTTCAGCTGCAGCAGGAGCACATTGTGCGCCTGGAAACGCGGCCGGCCAACATCGAAGGCAAGGGTGCGATCACGACGCGCGATCTGGTGCGCAACGCCCTGCGTATGCGGCCTGAGCGGATCATCATCGGCGAGTGCCGCGGCGGCGAATCGCTGGACATGCTCCAGGCCATGAACACCGGCCACTCCGGGTCCATGACCACGCTGCACGCCAACACGCCGCGCGACGCCCAGGCCCGGCTCGAAACCATGATCATGATGGCCGGCATGGAATTGCCCATCAAGGCCATGCGGCAGCAGATTTCCTCGGCCGTCGATCTGATCGTGCAGGCCAATCGTCTGCAAGGCGGCCCGCGTAAGCTCACTTCCATCACGGAAGTCATGAACATGGAGCAGGACACGATCATCATGCAGGATATTTTCCGTTACAAGCAGCTCGGCATCGATCAGAACGGCCGGGCGTACGGGCAGTTCGAAGCATCGGGAGTGCGGCCATCGTTCGTGCATCGCCTCGAGGCCGCGGGCATCAAGTTGCCGTCGAATTTGTTTCAGGAGCGGGTGTTGTTGCGCGATTGATGTTTAGCCGCTGGCCTTTGGCCAGCGCGGGGGCCGCGCCGGCCACAGGCCGGCGGCTAAACGGGGCTACTATTTGGAATACAATCATGACGCCATTGATCATCTCCGTGCTCGCGTTTTTGGGCGTTTCGGCCCTGGTGGGCGTGCTCGCCACGGTGCTCAAGGATGACACCAACCGCACGGCCGATCGGCTCGATACCCTCATCGGCAAACGCAAGAAGGACGACGAATCGACCAATATCTTGAAGAAGTCGGCCTTCGAGAACGACAAGCAATCGCTGCTCGGGATGCTGACGCCCAACATGCCGAGCATGCACCGGATCATGATCCAGGCGGATTGCCACATCAAGCTGAGCACCCTGTTTGGCATCGGCATGGTGCTTGGCCTCCTGGGCACGTCGCTGAGCTGGGTCGCGGGGGTGAAAATTTACTTCGCGCCGATGCTCGGCTTCGTCATGTTCCTGGTGCCGTTCGCCTGGCTGCTGAACAAGCGCCGCAGCCGTCTGAGCCGCTTCGCGGGCCAGCTGCCCGACGCCCTGGAGCTGGTGGCACGGGCCTTGCGGGCCGGCCATAGCCTGGCGGCGGGCATGCACGTCGTCGCCGAGGAAATGCCGTCGCCCATCTCCGACGAGTTCCACCGCGTCTACGAGGAGCAGAACCTGGGTATCCCGATCGAGGACGCCCTCAAGGGCATGTGCGAACGCGTGCCCAACCTGGACCTGCGCTTCTTCGTCACCAGCGTGCTCATTCAGCGGCAGACCGGCGGCGATCTCTCGGAAATCCTCGACAAGATCGGCTACGTCATCCGCGAACGCTTCCGCATCCTGGGCCAGGTGCAAGCCCTCACGGCGGAAGGCCGGTTGTCCGGCATCATCCTTATCGCTCTGCCGTTCGGGCTCTTTTTGATGATGCTGCACATCAAGCCCGATTACGTCGAGAAGCTGTGGACGCACCCGCTCGGCGTCAAGATGAGCGTGGTGGCGCTGATCATGCAATTGGTGGGAGCTGTGGTAATCAAGAAGATTGTAAGTATCAAGGTGTAGAAGCGAACTGAAACGGTAAAGAATCCAGGGGGAGATTGACGAAAATAACAGCGGAAGCGGTTTTGCCGGATATTCGCTGAAGCTCGTCGATCCAGAGAGAGGACACATCCATGTTATTCGCAGCTTCGATCATGGCGGACCTGATTCCCTTGTTCGTGTTTTTCGGCATCGTCATGGGGATCTGGGGGGTTTTGTCGATGATCTCGACGCGCAACAGCCGGGCGATGGATCGGCTGACGCGCATGAGCCGCCCGCAGTCGCTGGCGGACATCGAGGATCCGGCCCGCGCCGCCCGCGGCGAGAAGTACACCAGCCTTCTCGAGATGGCCAAGGGAATGTCCTCGCCCATGATGCCGCAGACGGAGCTCGAGCAGAGCGCCTTGAAGACCAAGCTGTCCAACGCGGGTTTTCGCAGCGACGCGGCCCCGATGATTTACTCCGGTTTGCGCATGGTGTCCCTGGCCGTGTTCTTCGCAATGTCGATCGCGATTTTCGTGCCGGGCCGGACCATGAACTTCAGCACCATGCAAGGCGTGATCGCCATGACCAGCTTCGGCTTCTATCTGCCGAGCATCGTGCTGTGGTGGCTGCGGCGCAAACGCCAGGAAGAGATCTTTCTGACGCTGCCCGACGCTCTGGACCTGCTGGTGGTGTGCGTGGAAAGCGGTCTGGGTCTGGACGCCGCCATGCGCAAGGTGTGCGATGAGATGAGCGAGCACGCCAAGGTTTTGTCCTCGGAGTTCTCGCTGGCGAACTTTCAGTTGCAGATGGGACGACCGCGTCGCGAAGTGCTGCACGATCTGGGCGTGCGCACGGGCGTGGATGACGTTCGCAGTTTGGCCGCCATTTTGATCCAGGCGGACCGGTTCGGTTCGAGCATAGCCCAGGCTTTGCGTGTGCAGTCCGACTCGATGCGCACGCGGCGTAAACAACTGGCGGAGGAAAAGGCGGCCAAGACGGCGGTGCAACTGCTGTTCCCGCTCATCCTCTTCATCTTTCCCGGTATCTTTGTGGTCCTTGTGGGGCCCGCGGCCATCAACATCATGGAAACGATGCTGAAGCCACAGTAAGGAGAATGTCCATGAATGGATTCATGCCCAAGACGGCGGCCTTTTTGTGCCTGGGAATCTCGCTGAGCTTCCTGGGCGGCTGCTACTCGTATCGCCAGCACGTCGATCCATGCTGGATGGATCGCTATAACATCGTCGAACGCCGCACCGTCAACGGCGTGTTCGATGCCCAGGCCATGAATGGCCATATCCTCGACCAGACCATCTGGAACTACTATTTCCAGACCAAGGAAGTGGACGACCCCAAGACCAAGCTGAAGATGTATCTGCCGACGTCCGAGCTGAACGTCGCCGGCATGAACCAACTGAAATACTTGTCCCGGCGCCGGCCGATCCCCGATGGCAAGCTCTACCTGCAGACCGCCCAGGATCTGCCCGTGGACACGCCGATGGACAAGCTGAGTGGGGCTCGCAGCGAACTCGACGCGCAGCGCTCGGCCGCGGTGAAGTCCTACATGGCCGTGCTCGTGGCCAATCGGGCCCAGCCGATGGCGTTTGAAGTGGCCGTCCACGATCCGGCACCGGTGGATATTATCGCCTTGCCGATTTCCGGCGCCATTCGGCCGACGCCGACCGGCGTACTGCCCGATCTGTTCCAGAATTTCAAGGGCTCGATCCCGGCCAACTCGATTTCCGGGCAGACCAGCCAGTAGTGTGATTTGGGTTTGACATCATGCAAGACGGAACGGACTTCCGAAGTCGCAAAGCTTCGGAAGTCCTGTTCCCCCGAGGATCAACATCATGAAACTGCATCCTGTCCGCATCTGGCTTTTCGCCTTCTTTTTTGGCTGCGCGCCACTCTTCCTCGCATCTCCAGCCGCAGGCTCGTCCTCTGTTGTCGCGGGCTTTAGCCTGCGGAGTATCGCCGCCGTCGGTAGCGGCCATGCTCCGAAGGCTAAAGCCTGCGGCTACGGGTCCAATGAGTCCGATCAGGATCGGAATCCTGACCCACTGCCGACCCCTGTCATGTTCGGGGCCTGGTATGACGTGATTCTCGGCAGCCGTCGCAACGTAATGACGGCGGCGGCGGTGGTCATCTTGATGGGCATTTTTGTGCTGCGAAAAACCAATTACCGACAGTGATGGGGAGCGTGATGCATGTCGATGAATCCGAAAAACAGCAGTGTTGAATGGGACGGCGCCGGCATTCCCGAAGCGCCGTCCGCGCCCGATAACCTCAAGGAAACCGGCCTGTCGCTGTCGTTTCTCAACGACCTCTTGCTGCGCACGCTCTATGTCAAGGGCAGCATGCTCGGCCTGGACCTGGCCCGCGAAACGTGTTTGCCGTTCAAGGTCATCGAGGAATCGCTCAAGTTTCTCAAGGACGAAAAGTGCATCGAAGTAGCCGGCGGCGATCTCATCGGCCGGGTAAGCTACCGCTTCAACCTCACCGAGCTCGGCCGGCGCCGCGCCCAGGAAGCCGGCAAGCTTTGTGCCTACATCGGGCCCGCGCCCGTACCGCTCGAAGACTACATCGAACAGACCTATCGCCAGGCCGTGACCGGCATCTCCTGCAGCCCCGAGCCGCTGCGGGCCGCGTTCGCCCACCTGGTCATCAAGGAGGAGCTGTTCAACGCCCTGGGCCCCGCCATCGTCAGCGGCAAGTCGGTGTTCATCTATGGGCCTCCCGGTAACGGCAAGACGTCCGTGGCCCGCTCGATCGGCGACTTCATGAACAACGCGGGCGGGGAAATCTACGTCCCCTACGCATTCTTCGCCGAGAACAGCATCATCACCCTGTACGACCAGGCCGTGCACCAGAGAGTGGACACCGATCCCAACGATCGCGTGGAAGACAACGAGGCGACCATTCGCCGGCTGCTCAACACCGGCACCGTGGACGCCCGCTGGGTGCGCGTCCGCCGGCCTGTGGTGGTGACGGGCGGCGAACTGAACCTGGAAATGCTCGATCTGCGCTACAACGCGGCCTCCAACTTTTACCAGGCCCCGCTGCACGTCAAGGCGAACGGCGGAGTCTTCCTCATCGACGACTTTGGCCGTCAATTGTGCAGTCCCAAGGAATTGCTCAATCGCTGGATCTTGCCGCTCGAAGATCGCCATGACTTCCTGACGGTGGCGTCGGGCAAGAAGTTCGAGGTGCCGTTCGAGCAGCTCATCATCTTCTCGACGAACCTCGATCCCAAGGACCTGGTCGATGACGCCTTTCTGCGGCGCATCCGTCACAAGGTGGAAATCGACGCCCCGCCGCGCGAGATTTACGAGCGCATCCTGAGCGCCAACGCCAAGCGATTGGGCATGTCGCCTTGCCCAGAGGCCGTGGACTTCCTGTATGAACGCTACTACGACAAGGGACGTTCGCCGCGGGCCAGCGATTGTCGAGATCTGCTGGAGATTGTGCAGTCAATCTGCCGATTTCGAAGGATACCAGTTCAGTTGACGAAGGAATTAATGGTAGAGTCAGCCCAGACTTTCATCTGCGAATTTTGACGGCAATGTTCAGTTGCAGCCGCATTCGTGAGAATGCGGGCTAGCCACGCGAAAACCCGCATTCTCACGAATGCGGCTACAACTCTCACAAGAGGCGGACAATGGATTGTCGCATGTCTCTGATGATGGCTTGGTGCCTGGCCCTGGGCGCTGCCGGTTGTCAAACCACGACCACGACCGTTGCCACCGGGCCCAATGCGCACGCTCCGTCGGGGGCAGTCATCGCCAAGAGCAACGAGCCGCCGCGCAAGCCCAAGGCCGAGACGATTGTCACGCTGGCCAAGACGCGCGCCGATCAGGGCGACGACAAGAATCAAACGTCCGAAATGCAGATCAAGTGGCGCGACGAGGCCCGCAAGTATTACCAGGAGGCCCTGAAACTCGACGCCAACTGCATCTCGGCCTACCGCGGGCTCGCCCAGGTCTACCTCAAGCTCAACGATTCCGACCGGGCCATCGAGACGATACACACCGCCATCAAGCTCAATCCGAAGAGCGGTACGTTGTGGTCGGACCTGGCCATGTGCCACAATTGCCGCAAAGAATTCGAGCAGGCGGTGCAGTGCCTGAACAAGGCAATCGAGCTGGAGCCGGAGAATCGCCAGTTCGCCCGCACCCTGGGCCTGACGCTGGCCCGCTCCGGACGGATCGAGCCGAGTCTCGCGGTCCTCGGCAAGGCGTATGGCCAGGACAATGCTCATTACACCGTCGCCCGCATGCTGTATCAGTTGAACCAGGACGATGCCTGCAAGGAACAATTGCGTCTGGCGCTCGCGGCGAATCCCAACCATCGCGACGCTCGCGAAATGCTGTCCACACTCGAACAGGGCGGCAACACCAGCGCGCCCCTCTTGCCCGCCGCTCTGGCCCAGCCATCCGTCGATCCGCAGCTGACCGTGCGGAGTTCGGCCGAGTGATTCTCCGCTCTTCGATTATCGACTCATTTGTTGCGAACACCCGTTGAGGTGTGGCCGACCCCGCCCGGAGTCCTGGTTTGGACCTTGACTCCGGGCTTCGTGCATTGGCCCGCAATCAAGGGTATCAATCCGTAGCCGCGTTCGTGAGAACGCGGGTTGAACCTTCGGTCGCCGGTCGTTCACCCGCGTTCTTACGAACGCGGCTACCGGATTGGTGAACGCGGCTACCGGATGGTGAACGCGGCTACCGGATTGGTCTATTCTTACGGGGCAAGCGAGTTGGTACTGTCGCCATCAGTCATCAATATGACTTTCATCCACACCCCCACACCCCCCTGAAATGAAAGTGGTCGCGATGAAATGAAAGTAGCGGTAAGGTCAGTTGATGACATTCCGTGCTTTCGCCGGAACCGTTGGCT